>BNJV01000145.1_pt1 | contig 325996 bp, 411 predicted proteins | sample 8540591 | NCBI WGS metagenome assembly BNJV01 (sample SAMD00202457, study PRJDB9452) | human saliva metagenome | host: Homo sapiens | reverse complement strand
CATCTCCACCAAATAAGAAGCGTACATTTTAAGAAATAAGTTTGCGCTTACAGATAAATTTGTGATTATTCGGCTATAATAGATAAAGGAAAGCAGATTAAGTGGTTTTAAAAACCGTCTAGGTAGATTCTTAGGCGGTTTTTTTGTATATTAATAATAAAATTTTCAAATTAATTTAAATAAAGAGTCTTTGAGGTGATAAAGCATGGAAATTTTACTTATGTCATATTTAGCAGGAACAAAAAAATATAACAAAAAAAGTATCTTTCAAAAAAATGATTTCGAATAAAAATAGTTTTTTTATTCCTACTGCTGGAAATGTTGAACCATATACTGGATATATTGATGAAGGTGTTGAGATGTTAAAGTCTTTAGGATATGAATTGGAAATTATTGATATTTCTAAATATGATGAAGATTATTTAAAGAATAAACTTTCAAAGACTAAATGTATCTGTATATCTGGTGGTAACACATTTTATCTATTACAAGAGCTGAAAAAGAAAAAAATCTTATAGGCCTACTTTATGAAAGAATCAAAGAAGGCTTATTTTATATTGGTGAATCTGCTGGCGCAATTATTATGTCTGAAAAATATTGAATATAATCAGATAATGGATGATAAAAAGTATAGCATCTGAATTAGATGATTATATGGGTGTAAATGTATTTAATCATTATGTTGTGCCTCATTTAGGAGAGTATCCATTTGAAGAGACTGCTCAGAAAACATTAGATACTTATCAAGATAAGATACCATTAGTGCCGATAAACAATAATGAAGCAATCTTAGTTGAGGATCATGGTTATACGGTATTAACTGAAAAAAAGTAAACTAGTAATATATAGTTTTATAATTCTAAAACTATTTAAGTTCATATTGAATATAAAATGTCAATAGTTTTTTTAACATTTTTTTATTTGTATACAATATATGTGGGTTTAATCAGATTTTATCTATGTTTCTACAAAGGTAGAGGGGATATCGAAAAAAATTGACTTTTGTCTATAGAATCCTGTAAAAATATATAAAGATATTTATGTAATTATGACACATAGATGATTAGTTTCGTGTAAAAGGAGTACAGATAATGAAGTCTCGTTATTCCCGCATGTTAGCAGTCTCGTAGTATCCGCTGTAATGGTTGCAGGGCTGTGGCAGCAATCAACAGCAAGCAGGTGATGTGAGTGTCAAATGCATATAAAACTTACAGCAAGTGATGCACAAGTTGATCAAACCTATGCTGGTACAGTAGTTGCAGAAAACTCTGTAGCTGTACATGCTCGTGTAACTGGTTACGTAGTTGAAAAATTTGTTAAAGGTGGGGAGCAAGTTGTAGCTGGCCAACCATTATATCGTATCGATTCTCGTCAATACGAAGCTAGTCTTGCTAATGCAGAAGCACAAGCTGCTCAAGCTAATGCAAACTTATAAAAATGCTGAAGTAGATCTTCAATCGTTATGAAACATTTGGCATCAACAAGATGCGATTGCGCAACAACGTGTAGATACACAACGTAGTGCTACAGAACAAGCTAAGGCAGCTTATGAAGCATACGAAGCATCCGTAAAAATTGCTCAAGATAACTATGGCGATACAATGGTATATGCACCATATTCTGGTACATTACGTATGGATGATATCGATATGGGTACATTTGTACAAGCAGGTTCTACAACATTAGTAACCATTGATTCTATCGATCCAATCTTTCGTTGAATTTAGTATGACTGAGCAAGAATATCTTGACTTCATGAAAGAAATCCAACTGGCGATGATTCCAATGGTCCAAATATTCAATTAAAACTTGCTGATGGCGAAACGTATAATCAACCGGGTTCTATTGTTCAAGCAGCAAAAAGTCTTGATCAATCAACAGGTAAGCTTGTGTTGAAAGCATCTTTCCCAAATCCTGATCATTTGTTATTGCCAAATATGTTTGCTACAGTAATTTCTCCTGGTCAAAAACTTAAAAACGCTATTCTTGTTCCTAGTCGTGCAATTCTTCAAATCATGGATAAAAACTTTATCTTTGTTGTAAATGCTGATGGTGTAGTAGAACAAAAAAAGTGTTGAAGTTGGTGGTACTAAAGTGGTAGCGATACAATTATTAAAAGCCGGTTTAGCTGCCTGGAGACACAATCATCGTTGATGGCTTAACTAAGGTTAAAAATGGTGCGAAAAGTAAATGCAAAATTGCTTTCAAAAGAACAATTGAAAAGCTACAAAAATAGAAGGGGGCTAGATCGTGTCGAAATTCTTTATTAATCGACCTATCTTTGCCATTGTAATAGCCATTGTTATTACCTTGGTAGGTCTCATTTCTATGATGAACCTTCCGATAGCTCGATATCCACAAATTTCTCCACCCTACAGTTCGTGTAAACACTGCCTATACTGGTGCAACGGCTCAAGTTGTTAATGATACAGTAGCCAGTGTTATTGAAACACAAATCGTAGGCGTACAAGATATGGACTATATGACATCTAGTAGCTCCAGTAATGGTAGTTATTCCTTGACTGTTCAGTTCAATCAAGGCACAGATGCTGATATGGATACGGTTAATACACAAAACCGTGTTCAAGCAGCACTTGCTCAATTACCTGCAGAGGTACAAGCTGTTGGTGTTACAACTACTAAATCCTCTGGTGATATGGCTATGGTGTTCTCCTTGAGTTCACCAAATGGTACTTATGATTCTACATTCTTAAAGAACTATGGTACCAACTATATGATGGATGCTATTAAATCCATTAAGGGTGTCGGTTCTGTACAAGAGTTCGGTTCTGATTATGCTATGCGCATTTGGTTAGATCCAGCGAAGATGCAAAATCTTGGTGTTACTATTTCTGAAGTAACAGCAGCTATTAAAGGGACAAAACTTACAGGCTGCTGCAGGTACAGTTGGTCAAAATCCTACTAATGGGGAACAAGCATTTCAATACCCTATCAAAATTGAAGGTCGTCTTGTAACACCTGAACAATTTGGTAATATTGCTATTAAAAGCTCTAATGGTAAGGTATTGCATCTAAAAGATGTTGCTCGCATTCAAATTGGTGCTAAAGGATATGACTTTATTGCTAAGTCCGCACATAAAGAGGTAGCAGGTTTTGCTATTTCCTTACAAAATGATGCGAATGCATTAGAAACTATTGCGAATGTTAAGAAGGTACTAGATGAACAATCTAAATCTTTCCCACCAGATATGCAATATAACGTAGTTGTAGATAATACTAAATTCGTAAGTGCATCTATTAATGAGGTAGAGCATACATTTGTAGAAGCATTGTTACTCGTTCTTATCGTAGTATATGTGTTCCTACAATCTTGGCGATCTACGATCATTCCTATGATTGCTGTTCCAGTATCCTTGCTAGGTACATTTGGTGCTTTCGTATTACTTGATTTCTCTATCAATACGTTAACATTATTCGCCATGGTATTGGCTATCGGCCTCGTTGTTGACGATGCTATCGTAGTAGTAGAAGCGGTAGAGTATGAATTAAAATATAATGGCTTACCTCCGAAAGAGGCGGCTATTAAAGCGATGGAAAATGTACAAGGCCCTGTAATTGGTATCGCCTTTGTATTGGTAGCTGTATTCGTACCAGTTGCCTTCATGGGTGGTATGACAGGTATTCTTTACAAACAGTTTGCATTAACAATCGCTGTATCTGTTGTTATTTCTGCGATTGTTGCCCTTGTGTTAACACCAGCACTATGTGCTACGATGTTAAAACCTCACACACCTAAAGAGCGTGAAGATTGGGTACATCGTCAGTTAAATAAATTCAATGCAGGCCTAGAACGTTTCAGCAATTGGTATGGTATCCAATTGGCTCGTTTAAGCCATCGTTTGAGCTTAACCGTTATTGCATTGCTTATCTTTGCGGGTGGGACAGGCTTAGTATTACACTTCTTGCCAACATCTTTCGTACCAGCAGAGGATAGCGGTTATTATATGATTGCCGTTAATGAACCACCAGGTGCTACATCTGAGCGCACTATGGCAACACTTGAAAAAATTGCATCTTTCTTGGAAGGCAAAAATGATCCTGAAAAACCTAAGGATGAACAATTGTTCCAAGAAGTCTTTACAGTAGCTGGCTTTGACCTCTTAGGGGGCGGTCAAAAGTCTAGTGCAGGTGTAATCTTTGCTACTATGTCTGACTGGAAGTATCGTACTACACAAGCAACATCTATTAATGCAATGGTTGGCCAGACCTTTGGCTTTGCTGCTCAAGGCGTACCAGAAGCAACTGTAGTTGCTTTGAATCCACCATCTATTCCAGGTTTAGGTAATACAGGTGGTTTCAGCATGTACCTTATTAACAAAGCTGGTGACAGACCACAAGTTATGGCAGAACGTGCTAATGAATTCTTAGCAGAAGCTCGTAAGAGTCCAGCAATTCAATCTATTTACACTACATTTGATACATCTACACCATCCTTACAATTTGATGTGAATCGTGAAAAAGCGGCTCAAGATGGTGTGGCATTAGCTGATATCTTTACTACATTGCAAGGTTTCTATGGTAGTATTCAAGTCAATGACTTCACTACATATGGTAAAAACTATAAAGTAGTAGTTCAAGCTGAAGACGCTTACCGTCAAAATGCGGAACAGCTTAATATGCTAGCTGTTCGTAATAGCAAGGGCCTTATGGTTCCAGTTTCTAACTATATTACGAAAGGAACAAACAGGTACACCATCTAGTATTACTCGTTTTGATAATGCGATGGCTGTACAAATCGGTGGTTCTCAAGCGAATGGTTATTCCTCTGGTGATGCTATTAATGCATTGAAAGAGGCCGCCGCTAAAACATTACCAGCCGGTTATACATATGACTGGGCAGGTCAATCTCGTGAAGAGTTGAAAGCTGGTTCTCAAACCATCATGATTCTTGGTTTAGGTCTAGTATTTGTATTCTTAATCTTGGCTGCCTTGTATGAGTCTTGGAAGGTTCCATTTGCCGTATTGTTCTCCGTACCATCTGGTATGATTGGTGCTTCTTTAGTTCCATTCTTGTTGAACTTTACAGGCAGATATTCCTTAGCTAATGATATTTACATGCAGATCGGTCTCTTAACCCTTGTTGGTTTGGCTGCGAAAAATGCGATTTTGATTATCGAGTATGCTAAGATTCGCGTTGACGAGCGTGGTATGAATGTTGTTGATGCTGCTATCGAAGCTGCAAAAATTCGTTTGCGTCCAATTTTGATGACATCCTTTGCATTTATCCTTGGTGTATTACCATTGGCAGTATCTAGTGGTGCTGGTTCTGGTGCACGTACTTCTATGGGTATTACTGTAGTAGCAGGGATGACAACAGCTACATTGTTTGGTATCTTTATCATCCCAATGTTGTTTATCATCATTGAAACAATTGGACCTGGTTTGTTAACAAACCGCAAAAAGAATCACGACTAATCATTTATATTGGATAATTTTTATAGAATGTTAAAAACACGTCACTACTTAGTAGTGGCGTGTTTTTGTATGATTTATGATATAATGATATAGTTAAAAAAATCGGATTGACGTAAGTCGATATTAAGTATGAAATTAATATAAAAGAGGTATATTATGAGTGATGTAAAAACATATGTAGCAGGTCATAAAAGCCCTGATACTGATTCAATTTGTTCTGCTATTTCCTTTGCTAACTTACTAACACAAATGGGGAAACCAGCAACTCCAGTCTGTGCAGGTGAAGCTAACAAAGAAACAACATATATTTTGAACCATTTTGGCTTTGCTCACCCTCAAGTTGTTAAAAATTGGGAAGAGTTTGCTCCAGAAGGCGGTAATTTGTATTTAACAGACCATAACGAATCCAAACAAATAATTGATGGTTATAAATCCATGAATATGTGTGGTGTTGTCGATCATCACCGCATTGGTGACTTCGAAACTGATGGACCTGTATTCATGCGTTTAGAACCTGTAGGTTGTTCTAATACAATCATTACTAAGTTGTACATGGAGAATAATCAAGAAATTCCTAAAGGCGTTGCAGGCTTGATGTTATCTGCTATCATTTCTGATACTGTGTTATTCCGTTCTCCAACATGTACAGAAACAGATAAAGAAATGGCTCATAAATTAGCTGAAATCGCTGGCGTAGATATTGAGTCCTATGGGCTAGATATGTTGAAAGCGGGAGCAGATATTTCTGATTTAACTAATGATGATATCGTTCGTACAGACATGAAAGAATTCTCTGAAGCAGGTAAGACTATTTCTATCGGTCAAATTTCTGTTATGGATACAACTGATGTATTGGCTAAACAAGGTGAACTAGTACAAGCCTTAGAAGCGCTTCGCAATGCCAATAACTATGATGCATCTTACATCATGATTACAAATATTCTCGATGAAAGTACTACATTGTTGTTTAGTGGCGATGTAGAGGCTGTAGTTACTAAAGCATTTGAAAAAGAAATAAAAGATAATGGTGTATTCTTACCTAATACTATGTCTCGTAAAAACAAATTGTACCACCAATTCTTGGTGCTATGAAATAGTATACAAATCTAAAAAAAAGAACGTTGCTCGCAACGTTCTTCTTCTCTATTTATAGGGCTTCAAGTATATTGCATGTATATTGTAATTGCTATTATAGATGTGTTTATTTATATAATAATTTAGCTTTTTAACTATACATACTTGTTTCACAGCTTATTAAAGATTATTTATGTATATTTGGAGTTTGTATTGCATATGTAAGGGCAATAGGTGTATTCCGATGAATTCATTATTAACAGGTTTAAATAAAGAACAACAACAAGCTGTCCAGCATACGGAAGGCCCTTTATTGATTTTAGCCGGTGCTGGATCTGGTAAAACAAAGGTCTTAACAGTTCGTATTGCACATTTATTGGCACAAGGTGTTAATCCTTATGAAATCTTGGCGATTACTTTCACCAATAAAGCGGCGAAAGAAATGAAAAGCCGTGTAGAAGGTCTTGTAGGCGATGTGGCAAATCGTATTTGGCTCAGTACATTCCACAGCTTTTGTGCTAAGTTTTTACGTTTTGAAATAGATAGTTTCTTAGGGTATAACAGCAATTTTACTATCTATGACACATCTGACTCTCAAGCTGTTATTAAGGCCGCATTGAAAGCGTTAAATTTGGATGATAAATACTATCCTGTAGGGGCTATGATTGCTGCCATATCAGATGCTAAGAATAAATTACTTTTTGCTTCTGATTTTAGAAAACAAGCACGAGACTTTTACCAACAAAAGGTAGCTGATGTTTATGAGTATTATGAGCGGGAGTTGCGCAAGAATAATGCATTAGATTTTGATGATCTATTATTAGTAGCCGTTAAATTATTACAGTCTAATGCAACTGTTCTTGATAAATATAGTCATCGTTTCCGTTATGTCATGATTGACGAGTATCAAGATACAAACCATGCACAATATTTATTGGCGAAATTATTAGCTTCACATTGGAAGAATATCGCCGTCGTGGGTGATGCTGATCAAAGTATTTATGCTTGGCGTGGCGCTGATATTCAAAATATCTTAGATTTTGAAAAGGACTATCCTAATTGTACATCTATTAAATTAGAGCAAAACTATCGTTCTACTAAGATTATTCTCGATGCAGCCAATGCTGTTATCGATAATAATGAAGGTCGCCCAGAGAAAAATCTTTGGACCGATAAAATAGAAGGCGCAAAAATTCAGCATTTTACGGCTCAATCCGAACATGAGGAAGCAGCTTTTATCGGTGACACAATCGCTAAAAAACATGATATTCACGATGTTCCATATGGGGATATGGCCATTTTATATCGTACAAATGCCCAGTCTCGTGTCCTTGAAGAAGCACTTATTAAGCGAGCCTTACCCTATACGATGGTAGGGGGCACAAAGTTTTATGATCGTAAAGAAATCAAAGACGTTTTAGCTTATTTACGCGTATTATACAATCCCTTTGATGATTTGAGCTTATTGCGCATCATTAATGTGCCAAAACGGAGTATTGGGGCCACTACAGTTGCTAAACTACAAGACTATGCTCGTGAAAAAGGAACGTCTTTGTTTATGACGCTTACGCAGTTACACTTAATTGATTCTATCAAGGGAAAAACTAAAGAAAAGTTAGAAGAATTCGGTATTCTCATCTTTACTCTTGTTTCTGAAATGGAAGATAAAACTGTACTCGATATCTTAGAATCTATTCTAGATAGAACAGGTTATTTGGCTCAATTAGAAGAGAGTACAGACCCACAAGATCAAGCTCGTGCTGAGAATATTGGTGAGCTTTTATCTGTGGCAAAAGACTTCCAAGATACAAATCCATCTGGTACTGTAGAGGACTTTTTAGAGCAAGTAGCACTTGTTAACGATGTAGACTCCTTCGAACAAGAAGAGGCTAAAGTGACATTGATGACATTACATGCTGCAAAGGGTTTGGAATTTCCTATCGTATTCTTATGTGGTTTGGAAGAAGGTTTATTCCCTCATAGTCGTACCTTGATGAACCCTGAAGAAATTGAAGAGGAACGTCGTCTTGCTTATGTAGGTATTACGCGTGCTGAAAAGGAATTATATATTTCTAATGCCACTACTAGAACAGTATTTGGCCGTACTAGTAGTTATTTACCATCTCGATTTATCGATGAAATTCCCGAAGAATTAGTAGATGGCTTACGTGCTAAGCGTAAAGTGCCTGATGATATTAAACGTCATGTACCTCAACATATGAGTGTTACTAGCCGCCCCGTGACGAAGCCAATCGTACGCAATGAAGTAATTGCTGACTGGAAGGTGGGCGATACGGCGATTCATAGTAAATGGGGGAATGGCAAAGTAATCAACGTAACTGGTGAAGGTGCTGGTATGAAATTGACCATTGAGTTTCCTACACAAGGTGTGCGCGTTGTAATGGCAAAAATTTGCACCAGTTAAAAAGGGATGATTATCCTAATTATGTATATGGTTAAATGGGGAACATATACAATTATTTAAATAACTATATTTCTGTAAAAAGGATATAAAATGGATCCGAAAGATAGAATTAAAGAGTTGCAACAGGAACTCACTCATGCGCAGTACTTATACTACGTAAAGGATGCTCCTACTATGAGCGACTTTGAATATGATAAAAAATATCGTGAGCTTGTGGAGTTAGAAACAGCTCATCCTGAATATATTGTGCCATCTTCTCCAACACAACGGGTTGGTATGAAGGTGGAAGGCTCCTTTGAAAAGGTCGTTCATGGACGTCCTATGTTAAGCCTTAGTAATGTATTTAATGCTGATGAAGTACGAGCATTTGGAAATCGTGTAGAAAAGGAACTTGGCCATAAGCCTTCTGCGTATGTGGTAGAACTTAAAATCGATGGCTTAGCGGTTAATTTACATTATGAAAATGGTATGTTTGTCCGTGCTGTTACGCGTGGTGATGGTCGCGTTGGCGAAGATGTAACAGCTAATGTACGTACCATTAAATCTATTCCATTATTTTTAGATAATGCACCTGAGTTTATTGAAGTTCGCGGTGAAGCATATATGCCTCATAGTGAATTTAAACGTATTAATGAAGAACGTGATGAAGAAGGTCTCCCAACCTTTGTAAATCCCCGAAATGCTGCAGCAGGTTCCTTACGCCAACAAGACCCAGCTATTACTGCTAACCGGAATTTAGCATTTTTCGCATATGCTATAGGTTCTGAAGTGGGAGCCAATATTCATAGCCAAGAGGAATTGCTTTAAGAGCTTAGAGAACTTTAAGTTCTCTGTAAATCCTCATTATCGTGTATGTAAAACAATTGATGAAGTAATTGAAGCCATTAATTATTGGGGGGATAAGCGCCATGAACTTCCATATGATACAGATGGAATGGTTATTAAGGTAAATAGCTTTGATGATCAAGAGGTTCTTGGTAGCACTGCAAAGGATCCTAAATGGGCCACTGCGTACAAGTATCCACCTGAAGAAGTGGAAACAATCCTTAAAGATATTACCATTAATGTAGGTCGCACAGGGGTTCTAACTCCTACTGGTGAGCTTGAATCCGTATTTGTATCTGGTACGAACGTAAGCCGAGTCACATTACACAACCAAGATTTTATCGATGAAAAGGATATTCGTATTGGGGACCACGTTATCATTCACAAGGCGGCGGAAATCATTCCGGAGGTTATCCGTGTTGTTCCTGAAAAAGCGAAATGGTTCTGAAATTCCTTTTACAATTCCTAATACATGTCCTGTATGTGAATCTCCTGCAGTTCGTCGTGAAGGAGAAGCGGCAGTTCGATGTACGAATAAACATTGTCCTGCCATTGAAAAAGGAAACAAATTATTCACTTTGCCTCTCGTGACGCTATGAATATTGATGGCCTTGGTCCTAGTATTGTAGAAAATTTGATTAATAACAAGTTAATTACAAATGTGGTTGATTTATATCACTTAACTGTGGATCAACTTGTTACAATGGAGCGTATGGGTAAAAAATCTGCAGAAAATTTGGTGAAGGCTATTGATGATTCTAAATCACGCGGTTTGGATCGAGTCTTATATGGTTTAGGAATCCGTTTAATTGGCTCTAAGGCTGCTACCACTATAGCTAATGTGGTCAAATCTATGGAACGGTTCATGACTATTACTAAGGATGAGCTAGTTGCAGTTGAAGAAATCGGTCCCACAATGGCAGATAGCATTATTGAATATCGTCAAGATCCAGCACATGTGGCAATTATTGAAGGCTTAACTCAAGCAGGTCTTAAGATGACTGTAGATGTAGTAGAAGCTGCAGGCAATCAATTGGAAGGCGAAATCGTCGTTCTCACAGGCAAGCTTGAGGTGATGGGACGCACTGAAGCGGGTAAAATCCTTGAAGCTCATGGGGCTAAGGTTACTGGTTCCGTTTCTAAGAAGACAACACTTGTTATAGCTGGTGAAGATAGTGGTAGTAAACTCACTAAAGCAAATGAATTGGGTATTCGTGTGATAAACGAAGAAGAGTTCGTAGAGCTATTAAAAGAACTTGGAAAAGATATTTAATTTTTTATGGGCCCCGTTTTATTAGCATTAATTAGTAAAAAAGGAATTACTATACCTGCTTGCTCCGTCCTACGTAAAGTCGCTGTACAGGTATAGTAATTCCTTTGAAAATAATACATCTATGCTTTATAATAAGTAATTATGAAAGGATGTGTCTCGATGAAAAATCAGCCAAGAGGAAATTAAAAAATCGCCTTTGCTTTCACGTTTGAAGTTAAAGAAGAACATATGGCACATGTAGAAAAAGAGTTGTCCGACATCTTGACCTATGTTGCTGAACTAGATGCATTAGAACTAGATGGTGTTGAACCAATGGCTCATGCTGTACCTTTACACAATGTATTTAGAGAGGATGAAAAGAAACCATCCCTTGATCATGAGTTAGCTTTATCCAATGCTCCAGAAGCAGAAGATGGGTACTTTAAAGTGCCTCGTGTTGTACAAGAATAGGAGATTTTGCTGTGCAGACAATTCATGAATTACATAAAAAACTTGTGAATAAAGAAATCAGTGCCGTTGAATTGACGAATGCTGTTATTGCTCATAAAGCTAAAGTGGAACCGACTGTGCATGCGTACTTATCCGATTCTCATGATCGTGCTTTAGCTACAGCTAAGCTTGTAGATGAAGCAATTGCTAAAGGTGAAGCGATTTCTCCACTAGCTGGTATTCCTGGTGCAATTAAAGATAATATTTGTATCAAAGACGAACCCGCAACTTGTGCGTCTAAAATGTTAGAAAACTTTGTGCCTCCATATAATGCGTCTGTTATTGAACGATTTACAAGACAATCATTATATTAGCCTTGGTAAACTTAATATGGATGAATTTGCTATGGGTGGCTCTACAGAGAACTCTGCATTAGCTAAAAACGATCTAATCCCTTGGAATGCTGATTGCGTACCAGGGTGGTTCTTCTGGCGGTAGTGCAGCAGCTGTATCCAGTGGTTCTGCTATTTGGGCTCTTGGCTCCGATACTGGTGGGTCTATTCGTCAACCAGCGTCCTTCTGTGGCGTTGTAGGATTAAAACCAACATACGGTAATGTATCTCGTTATGGTTTAATCGCCTTCGCATCCTCTTTGGACCAAATTGGACCTGTTACTCGTGATGTAACAGATGCTGCTTTAGTATTAAATGCCATCTCTGGTCATGATGCGAAAGACTCCACATCCATTCCAGGTGCTCGTGTAGATTACACTACAGCTCTTGTAAATGATGTAAAAAATCTTAAAATCGGTGTGCCAAAAGAATTCTTTGGCGAAGGTCTCAATAGTGAAGTTCGAAAAGCTATGGAAGAGGCTATCGAAACATATAAAAAATTTAGGGTGCTGAAATCGTTGAGGTTTCTTTACCTAACTCTAAATATGCGTTGTCTGCGTACTATATCATCGCATTGGCAGAAGCTAGCTCCAACTTGGCTCGTTATGACGGTGTAAGCTATGGTATGCGCGTACCTGCAGATAATCTTGTAGAAATGTCTACTAAAACTCGTACAGAAGGATTTGGTCCAGAAGTACAACGTCGTATTTTGTTAGGTACCTATGTATTGAGTGCTGGTTACTATGATGCTTACTATTTGAAAGCATTAAAAGTTCGTCGCCTCATTAAAAATGAATTTGATGAAGCATTCTCCAAAGTGGATTTGATTTTAACACCAACTGCACCTAATACGTCTTATAAATTTGGTGAAAAAGCAAATGATCCATTGGCAATGTACTTAGAAGATATCTGTACAGTACCAGCAAACCTTGCAGGTATTCCAGGTATTAGCATTCCAGCAGGTATGAGCAGCAATAATTTGCCAATCGGCTTACAATTGCTTGGCCCTGCTATGGGTGAAGAAACATTGTTACGTGCCGCTTTCACATTTGAACAAGCACGTCCAGACTGTCAATTAGTAGCACCAACTGGGGAGGTTTCTCTATGAGTAGTAAATACGAAACAGTCGTTGGTTTAGAGGTTCATACAGAGCTTAAGACTAAGTCTAAAATCTTCTGTGGTTGTACCACTGAATTCGGCGGCGATCAAAATACACATGTATGCCCAGTATGCCTTGGCTTACCTGGTGCAATGCCTGTGTTAAATAAACAAGTAGTAGAATTTGCTATCAAAGTAGGTTTAGCATTGAATTGTGAAATTCTAAACTTTAACAAATTTGACCGTAAAAACTACTATTATCCTGATTTGCCTAAAAACTATCAAACATCTCAATATGATTTGCCAATTTGCCTAAATGGTCATTTAGATATTGAGGTTAATGGTGAAACTAAACGCATTGGTATTACCCGTATTCATATGGAAGAAGATGCAGGCAAACTCGTCCATAGTGGCAACACTATTTCCGACTCCAAATCTTCTAATGTTGACTACAATCGTACGGGTGTACCTCTTCTTGAAATCGTATCTGAACCAGATATTCGTTCCGGTGCAGAAGCGAGAGCATACGTTGAAAAATTACGTTCTATTTTACAATATTTAGAAGTATCTGACGGTCGTATGGAAGAAGGTTCTTTGCGTGGTGACTGTAACGTATCCGTACGTTTACGTGGCACTACAGAATTTGGTACACGTACAGAAACTAAAAATGTTAACTCTTTAACTGCAATTCAAAAAGTTGTTGAATATGAAGCGTTGCGTCAAGCTAAGTTAATCGAAGCTGGCGGCAAAGTAGATCAAGAAACACGTACTTGGGATGATGCACAAGGTATCACGCTTGGGATGCGTAAAAAAGACGAAGAAAACGATTACCGTTACTTCCCAGAACCAGATTTGGTACCAATCGTAATTACAGATGAAAAAATCGAAGAAGTACGTCGTGCACTGCCAGAATTACAAGATGCTAAGATTGAACGTTTTGTATCTGAATATGGCTTGTCTCGTGAAGATGCAACTATTCTTACTGTATCCCGTAAAACAGCGGACTTCTTAGATGCTACTGTAAAAGCAGGTGCAGATCCTAAAACTGTGGCCAACTGGATGCTTGGTGACTTGTCCAAGATGATTAATGAAAGCGGTTTAACATTTGCTGAATCCAAGGTAAGTCCTGAAAACTTGGCTGGTATGATTGCCCTAATCGACAAAGGTACAATTTCCGGTAAAATCGCGAAAAAAGTTATCGTATCCATGTGGGAATCCGGCAAGGATGCTGATACTATTGTAAAAGAGGAAGGTTTAGTTCAAATTACAGATACTGGTGCCATTGAAGAAATAGTTAAGCAAGTTATTGCTAATAACCCACAACCAGTGGCAGACTTCAAGAGTGGTAATGGTAAGGCTATAGGCTTCTTAGTTGGTCAAGTTATGAAGGAATCCAAAGGCCGAGCTAATCCTGGTATGGTAAATGAATTACTTAAAAAAATTCTTAAATGACTAATCTACGTGTAAGCATATATTAATATTAATCAATATATAAAATACAATCCCTTCAGATATATGAGTTTATATTTGAAGGGATTTCTATTTGCCATTATGATGGTAAAAATATGGTATAATAAATTGTATAAAAATCAATTAGTATTTGTTCATTTAAAGGAAATACATATGAATGATCAACACAATATAAAACAATAATCAAAATACATATAGAAATAGTCAATCAGATGATACTTATAGTCGCAGTACCTATTCTGGTGAACCTAATACACGCGTATTATCCGATGATGAGAGACGAGAATTTGATGGTGTAACTATTGAAGAGGTAGGCGATTCCGTCCATGTAGATTCAACGCCAACCAATATCAATGACGAGCAACAATATTACGATGAAAAACAATCAATATGAACCGAAAGTTAAGGTGTATAGCTTTAATAGTACAAGCTGGCTTAGTCGAATTATATTGTTCATTGTTTTAGGGATTATTTTGGCTGCTGTTGTATTCTTTTGGCAGCATCATTCTCACTGTCGCAACTGTTGTTATTTTAGTGGGTGCTATTATTTCTATTATATTTAGTCTCTTTTAATGGTATAATACATATATTATGACTAGACGGTGGCTGAGCCATTCGATGATTTAAAGGGGACCTATGAACGTAGTTTTATCCACATTAAACTCAAAATTTATACATTCTTCTCTGGCTTTACGTTATCTTAAAGCGTATGGGCAGGCTCACGGACAGGCATACGATATAGTAGAATATACTATTAATATGCCTGTTTTACATATTCTTGGCGATATTACAGAGCGAAATATAGATGTACTGGGCTTTGCTTGCTATATCTGGAATATTGAGATGACTTTACATATAGTAGACATGGTGAAAGCTGTGCGACCAGATATTAAAATTATTTTAGGTGGGCCTGAGGTGTCTTTCACAGCCGATGAAATCTTAAATCGTTGTGCTGCTGTGGACTATGTCGTACAAGGTGAGGGGGAAGAAGCTTTTTATCAACTTATTAGTGCACTAATCGCTGGCAAGGATGGCTTAGAAGAGCAGATTCCTGGCGTACGTGGTCGCCACATTTCTGGCCGACTCCTGGGCTCTACTGATACGGTAGAGGTAAAAGATCTGAGTACTATACCATTCCCATATGTAGAAGAGGATATGATAGATTTAGAACATAAAATCATCTACTATGAATCCTCTCGAGGGTGCCCATTCTCTTGTCAGTACTGTTTATCTGGCAATAAAAATACAGTTCGCTTTTTCCCGCAAGAAAGAACACTCAAAGAACTACAGTGGTTTATCGATCATCAGGTAAAACAAGTTAAATTTGTTGATAGAACCTTTAACTGTGCACCGAAGCATCATCGTCCATTGATGGAATTTATGCGCGATGCTGATACAGAGACGAATTTCCATCTAGAAATGGAACCAGAGCTAATGACGGAATGGGAAACAAATATTCTCTGTGAAACACCACCAAGCCGTATTCAAATTGAGGTAGGGGTTCAAAGTACACATAAGAAAACCTTGGATGCTATTAATCGATATAATGATTGGCCGTATATTCAAAAGGCTATTCGCCCTATTATTGAAGCAGGCCGAACTCATGTGCACATGGATTTAATTGTAGGCCTGCCTTACGAGAATAAACAGCGGTTTGGATTATCCTTTAATGATCTTTTTAGTTTACAGCCACATGCGTTACAAATTGGATTTTTAAAACTGTTAAAAGGTTCTGGTGTACGCCGTATGGAGGAGTATCAATACATTAGTGATCCCTTAGCGCCATATGAGGTATTAAGTACTCACGTGCTCCCTTATAGAGATATACGTTTCTTAAAACACTTTGAAGATGTCTTTGAACGCTTTTATAATAGTGAACGATTTAGAACTGTGTTTGGCTATATTGGTAGTAAGCTTATAAAAGAACATACTGATACATCTATAACTGGGGAAGATACAGAAACTAATCATGTACCACCTATGAAAAAGTATGATCCTTCTAAAGTGGCGACAAAAAAAGATGCCTTTTCCTATTTTTGTGACATGACACAGGCTTGGCTCGATGCGGGTAATCATAAGATTAATTTAAAAGATATTGATCAAATTGAGTTTTTGTACAATTTCTTCTTAGCTAAAGGCGATACAGTGGCTGCCGAATTATTACAATATGATACACTCGTTAGCTATCGCGGTAAGGTTCGCAGTGAAGCTGTTGGTTTACCGAAGCAGACAAAAGAACTTTTACAAGAAGGGGAAGCATTCTGGCGCAATGAAAAAATTGCATCTCAGTATATTCCTAATTATACATTTAAAGAGTGGCGCAAAATTCGTCAACAATATGTAGAAATGCCTATGTCTAAGGACACGGCTAAAGTATTAGGTATAGAGAATGTACCAAATGTACCTTTTTACAGTTGTAATCGACGTAAATAAAGAGGTAAAACCTTTTATACGTCCTGAAATAGAGGCTTGTTAGTAATATAAAAATAGTTTATCTAATTTTTTATAATCAAAAGATTAGAGAATTTATGATAGTTGAAATATTACATAATAAGCGATGATTGGTTACTTTAATAGGAGTGTTATGACCGATACAACGAGACCAAAAACGATACCGCATGGTATCTAAATATTATAAAAGAAACATATGGGGAAAAGGTTTATAAATTACCTGTAGCACTACCCTTGACCTGTCCTAACAGAGATGGTTCGGCTGGTGTTGGAGGCTGTACCTTTTGTGGTGAAATTGGCGCGGGCTACGAAAATCGTCCTGCCTGGATGACGGTGCGCATGCAATTAGAGGAAAATATTGCTCACATAGGCCCTAAATATAAAGCAAAGAAGTTCATCCCTTATTACCAAAACTTTAGTAATACCTACTTGAATCTTGATGATTTTAAAAGCTATATTGAACAAGGTTGTATTGATGAAGCCGTGGGCATTGCTATTGCAACAAGACCCGATTGTATTGCCGATGAATATCTTGAAATATTAACTGATATTAGGGATCGCTTTCATAAGGATATCTATATTGAGCTAGGTCTTCAAACGGTTAACTATGATACATTAGAGAAAATTAATCGCGGTCATGATTTAGCCCAGTTTATTGATGCCGTATTACGGATTAAACGATATGGATTTAACATAACTACTCATATGATAGTTAATTTACCATGGGATAGTATGAAGGATACAATCGAAGGGGCTCGTATTTTATCTGCACTCGGTATTGATCAAGTGAAACTACATGCTTTGTATATTGTAAAAAATACATTGATGGCCAAGTGGTATCAAGAGGGGCAGTTTACCCTAATTAGTGCGGAAGAATATGCTGACCGGGTTGTTAATTTTGTACGTCATTTACATCCTGACATTGTTTTACAGCGTCTTGTAGGTAGAGCGCCTGAAGATAATACGCTTTTTACAAACTGGTCTATGGGTTGGTGGCGCGTACAAGATTTAATTGATGATAAACTAGACGAACTAGATGCTCATCAAGGTGATCTTTGTGATTACCTAAATGGTAAAGCAGTTCGTAAATTTATAGATTAGGAGGTTGTATGAGCGAACAAGTATTTACATTTCCTACATATGACCTAGCACAATCCATACTAGGTCAACATAATCGATATTTACATATGATGCTTGAGGTTATTTCTGCAGATGTAGTGGCACGTGGTGATAGGGTAGTTATTAAGGGTGATGAGGACCAAGTCAATGCTCTCTATCGTACCCTTGAAGAATTAGTATTTCTCTACCGGGAAGGCAGTACCATAACTGAGTCTCAGGTGCGTATTGCGGCTAAACTTGTAGCTAATGGTAAAGCTGATGCCGTACATACTATGTTTGAGGATACTTTATCCGTTAATATGCGCGGTAAAAATATTACGCCTAAAACGGAAGGTCAAAAATACTATGTAGATAGTATCCGAAAAAATACTATTACTTTTGGTATTGGTCCTGCTGGTACAGGTAAAACATTCCTAGCAGTAGCTTTAGCTGCATTCTATTTAAAAAACCGTAATGTAGATAAAATTATTTTGACACGCCCTGCTGTAGAGGCTGGTGAACGGTTAGGATTCTTACCTGGTGAATTACAAGATAAAGTGGATCCATATTTGAGACCTCTTTATGATGCATTACATGAAATGTTTGGTATCGAGCAAGTACAACGCTTTATGGAACGTGGTACTATTGAAGTAGCACCACTAGCATATATGCGTGGCCGTACCTTAGAAAATGCTTTCGTTATTTTAGACGAAGCTCAAAATACGACGGCAGAGCAGATGAAAATGTTCCTAACTCGTCTAGGTAACAACTCTAAAATGGTAGTCAACGGTGATAAGACACAAATTGACTTACCTCCACGTGTTGTATCTGGACTGGGCGAGGCTGAAAAGGTATTGCGTCATGTGCATGGTATTAATATGGTTTACTTTAGCGATCAAGACGTTGTTCGTCACGATTTAGTAGGTCGCATTGTAAAAGCTTACGATGCATATCACGAACGTAAGTTAGCTGGTGAGACTACAGAATCTAACGCAGTATCCAAAGAGAATGTAGCGAAAGGATAAGCATGTATATACACATTAGCTATGATGAAGGAATTCAAGAGGATTCCAATATTGAGGCTGTTATACGCAAGGTCTGCGATGAAGTGAGTCGCGTATATGGCCTAGACGAAGATGAAATGAGTATTTTACTCTGCAATAATGCTAAAATTCACGAGCTTAATAAGGAATATCGAGGCATCGATAGACCAACGGATGTATTGTCCTTTGCCCTCAATGAAGGGGATGATTACGAAGGTAGTGAAGAGGAACATCACTTACTTGGTGATATGATTATTTCCTTAGAGCGTACTCGTGAACAAGCTATCGAATATGGACATAGTTTTGAACGGGAATTAGCATATTTGACAACTCATAGCTGTTTACATATTTTAGGCTATGACCATATGAACGAGGAAGATAAAAAAGAGATGCGCACAGAGGAAGAATTTATCCTAGGTAATCTCGGTTATGTGCGGGAGGATGCACCATATAATGAATAAGAACGAACATTTTAAATCAGGCTTTGTTGCCGTTGTAGGACGCCCTAATGTGGGTAAATCTACCTTAATCAACGCTCTTATTGGCGATAAGATTGCTATCGTATCCGATAAGGCTCAAACAACGCGTAACCGTATCATCTGCGTATATACGGATGAATCCAAACAAATCGTATTTATGGATACACCAGGTGTTCATAAGCCAAAACATAAGCTAGGCGAATTCATGGTAGATGCTGCTATCGAGTCCTTAAAAGAAACGGAAGCCGTTTTATTTGTCGTAGCAGGCAATGAAAAACGTGGCCCTGGGGATAATTTTATTATTGAACAATTGAAACGTGTAAAGGTTCCTGTATTTTTGGTAGTCAACAAAATTGATACACTCAAAAAAGAAGAGCTTTTAGAAGCAATCGTTTCTTATCAAGATGCATATCCTTTTGCAGGTGTAATTCCTATTTCAGCAAAAGATAAAGAGAACTTATCTGAAATTCTTAAGGTTCTAGAGGAAACCTTGCCGGAAGGTCCACAATATTTTCCGGAGGATATGATTACGGATCAACCGGAACGCCTTATTATTTCTGATATCGTTCGTGAAAAAATCTTGTTAGCTACACGAGATGAGATTCCTCATGCTATCGCTGTAGACGTAGATGAAATGAAAACACGTGATGACGGTACTACCTATATCCGCGCTACAATCTACTGTGAAAGAGACTCTCAAAAGGGAATTATCATCGGTAAAAAAGGTGCTTTGTTAAAACAACTTGGCGCTGAAGCGCGCGCAGACATTCAAAAGCTGTTAGCTACTAAGGTGTACTTGGACCTTTGGGTTAAAGTAAAAAAAGATTGGCGAAATAAATCTGGTATGTTATCTGAACTTGGTTATAGAAAAATAATTTGATATAATAAAAAGAAATAAGTGTTTCCATATTCATATGAAAGGAATAAAGATGGATAGTGTAGATGGCCTGTTACCCATAGGGTTTGGTCTGTTATGTATTTTTTTAATTAACTTTTTGTGGTTGCAAAGTTCTCCTTTGCACGCCTTCGTAAAGAACATGTAGAGGATATGGACATCCTCTTGGAGAAGGATAGAGAATTTTTATTAAAGCTTTTATCAAAAATCCTGAGTATTTTTTTAAATACTACACAGTTTTTGATTCTATTCTTTATTTTGGCCCTTGCAGGCACAGGTACTTTTGTATTCGATAATATTGTTGATCGTATAGTGGCGGTTCTTAATATCCATAGTACTTGGATGCATTTAGTGTTAGATATTATTCTATTACTATTAATTAGCTTAATCGTCCTAATTTTTGGTGAAATTGTACCCTAAAGCATTGGGCCTATCCTTCCCTACAAAATATGTAAATACCTATAGCCGTATCGTCGTGGCTGCAGGTAAATTGGTGTATCCATTTATTTGGATTGCTAGTAAAATCTCCAATGTTATTTTAGGCTTTTACAAAACAAAATATTTAACAGAGCTTGACCTTGTGTACTCAGAAGAAGAAATTCGCATGATGATTTCTCGAAGCCACGAGGAAGGGCAATTGGACCAAGTAGAGTCTGAGTTAATTGATAATGTCTTTAACTTCGTAGATCGCATGGCGAAAGAGGTTATGGTGCCTCGTCAAGATGTAGACTGCGTATTCGTTGAAGATGGTTACGATGAAGCGATGAAGGTTATCCGCTCTAAAGTACATACACGTTATCCACTCTGTGTAGAGGATAAGGACCACATTATTGGCCTCGTTCATATTAAAGATTTAATGGAACGCCCTAATCAAGCCCGTAAGGATTTACGCAATATTAAACGAGATATCCTTACTGTTCCAGAGGTAATGAAATTATCTACCTTGTTGCAATATATGAGAACTCGCCGTATATATCTAGCTGTAGTAGTAGATGAATATGGTGGCATGGTAGGTCTTGTAGGCTTAGAAGATATTATAGAAGAGCTAGTTGGGGATATACAAGACGAGCATGAGCCGCATTTACCAGCTACGATGTCCTATGCAGATGGTTCCTTCGAGTTTGATGGCAAGGTCCTCGTAGACGAAGTAGAAGAGATTATGAATATTGAAATTGATAATTCTGACTCGGATACGATTGGTGGCTATGTCTTTGGTTTATTAGAACGTACACCAATCGTAGGTGATACGGTGGATGCTCATGGTTATACCTTTGAGGTTACGCAAATGCAAGGCTATCGTATTTCCCGCATTAAAGTAACACCTATACTAGTAGAGGAACCAACGGAAGAAGAAAATGAAGAAGCTTAATGGTGGTTTTAATACGCCAGCTATCGTCATAAGTCGAAAAAAGTATAAGTTGTATTCCGTATTTACATTTATTACGCCTAGCTTGGGACTTATTAAAGCATCGATTCCACATAAGCGAATGATGACGATGCGCAACAGTTCCTATTTACGTCCATTTAGTGCCATGTATATCACAGTCGTACATGATGGGGAATATGTAAATGTCACACAAATTGATGGTTCCTATGTGGTGGAATCCTAGATGTAAACCTCGATAATATTGCTTATGCAGCGGTAGCGAGTGAGCTTATTCAAGAGTTATTTGCCATGTATGACGTAGACCGTAAAGTCTTTGATACGGTAGTAAATTACTCCAAGCAAATTCGACGTCGCAATGTACAATTGGGAACGATAATGCTTGGATGGCAACTATTATCTCTCGCAGGAATTGTGCCAAGTGCTAATGCATTTACTCATCAAGATGGCATCGATCTATTCTGGATGCAGGTGCGAGAAACGACGAATCTTAGTATTTCACCTTCTGTAAAAGCTGGCTTACCACAAATTCTTGGTTATCAGTGGGGCGAAGATACGCCTATAGAACTTCCCAAAACAATATGGAAGGAACTTGAAAAACTACTATTTGCATACTGTGAGCAAGAAATAGGTAAACCATTACAAAGCGTAAAGTTTTTGATGAGTATATAAAAAAATCAAATATATTTGGAAATTATGAAAATATAGTTAACTTTATAATATTTTTTTCTTAATAATAACAGCCTACCCTAAAAAGGTCTTATAAACCTTTTTAGGGTAGGCTGTTTCCTTTATATAGAAAAAACAATTTGATATATACATATTTATCTTATTTATGCGTTAGAAATATTAAATCAAAAAGCTTATACTACATACAGAAGTAAGTTGTTTAATTGAATTTAAAAAGAAAAGTGTGTTGATAGAGTCCTTGTTTGAGACTCTATTTTTATTTTTTTATATAATACTATAGAGTATAGAATATCGATAAAGGTTATATAAGTTATGAATTTGATAGAGTATTTAAGGAGTTTTGGTAAGATCGCAATCGCCCTATCAGGTGGTGTAGATTCAACCTATTTAGCATATGCAGCCAAACAATCTGGAATTTTATGCAAAGCATATACTGTGAAATCTCAATTTGTGCCACAATTTGAACTAGAAGATGCTAAGCAAATTGCAGAATTTATAGATATTCCATTAAAAATAATAGATATTGATGTGCTTGAATATGATGACATAACGAGTAATCCAAGTAATCGATGCTATTACTGTAAACATCGTGTGTTCACAACTATTAGTGAACATGCTAGACGTGATGGTTTTACCATTTTATGTGATGGCACTAATGCTAGTGATGATATAGATGATCGACCAGGAATGAAAGCTATTGCAGAGCTATCTGTTAAATCACCTCTGCAAGAATGTAATCTAACTAAGACTATGATCCGAAAATTAGCTCATAAAGCTGATTTGTTTACTTGGGATAAACCATCTTATGCTTGCTTGGCTACAAGAATTCAACCAGGACAACAAATTACTATTAATGATTTGATTCATATAGAACGAGCTGAGGGATATCTTTTCTCGCTAGGATTATCTGATTTTCGGGTTCGTTTGATTGGAAATAATGCTAAAATTCAAGTTCCAGAAAATGAAATAGTTATAGTTATTAAAAAAATAGGAGTGAGATTCTCACATATTTTAAATCTATGTTTAGTGATGTTGTATTAGATTTAGAGGTGCGTTCATGAATGATAATATTAGAACTCTTTTAGAGCAAGTAAAAAATGGACAAGTAGATGTGGATGCAGCCTTATTAAAGCTAAAGATAAAACCTATAGAAGACTTAGGATTTGCTCATGTTGATCTTCATCGTCAAATACGACAAGGTGTTCCAGAGGTCATATATGGCGCTGGTAAAACCACAAAACAAATCGTTGGCATTATCTCCTCTATGTTATCTTATGGGCAAAAGCAAATATTGATTACACGTTTAGCACCGAATGTGGCCGCAGAGGTTCAAGAACAGCACCAATTGACCTATATAAATGCTGCTCATATTGGATATATTGGAGATCTTCCAAGTCAAAAAACTGAATCCGCTATAGCAGTTATTACTGGCGGTACAAGTGACTATAAGGTTGCCGAAGAATGTGCTATTACGGCAGAGTTTTATGGTAATACCGTTCATAGAATTTATGACGTAGGCGTTGCGGGTATTCATCGATTATTACAACATTTAGATACTATTATGTCTACAAAAGTTATCGTTGTCATTGCTGGCATGGAGGGGGCCTTAGCTAGTGTAGTTGGGGGACTTGTGGATGTTCCTGTCATTGCCGTACCTACCAGTGTTGGGTATGGAACAGCCTTTGGTGGCGTTACAGCGCTACTATCAATGCTCAATTCCTGTGCCAGTGGTGTTACGGTTGTCAATATAGACAATGGATTTGGTGCTGCCTATACGGCAAACATGATTAATCATATAGGTGAAATAAATGAAACGATTATTTTTAGATTGCCAAATGGGCATTGCAGGAGATATGTTGACCGCTACATTACTCGGTTTAGTAGATAATCCTCAAACATGGATAAATCTACTCAATCAAATAGGAATACCTGATGTTACTTACTCACTAATATCTAAAGAAGATAAGGGAGTAGAAGGCTATCGCGTCGTGGTTACCATTAATGGTATAGAAGAATCTGAAAACCATAAAGGTAGTCCTAATAATCAGTATCATAGTGATCATCATAATAGTAATCATAATAATAATAATCACCATCATGGTACTCATCATAAACATAACAAACATAGTGAGATACATACGTATGGAGAGCATGCTCATAGCGAAGAGCATATGCATGGCAGAGGCCTACAGGAGGTAACAAATATAATTAATGGTTTATCTATTTCTGATATTTGTAAACAAAATGCTATAAACGTATATCATTTAGTAGCTCAAGCGGAGGCCAAGGTTCATAAATCGACAGTGACACAAATTCATTTCCATGAGTTAGGCATGCTCGATGCTATTGCAGATATTGTGGCCGTTTGTGTTCTTTTAGAGAAATTGAAGTTTGATGAGATTATTATATCGCCTATACATGTAGGCACTGGAACTGTTCAGAGTGCTCATGGAGAACTACCAGTACCTGCACCAGCAACGATGGAGTTATTAGCTGGCATACCATTGTACGCAGATTATCAGATTAAGGGTGAGTTATGCACGCCTACTGGCGCTGCATTAGCAAAGTATTTTGGTACATCATTTAGTGAAATGCCTGTTATGACACCAACTATAGTTTCTTATGGATTTGGTACTAAACAATTTGAAAGACCTAATTGTATTCGCGCCTTTGTAGAAATGATAAATGATTCAGAAGATTCAATCATTGAACTGTCTTGTAATCTCGACGATATGACACCAGAAGAAATTGGCTTTTGTATAGAACAGTTACTACTTTCACCAGCACTAGAAGTGTTTACAACACCGATTATGATGAAAAACAACGTCCAGGCACAATGCTAACTGTTCTATGTAAGATTGAAGATATTGAGATCATACGAAATTTAATTTTCAAGCATACTACTAGCCTTGGTATTCGATACTATCGATGTGAACGATATATTTTGAATAGGTCTATAGGAGAAATAGACTGGGAAGGTAGTACGATTGCTTTTCAAAAAAAGCAGTGGCTTTGGTGTAATAAGAAATAAATATGAATATGATTCATTAGCTGCTATTGCTAAGCGTAATGATATGAGTTTATTAGACCTTAAACGACAATTGGGTAAGAAGGAGGATTGATTTGTCGTAGCGATCTATTTATAGTTTGGTAGTTTTTAGTTAAGGAGTGATTTTCATGAAAACATTTAAAGTACCCTATTCAAAAGGTTTTGTAGATATCAATATTCCTGATCAAAATATAGCAGGTATATTAGAATCTAAAGCACATTCTTATAAGGCTGAGCTATCACAAGAAGCATTAGTAGAACATGCGCTAGATAACCCTATTGGTAGCCAACGCTTAGAAGAGTTGGTTAAGGGGAAATCCAACATGGTCATTATTACAAGTGACCATACGCGTCCAGTACCTAGTAAAATTACGATGCCAATTCTACTTCGCCGTATTCGTGAAGCCAATCCGTCTATCGATATTACCATTTTATTGGCAACTGGGTTCCATCGTCCTACTACTTATGAAGAAATGGTAGATAAATTTGGCCCTGAAATCGTAGCGAATGAAAAGATTGTAAATCATATTTCTGGCGATGCTAGTCAAATGGCAAAAATTGGTGTATTGCCATCCGGTGGGGAGTGTATTATCAATAAACTAGCTGTAGAAACTGAGCTATTAATTTCTGAAGGTTTTATTGAGCCACATTTTTTTGCTGGTTTCTCTGGTGGTAGAAAAAGCGTATTACCAGGTATTGCTTCCGAAGTGACTGTAATGGCAAATCACTGTGCTGAATTTATTAACAGTCCTTATGCTCGTACAGGTATTATCGAAAATAATCCAATTCATAAGGATATGGTATATGCTGGTCGTACTGTGAAATTAGCTTTTATTTTAAATGTAGTCATTGATGCAAAAAAACATATTATCAATGCCTTTGCTGGTGATATGGAAGACGCTCATGAAACTGGTTGTGCTTTTGTGTCTGAATTAGCAAGTGTGAAAGCTGTACCAGCAGATATCGTTATTACTACAAATGGTGGTTACCCATTAGATCAAAACGTATATCAAGCTGTAAAAGGTATGACTGCCGCAGAAGAAACTTGTAAAAAAGATGGTATTATTATCATGATTGCTGCATGTAATGATGGACATGGTGGGGAATCTCTATATGAAAATCTTAAAAATGCGAAAACACCTCGTGAATTACTAGATCGCATTGCTAAGGTTCCTCGTAATGAAACAATTCCAGACCAATGGGAAATGCAAATCTTGGCTCGTATTTTAGATCAATTTACAGTTATTGTTGTAACAGACCAATGTGATCCTAAGATGCTTATAGATATGCATTTGCAACATGCTGATACATTCGATGAAGCATTGAATAAAGCTTTGACATTAAAAGGTAAAGATGCAAGCATTACAGTCATTCCTGATGGTGTATCTGTTGTAGTAAAATCTTGATTTACATCAGTAGATTGAATTATTAGATTCTATTTTTAGAGGTTAGATTTATAAAACCACCTATCTTTTGTAGGTGGTTTATATTTTTATCTATATAATTATAATGATTTATTCAATTAGAATTCTAAGAACTATATAAAGTAAAATTAATATATTTTTATTTAAAAAGAGAGTTTTAAATATTTACTTAATGAGAGAATTAGAGCATATTAAAAAAATTGTTCTAATTAAAAAAGGTTTAGTTTTTATACATAGATATACATATAATGTTGACTCTATAAATATAGATTATATATAATGAAATAATATTTATAGTATATCTTTTTATAGGAGGTCATTATGCAGCTTTTGGGAAATCTCAAAATACATTTTCTCGCGCTCGTACTAACTGTAGTCGCTGAATTTATAGGCATAAAAAAGCTAGGTCCTGTTGTACTATTACCATTATTGTACACATTGATTCTAGGTTTATTAATTTCTATTCCTAAGTTTAAGATTCTTACAATTAAACAAATGGAAAAAAATCTGCTGATTATATCGGTATTGCCGTTATGATCTTGATGGTAAAAGTCGGTCTTGGTATCGGTCCAAATCTTGGGATTCTTACAAGTGCTGGCTGGGCATTATTATTACAAGAGCTTGGCCATTTCTTTGGTACTATTGTATTTGGCTTACCTGTGGCATTATTAGTTGGTATGCGTCGAGAAGCAGTAGGTGCTTGTTACTCCGTAGACCGTGAGCCAAACGTAGCGATCATTATCGATAAGTTCGGTTTTAGCTCTCCAGAGGGCCGTGGTGTTATGGGGATGTATATCTGTGGCGTTCTCATTGGTGCTATGTGGTCTTCCGTATTGGCTGGCATGTTAGCGCAATCTGGTTGGTTCCATCCATTGGCTCTTGCTATGGGTGCTGGCGTAGGTAGTGCTAGTATGATGGCAGCTGCTACAGCGCCTATCGTTGCGGTATACCCTGAATTTGAACAACAAATTATGGCTCTCGCTGGGGCAGCAAACTTGTTGACTACAGTATTAGGCGTATACTTCGGTCTATTTATTTCCTTACCAGTTATGGAGAAAACATACAACTTCTTCACTGGTCGTACCCGAGAACAAGATTTAGCAGAGGAGGCAGCACATCATGAGTAAAAGTGAAAAAATTACACAATTTGTCATGGTTATCTGTATTGCTGCTATCATTACTGCAGTAGGTAACGTAATGGACGGTAAACACCTATTTGGGGATAGCTTAATCGGCGTTGCTGTATTAGCATGTCTTGCTACTATTGGGGCTATGATTTCTTTCTTGCCATATGCTAATAAATTACCTATGGTATTCTGGGTTTCTTTAGTCGGTGTTGTTGCATCCTTACCAGGTATGCCTGGGCAAGAATGGATTATAGCTAAAACTAGCCAAGTAACATTCCTTGCCACTACAACACCTGTACTTGCCTATGCAGGGTTATCCTTGGGCAAAGACCTTGGTGCATTCCGTCGATTATCTTGGCGTATTATTCCTGTTGCACTAGCTGTAACAGCCGGTACTTTCATCTGTGCAACAGCATTAGCACAATTCGTACTTCACCTAGAAGGTTTAATTTAATACTATATCGTAATGTTAGGATATCTAAACTATGTTAAGATATACATATAGATTTATATTTCATAAGATATCTATACATTATAATCACATGATCGACCGTATTTTATACGGTCGATTTTATAAAGGAGATATTATGAGCCGTATGACAAAGGAAGAAGTAAAACAACGTGTTTATAAAGCTATTGTTGATGCACAACCGCGTTTACGAGAATTAGCAGAATCTATTATGGCTGAACCTGAATTAGGTTTTAAAGAGGTAAAAACATCTAAAAAAGTTCAAGCTATGTTTGATGAACTTGGCATTTCTTATACTACTGGCCATGCACTGACAGGTGTAAAGGGTAGAATAAAAGGCCGAGATAGTAAATATACGGTTGCCATGGTTGGGGAATTAGATGCCATTCTCTGTCCTCGCCATCCTCGTGCCGATGATTTAACAGGGGCTGCTCATTGCTGTGGTCATAATGTACAAATTACCAATATGTTTGCCGTAGCTATGGGCCTACAAGCTGTGATGGATCAACTCGCTGGGGATGTCGTATTATTTGCTGTCCCTGCAGAGGAAATGATTGAAATTGATTACCGCAATAAATTGCGTGAGCAAGGAAAACTCAAGTATATGGGTGGTAAGCAACAGCTCATCTATGAAGGAGCTTTCGACGATATTGATATGGCTATGCAAATGCATGTGGAGACAGCCAAAACACCAGCTGGTGAAATGGGGCTTGGTAGTACCTCTAATGGTTTTGTATCTAAATTGATTGAATATCACGGTAAGGTAGCTCATGCGGCTCAAGCACCCCATGAAGGCATCAATGCTCTTAATGCTGCTTTGATGGGGGTTATGGGGGTTAACTCCATTCGTGAAACTTTCAAAGAAAGCGATTATTTCAGATTCCACCCAATCATTAATCAAGGTGGTACATTGGTAAATTGTGTGCCTGATTATGTTCAAGTTGAAAGTTACGTTCGTGCCTCTAATATTCAAGCTATCGTAGATGGCAATCATCGTGTTAACAGAGCATTAAAAGCCGGTGGCGATGCAGTAGGGGCCACATGTGTTATCAAGGACCTACCTGGTTATTTACCAATGCGTAATGATGAACGTATGAATGCTCTATTGCGAGAAAATTCAAACCCTATCTTTGGTGAAGCCAATGTATACCAAGGCCCACATATAACAGCTAGTACAGACATGGGGGATGTATCTCACTTGATGCCGGTCATCCATCCGTGGGTTGGTTGTATCAGTGGTGTACTACACAGTGCGGAATATGAAATCTCTGTACCTGATGTAGCATACATTAAAAACAGCACAAGCATTGGCTATGACAATCGTAGACTTACTATATGATGACGCAGCAGGCGCTAAAGATGTATTAGACCACTTTACACCAGCTTTAAAACAAAGAAACTTATATTGAACTCTTAGATCGTATTGCTAAGGGTGAATAAAAATTAACCACCCTATTGAAGCTGATTTGATTATCTTTGATAGGTGGTTTACAATTTATTTATATGACTATAATGATTTATTTAAGTCTAATTCGCCATTTTACTGACGATGGTTTTTCGGGGGTGAATTTCAATCGACCGAGTTTTCAAGAGTTGATTAAAGAAGTAGAAGCAGGAAAGTTATATGAACACCTTGCTGAAATTGATACTTCGGCGTGTAATATGGCGGAGTATCTGATAGAGGAAATGGCAAGAAAACAAGGTGAAACAGAACAACTGAAAGCGGAGAATATGATGAAATGGGTCGGTTTGATGAATAATATCCTAGCCTGTGCAGATGAGATTGTATTCAACGATATTGTGTATTCCTAATAGCATACCAGCCGAAAAGGAACTGCTGTCTAAATTGATAGCAGTTTTTCTTATTGTACGCCGAATAGGTATGATTCAAACCCCCAGTTAAACTGGGGGTCAGTAAAATTTCTTAGAGAAAAGGAAAGAACCTCCTAGTGCTAAATTGGAGTTGGTCTGGCAACCACAACATTTCAACATAGGAGGTTCAATGTCAATGAATGACGTAAAAGCTTATCACATAGTACGGAGATGTAAATATCATATTGTTTTTTGCCCAAAGTAGAAGGCAAATAATTTATATCGGATAAAAAGCTGATGTAGGTAAAATTCTAAGAGATTTATAAGAGAAAAATGTAGAAATTAATGAGGCAGAATAACCTTGGATCATAATATATGCTAGTAACAATTCCACCACATTGCTGCATCAAGTTTATGGGATATTTAAAGCAAAGTAGCTCATGATATTCGATAAACACGCAAATTTAAAATATAAGTATGGAACAGACATTTTTGTGTAGAGGATATTATGGATATTGTGGAAGATATGAAGGAGCGATAAAAGAGTATATTCGCAATCAGTTAAGAAGATATAGCACAAGACACATTAAACTTTAAAGGATTTGTTGATAGAAAATAGGAATAAAAGCCCTGAGAAAGGCCATGGTACAGAGTGGTTGTCGATCATTCAATGCCCTCCCCTAGAGGGCCACCATCAGAGAAAGACCTTATAGGAAACAAACCACCCGTTCTACGGGTGGTTATGATTCAAAATACTGCAGTTATTGTTATGAGTATAGTCGAAGGTCCGTAATTGATAAAGCAGAGGACTTCTAATATAATATTAAATGAAAATTTGTATCATGGATGATAACATCTTACAACTTGATGAAAAATTTGTAGATGATTTTTGGCTTTTTGAGAAAAAGAGCTGTTTGAAGAATTAGGAGAAATTTCTCAAAATATGGATACATCTGAACTTGAATCGGTAACTAAACAAAATTTTAGATACCATAATTGAATACAGTGAACGGGATAAGATAAAAAAATTATAGCTTAGCAGTAGTGAATGAGGAAACCATTTATATATCAAAAAAGGCTTTGTCAGAAGAATAATGAAATGAAACTTTTTATATAGCGATAACTAACAATTTGGAGGAAGAGAAGGTGAAGATTAGAAAAATATCAACCATCAGATTGCAAGAGTTGACTGAACTGTTTTTATAATACAGTTCATACTGTCAATGCAAAAGATTACACAAAAGAGCAATTAGATGTATGGGCGACAGGGCAAGTAGATTTAGAAAAGTGGAATCAGTCGCTTCAAGAACATTACAGCGTTGTTGCGGTTGATGATGAAATCATTGTAGGCTTTGGGGATATAGATAAAACTGATATCTCGATAGTCTGTTTGTTCATAAAGACTATCAAGGTGAAGGGATTGCGACCGCTATATGTAATCAACTGGAGCAGGCTGTTCAAGGAGATATTACTACTCATGCCTCTATTACGGCGAAGCCTTTTTTTGAGAAAAGAGGTTTTCAAGTTGTTAAGGAACAACAGGTAGAAAGACAAGGGATTTTCCTTACAAATTTCTGTATGGAAAAGAAAGTCAAAAAAAATATACTTTTCTAAGAATATTATGGATTTCTATATTGCAGATGCCAAGGACAGCTTATTTACAGATGGAAAACCTCCGATAGACACAGTCGAAGTAGTGGAATATGATAATTCATGGACTGAAACTTATGAAAAGGTGGCTCTTTCTATAAAAAGCGAATTAGGTTCAGTTACACAAAGAATCGACCATGTTAATTTCACGGCGGTGCCGGGTCTTGCATCAAAACCTTGGATTGATATTGATCTATCTCTTCATAAGCAATACTATAGGCGAATATACAGATAATACAACCAAGAAGATAAAAAGAGTATATCAAGGAGAAGGAAGACGAATGGAAGAACAAATGGTAAATCTATTTTTTTCTATTAGGTTTTAACTATCTTATGTTTAAAAAGTTGGGGTACTCGGAAGGTTACACTTTTAACAGTAATTGGAAATTATTTCTTTATATGTATTTTCATAAAATCATATATTGGTTTACCTAAATTTATTGAGATAGTTAATGCCATTTTTTTATGTTCGGAATATGTATTTTAGGTACTTATAATTTGTGGCGAAAAAGTAAAGCAGGAACACTAACTGATTATGAAAAAAAGAGGATGGCGTTTGATACGTACTTTTAGATGTTTTGATTATAATATCCGTATTATTACTCTTATCGTTTTTTTCTTATTTATAAAGTACTTTTTAATATATACTTAGAATTAGTTTTTATTATCTTAGATACTCTAGTTTAGAATAATTATATTTTTTTGAGTGATTGACATTCTTCCCTTTGTATTGCTACAATATTGTGTATAATATATGCGATGAAGCAGAGTAGTAAACCTCTCTAGCGAGTGAGGATGGTGTAAGCTCACATTTGGTTGAAGGCGCTGTAGAGCATTGGCAGGAACGCAAGCATCTGTTAGTAAAGGCCAACATAGAAAAAAGAGGGCGCAAGCCAAATAGGGTGGAACCGCGGGTATACTCGTCCCTGTAACGTTTTTCGTTACAGGGACTTTTTGTTTGTAACGAAATGGTTGATTTTATGTCGGTTGTGTAAAGTGGAGGCAGCAATGACATTTCAAGAGATTATTTTAAATCTACAAAAATTCTGGAGCGATCAAGGTTGTATCGTTCAAAATCCATATGACATCGAAAAGGGTGCAGGTACAATGAATCCTGCTACATTCTTACACGCTATTGGTCCTGAACCATGGGCTGTATGTTATGTAGAACCTTCTCGTCGTCCAGCAGACGGTCGTTATGGTGATAACCCTAACCGTTTGTTCCAACATCATCAATTCCAAGTTATCGTGAAACCATCTCCAAATAATATCCAAGAATTGTACTTACAATCTTTGGCTGCATTAGGCATTCATGCTGAAGATCACGATATCCGTTTCGTTGAGGATAACTGGGAATCTCCAACACTAGGTGCTTGGGGCCTTGGTTGGGAAGTATGGCTCGACGGCATGGAAGTAACGCAGTTTACATATTTCCAACAAGTTGGTTCTATCGACTGTAAACCAGTGTCCGTAGAAATTACATACGGTTTAGAACGTTTGGCTATGTATATTCAAGGCGTAGAAAACGTATATGACCTTAAATGGAATGAAAACGTTACATACGGTGATGTTTGGCATGCTAACGAAGTTGAACAATCCGTGTATAACTTTGAATTAGCAGATACAGATATGCTTTTCAAATTGTTTGATATGTATGAAGCAGAAGCAAAACGCGTTTGCGAAGCGGGCTATGTATTACCAGCTTACGACTATGTATTGAAATGTTCCCACACATTCAACTTGCTTGATTCCCGTGGCGCTATTTCTATCAGCGAACGTACAGCTTTCATCGGCCGCGTACGTGCATTAGCTCGTATTTGTGCACAACAATACCTTGCTAAACGCGAAGAATTAGGTTTCCCACTTTTGAAAGGAGATAAATAAGATGGCAAAAGATTTATTATTTGAAATCGGTGCAGAAGAAATTCCTGCCGGCTTTATGCCAAATATCTTAGGTCAATTGAAACAATTGGCTGAAACAAAATTAAATGATGCCCATCTTCCTTTTGAAAGCATCGCAACATACGGCACACCACGTCGTTTGGCTCTTATCGTGAAAGGTCTCGCTGACGCATCTGCTGAAATTAGCGAACGTCATAAAGGTCCATCTGCGTCCATCTCATACGATGCTGACGGTAATGCCACAAAAGCAGCTATCGGCTTTGCTCGTGGTAAAGGTCTAGATGTAGCTGATCTCATTGTAGAAGACGGCTATATTTACGCAGAAACTAAAACTGCAGGCGTACCTGCAAAAGATATCGTAAGTGAAATGTTGCCTCAATTGATTACAGGTCTTAACTTCCCTAAATCCATGCATTGGGGTAATTTAGATGCTAAGTTCGTACGTCCTGTACGTTGGCTTGTAGCATTACTTGATGAAGAGGTAATTCCTGTAGAATTTGCTACTGTAAAATCTGGTAATGTAACACGTGGTCATCGATTCTTAGGGGCTGATGAAATCACTATCAAAAATGCAGCATCCTATGTAGACACATTAAAAGAAAACTTTGTTATGGTTGATCAAGACGCACGTCGTGAATTGATTTCCAAACAATTACATGATATTGCAGCTTCTAAAAACGCATCCATCGTTTGGGATGATGATTTGTTAGAAGAAATTAACTATCTTGTTGAATGGCCTACAGCATTGTGTGGTGGTTTTGAAGAGTCCTACTTGGCACTTCCAGATGCAGCTATTATTACACCTATGAAAGACCATCAACGTTATTTCCCATTGGTTGACCAAAACGGCAAATTATTGCCAATGTTCTTAACAGTTCGTAACGGATCCGATCATTCCATCGAAGTAGTTCAAGCTGGTAATGAACGTGTATTGCGCGCTCGTCTTGATGATGCTAAATTCTTCTTCAATGAAGACCGCAAGAAACCTCTTATTGACCGTCAAGATGGTTTGACTAAAATCGTATTCCAAGAAGGTCTTGGTAACTTAGCAGATAAAACTGAACGTTTACTTAAATTGGGCCGTGTATTTGGTGAAGAATGTGGTTTACACGAAGATGCAGCTGTTGTGTTAGAACGTGCTACAGAGCTTGCTAAAACTGATCTTACAACTGGTATGGTTACAGAATTCACTGAATTACAAGGTGTAATGGGTAAAGAGTACGCTTTACTTGATGGTGAGTCCGAAGAAGTGGCAGAAGCTATTTTCGAACAATATTTACCACGTTTTGCAGGCGATGTATTGCCTCAAACTGAAGCAGGTAAAGTATTGTCCATCATCGATAAAGTAGATAACATCGTTGCCACTTTCAGCCGTGGCCTAATTCCTACAGGCTCTCAAGATCCATATGCATTGCGCCGTCAAACAATTGGTATTTTGAACATCTTGCTTGGTAGCGAATGGAATATCAGCTTACGTCCAATCTTCAAAGCATCTATGGAATTGCTTAATGTACCAACTGAAAAACAAGACGAATTGCTTGGCCAAGTAGAAGAGTTCTTCACACTTCGTTTGAAAAATATCTTCCTTGATCGCGAAGTTCCTCATCATGTAATCGACTTATTGTTATCTAACAACGAATTGTCCGTTGCTGATGCTGAAGGTCTTGTAAATGCATTGTTAGCTAACCGCATCGATGAAAACGTTGAACTTGTTCAAGCCTATACTCGTATGTACAATCTTGTAAAAAGATGTGGAATATACTGGTGTTAATAGCGATTTATTGAAAGAAGATGCTGAAAAAGAATTGTTCGAAGCTGCTTCTAAAGCATCTGAAGCAAGTAGTGCTGCTTGGGAAGCAGGCGATTATGATGCAGTCGTGGCAGTTCCAGCTACTTTAGTTCCAGCCATCAACAAATTCTTTTGAAGATGTAATGGTTATGGATAAAGATGAAGCTATTAAAGCTAACCGTTTACAACTCGTTCGTTTAGCATACAGTGTAATGGCTATTATTGGCGATATTAGCGCATTAAAATAACATATTTCAGTAAAAACTTAAAAAAATTTTTACAATGATATATAAGAGAAGAGGTACCGTGTGTACCTCTTTTTTTGCTTTTTACGAAGAATATGCAAATTTTATGCAGGATTTTTTTAGAGACTATGGCGAATACTTTATAATATACAAAGTTGTATGAGGAGATAGATGATTATGAATCATGATGAATTATATAAAGCCTTATGTAAGGTGCCAAGCGGCAAAGAAAAAGTCTCGTGATAGAATTATTATTGAATTATATATGCGTTCCCAAGGAGCATCACAGAAGCAGTTAGTAGATGCTCTAAATATGCGTCCTGCTACTGTGTCGGAGCAGACAGATATTCTCATTGAATTGGGATATGTTACAAAACATATTGATTATATGGATAAACGTATATCTGTAGTTACTTTAACAGATGAGGGGAAACGGTTAGGGCAAAAACTCTTTTACATACATATAACGAATTTCTTAATGTAATGTTCTCTGATTTATCGGATGAAGAACAGGAGAATTTATACCGCTTATTAGGTAAGTTAAAACGACCAATTATACGTAAATAATACGTAAATATTTGGATTATTAAAATAATATAGAAAATACTTGCTAACAGTACGTGATTTATGATACTATATTGCTGTTAATTTGAGACAGTCCGCTGCCTATAAGGTGTAGGTATTGAATGTCTGCAAACAGGAGGAAACAATGAACATTATTAACGTACTTGAACAAGAACAACTTCGTACAGACATCCCTACTTTCCGCGCTGGTGACACAGTTCGCGTACACGTAAAAGTAGTGGAAGGTACTCGTGAACGTATCCAAGTGTTCGAAGGTTTGGTAATCAAACGTCAAAACGGTGGCGTACGTGAAACTTTTACAGTTCGTCGTATTGCATCCGGTGTAGGTGTAGAACGTACATTCCCACTTCACAGCCCACGTTTAGCTAAAATCGAAGTTATGCGCCGTGGTGTTGTTCGTCGTGCTAAATTGTACTACTTACGTAACCTTACTGGTAAAGCTGCTCGTATTCGCGAAAAACGCTAATGTTATAAAAAGGCTGCCGTTGGCAGCCTTTTATTTTTGCTAAAATTGGATATGAATAGTTCTATTTTATTATTCTATGAATTAAAGAGTTATAATAGAGGAATATAGAGCTGTAAAAAGATAAATATAAAAATATACTAAGTATCTCTATGAGATGTATATAAAGTATGTAGAAAGGATATAAAATGGCAGATTCACCTATCGTACATTGGTTCCCTGGGCATATGGCGAAAGCTACTCGTATGATTACAGAGTACATCAAGAAGGTAGATGTTGTTATCGAGTTATTAGATGCGCGTATTCCTCGCTCTAGTGCGAATCCTGTAATCCTTGAACTCGTTGGTCAAAAACCACATATTGTACTGTTAAATAAAGTTGACTTAGCAGATCCTAAAGCCACAAAGGAATGGACTGAATTCTTTACTAAACAAGGCATTACAGTATTGGCTATCGATTCTAAATCTGGCAAAGGCAATAAAAAATTACTATCTACCGTAGAACGTCTAAGTAAACCTATCATTGATCGTTGCGTAGCGAAAGGTATTCGCAGTCGTTCTGTTAGGACTATTATCTTAGGCATTCCTAATGTTGGTAAATCTACATTGATTAACTCTTTAGCTGGTTCTGCTGCAACGCGTACAGCTAATAAGGCAGGTCATACACGTGGTCAACAGTGGGTTAAAATCGGTAAAAATCTTGAATTGCTTGATACACCAGGTGTATTATGGCCAAAATTAGAGGACCAACGTGCAGCGGCTCGCCTCGCTATGACAGGTGCCATTTCCGATGATGTTTATGATTTAGAGCATGTTATAAAACAGCTATTAAATTACTTATTGACGAACACGTCAAATATTTTGGTAGAGCGTTATAAATTAAAAGAAGAAGAGATGACCGATGTTGATACGATTCTTGAAAGCATCGGACGTCGTCGAGGTTGTCTTGTAAGCGGTGGCATTGTAGATTTTGACAAGGCTCGCCGTATTATCTTGCAAGATTACCGCAATACTAAGTTAGGTACAATTACTCTCGATCAAGTTGATGAAGAACCGTACTATTCTACAGATGGTGAGGAGAGTCATAATGGATAAAGATGTATTTTCTAAGTTAAAAGTAGCAGATATTAAAGCTCTCTTTGAAACTGAACAAGCCTTAGAAATTTTGTCTTTTGCTCAAGAGGATACTCGTAGTTCTGTACAGAAATTGGCGACTTCTTATATTAAGCGTCAAGAAAAAGAGTTAAAAGAACAGCAACGCCTCATGGGTATGTATGACTATGAAGGAATGTTCTATGATCAAGGTATCTACCATGTGGCTGGCGTCGATGAAGTGGGGCGTGGTCCTATTGCGGGGCCTGTTACGGTAGCTGCTGTTATCTTGCCACCTATGACATTAATTCCAGGCCTTAATGACTCTAAAAAGCTAACGGAAGAAAAGCGTGAAGCGCTCTATGATATCATCATGGACGAAGCTGTTGCTGTTAGCTGTATTTCCTACGGCCCAGAAAAGATTGATGAACTCAATATTTATGAAGCAACGCGACAAGCGATGTATGAGGCTATTCGTACGCTCAGCGTACCAGCTGAAGCAGTAGTGGCTGATGCTATGAAATTGCCTGATTTAACGATTCCTGTTGAATCCATTATTAAGGGCGATAGTAAAAGCGCTAATATTGCTGCTGCATCCATCATTGCAAAGGTTACGCGAGATCGATATATGAAGAGCCTTGATGATGAGTTCCCTGGCTATGGCTTTGGTATTCATAAAGGTTACTATACGGAATTACATAAAGAAGTTATCGAGCAACAAGGGATAACACCGCTTCATCGTAAGAGCTTTGAGCCTATTAAATCTATTGTGCGTTGGGTTAAACCTGACTAAATTTTTAGTTATTTATATATGGATAATAAATTTATTTTATGATTCGACTATTAAGTTAAGTCTTATAGTTGTATTAGTTAGATTAGTTTTTATTAGTTTTATTCGTATTATCATTATAAATTGCATATAGTTTATAATCGTAAAGAGGTTCCTATTGGTCACCTATGTGACTATTAGGAACCTCTTTTGTATTTACTTTTGTTACCTCCATAATTTACGCTACAAGTAAGTATTACCTGTTGAAAGATTAATATAGTATAGATATTAAAAATTCTATGAGTTATTGTCGCAGATACACCTTTATTAGGAGGTATATATGAAAAACGATTAGTACTGGTAAAGCATTTAATGAACTCGATTCAAAAGAATTAGGCAAATGGGGAGAACGAGTAGCCACTAACTATATTGAAAAAATGGGACTTACTGTAGTAGATACAAATTATCGAACCCGATTAGGGGAAATCGACATCATTGCTAAACGTGATTTAGTCTATCATTTTATAGAGATTAAAGCTCGCCGAGGTATGCAACATGGACTAGCACGTGAGGCAGTTACCAAGAAAAAACAAAAGCATATTAAACGAGCTGCTATGTTGTTTCTATATGATTTAAATCAAAAAAAGCGCCGTTGGAAGGAAATATCCTTTGATGTAATAGAGGTGTATTTACACGAAGACTTTCAAAGTTCTATTCATTATTTACCACAGTGCTTTTAGTGAGGTCAGTTTATGTACGCAAAATTAAATGGAGCCACCTTACACGGCATTGATGGATGTATCATTACTGTAGAGGTTGATATATCACAAGGTTTGCCGGTCTTTGATATCGTTGGACTACCTAATCAATCTGTTAAAGAGGCTCATGAACGGGTACGAGCGGCCATTAAAAATAGTGGATACGAATTTCCAATGAGACGCATCGTAGTCAATTTAGCCCCGGCTACAATTCGTAAAAGTAGCGCTGGGCTCGATTTAGCAATCGCTTTAGGGGTTCTGCTTGCATCAGGACAGATAAATGGGCGTAAAGCTAAAATTTCGGCTTTATTTGATAAGAGTTTGTTTATGGGAGAGTTAGCGTTAGATGGTTCGTTATTACCGACCTTTGGGACTCTAGCTATGTCGCTAGCAGGATTAGATGCTAATTATTCAAAAATTTATACAAGTATTGAAAATGGTAAAGTGCTACAGTCTATTCCTAATTTAACTATATATGGTGGATCATCACTACAAGAAATTATTACTATTTTTAGAGGAACAAATTAAGCCAAAGGTAGTTGATAAAAAAATAAACAAATAAGTATCAAAAAAAGGAAAAGTAGATAAACACAATGCCAATAAATCAATTCTAGGGCCTTTTAGAGTCTATGCCATTAACCGGAAGCAATGAAAATCTAGATACAATCAGTAAAACCACAAGTAACTATGATTAGTAATAATTGTGTTGATACGTCTGTTACGGATGAAAGTATAACTATAAAGACTAATCAACCATATACAGTTGATTTTGGCGATGTACAAGGTCAAGAGTTAGGCAAACGAGCCATGCTCATCAGTGCTGCAGGTCATCATCATTGTATTATGATAGGGCCTCCAGGTGGGGGTAAAACGATGATGGCCGAACGATTGCCGACCATATTGCCTCCTATGACTTGGAATGAAATTGTTGAAGTAAGTCGGATACAAGATGTAATAGGTTTACTAGGTGATAATGGGCTAGTTATATCTAGACCTTTTAGACATCCTCATCATACGGCTACTTTGGCTAGTATGGTCGGTGGAGGGATTCAGGGGCGCCCTGGAGAAATAACACTGGCTCACGGAGGTGTATTATTTATGGATGAAGCGCCTGAGTTTCAACGCCAAGTCATCGATGCATTACGACAGCCTTTAGAGTCTAGGACGATTACTATAAATCGGTCTCAAGGAAATTATATATATCCAGCTAATTTTATTTGTATTCTTGCGGCCAATCCTTGTCCTTGTGGGTATTACCATGACCCTCATAAGGAATGTGTCTGTACAGAAAAGATGGTTAAAAACTATCAGCAACGGTTATCAGGGCCGATTATGGATCGTATTGATTTGCATATTCCCGTTGAGAGACCGACCCTTGAACAGCTGTTAGATACATCATCTTCAAATATGACGAGTGAAAGTATGAGACAACAAGTTATCATGGCCACTGCTATGCAACAGAAACGATATGAAAGTTTTGACTTTAATTCGAATGGAGCAGTTCCTCATAAGGCAATTAGTGAACTATGCAATATTACAGATAAGGCTTGGAGTATTTTAGGCAATATATTTGACCATTTTCATTTAAGTGGGCGAGCTTTTGATCGCATATTAAAGGTGGCTCGTACAATTGCTGATCTAGAAGAAAATCCAAAAGTAGAACCACATCATATTTCTGAAGCAATGTTATTTAGAACTGGCAACAAAGTAAGTATCTTATAAATTTAGTAGTTGTTTATTTGCTAAAAAGTAGTTGTTTAATTCTATATAAAAACTAAGGCTTATATACATAGAAAGAATTACTAGGTGTTTATATGATTAGATACAATGACAATATTTATATTGCAGGATTACAAAGCTTATACAATGTTGGAGCCACATATGTAAGGCGATTTATAGAGGATTTTGATCCCCTTATGATGCGTGGCAAGCTATTAAGAATGTAGAAAAACTTAAAAATCTTATACACATATTTCTGCATCTGATAAACGTGCCATTTCAGCATCGGCTAAAGATGAAAAAAATTAGATTATATTATCCATAAAGTAGACGAATACCAGATGGATTTTACTACCTTTTTAGACAAAGACTTTCCGTCTATTTTAAATCATATATACAATCCGCCAGCCATTTTATTTATGAGAGGTAATCGGGCACTCTTAGATGGACGATTAAATCGCATTACTATTGTTGGAGCAAGGAGTTGCTCTTTATATGGCCGGAATGTGGCGAGAATGCTCGGCAAAGAATTAGGTAAATACAGTACCATTATTGTTAGCGGTGGGGCCCGTGGTATAGACTCACATGGTCATGAAGGCCTTCTGGCTAGTCAGGGGTATGGAATCATTGTTATGGGTTGTGGTTTAGATATTACCTATCCTCGAGAAAATGCAAAATTATTTGATCGTATGTTACAAAATAATGGGTTACTTCTATCTGAATACCCGCCAGGCACACCGCCGTCCGCAAAACATTTTCCTGCACGGAATCGTATCATTAGTGGATTATGCAGAGGTGTTATCGTAGTGGAGGCCAAGTCCAGTAGTGGTTCTTTGATTACGGCAGATATGGCGGTTAGTGAAGGTCGAGATGTATTTGTGGTACCATGTAATCTATTAGACCATACAGCAGATGGAAATAAATTCTTAATGAAAAATGGTGCATATGTACTTACTGGTTATGAGGATATAGTTGAACAATACCATTTAACAATGCGGGAATATTTTTCTAGTGAACATAAACTTTTACCAACAAATAATAAAGGTAATAAAGGCGTAAAAGCTAGCGTTCAAATAGGGAATCATAGTCAAAGTGTTGATAGAAAAGGGTGCTCTATGTTAAGCTTTAATGTGGATAGGAGTGTAATATTGAATGAAATACCTCATGATCGATGTATTACGGTTAGTGATATTTTGAAAGCGACTCGTATTCCATTACAACAACTACAGCCCTTATTACTAACATTAGAAATGGAAGGGGCTATAGAGAATCATCCGCCGAGAGGCTATATTAATATGACTAGGAGTGATATACTTGTCCATTAAACGATCTATCGTTATTGGCGAGCCGAAAGCAGCTAGTACTAGTAAAGATACAGAAAAGAAAAATACTAAGAAAGAGAGTACTACTATAAAGCGTAAGGTTACTAAAGAAGCCCTTACTCCAATGGGGATTGTACGGGATAAATCTGTACTACAAACTTCTGTGCCACCGGAGCAACGGGAACCTCGCGTATATAATCCGAACGGCAAAGTCTTGGTTATTGTAGAATCTCCTGCTAAATCTAAAACAATTGAAAAATTCTTAGGTCCTAACTATGTGGTAAAAGCAAGTATGGGCCATCTACGAGACTTGCCTAAATCTCAAATGGGCATCGATATAGAGCATGGCTTTACACCGCGCTACAGCAATCTTGTAACTCGTAAAAAGGTTATAGATGAACTCGTTTCCTATGCTGATGAAAGCAGTGCCGTATTGCTTGCAACTGACCCTGACCGCGAAGGGGAAGCCATTTCTTGGCACTTAGCGTACATTCTCAATGTAGATCCTAAGTCTACATGTCGTATTACGTTTAATGAAATCACTAAAAATGCCGTAGCAGAGGCTTTGGAGGCTCCACGTACCATCGATATGAATATGGTAGATGCTCAACAAGCGCGCCGTGTATTAGATCGTATCGTAGGCTATAAATTGAGTCCATTACTTTGGAAAAAAGTATGTAAGGGTCTCAGCGCTGGTCGTGTACAATCTGTAGCAGTTCGACTCATCTGTGAACGAGAGCGCGAAATCCAAGCCTTCGAACCACAAGAATATTGGACCATTAAAGGTAATTTTGAAACACCTAAAAAAGAATCTTTCACAGCGGAGTTGACACATATTAAAGGCGAGAAAATCGATATTACTACTGAAAGCGATGCACAAGCGGTGGTTGATGCTATTGGCGGTGAAGATGCAGTAGTGACAAATATTGAAAAGCGCAAACGTTCTCGTAAAGCGGCACCTCCGTTTACAACATCTACGTTGCAACAAGATGGTGTGCGTAAATTGAACTTTGGTGCTAAGCGTACGATGATGATTGCCCAACATTTATATGAAGGTTTAGAAATTGGCTCCTATGGCCACGTAGGTTTGATTACGTACATGCGTACAGACTCTACGCGTATTTCTAAAGAGATGCAAGTTATGGCTAAGGACTTTATTCTTCGTAACTATGGGGAGGAATATTATCCATCTAAACCAAATGTGTACGGTTCTAAAGGTTCTGCACAAGATGCGCATGAGGCGATTCGTCCTACATCTCTCGAGTTAACACCTAAAATGGTGGAACCATTCTTGAGTCGCGATGAACTTAAGCTATATATGTTGATTTGGAATCGTTTTATGGCGAGCCAAATGGCGCCTCAACAAAATGAATCCACAACGATTGAGTTGAATGTTAAAGATGACTATACCTTTAAAGCAACTGGCTCTCGTGTTATCTTCCCAGGTTTCAGTGCCGTTTATGAAGATGTGAAAAAAGAGGATGCACCTCAATTGCCAGCTCTGAAAAAGAATGATGCTGCCCATACGGTAGAGGTATTGCCTGAACAACATTTTACACAACCACCTCCACGTTACTCCGAGGCGAGTCTTATCAAGACATTAGAAGAACTTGGCATTGGTCGCCCTAGTACATACGCACCAATTCTAGATACTATCGTAAGCCGTAACTATGTGGAAAATACGAATAAACAATTCGTGCCTACAGAGTTAGGCTTTGTGGTGGTAGACTTCTTGATTACATATTTTGAAAAAATCATCAATACTGGCTTTACCCGTGATTTAGAAGAAGAACTTGATGCTATCGCATCTGGTAAGGATACGTATGTAAAAGTATTATCTGATTTCTACGAGGTCTTTGCGCAAGAACTAGAAGATGCAAGTGATGTAGACCGCATTGAAATTGCATCTATGGAAAGCGATGAGATATGTGAACTTTGTCATAGTCCAATGGTATATAAATTTGGTCGATACGGTAAGTTCTTAGCATGCTCTAATTTTCCAGAATGTAAAAACACAAAACCTATTACAGTGGGAACTGGGGTAACGTGTCCCTAAAATGTAAAGAAGGGGAAAATCGTAGAACGTAAGTCTCGTCGTGGACGCATTTTCTATGGCTGTAATCGATACCCACAATGTGACTTTACACTATGGGATAAGCCAACTTATGATTTCTGTGAAACATGTGGTTCTATAATGGTTGAAAAGACATATAAAAATGGTACAGTTAAAAAAAGTTCTGTTCCAATGAAACTTGTCCGACTCGACCACCAAAGAAAAACAAGAAAGAAAAAAAGAGCGAAGCTAGTGAAGAACCTGTAAAAAGAATCTAAAAAGTCTAGTAAAGCTAAAAAAAGAGGAAACTACAATTGAATAATAAAAAAATGTTATTGTTATTGGTGCAGGCCTTGCAGGCTCCGAAGCGGCTTGGCAACTCGCTAACCGAGGTATTCATGTAGACTTATATGAAATGCGCCCTGTGAAGAGTTCTCCGGCGCACCAAACAGATCAATTTGCAGAGCTCGTATGTAGTAACTCGTTGCGTGCTGGTAATATTGAAAATGCGGTAGGCCTTTTGAAAGAAGAAATGCGTCGTTTAGGTTCTATCATTATGGAATGTGCCGATGCAACTGCTGTACCTGCCGGTGGTGCATTAGCCGTTGATCGTCATTTATTTAGTGAAATGGTGACTAAGAAGGTAAAGAGCCATCCTAATATTACAGTTCATCACGAAGAGGTAACTGAGATTCCTACAGAGAGAACTGTTATCTTTGCTTCTGGTCCACTTACATCTGAAGCATTAGGAGATAAGATTAAAGCCCTAACTGGTGAAACAGGCTTTTACTTCTACGATGCTGCTGCACCTATCGTAACGGCTGAATCTTTAAACTACGATAAAGTTTTTGCTGCTTCTCGTTATGACAAAGGCGATGCGGATTATCTTAACTGTCCTATGACAGAAGAGGAATATAAAGCGTTCTGGCATGAGCTTAAAACAGCTGAAGCCGTACAGCCAAAGGATTTTGAAAAAGAAATCTACTTTGAAGGCTGTATGCCCGTAGAAATCATGGCAAGCCGTGGTGAAGATACATTACGTTATGGACCATTAAAGCCTGTAGGCTTAGTGGATAAACGTACCAATGAGGAATCTTACGCAGTGGTACAATTGCGTAAGGAAAATAAGGAAGGCACCATGTTTAACTTGGTAGGCTTCCAAACTCATTTAAAATGGGGTGAACAAAAGCGTGTATTCGGTATGATTCCAGGACTCGAAAATGCAGAATTTGTTCGTTATGGTGTTATGCATCGCAATACATATATCAATTCTCCTGATTTGTTAAATCACGCATTCCAACTAAAAAAAGAACCACGTCTATTCTTTGCTGGTCAAATGACAGGTGTAGAAGGCTACTTGGAGTCTGCTGCTAGCGGTCTCATGGTAGGTCTACAAGTATATCGTTATTTAAAGGAACAACCGTTTATTGAATTCCCTAAGACGACGGCTATTGGCTCTCTTAGCCACTATATTTCTAACTACGAAGGCTCTAACTTCCAACCAATGAATGTCAACTTTGGCATTATGGAGTCGTGGCCTCAAAAAGTACGTAAGAAAAAAGAAAAAAATGCACTGATTGCAAATCGTGCTTTAGAAGAACTGGAAGCTCTAAAAGCTAAAGAAAAATTTATAAGAAATATCCTTTTAAGAAATAGTTTTATTTCAAAAATAGTAAAGTCCTACATTCAATGGTAAAACCAATGAATGCAGGACTTTTCTTTTTATATGTAATTTATTTACGTTTTTTTAGTTTTTTTACTGTTGATTCTATATCAACAAGTACCTTTTGATTTTTTTCTTTTCTAGATAGCCTAGATAGATGAATACACAGATACCGACAATGATAGCTATTAAACTCGTCATTTGAGCAGATTTTAGACCTAACGTTACGTTTACGTAATCGCCACGTAAGAACTCTAAGAAAAAGCGAGCCGTAGAATAGAGAATGGCATATAGTACGAATACTTGACCCTTAGCATGCTTAAAAGATCCAAATAATAGAAGGGCCACAAAGATAAGAATATCGATTTGACCTTCCCATACTTCGGCAGGCCAAAGCGGTTGATTACCGTAGGTGCGGTATGCAAGGGTACTTTCAGGATAGATAATACCATAATTACCGCCCGTAGGATGACCAAAAGCATCACCGTTTAAGAGGTTTGCCATACGACCTACGGATTGAGCCAAAATCAATGCAGGGGCAAATAAATCGGCAAAAGCCCAAAAGTCAATCTTGTTTTTACGAAGATACCAATAGCCCGCAATTGTGCCTAGTACTACGCCACCTTGAATGGCCATGCCTCCTTGCCAAACAAAGGGAATTTCCAATAAATGATTACCGTAATAATCCCAATCAAAGAAAAAGACATCCCATAGGCGAGCACCGATGAGACCAGCTACGGCAACAGTAATGGAAAAGTCGATGATGTGTTCATGCCATCCGCGACCATCCTTTTTCAAAAGTACATAGGCAACAGAGGCACCACAGATGATAGCCAAAGCTAACATGGTACCATAGGCTCTAATAGGGAAGTCCCCTATGAAAAAAATAAATATTGATGCATACAAAACTCCTTATGTGATAATTTTTTTATTAGTACATAGATTAAATTATAAATTACATATATCCTTCGTGCAAGAAAAGAGATGAACTATATATAATATGGTATAATATAGAAATTGGTATTGTATCCCAGTATGGGACCTAGAATTAGGAGAGTACATGATTCGTAAATCTACTATTATAAAATCGTTAACGGCTTTAGTAATGTCCGCATTATCAAGTACATTCGTACATGCAGAAGTATTGGTTCCATTAGATCAATTTTTAGCTAATACTACACGTCATTACGAAGCAAATCAATATAAAACATCATATACCGTGTATGTTCCACAAAGTGAATTACAAGGTGATAAGGTTGTTTTAAATCCTACATCCGTAGGTGAACCTGTTAAATTGCCCATTACCAAAAAAGATGGTCTATCCTATGTAGATATTGAGTCTGAACCAGCTATGCTGGGTGTTAGTTATACAAAAAATAATGGTCAACTTATTTTAGGCCCTGCACCAGAAGCATCTACGGTGAAAGCGCCTTATACATTGCAAACACCATTGGCGTGGGCTTTTGATCCATGGACAGCGGAGGGCGCTCCATATCAGGCAAAACTCAATACGAGTGGTGATAATATCATTTCTCCAAGTTGGTTTAAATTACATAGCTTAGGTTTAGAAGCAAGTCCAAATATTAATATTGATTATGTGAAAGCGTATAAGAATAAAGGCTATCATATTTGGCCGTTGATTACTAATCGGTTTGACTCTAATTTTACAAGTGGTATTTTGGCGGACCAATCGGTATGGAAGAAATATGCTCATAATCTTGTTCAATATGCCTATATATATGGGTTTGATGGTTATAACTTTGACTTTGAAACATCGATTATGCTGACCGCAATCGTTTAACAACATTTGTATCATATTTGTCTAATCATTTACATCAATATAATATTAAAACTTCTATCGATGTGACCGGGTATTCTGATAGTCCAGAATGGTCATTAGTGTATAACCGCAAAGCTTTGGCAGATACTGTCGACTATGTAGTTCTTATGGCATATGACGAAACTTGGGCTAAGAGTACTACTGCAGGTCCTGTTGCAAGTTATCCTTGGGTTCGTAGCCATACAGAAAGAATGCTCTCTGAAGTTCCTTCTCAAAAGCTAATATTAGGGGTACCATTCTATATGCGCTTATGGCATGATACAAATGGTTATGCTAAGGGTGAAACACTGGCTATGAAAAATACAGGGAATTACTTTGCTAATTACAGAGATAAAATGACTTGGGACGATCGATTAAAGTTATACTATTTATCTATTCCAACAGCTGCTGGTTCAGATCGTATTTGGTTTGAAGATAATACATCGTTAGGCTTAAAACTTGATCTGGTAAAAGAATTACACCTTGGTGGGTTTGCAGCATGGCGTAAAGGGTTTGAAGATATTTCTACGATTACTATGATTCAAGAAAAAGACTTAGGACGTGGTATTCCTAAATCTCCTACAGCAGTTGTTCCTGAACCTGTAGTTGAAGAAGCTAAACCATTAACTAAGCTTGAACAATACAAATTACGCTTAGAAGAAAAAGAAAAAAGAAAAAAAGCAGCTAAAGCAGAAGCAAAAACGGAAAGCTAAAGAAGAGAAAGAGGCTGCTAAACGCAAAGCAAAAGAAGAAGCTGAAAAAGTAAAAGCTGAGAAAAAACGCTTAGAAGAAGAGGCTAAAGCTAAAAAAGAGCATAATAAACAAACAGTTAAAGAGCAAAATGACTTATATACTGGTTATAGTTCGGATCAAAAATACAAGCCCTAAAAATGATTTAACAAAAACTATTCAAGTCGTAAAACGCTAGTGTTTGACTGCTTTTACAGTACGTAGTAAAATAAAAACATTAATTATAAAATGGCAACTTATGAGGTTGACCATATGAGGAGGCCCCTACATGAACGAAAAATATGTAGCCCAAGATATTGAAAAAAAGTGGCAACAGTATTGGGAAGATAACCATACGTTTAAAACAGAATATGATGAATCAAAAGAAAAATATTATGTATTAGAAATGTTCCCGTACCCATCTGGTAATTTACACATGGGGCATGTGCGTAACTATTCCATTGGTGACGTAGTAGCTCGCTTCAAGAAAATGAAGGGCTTCAACGTGTTGCATCCAATGGGCTGGGACTCCTTTGGTATGCCTGCAGAAAACGCGGCGATTAAACATGGCATAGCACCTAAAACATGGACTCTTGATAACATCGAGAACATGAAATTGCAACAAAAAGCACTTGGTTTGTCCTATGATTGGGACCGCGAAGTAGCAACATGTAAAGAAGATTACTATAAATGGACTCAATGGTTTTTTGAACAGTTTTATAAAAAAGGCTTAGCCTATAAAAAGGAAGCAAAAGTAAACTGGTGTGAAACTTGTCATACTGTATTGGCAAATGAACAAGTTATCGATGGTGCTTGTTGGCGCTGTGATAACCCTGTTGAGAAAAAAGATTTGTCGCAATGGTTTTTACGCATCACTGAATATGCAGATCGCTTGTTAGCTGATTTAGATACTCTAGATCATTGGCCACAACGCGTTAAGTTGATGCAAAAGAACTGGATTGGTCGTTCTGAAGGTACAGAATTTTCCTTTGAAGTGCCATCCATCAATGAACGCGTATCTGTGTATACTACACGTGTTGATACTATTTACGGCGTAAGCTATGTAGTATTGGCTCCTGAACATCCATATGTGGAACGCCTCATTGAAATGCTCCTAATAAAACTGAATTAGAAGCTTTCATTACGCGTATGCGCAATATGAGCGATATCGACCGTACATCTACAGAGGCACCTAAAGAAGGTATGTTTACTGGGTCTTATGCAGTAAACCCAATGTCTGGCGAACAAGTTCCTGTGTGGATTGCAAACTATGTATTGGTAGACTATGGTACTGGTGCTGTAATGGGCTCCCCTGCACATGATGAACGCGACTGGGAATTTGCTCATAAATATGATTTGCCTATTAAACAAGTCGTAACTCGTGAAGGTGAAGAATACAGCCTTGAAAAATGGCAAGAATGGTATCATGAAGATGGTATTCTTGTTAACTCTGGTGAATATAATGGCCAAACATCTGAAGAGGCTCGTAAAAATATCACGGCAGCTCTTAATGAACGCGGCATTGGTGAAGGTAAGGTAAACTTCCGTCTTCGTGATTGGTTGATTTCTCGTCAACGTTACTGGGGCGTGCCAATTCCTGTAGTATATTGTGAAAAATGCGGTGAACAACTCGTTCCTGAAGAAGAGTTGCCAGTACGCTTACCAGAGGATGTTAAATTTGAATCTGGTGCTGTATCTCCATTAGCTACATCTGAAAACTTCCTACATACTACATGTCCTAAATGTGGCGGTCCTGCACGTCGTGAAACAGACACAATGGATACATTTATCGATTCCTCTTGGTACTTCTTGCGTTATACAGATGCTAAAAATGACCAAGCTCCATTCGATAAAAAAATTGCTAACTACTGGATGAACGTTGACCAATATATCGGTGGTATTGAACATGCTATCTTGCACTTGTTGTACTCTCGATTCTTTGTGAAAGTTATTCACGATTTAGGCCTTATCGATGCAAATGAACCATTCCGTGGCTTATTGACACAAGGTATGGTTCTTAAAGAAGGCAGTAAAATGTCTAAATCTAAAGGTAATGTAGTTTCTCCTGAAGAAATTATCAATACTTATGGTGCAGATACTGCTCGCTTGTTTATTCTATTCGCAGCGCCTGTAGATCGTGACCTTGATTGGTCTGACCAAGGTGTTGAAGGTTCCTATCGTTTCTTAGGCCGTGTATGGCGTATTGTTGATGCGTACAACGAAGAGGCTAAGAAAAAATGTAACTGGTGATCTTACAAAAAGACGAATTCGGATTGCGTCGTGAATTACACCGTGTTATCAAAAAAAGGTTACGGAAGACTTAGATAATAATTTCAACTTTAATACAGCGATTTCTGCCATCATGGAACTTGTAAACGCTATGTATGCTCATAAGGATAAAGCAGAAACAATCAATAGTGCATTAGCTAATGAATTGACACATTCCTTATTGCTTCTTTTAGCGCCATTTGTGCCTCATATTACAGAAGAATTGTGGCATGAATTGGGTGAAACTACATCCATTCACACAGAAAAATGGCCTGTATATGAAGAATCTGCTCTCGTTGTAGACGAAGTAGAAGTAGTCTTGCAAGTAAATGGTAAAGTTCGTGATAAACTTACTGTTTCCGTAAATATTACAAAAGAAGAATTAGAAACATTGGCCAAAGAATCTAGCCGTGTTCAAGAATTTATAGAAGGTAAGAATATCGTAAAAGTTATTTACGTACCTGGTAAACTTGTAAATATCGTTGTTAAATAAGGATATTCTATTTGTTTAATATTGTAAGCCCCCAACTACATAGGTAGAAGGGGGCTTATTTTAAGTGAGGTAATTATGGCAAAACGTAGCGATTATATTTCCTGGGATGAATACTTCATGGGTGTTGCCATTTTGGCAGCACAACGTTCTAAGGATCCAAATACACAAGTTGGTGCATGTATTGTTAGTAATGATAATAAAATCTTGTCCATTGGTTATAATGGTATGCCTTTGAATTGCAGTGATGATGATTTCACATGGGAACGTGATACAGCTGATGATAACAAATATTTCTATACTGTACATAGCGAACTTAATGCAATCTTAAATTATCGTGGCGGTTCTCTAGAGGGCTCTAAAATATATGTAACGCTTTTTCCATGTAATGAATGTGCGAAAGCCATCATTCAAAGTGGTATTAAAGCCGTTATCTATCGCGATGATCTCTATAAGGATACAAAAGAAGTAAAAGCATCCAAACGGATGTTGAAAACCGCAGGTGTAGACATTATTGAATACAAATCTACAGGCCGCACATTGAATATTACATTGTGATATAATAATTTTTTACCACTTATAAGAACCCCTATATACAAGCGTATATAGGGGCTCTTTTATATGTAGTTTTCTATTATAAATTGATATCAACCAGATCCGTTAGATTGAACGTACAGTTTTTACTATCATCCAATGTAGGATTACACTGTAGTCATGTTTATACTTGTAAACGGCCATCAATCATAATGTCTACTTCTTGGCCATCACGAGTGTAGCCTTTAATATTCATATGTTCATGACCAATCATAAAGTCTACATGTGTTAAGGAGTAGTTAAGGCCACGTTCTTTTAATTCTTCTTCAGATAAACCATCACTATCTTTGAGGCATGTAGGATAAGATGCACCAATCGCTAAATGGCAGGATGCATTTTCATCAAACAATGTTTCGTAGAAAATTTGGTTAGATTGGCTAATTGGGCTGAAGTGGTCCACCAAAGCAACTTCGCCGAGGTAGAGGGAACCTTCATCGGTTTCTATTAACTCTTTTAATACTTCATAACCTTCTTTTGCAGTATAATTAACGATTTTACCTTCTTTGAAAGTAAAGGAGAAATCAGAAATAGTATTGCCATGGTAAATTAAAGGTTTTGTGCTGTATACAATACCATTAACACCATTATATTGGGGTGCGGAGAAAACTTCCTCTGTAGGAATATTGGCATTAAAAATAGTGCCATCTTTTGAAGATTCTTCACCACCTAGCCATATATGACCTTCTGGTAATTCTAATAAGAGGTCAGTACCATTTTTACAAGTATAACGCAATGCCTTTAAGTCTAATTTATTCAATGCTTCACAGCGGTGACGCAATTTTGCCATGTGATGACGATATGTGTCTTTCGGTTCTACACCTTCAATACGGCAAAGTTGTAATAGGGTAGCCCATAGTTGTTCAATTTTCTCTTCATCTGTACCTTCATAGCCAAGTAAATCTGCCCATAGAACAGTTGGTACAGAAGCAACGCACCATGTAACAGAGGAGTTCATAATCGCTGTATGGTAGAAGGATAAAGCTTTATTTAAGTTACGAGATTGTAGTGAAATACGATTTGTTGGAATACCTTCTAACGCTTTTGGGTTCGCACTAATCAAAGATAAGAAAGCGGCCTTATCATCGATGTATTGCTTGTAGAATTCAGGTATCCAGTTAGCCGGTCTTTCTAATACAGATTCCTTAGCATGTAATAAACGTTGACGAGCGATTGGAGAACATCTCCAGTTGAGGACAACCTCTTTGGCACCTAATTCATATGCTTCTTCTGTGACGATAACTGCAAAGTCTTTGTTTTCCACATCTACAGAAATAACAAGAGTTTGATCTTCTTGTAAATTTACGCCATATTTTAACAAGGTATGTGCATATTTTTTTAATGTTTCTTGATTCATTGTATCTCCTTATATTCGACATCAATTATGAAACTCCTGCTGGTGTGACCAATAGAGTCAACGGTAGGAGTTTACTTTTTCATAGGGAATTCTTTCAGTAGGAGGTGCACTATGAAAGTAAAATTGAAGCCATATATGACAATTATATTAATCCTATGTGTTTTAGTAGGAATTTATTTCCTATGGCCTATTATAACAGATGAAAGCGATTCTGTCTTAGTTGAAGGAGCAATAGATGGAAATTCTTCTATATCAACTGTTGAACAAACATCCAACAAACCTATAGCTTATATTACGGGCGCCGTAGTTTCACCTGGTTTATATGAGTTTGAAAGTAGTGCTACTGTAGGTGATGTAGTTAAGTTAGCAGGTGGGCTATTACCTTATGCTGATGTAGAATCAGTCAATATGGCAAAGTCGGTTAATGCGGGAGATCATATCCACATAGTATTTAACTTCCACGGTAATCCAGAGGTTTTATTGCGCGGTAACAAAATTAATATCAATACAGCTTCTGCAAAAGATCTTGATGCATTACCAGGCATAGGACCCGCTATGGCAAAAAGAATTGAAGAGTATCGTTCACAAAAAGGACCCTTTACATCCGTTGAAGGTATCAAGGGGGTGAAGGGCATCGGTGATGGCGTATTTAAGAAGATTAAAGATAAAATTACAATCTAAATTTAGGAATACAGAACGAGCGTTTAAGGAATCAATCTTCAATACTCAAGTATTAGTTAATACAAAGCCATTTATAACTTATAGCCAATGGGCACATACTATATTGGGATCTATAATAATTGGCACTATATTAGGATATGGTAAATATTATCCCGTACTTAGTCAAATGCATTATATTTTTTTGCGATTGCCTTAGCTATTATCGGTGTAACTGTTATTAAAAATAATGCAATCTTATTGTAGGTGGCGTTTATATGCCAATTTATTAATATTAGTTTTTGCTGCAATGGGATTATCCTATTATCATACAGACTTACAAATTATTAATTATAGTAGCTATACATCATACTATTTACAGCAAGAAGGAGAATATCTAGGTACTGTTGTATCATCTCCTGAAATAGTAAATCTAGATGGACAGGAGTATTACAAATATAATGTAGAGTTACATGGATTAAACCCTATAAAGATACTGCTAAAAAAATGACTATATTAAGGCACAGGGTCGATTACAGATTTACTCAAAGGTATCTACTACAAAGTATTCAATACGGCTAGGGGAACAAGCAATAATTGAAGGTACACCAAAAAGCTTATTTCTCATTGAAGAGGAAGGACGCATTAATCTTAGAGGTAGATATATGAGCTCTAATACAAGAGGTCGAATCTATGATGGTGTATATCGATCTGCTACTAATAAAGATTTACAAGCATTCCACTTTTAAAGAAACATTTTCTGAAAAAAACTATATGGAAAAAGTTTATATGTATGTGGTCAAATACGAGAATCTATTGAAAAAAATATTGCTAGTAATCTAGATGGTCCACAAAAGGTATTAGCACAAGCCTTATGCTTGGGTGGTCATTATAGTGAGCTAGGGGAAGAGCGAATGAAAGATTTTGCTTATACGGGTCTCATCCATATTTTATCTATCTCTGGCTCACATATTGCACTGCTATTAGCCTTAATTTACGGTTTAGGAAGATTCGTTAAATTACGGAAGCGCACATGCTTAATTTTAGGTATATTAGTAGCTTGTATATATTGCTGTATCGTTGGTGGAGATGCACCTGTTATACGTGCAACGATGATGAGTATACTCATGTGCATGGCTTATGTAAAAGGACGATTATATCAAGCTAAACAGGCTTTATGTATATGCGCTATTCTATGTCTTGTATATGATCCTTTTTCTTTGTTTGATGTAAGCTTTCAACTATCCTTTGGTGCAACCTATGGTTTACTTATATGGGGGAAGGTACTATATGAACGGATACAATGGCTACCAAAATGGATTAAAACACCCCTTGTGTTATGTGTGTCAGCACAGTTGCTCATCTTGCCGCTACAGCTGTATTACTTTCACTATATTAGTATTGCTAGTTTGTTAGCAGCTTGCATAGTAGCACCTATATTAGATATATCCATCATTTTAATCTTTATAAGCACTGTTATTAGCTATGTAATGTCTATATCGTTTCTATGGTCTTTGATAGATGCACTATTACGCATATCGTTATATTTAAATCATGTCCTAGGGCGTAGTGGTAGTTTACTTTGGCTTGGTATGATGCATCTTTATTGTGTTTATGTATATTATACTTTACTAGGTCTGTTTACGTACTTTTTGACAAATAAGAAGGAGTATACTGTATATGTAGTGATGTCCTTATTATGCATGGTTGCAGCCTATGGTGTTTCATACTATGTGACTCATCATAACAAGAATACGTTAATCCATTATATTCCTATGAAACAGTGTAATGTGCTGCTGTGCATAGCACCAAACCATGAACAGGCATATTTGTTAATCGATGCACCAGATTATATTAAAACGATACCTAATGAAAGACAAATTAATCAAACTATTAGGGCATATGGCATGAATCCTAGAATGGTAAAGTTAAGTACTTTCACAGTAACGGTTTGGCAAGGGTAATATATAAAAATGGTATGAGCCAAATAGTCGTATATAATGGACAAAGTAGAGAAAAAAATCTAAAATTAAATGATAAGGCTAATGTTTTATTTATAACGAGTCGATTTAGTGTAATGCATGAAATTGATCGTATTTCACCGCGTAGTACGGTTTTGTTTAGTAGTCCTCATGGTGCTTTACGCGATGTGGATCCATCATCAGAACATATGTATATAATGGGATACAGCTTTATTAAAGATATCTATCTGTGAAAGGAGGGAACATGGCACATATTCAACTCATCTATGGCGACGAACCACAATTAATTGAAGAAGAAAAACGTAAATTTTTAAGTGCCTATCCAGACCTTCCACTGACTGTATTAGATGATGAGGTGGGCCCACAAAAAATAAGTGAAAAACTATGTGAAGATTCACTTTTTGGCGATCAAAAGGTCTTCTGTTTAGTTAATTTGCCCATCATTCGTAAAAGTGGCAAAAATAGTGATGCTTGGGTTCCATTGTATGAACTCCTCTTGGAATATAATGGAGATAATCCTATCGTTTTGATTTATCATGATATGATTGATAAACGGATCAAGCAGAATAAAGAGATTTTAGAAAAATACCAAATCATCAATGTAAGCGTCTTGAAGGGGAAGACCTCGTGATGTGGATACGTCAGTACTGTACGTCTAACGGCTTTAAAATGACGCCTGATGCACAGGAATATGTAGCCCATCTTATCGATTTGTGGCAAGAGGTACCTGTTTCTTTTATGAGAACTGAGTTTGACCGATATTTTTTACAGATTACTGGGGAAAGGGTTATTACCAAAGAATTTCTCGAAGAAAACGGTAGTGACTATGGAGCCAAAAATATTTTTACTTTTAAAGAGGCTCTATTAAAAAGAGATATCGATACATTACTTGAACTATTTCCATTTATGTTCGGCTATAAAGAATTAGACCGTGCTATGAGCTATATTGAGGGGCAATTACGTTTACAGTTGCTAGTTAGCGAATGTCGCCAAGTGGGTATGTCTGTTCAAGCCATACAAAACTTATGTAAGGATCATGATTCGTCATTTAAACCATATCCGATTAAGCTAGCTTACGAGGCGAGTCCGAGAATTTCAATTAAGGCTCTACGAGCTTTATTAAAAGGACTTTATAAGATTATATTAGATAGTCGTAGCAGCAAGGGCGATATTTGGCGATTTAGAGATTTATGTATTACCTACTGTGGGTATAAAGGATAAAAATGAAAGTACGTTATCGTGTTGTACCAAAACAGAATAAGAAATCATCCTTCTATGTGAACTGTCATAGCCAACATGTGACGATTCAAGCAGCAGACTCTGCATTTTCCACATTGCTTAGTCTACGTGAAAGGTTGTCTGCATGGTATAAGGAAAAAAATATCTCTTTTGATGATATTCCAACAAATACAGATACTTCTTGTTGCTTTGCTTGGAAGATAGATACTGAAACGGGTGAAGGATTAGATACCTATTATTATGGCGGTGGCTGTGGTGCTGGTGAATGGATTGAAGCGGCTGAAGCACAACGTGAAGCTGAAGAGGCTAAAAAAATCAAGAACCTAGAGGCAAGTCTTTTGCGGGTTATGACCAACAAGATGAATATGATGATGTAGACGAAGATGATTTTTGCTCCATTTGTAGAGGGCTGTTGAATTAGGCTATTTCAACAATAGTCCAGTTGTTGTGTCTCGTTCTAATCATACGGCTGCCGAATCTAGCAGTAGTGATACTATCGCATCTGTGAGCAGTACACCTAAAGCAAGCAAAAGCTTTGGACCTAAAAAAACTACAAAATCTACGGCTAAAGGAAGTGAAGGGGATGGTAAATATCCTCGTCGTGCACCAAAGGATGCACCTACTGATGAAGGCATGATTTTAGGACCTAAAATTGAAGGGGTCACCTCTAAAATCATGGGCACCTTGGATACACCTAGTGTAATTTTTGAAGGTGTCTTTGTTGGTTTAGATAAACGTGATACTAAGACGGGTAAAAGTATCGTTAACGGCAGCATTGTAGATGATACAAATAGCATTAAATTTATCAAGTTTACGAACAGTCCTGAAGAAGGGGATGAATTACTAAAAACAACTAAAAAGGCTTACAACGGGTTCGCGTACAAGGTAGTGTCAGCTTTGATGATCGTTTTGACAAGGATTATATCCTTTCTATTCGCAGTATTGAAGCAATAGAAACTACTAGTGTGGAACGAACTGAAAATCGTCCGGACTCTCGTGTGGAACTTCACTTACATACCAAGATGAGTGATAAAGATGCTCTCGTATCTGTAAAAAGACTTGTTTAAAACAATTAAAAAAATGGGGCCATCCTGCGGTGGCTATTACGGACCATGGCGTAGTACAAGCCTTCCCAGAAGCGCAAGCTCTTGGTAAGGAGTTAGGTGTTAAAGTTATCTATGGTGTAGAAGGTTACCTCATCGAAGATGAAACGGTAATAAAAGATGAAGAGCCTGTACTAGATAAAAAGAAGAAGAAGGAAAAAGATAAACGTTACCATATTATTTTATTAGCTAAGAATATGGTTGGTTTGCGTAATTTATATAAAATGATTTCCATTTCTCACCTTGAACATTACAAAGTTCGTCCGCGTTTGCCTCGCTCCGTTATTGAAGAACATCGTGAAGGTATTATCATCGGTTCTGCCTGTGAAGCAGGGGAGCTTATGCAATCCATCGTTCGTGGAGCTACAAAAGAAGAGCTTTTGGAAGTAGCATCCTTCTACGATTATCTTGAAATTCAACCACATACTAACAATACGTTTTTGGTTCGTAAAGGTCTCATGCCCGACGAGCAGGCACTTATTGATATGAATAAGACCGTTATCGAATTAGGAGAAGCCTTAAATAAACCTGTATGTGCTACTTGTGACGTTCACTACCTGACACCAGAAGAAAAAAATTTATCGTGAAATCATGTTAACTGCATGTGGTTATCCAGATGCAGACGAACAGCCAGATTTACATTTACGTACTACAGATGAAATGCTTGCGTCCTTCCCTTATTTAAGCGAAGAGAAAGCATACGAAGTAGTCGTTACTAATACACGTGCTATTAATGATAGCATTGAAGATATTAAGCCAGTGCCTGATGGTACATATTCACCTAAGATTGAAGGTGCTGACGAAGCTTTCACAGAAATGTGCTATAGAAATGCGAAGGCTATTTATGGTGATCCATTGCCTCGTGTCGTACAAGAACGTCTCGATTATGAATTGGATTGTATTATTTCCAATGGTTACGGCGTATTGTATTACATCGCTCATAAGCTGGTAAAAAAATCTCTTGATGATGGGTATCTCGTAGGTTCCCGTGGTTCCGTAGGGTCTTCCTTTGCCGCTACCATGTCTGAGATTACAGAGGTAAACCCATTACCGCCTCATTATGTATGCCCTAACTGTAAATATTCAGAATTCTTTGAAAAGGGTGAATATGCAGGGGGCTTTGACTTGCCTCGTAAAGACTGTCCTGAATGCGGTCATGCTTTACAAACAAATGGACATGATATTCCATTTGCAATTTTCCTTGGTTTTGAAGGTGACAAGGTTCCAGATATTGATCTTAACTTCTCTGGTGATTACCAAGCAAAAGCTCACAAATATACGGAAGAACTATTTGGTCGTGACAATGTATTTAAAGCCGGTACAATTGGTACTATAGCTGATAAAACTGCTTTTGGTTATGTTAAAAAGTACGCCGAAATTAGAGACATTCAAGCTCGTAATGGTTTCTTTGAACATTTAGCAAAGGGTTTTACAAATGTGAAGAATACTACAGGCCAACATCCTGGTGGTATTATGGTATGTCCTCGAGATATGGATGTGCATCACTTTACGCCAATTCAACATCCAGCTAATAAAAAGGAAAGTGGCGTATTAACGACACACTTTGATTATCACTCCATTGAAGGTCGTATGACTAAGCTAGATATTCTGGGCCATGATGATCCGACCATCATTCGTATGTTAGAGGATTTGACTGGTATCGATGCTAAGACAATACCATTTGATGATCCAAAGACATTAAGCTTGTTCTCCTCTACAGAGGGGATTGGTTTAACACCTGAGCAATTGCAAGGTGACCAAGTAGCTAGCTTGGCTGTTCCAGAATGTGGCACGAAATTCGTACGGGGCATGCTTGAAGACTCTCGTCCCCAAACATTCTCTGATTTAGTTCGTATTTCTGGCTTTTCACATGGTACAAACGTATGGCTTGACAATGCGCAAGATCTCATTAAAAATGGTACTTGTAAGTTGAATGAAGCCATTTCAACACGTGACGACGTAATGAACTTCTTGATTCATCGTGGTATGGATAGAAAACATAGTTTCTTCGTAATGGAAAACGTTCGTAAAGGTAAGGGTATTGAAAAACGAAATAAACAAGGGCAAGCTACGACGGAATTTGAAGCAGAAATGCGTGAAAATAATATTCCTGAATGGTTTATTGAATCTTGTAAAAAGATTTCCTATCTATTCCCACGGGCCCATGCGGTAGCTTACGTAATGATGGCTTTCCGTATTGCTTGGTTTAAGGTATATCATCCATTGGCATTTTATGCAGCTTACTTCTCCATTCGTGCGAAAGCCTTCGATTTACGGATCATGACAGGGGACCTCAAAACACAATTGACCGAGTTTAACCGTATCAAGGCTCTTGATCGTGCTGCCAGTCCTAAAGATAAGGACCTTATGAGTGCCTTGGAAGTATCTATGGAGATGTATCAACGGGGCTATCGTTTTATTAATGTAGATATTCAACATTCCGAAGCTAGACGCTTTAGTATTAAGGATGGCGCTTTATTGCCACCATTCTTAGCCATTGATTCTCTAGGTGAAACAGTGGCTGATGCTATCGTCGAGGAAAGAAATGAACGTCCATTTACATCTCTAAAAAGACTTACAACGCCGTTGTAAAGTATCAAATACCATCATTGATCTTATGAAAGACCTCAAATGCTGTGGTGAACTTCCTGAAGACGAACAAATGTCACTGTTTGGAGCATAATAAAATATAAGATAAGACTTAAATACAAAGTAAGCACTATATACCAAATGTTGATATAGTGCTTATTTTTTTATGTAGTTTGCTACAATATAATTAATATATATCATTGGTGCAAGGGAGTGTTATGTAATGATAAGTGGGGTATTAAAAGTTTTAGGAATCAACTCATCGGATTGTAATGATTATAAAGAACCCAAAATAAATTTGGAAGGTAATAATAGTGAATCTAACATCACTGAGGAAGTGCAAAAATCACGATGTTGAACTAGAATTTTGGGATATTGAGTCTGAGGATACACCAGTACTAGAAGAATCAGATATTCCAGGTGTATACTTTAATGAATTCCTGGAATATGTAGATGAAGAGGGGAATATATTATCTCCATCAGAGGTCGATGCGATACGGTATAAAAGAGGATTACGAGGATGACTATTATAGATAGAAATAATTAAAGTGTAATTTTTATCTTGTTATTATATTAAAAGTAAGTTGGTGAATTATGAGAGTTCCAATATATGAAGCTTTAGCACACTATAAAAAAATGAAGAGCTACCTTATACAGAATATTTTTGGATTAGGATTTTTTTCTGATATATCATTAGCTGAAGAGGCTCTAGTTGAATCTAAAAATATTGTCTGGATTTTTCTAAGTTAAATGATGATTCCTTTTCTATAAAAAAACTCACTATTTAAATGATTGTACTCATATAGGTGATGATATTAACTATGAAATAGTAAATAACAAAAATTTATGGTGTTTGGTATGATTACGATATAGATCCATATTATTCCAGTTCTGGATACATAGGTTTATTTTAGCATTTTAGAATATGCAGAGAAAGCATTAGATTGGTATAAGACCTGGGATATATTTAATGTATATGGTTTAGATTGTTTAGGAATTGATACAATTACTCTCAATTTAAGGGGCTGGACTGAAGGTTTTATAACAGTATATGATTAAAATTATGCAATAAAAAGAGGTGTCATCATTTGATGACGCCTCTTTTTGAAAAGTTTTGCAGTTTATTTATTTTTGGCAGATTTTGTAAATTGGCAATATTAGTATAGGGATTTATATTTCATCCAGTTTGTTTTGGCCATTTCTTTAAGCTCTGTACCACGGCCATCAAGGATTGCATTGATCAAGTATTTGCTGAAGCCCTTAGCTTGTTGATATGCAATTTTAGGAGGCATAGCAAGTTCTTGTTTATCTACGCGAACATTAACGATGACTGGGCCATTATGGTTAAGGGCTTCCATGATTTTTTCATCCACTTCGCTAGAGTTATGAATGCTCACACCTTTGATACCAGCAGCTTCAGCAAGTTTACCGAAATCTGGATTTACAAAGTCTGTAGCGTAGTCTAGATAGCCGGAAGCTTTCATTTCCATAGCGATAAAGCTAAGTTCTTCGTTATTGAATACAAAGATTTTAACAGGTAAGTTAAGTTGTTTTAATGTTAACATTTCGCCCATCATCATTGTAAAGCCACCATCACCAGAGAGGGAGATGACTTGACGATTTGGACAAGCATTTTGAGCGCCAATAGCATGCATCATAGCATTAGCCATGGAGCCGTGGCTAAAGGATCCTAAGATGCGACGTTTACCATTTGTTTTTAGATGGCGAGCAGTCCAAATAACTGGAGTCCCTACGTCAAAGGTAAAGATCGCGTCTTCTGCTGCTAGTTTATTGAGGCGATTTACGAAGTATTGAGGGTGAATTGCTACACCATCTGGCTCGGCAACGGCATAACTATCTAAATCACCTCTAAATTTAGTGTACGCTTTACGCACTGTGTCGATAAATTCAGTATCACCACGTTGGCCTACAAGAGGTAATAATTCTTTTAACGTATCTTTTACAGTACCAATGATACCTTGTGTAAGAGGTACGCGACGACCTAAAGCACTAGGATCTCTATCTACTTGTATTACTTTCGCATTTTCTGGATAAAATGGACGGTAAGGGAAGTCTGTACCAAGCATTACCAATGTATCACATTGTTCAATAGCACGGTAGCCAGATGTATAGCCTAATAGGCCAGTCATACCTACATCATATGGATTATCCCATTCAACCCATTCTTTACCTCTGAAAGCATGTACAACCGGTGCTTGTAAGCGTTTTGCTAATTCTACTACTTCGTCATGAGCACCTTCACAGCCGGCACCACAGAATAGGGTAATACGTTTGCCTGTTTCTAAATGAGCCGCCATTTCTTCAATATCTTCTCGTTGTGGAACGATATGAGGTAAACGAGGTGGGTTCCACACAGGTAATTCATCAATTTCCATTTCCATAACTGCAACGTCCCCAGGAAGAACGATAACAGCAACATCTTGGTTACCAACAGCAGCGTTCATAGCACGGAATAGAATTTCCGGCATTTGTTTAGGATTGGATACAAGTTCGCAGAAACAAGAACATTCTTTAAATAAGTTTTCTGGATGTGTTTCTTGGAAATAGTTCAAACCTACTTCAGATTGAGGAATGTGAGAAGCAATGGCCAATACTGGAACACGATTGCGATGGCAGTCGAAGAGACCATTAATTAAGTGTAAGTTGCCAGGACCAGAGCTACCAGCACATACAGTTAGTTTATGAGTTAGGGATGCTTCTGCACCGGCAGCAAAGGCTGCTGTTTCTTCATGTCGTACATGTTCAAAAGCAATTTTACCATTGCGGCGTAAACTATCATTTACAGAGTTTAGACTATCTCCAGTGATACCGTAAATGCGTTCGATGCCCGCATTGGCTAAGACTTCTATAAGTACATCAGAAATTCGTTTTTTTGCCATATTATCACCTATATTTAATAATTACTATCATTAAAAATATGGTTATCCAAACCATATATACTATATTAGACTTGTTTAACTTGTAATTATGTGATAAAAGTTACTATTTACTGTATACATAGTTTATATATGTTTATATTAAAAGTAAATATATATTATTATTTATATTGTTCTAGTATTTGTGTTCTAAAAAAATTATATTTTAATTAAATTATTTAATATTCTTTCTCAATACAAAAACTATTATTCTTGCATAACATTAATAAAAAGTGTTACTATTAATTCATAAACAAAAATAGATAAGTCTTTGGGGATAGGTGAAATTCCTTACCGGCGGTAAAGTCCGCGAACCTTTTTGGTATGAATCGGTGCAATTCCGATACCGACAGTAGAGTCTGGATGAGAAAAGACGAGGCACGTTTGTTGTGCGCATTTATGATGACCCAAGGACTATGTAATAGTCCTTTTTTTATTGAGGTGATATGGTGGATGACGTAGTATATATGAAGCGCGCCATTGAACTGGCAAAATTAGCCACAGGTCACACCTCACCAAATCCTTTGGTTGGTGCTGTTGTGGTAAAAGATAATACAATAATCGGTGAAGGTTATCACCATAAAGCTGGTACAGCTCATGCTGAGGTGCATGCACTAAATCAAGCAGGTGATAATGCCAAAGGTGCTACTTTATACGTAACATTAGAGCCATGTTCCCATTATGGAAAAACACCACCTTGTGCGCTTCGTATCATTGAGGCTGGTATAGCTAAAGTAATAGTAGGTAGTACGGATCCAAATCCACTAGTTTCTGGAAAAGGAATGGAGTTACTTCGTGAAGCAGGTATTGAGGTTGTTTGCCCCGTATGTAGTGATGAATGTGCTGAACTAAATGAGCATTTCTTTACCTATATACTGACAGGTAAGCCTTTTGTCACTCTAAAAAGTGCTATGTCACTAGATGGGAAAATTGCTACATCTACTGGACAATCTCAATGGATTACAAATGAGTCCTCTCGTCGTGATGGACATGTGTTGCGTGCCACGCATGATGCCATGCTCGTTGGGAATTGGTACAATTTTGGCAGATAATCCACAGTTAAATTGTCGTTTAACGGATAGTGAATTATCAGATGCGTTATTAGATAAAAGCATACTTGATGAACCGATTACGATTCATCAACCAAATGTAATTATCTTGGATAGTCTTGGTAGAACACCTACTACTAGTCGTGTCTTTGAAATAAATAATCGCAAGATTCATATATTCGTATCTAAAGGTTGTCCTAAGGATCGGATACAAGCCTTAGAACAAGTTGGTGCTCAAGTAACCGTAGTAGAATCTATTTCTACTCGTAAAAGCAAGAGCACAGACATTGTCATAGATATTAAGAAATTATCTATCGATGATATTCTTACAAAACTAGGTGAACTAGGTTACACATCTATTCTTGTTGAAGGTGGATCTGCAATTATCAGTTCCTTTGTGGAAACGAAGAACTTTGATAAGGTCGTAACATATATTGGAAATACCATTATTGGTGGTAACGATGCAACACCTGCTGTAGGAGGTCGAGGTTTTGAAAGTTTAGAGGTTTCACCGCAATTAACTTTTACCAAGACTAAAGTATTAGATAATAACATTCGCATTGAAGCGTATCGTCAAGGAAGGAGGGGCACTTATGTTCACGGGAATCGTTGAAGAAATCGGCCGCATCGAGAACATTAAAAAGGGCCCTAAATCCTTAGCCATAACAATTCGAGGAGAAAAAATTTTTAGCGATTTAAAAGTTGGTGATTCCGTAGCTGTTAATGGGGTGTGCTTGACGGCCACAACGATTGGCAATAGTATATTTACAGCGGATGTGATGCCAGAATCCATTAAGATGACTACGTTTACTAATTTGAAAGTCCATCAACCAGTCAACTTAGAGCGAGCTATGCTTGCTAATGGTAGATTTGGTGGTCACATTGTGGCAGGCCATGTAGATGGTACAGGTCGTATTATTAATCGTGAACAAACCGATAATGCCATTATCTTTACTATCGAGGCTCCAAAAATCTGTTATGGATTATGTTATCTATAAGGGCTCCATTACCATCGATGGGATTAGCCTCACTATTATGCGACGAACAGACAGCAGTTTTTCCGTCTCTATCATTCCTCACACTTTGAGTGAAACTATTTTAGGTTTTGCTCATATTGGAACAGAGGTCAATTTAGAAACGGATATTGCTGGACGATATATTCGTCATTTTATGAATCTTGGTAGTGAACCTACCGAAGAAAAGCCTAAAAAATCTATGCAATCCCTCTTAGTAGAGAATGGATTTATATAAGTAAGGAGCGTTCCTATGAGCGAACAATTACATTCTATTAATGAGGTCTTACAAGACCTTAAAGCTGGTAAACCTGTTATTATCGTTGATGATGAAAGCCGTGAAAACGAAGGCGATCTTATCATTGCTGCAGAGTTTGCGACGCAAGAAAACATTAACTTCATGGTTAAATACGCTCGCGGTATCGTATGTACGCCTATGCGCCGCGAAGCGTTAGAAAAACTTGGCATTCCTGCAATGGTTACCAAAAATACTGATAACCATGAAACTGCTTTTACTGTGACTGTGGATCATGTAGATACTACAACAGGTGTATCTCCTGCAGAGCGTGCTTATACAATTCAAAAACTATTAGATCCTAATGCGAAACCTCAAGATTTCCGTCGTCCAGGTCACGTATTTCCACTTGTATATAAAGAGGGCGGCGTATTGGTACGTCAAGGTCATACTGAGGCATCTATCGACCTTTGTCGCCTAGCAGGGTTACAAGAGGCTGCCGTTATTTGTGAAATTACTAAAGACAATGGCGATATGGCCCGTTTGCCAGATCTTATGAAATTTGCTAAGGAGCATGACTTGAAAATTGCTTCTGTAGCAGAACTTATAGAATATCGTAAACAACATGAAGATATGGTTGAGCTTGGTGCTTGTTCTAAGTTGCCTACTAAATTTGGTGATTTTAATATCTTTGTATTTAAAAATGAATTAGATCATAAAGAGCATTTAGCTATCGTAAAGGGCAATGTTCAAGATTGTAGCGATGTGCTTGTACGTATTCATTCTGAATGTTTAACAGGCGATGTATTTGGTTCTAAGCGCTGTGATTGTGGCGAACAATTAGACAATGCGTTGCGCGCTATTGAAAAAGAAGGCAAAGGCGTTGTTGTATATATGCGACAAGAGGGCCGTGGCATTGGTTTGACCAATAAAATTAAAGCCTATGCATTACAAGAACAGGGCCTTGATACAGTAGAAGCAAATGAACAATTAGGCTTCCCTGCAGATATGCGTGAATACTCCTTAGCGGCTCAAATTATCCGTTTCTTGGGTATTAAAAGCATCCGCTTATTAACTAACAATCCCGAAAAGCGTCATGGCTTAGAACATTGGGGAATCAATGTAACTAGCCGTGTACCACTCATCATTGCTGCAAATAAATTTAATGCAGGCTATTTAAAAACAAAAGAAGAGAAAATGGGTCATATGTTAGAAGACTAATTAACTTTCACCACATAACTCGGTCGTTACATATATATTTCCTTAGATGGAATAAAGGAGGTCAATATAATGATGGTTCAAGAAGGTAACTTATTAGGTACTGGTAAGAAATTTGCTATTATCGGTTCTCGTTTCAACGAGTTCATTACATCTAAATTAATCGGAGGCGCTGAAGATTGTTTACTTCGTCACGATGTTAAACAAGAGGATATTACAGTAATTTGGGTTCCAGGTGCTTATGAGATTCCTTTGATTGCTAAGAAAGCAGCTTTATCTGGTCGTTATGATGCAGTTATTTGTGTAGGTGCTGTTATTCGTGGGGCCACTACTCATTATGATTATGTATGCAACGAAGTAGCCAAAGGTATCGCACATGTATCTTTGGAAACTGGTATTCCTGTTATGTTTGGTGTAGTAACTACTGAAAACATTGAGCAAGCTATCGAACGCGCAGGTACAAAAGCGGGTAATAAAGGTTATGATTGTGCGATGGGTGCAATCGAAATGGTTAACCTTATCGATCAAATCTAAGAATTGTATATATAACACTCAGTATCTTATGGTACTGGGTGTTTTTTTATATCATCGAAAAATATGTTCTTTTAAATTTAAATAAGACTAGACGAACATATATTCTCTATTATTGAAAGTTAAATATTTGACATGATATACTATATAAGCAATATAAAAAGTAATACCTTAATAAAATCAGTAGAAATAAGGAATGATAGAATGGATTATATAAAACGTTTTACAACCCGAGAAGGGGTTCGTATGTCTTTAGCTGTAACAACCGATACAGTTGAAACAGCTCGTGTACGTCATGATTTATGGCCTGTAGCAACAGCTGCTTTAGGTCGTGCTATGACGGGAGCTATTTTATTAGCTGGGGATTTTAAAAAAACCATGAAAAACGTAAGTCTTCGTATTAAAGGTGATGGTCCACTAGGTGTAGTTCATGTAGATGCATTCTCTGATAATACGGTTCGAGGCTATGTAGATGATCCACATGTTGATGTACCTTTAAAGCATGCTGGTAAGCTTGATGTTGGTTCTGCCGTAGGTCATAATGGGGAAGTGCAAGTGACTCGTTTCACGCAGTTAGCGCAAGACTATACTTCTACAAGCCCGATTCAAAGTGGTGAAGTAGCAGAGGATTTGGCATATTATTTATATGCATCTGAACAAGTACCGTCTACGATTAGTTTAGGTGTATTAGTAGATCCAGATTACCATACGGTTGTAGCTGGAGGTTTTATCGTACAAGCCTTACCGGATGCTACAGATGAAGCATTAGCACAAGTAGAAAAGAATATTAATGAACTTGGTCCTATTACAGAATATTTGAAAGCAAACCCAGATGGTAAAGGTCTTATGGAACGTGTTCTCGATGGTTTAACTGTGAATGAAGTATATAATGAACCAATTCATTTCCAATGTCGTTGTGGTCGTGATCGCTTTGCCAGTGTGCTAATGACATTACGTGAAGAAGATAAGAATGCTATTTTGGAAGATGACGTAACAGAGCTTGTTTGCCATTATTGTAATGAAAAATATCATTTCACACGTGAAGAGTTACAAGATATGTTCATCCCAAAAGGTCCAATTCAATAAAAAAACTTTATAATATGTAGAAAAAAATACAGGCTACTAGGTTTTTTTCCTATAGCCTGTTTTTTTCTATTCTATGAGAAAAATAAAAGATAGAGTTATTAATAATAGGAGGTCACAATGAGTGCAATTGGCATAATTGGTGGTACTGGTGTTTATGATCCGTCCATCTTTGAAAATATTCATGAAGAATCCTTAATGACACCATATGGTGAAATAGATTATGTACAAGGTACATACCATGGGAAAACTGTAATCTTTGTAGCTCGTCACGGCAAAGATCATACAATTCCTCCACACAAAATTAACTATCGTGCTAATATTTGGGGCCTCAAAAAACTAGGCGTTACATTTATTATCTCCACGACAGCAGTAGGTTCTTTAAATGAGAACTTTAAGCCAGGTCATTTTGTGTTGACTGACCAATTCTTAGATTTTACAAAGAACCGCATCACTACGTTTTATGAAGGTGGGGACCGTCCAGTGGCACATCTTGATGTAACAAATCCATACTGCCCTGAATTACGTGATATTCTTCAAAAGGTAGGTACGGAACAAGGCCTTACGATACATAATGGCGGTACCTATGTATGTACTGAAGGCCCTCGTTTTGAGACTCCTGCAGAAATCAAAATGTTCCACATGCTCGGTGGCGATACAGTAGGTATGACAAATGTACCGGAAGTAAATTTAGCGAATGAAGCTGAAATGGCATATGCTACGATCTCTATGATTACCAACTATGCAGCAGGTATTTCTGAATCTGCTTTGACACATGCGGAAGTTGTAGAAATGATGGGCAATATGGCGGCTCAACTAAAATCTCTTATCTTAGGAGCTATTGATGCAATCGATGTGGATGCTCGTTATGATGCTCATAATCGCATGCATGAATATGGTGGTTTTAAACTATAATCAACTCATAATGATACACAATAGTTTATCGAAGGAGAAGTTATGATTAATATTGAATGGCGTAAAGATACGCTGGTACTATTAGATCAAACTAAATTGCCTACTGAAATTACATACGTTCACTGTACAGATTGGCGCCAAGTGGCCGAAGCTATTAAAATGCTTCGCGTTCGTGGCGCACCTGCTATTGGCGTAGCTGCTAGTTATGGTCTCATTTTAGCTGCTATGGAAGCAGGACGTTTAGAGGCGCCATTTAGTGAACAACTTACAAGCTTATATGAGTTTAGTGAGATCTTAAAAGAAACTCGCCCTACGGCAATCAACTTAGCTTGGGCTGTAGATCGTGTCATTTCTCTTGTGAAAACTAATGTTGACAGTATGTCCTCAATGAGTGAAGTAGTAGACCTCATTACAAAAGAGGCTATTATCATTCACGAAGAAGATGTGTCTTTGAATAGACGTATGGCCGAAGCAGGTTCTACATTATTTGAAGGTAAAAAGAATATTCGCATCTTAACTCATTGTAATGCGGGTGCACTAGCTACAGGTGGTCTAGGAACAGCACTTGGTGTTGTTCGTAAATTACATGAAAATGGACAACTGGAACGCGTGTATGCTGATGAAACACGTCCATTATTACAAGGTGCTCGACTCACAGCCTTTGAACTTTACGAGGATGGTATTCCTATTACTCTTGAAACAGATAATATGGCAGCCTATGCGATGCAACATGGATTAATTGATGCCGTTATCGTCGGTGCTGACCGCATCACTACAAAAGGGGATGTAGCCAATAAGATTGGTACCTATGGTGTGGCCGTACTAGCTAAATTCCACAATATTCCGTTCTATGTAGCCGCTCCTTATAGTACATTTGACTTTACTCTGGAAAATGGTGGAGATATTCCTATTGAGATGCGCAATGATGATGAAGTAACAGCTTTACACGGTGTTCAAACAGCCCCTAGTGGTATTGATGTACTTAATCCTGCATTTGATGTAACACCTCATGAACTTGTAACAGCGATTATCACCGAAGAGGGAGTATTGACTCCAAATTATGAAGAATCAATCGGTAAGCTACGCCAGATCGTAGAATCTAAATAATCTATTATCTTAATGATTAGCTTATTAAGCATTCAAAAATATAAGCAATATATTATCTATATAAGTAAGTATCTACAACGATATTAACAACATTATATAATATCAATAAATCTAAGTAGATTTACTATCAACTATTTATTTTATTGTATCTACTTGTATGAGTAAAAGGAGATATTATGCAATCTTTAATTAGAGACATAAATTTAGCAACAGAAGGTCGCAAAAAAATTGATTGGGTTTCTAACTTTATGCCTACATTAAACACATTAGGTGACCGTTTTGAAGCAGAACAAACTTTCAAAGGCCAAACAATTGTTGTTAGTGTTCACTTGGAAGCAAAAACAGCATACCTTGCGACTGTATTAAAACGCGGTGGTGCAGATGTAATTGTAACGGGCTCCAATCCGTTGTCTACACAAGACGATGTAGCTGCAGGTCTTGTAGATATGGGCATTACTGTATATGCTTGGTACGATTGTACTGATGAAGAATATTTTAACTTCCTCCATAAAGCACTTGATCATAAACCACATATTATCATTGATGATGGTGGTGATTTAGTAAATCTATTGCATACTACACGACAAGATGCAAAAGAACGTTTGTTAGGGGGGAGTGAAGAAACTACAACAGGTGTACATCGTTTATATGCATTAGAGAACGCTAAACAATTAACATTCCCTATGATTGCTGTAAATGACTCTTACTGTAAATATCTTTTCGATAATCGCTATGGTACAGGTCAGTCCGTTTGGGATGGTATCATGCGCACTACGAACTTGACTGTAACAGGTAAGAACGTTGTTGTTGCTGGTTATGGCTGGTGTGGTAAAGGCGTTGCGATGCGCGCAAAAGGCCTTGGTGCACACGTATATGTAACTGAAGTAGATCCAATTAAAGCTATAGAGGCTGTATTTGATGGCTTCAAAGTATTGCCTATGATTGAAGCCGCTAAGGTTGGGGATATCTTCTGTACTGTAACAGGTTGTAAAGATGTTATTGTAAAAGAGCATTACAAAGTGATGAAAGATAAAGCTATCTTATGTAATGCTGGTCACTTTGACTGCGAAGTGAATGTTTCTGATCTTACTGAACTTGCTGTAAGCCACGAAAGGGTTCGCCAAAACATCGAAGGCTATACTATGTCTGATGGTCGTAAACTCTATGTATTGGCTGAAGGCCGTCTAGTAAACCTTGCAGCTGGCGATGGTCACCCTGCAGAAATTATGGACTTGTCATTTGCTATGCAAGCCCTTGCTGCAGAGTATATCTTGAAAAACGGTAAAGAAATGGATCCAAAAGTATACGTATTGCCTCATGAATTAGATGTGGAAATCGCTAAACTTAAGTTGAACTCCATGGGCTATGACTTAGATTCTTTAACACAAGAACAAATCGATTATCTAACAAAAGTAAACTAATACTGTATTGAAATATAATGGTTTCTGTAATACATTTTGTATCTAAACTATACTAGCTTTCAAATTAAACAAATATAACCGAGCTATCATGGCTCGGTTATACCTATGAGGGAAGACTATGTCTGATTTATTGATTACTCATGTAGACGTCCTCACCGATGAGGGGGTTCTAAAAAAATCATGCCATTGCAATTAATAATGGTTATATTACAGCTATTTTAAACGATAGTGAAGCTGAAAAGGTAAAAGTCTCTGCTAAGGAAGTACTAGACGGTAAAGGTCAATTGGCTACGCCAGGTCTTGTAAATACACATACTCATATTGCGATGGGTCTATTTAGAAACTATGCAGATGATCTTGAGCTTATGGAATGGCTTGAAACGGCTATTTGGCCAACAGAAGCAAAAATTAAATGACGATTATGTACGGTACGGCACACAACTCGGTATTGCTGAAATGTTGCGCACTGGTACCACTACATTTAGCGACATGTATTTCTTTATGAATACTACTGCTGAGGTGGTAAAAGAAACAGGTATTCGCTCTGTATTGTCACGTGGCTTAGCCGGTGTATCCCCAACAGCAGATCAAGCATTAGTTGAAAATGCTGACTTATTCCGCACTTGGAACGGCTTTGATAATGACCGCATCAAAGTATTGCTTGGACCACATGCACCATATACTTGCCCTGATGATTATATGGAAAAGGTGATTGCCTTATCTCATGAATTAAATTGTGGTATTCATATGCACTTGTCCGAAACAAAAGGAGAAGTGGAGACTGTTATGAAAGCTACTGGTAAGACACCAATTGCGCATATGCATGATTTAGGTTTATTCTGGAATACTACCTTAGCCGCACACTGCGTTCATGTGACAGACGAAGATATGGCTATTATGTCTGAAAATAATGTAGCCGTAGCGCATAATCCACAATCTAATTTAAAATTAGCTAGCGGTATTGCACCAGTACCTGAAATGATTGCCAAAGGTATTACGGTTGGTCTTGGTACAGATGGCTCCGCTTCTAATAATAATGCTGATATGCTTGAAGAAGTACGTCTTGCAGCAACATTACATAAAGCACGTCTTTATGATCCAAAGGCTATTCCTGCTCAAGCCGCATGGAACATGGGCACTGTAGAAGGTGCAAAAGCATTGGGATATACAGATCTTGGTGTATTAGATAAAGGCTATCGTGCAGATATCGTGCTATATGATGTATCTGGTATGCACTGGATGCCTCGTTACAATGATTTAGCAGCTCTTGTATACTCTGCTAATAGCTCCGATGTAAATACTACAATTGTGGGTGGTAAAGTTCTTATGAAAGACAAAGAACTGCTTACAATTGATGAAGAAAAACTACGGGCAGAGATTGATAAAGCTCAGGTATATTTTAGTAATTAGCAGTCAATCTAAACACAAAACCCACTCATGATAATCATAGAGTGGGTTTTGTGTTATATATTATATAGATTTATTTAATTGCTTTCACCAAGAACATGGGTACAGGAATATAAAACTCGTCTTCCTCATTGTAAATACGCGGACCTACAGTTAGATCAATGGTAACAGAACTAGCACCTAATTTAGTAAGTAGTTCTTTATCCCATTGAGGTCGTGTATAAGACGAAATGTCGAGCATATGATAAATGGTATGACACCGTTCTTTTAATTCGTTGCTTACATGTTCATGGGCATGATGAACAGATTGTGGTACATTATGATGATTACGAGCATGTTCCGCATCATAGTTTAAAATCAAACCGCCTGGGCGAATGACGCGAAACCATTCGGCATAGGCTTTGTCAGGATGGGGTAAATTCCACGTTACATTTCTGGCCACAACGATATCAAAGGTATTAGTATCAAATCCTAGATTCTCTGCATCCATCACAGAAAAGGTTGCATCACAATCGAGGGACTCTGCTAGTTGATTTGCCTCATCTATCATATTAGGTGTAATATCAATGCCATGCACTGTATGACCAAGCTGAGATAGTATAATACTAAAAAAGCCGGCTCCACATCCAATATCCAATATTCGTAAAGATCTATCAGAATCAAATATATGACAAGTTAATTCTTCTCTCCATAATTTTAGTTTGGGACTTTCTAATTCTTTTGCACGTAAAGCGCCAAAATCGTGAGATCGATCTGCCCAATAGGCTGTAATAAATTCTTTATCATCCTTCATAGGATGGTTGCGTTCAAAAAGTATCATTCATAATTTAGTTCTCCTCATATTCTATAGTATGTATAGTACCATAAAATAATAATGAACTATACAGCAAAAATCACATTAACTCCATAAATACTTACTATTAGATATGATATAATACTCCTATGTTTTTATTTTACTGAAAGGGCAGGGGCTATGATATTACAGACTGGACAACGTACAGATATTCCTGCTTTTTATGGGCAATGGCTAATCAATCGTATACGTGAAGGTTTTGTAGATGTTCGTAACCCTTATAATCCCCTACAGGTGACACGGTATCCAATTAATCAAGAGGTGGTAGATGGTATTGCATTCTGTACAAAGAATCCTTTACCGTTTATTCCACTACTAAATGAAATTGTTGATTACAGACAATACTGGCATATGACTATAACGCCTTATGGAACCGATATTGAACCCTACGTGCCAACTTATGCGTCTGTTATAGAAGGATTTAAACATATTTCTAAACAGCTTAATTCTCAATCTATGGTGTGGCGCTATGATCCTATCATTTTAACTAATGAATATACCGTTGATTTTCATTGTGAAAGCTTTTACAAAATGGCTCAAGCCCTTAAAGGTTATACAGATACAGTTGTTGTTAGCTTTTTAGATATATTTGATAAGGTGGTTCAGAATTTTCCAGAAGGATATAGACCAAGTTTAGATATTCAAACTAAGATCATTAAAGAATTTGTTTCCATAGCTCATTCCAATCATATGAATCTTAAAACCTGTGGAGAAGGAGTTATCTTTAAAGAGCTTGGTGCTGATACAGAGGGGTGTTTAACCTTAGATTGTTATGAAAGTGCCTGGAATATAAAATTAAAAGCACCTAAACGCGCGCCAGCACGACCAGAATGTAATTGTTATTTACATGGTGATATTGGTGCCTACGATAGCTGTAGCCACTTTGTCGTTATTGTTATGCTAATACTAATCGAGCGGTGGTTCGATATAATCGTTTACATCATGATCCAAATTCTAGTTTACTTATTGGAAGACTTTCAAAAAGAGAAATTATTAAAGAAAGTACGGAAAAGAGCTGGATTATAAACGAAACTGTAACACAGGATAGCTTATTTTAGAGAGAATTACGAGGAATTACTAAATTAAATGAATTGACTTATCGTGTAAAAATAGATACCAAAGGGGTTGTCAAGCAGGTATCTCAGGAATATAAGAGAGTGTAAATGTATTTTTTGTTTAGTTTAAAAGGAGGTGCATTTATGATAACGTATAAGAAAGATAGTAAAGATAATTTACTATCACCTGACTCGTCTATGCCCGTGTTAGCAATGTGTTATGACTTTGATAAGACATTAACCCCTGACGATATGCAGGCACAAGGTTTTATTCAATCGGTAGGCTATAACGAAGAGCAAATCAAACAATTTTGGCATGAATCAAATCAATTGGCTAAAAAACATGATATGGATAATAACTTAGCCTATATGTACAAAATGATTCAAGAAGCAGTAGGCCATTTCTATGTAACAAAAGATAAGCTCATGGAATACGGCAATCAAGTAGAATTATACGAAGGGGTACGGACTTGGTTTGAACGCATTTGTCAATATGGCTTAGAACAAGGCGTTAAGATTGAACATTATATTATTTCGTCTGGCTTAAAAGAAATGATCGAAGGCACTGAAATGGCAAAAGAGGGGGCTTTCACCAAAATCTATGCCAGTGCATTTATGTTCGATGATAAAGGTGTAGCTGTTTGGCCCGCACAAGCCATTAACTATACGAATAAGACACAATTTTTGTTCCGCATTCAAAAAGGAATTCTCGATATTAATGATACTGGTGTTAATGATTACATTAAGCCTGAAAATCAACGTGTGCCGTTCCGTAACATGATTTATATTGGGGATAGCGATACAGATATTCCTTGTATGAGTCTTGTGAACGCTAATGGAGGTCATTCTATAGGTGTTTATGATCCATTTAAGAAGGATAAAGAAAAGGTATATAAGATGATGCGTCATCATCGTATCCGTTATTATGCACCTGCAGACTATTCTAATGGTTCAAAACTAGATACCTTAGTGAAGCAAATTATTCGTAAAACCGCAGCCTATGAAGTATTAGAAGGCGAATATATTCATTGTAAATACGAAGCCGAGGAGTAATATGGAACAATCTAAATTAACTAGCGAATGGATTCAAACCTTTAACAGATTAGGTTCTGAAGGTAAATTAAAACCTACCGTACCATATCACGATTTATTTAACCGAAAGGAGTTAAAAAGGATTTCCGTTACACACATTACCTATGTGGACGGTAAATTTTCCAACAGGTTATATTACGTGTTGTGATCCTCTAGTAACATTGCCAAGCAAACCAGATACATATCTTAGACAGGTAACACCAGGTACGTATTTGTTAGAGACTAAGATAATTGAAATGGAACCAAATGAGTATCGTTATGTAGCTAGTCGAGTTGTTTTTAGTGGCAATGAGCCTGTATACTATGAATTAGCATTAAAAGGGACAGAGGACTTAACCGATTTAGATGATGGAGATACCTATATTGGATTTCCTGTAGATTCGGGTTTAGCTACAATTGTAGATGCACAAACAATTGAAACATATAATAAGTTTTATGAACAATGGCATATAAACTATCCTGAAAAAAATATATACGATGACTATTATAGTGATTTATTCCAATTAAATGCTATGGCCTATCCACAATACCAACGTTCTAAAGGTGATTGGATTAACTTTACAATTCCTGATACAGAATTGACAGTACCGATGATTCAATCTGGATTTGGTGATGGTTTATATCCAGTATACTGGGCATTTGATAAAGATGGTCAAATCTGTCAAATTATTATGGAATACATTGATTGTAGCGAAGCATATGAATAATACACTGGGTGTATAGTTAAGGAACTAATTTTTATAAATCAAAAATATAAAAAATAAGGCGCTTAGATAACTAAGCGCCTATTAATATGTTTATATTCATCTGAGAAATTAGATACCAAAAAAACCCAGTTAACTAACACGCGAATAATACTTAAACCAACAACCATTTCAGCAAGAAATCTTAAAGAACTCTCCATGCCATTTCCTAAATGTTTTAAACCGCCAATTTTGGCTTTACTTACAATATCACACCAGCACATAAAATTCCTCCATAAGAGTATGAGTAAATCAGATAATTTATATTACTATTTTACAATCTGATTCTAAAAAAATTCAATATAAATTTTTATGTAATAATAATACTTTATTGGCATATAGAATAATTAAGAATATGAAAAAGTATAGTTTATTTAAAGAATATAAATATGTTAATATGAAATCAACTATTGATGTGTTGTGTAATGGAGTGCTTTATGAGAAAGTTTATATTAAGCTTTGCAATAGCATTGGTTGCATGTAATATAATAGCTGCAAAAAGAATATATTACATTAGAATCCCAAACTGGCAATACCATTGTTGATGAAAAAGGACAATGGATATTGGGCCCATATGATAACTTACATGTGGAGTATATAAAAGGATATAATAATAACTATGTATATGGATCATTTTATGAAAATGGTCAAAAACGATATGTAAATTTAGTTGAACTAGCCTATTTACCAGTAGGGTATGAATATGAGTTCTATTATAAATTTGCTAAAAGCTTTTCACTAATGGGGGGCTTTAAATTATTAAACTTAGATGGTACATATGCTATTAATGATGTTATTACTGATTATGATGATTTAAGTGATACTATAATATTAGGTAAAAAAAGGAGAATATTGGTATGTATATAATAGAGTAAGCGGCAATCCAATTATTGATAGTCCTATTAGAAGTATCAAAGAGAGTATTACAAAAATATTGGTCTAGAAAAAGATAAAAAAATATCTTTATAAATTATATACTATAGATGATTATACAAAATATCTTACAGAAAATGGTGTTTTTACTTAGTGTTGATGAAGCTATAGACCTTATTAACAGTAATGATTATATAGAAATACGTAATAATGATGGTGCGGGAGGTGATTCATATTCTGATGAGAATTTTTATAGTAGAGCTCCATCAGATGTTTTATGATTTATTTTTCAGAAGTAGATGATAAAGGTAATACTTTATATGGTATGAAGACAAAGGATAATATAATCGTTATTCCTCCTAAATATAAATCTATAAAAACATTTAGGGTAAAGAGTTTAAGTACTTTGTTGTGACTGATGAAAAATAATAGGTATGGTATTGTAGACTCATTAGATCAAACTATAGTTGCTACGAATAACTATTCTTATGAAAGATTAAGTGATCGTAGCTTTTATTTTGAAAGATTCATATGGTAATAGTATTTTTTTAATGCTAGTTCAGGTGTATTTTATGCTGATGTTTTTTTGATAGTATAGATACATCAAAAGCCTAATTATGTATTAAATAAAGTTACTACAGCAACTTATGATAAAAATAAAAATATGTAATTGATACAAACTCAGGTTATAAATTATTTAAATTACCACATTATGATGACGATATAACATCATTTTTATAAAGCTTTTATTTGTTTATAAATCTAAAGGGAAATATGGCCTAATGGATTATAACGGTAATATAATTATTGAACCTAAGTTTGATAAAGTTACTATTGATGAACCTGAGTTAGCGGAATATATAAAAGAAATAGATTCATATGATAAATAATTAATTTTTTTACTGATTATTTTGATTAACTAAAAATAAACTAGCTTATAGACTTATAGGCTAGTTTTTGTTTTGAACACAAATTACTTCCGATAACGATATATTATCGGAAGTTATTCATATAAGAAAATTGAGCCTAAATGGCCCAATCCTTTATTTCATCAAGTTTTTTGCTTATTTACGTTTAAATGTGTATGGTTCGTATTCTACATCATTATGACGGTTAGTCCACCAGTTCCAACCAATTCTTGCTAACTTCCAGGCAATAAATCCTACGATGATCCCTAATACTAAACCTGTTAATACATCTGTTGGATAATGCGCAAATAAGTAAACTCTAGAGAACGCTACTACTATTGAACCTAACAATGCTAAAATCCCTAAATATCGCTTCTGAGGCGCTATTTGAGTTAAGCCTAGGTAAATGGTCATAGATGATGCAAATGAACCAAAACTATGACCTGATGGGAATGAATAGCTTGTAGCTTTTGGTAGTGCAGATTCTAACGGCACCGTTACATTTGGAAAAATCAACAAATGGTCTTAATCTCGCTACATTTGGTTTTAAACCTTGGTCGCCAATTATAAATACAAATCCTAAAGCAATAATAATTGCCACGCCTAAAACGCGATATTTTTGTAGCATTAATAATAAGGCTATTATAATCCATAATGCGCCATTACTTGTGATTTTTGAAATAAATGCCATAATTGGTGTTAAAAACTATATACAAAAATGTTCATGTACATAGAAAGATTAAAGAGTGATCAAATTGTAAAAATTGTGTCCATAAATTCCTCTTCTATTCTACTCTCATCTAAATGATAATTATTGAGAATATCTTATGCTTTTTATTTTTAATAATTAATCTATACTAATTTATTTACGTCTATAATGATTTCTCATTTACAGCCCGAAATTATAGCCTAAACTATTTATATACTAATGGTCAATAGTTTAGGCTATATTTCATAAAAACTATAATTATGTTTTCTTTTTGTCATCTTTTTCTAGCTGCACTTCAGATGTAGTAGGCATTGTAATAATCGTATCTACTGGGTCATATACAGACTCAAAGGAATCAGTTTGAGTAACCCAGTTGCCATATGTAATGGTTCTATACGTATTCATTTTTAAGCCTACATGGCCCTCTTGTACCTCTTTTTCTTTTAAAGATGAATCTACCTTAGTTATTGTTTTATTTGGAATCTCACCATAATCACCTACAGAGATAGATACATTTTTTGGTTTATCTTCAGCTGTACCTATAATATAAATAGTTAACGTACCATTATTCATAACACTTAAGATATAAATAGAATGTTGGTACGGATTTCTAAACTTAAAGTCTAAATAGCCCCAAGCTACCGTAGCATCTCTACCAGCTTGAATATATCCAACTGGTTCAAAATGAGGTGTACGTTCAACAATATTCATACGAGATAATAAAGCTGTATTAAAAATAGTAGAACTCACTTGGCAAATACCGCCACCAATGCCTGGAACTAATTTGCCATCAATCATAACAGGCGCATCATCATAGCCAGCTTCTGCAGTACGTTCGCCTACAACATCGTTAAAGGAGAATTGTGCGCCTGGGCTTAATGAGTGTACCATTTATCTTATCAGAAGCTAATTGGATATTATGTGTTCTGCTTTCATTACCTGGATTATACTCCGTTGTGAAAGATGCTAATACAGTATTTAAAGGTTTTAGATCAGTATCGGTAACTTTTACTGTATTCTGCGTAGTAAATACCATAGAAAGAGAATTTATACTATCGCTAATCTGTAGATCATCTTTTAGCTTTTTTTCAAGGTAGCATCGATATCAATACGTTTGCCTTCTTTTGACGGGATGTATTACTACTTGTCCATTTTCAACAGTAAGATATGCATCATGACCAGGTGTATCTATTGTTTTTGCTAACTCAGTGAGATATGTTTTCCCCTTTACTTCGTCTAACTTATATTGTGGTTTAAAATGATGACCATAAAATAATCCATTAAATCTATGTGACAATACTGTCCACATATCATCCTCATAGCCGTATGTGGAAATAGCTTTTACCATAGCCTCTGTATCGAATTGAATACCTAAATCATGATATGTAGCTTGTTGTTTTTTATTATTTCCCATATCGATAGATATAGTCTGAGGTATCTTATCGTTCAACTCTTGTAAACGTGCTTGTAATTTGTTCTTTGGTGTATTTGATAGATCTGTATCATTATAATATACACCATAGAAAATATTTTCTGTTGGAATGTATGAGCAGCCAGTTGTACCCAAAAGAACAAGTACTGTTCCTACTAATATGTATTTCTTCGTCATGTATTGGTAAACGCTCCCGAATAAGTTATTATATTCTCTAATTATAGCATATAAAGATCTAATCTATGGTACAATTATATTGATATTTTATGGGGTAAGGGTGAATTATGTCAGAGTCTAAGAAACAACAAAAGCATTTTTATTTGCGCAATAATGATGCGCTTATGAATAGTACAAAGTTGTCTATGAAAGCAAAACAAAGCATATTGTTATCTAAGGCTGAGAATACTGTTGATGCTTACGAATCGGATTGGGATGATTTTCGTAGATTGGTGTACATATCAAAAGGTATCTTATTTTCCAGCTACACCAGAAACCATAGTAAATTATATTAACGATCTAGCAGATTATGCAAAGGCAAATACAATTTCACGTCGTATTAGTGCTATATCTGAAAATTTTAATGCTTCTGGTCAAAGAAATAATCCATGTATGGCACCTATCGTTAAACAGGCCTTACGTGGCATTAGACGATTAAAAGGAACATTTCAACAAGGAAAAACACCCAGTTTTGTTAGAAGATATTGAAGATATTATAGACTGTATGACTAAGCTAGATGTGCCGGAACTTCAATTATTGCGCGATAAAGCTATTCTTTTGATTGGCTTTATGGGTGCTTTCCGGCGCAGTGAGATTGCAGCTATTACAGTAGAAAATCTTCAATTTTCACCACAAGGTGTTGAAATCTTTGTAGCATCCTCTAAGGCCGATCAAGAAGGGTCAAGGTGCAGTGGTAGCTATCCCACATTTATCTGGTTCTCCGTTAGATGCAGTACGAGCCTTACAACAATGGTTACGTGCTTCTGGTATTACTGAGGGACCTGTATTTAGAGGGTTTACAAAAAATATGTCTTTACGTAAGACAGCTATATCCGATAAGATGATTGCAGAAATCGTAAAAAAATATATTTCTCTTATTGGTCTAGATCCGACTATGTATGGCGCTCATAGTTTACGTCATGGCTTTGCAACGACTGCAGCAGCTTATGGTGTTGAAGAACGTAATATTATGCGACAAACACGTCATCATAGTGTAAATATGGTTCGTCGTTATATCAATGAAGCAAATAAGTTTGTAGATAATCCTATCTCTACAATTTTTGAAAAGCGATTTAGATAACAATCATAAATTAGTTGATTTAGACAATAACTATAAATCGTTTAATAACATACATTAGATAACAAAAAGCAGCTATCTCTGTTAGAGTAGCTGCTTTTTTGCGTGGGATTAACCCATATATATTTAGTTTTGAGCCACATAGTCCAAAGCTCTAACTGGACTATTAGATTTATTTGCTGGTACTTTCAAAACGGTACCAGGTACAAGAGCACCAGAATCGTTAATATTGTTGAGTTCCTTCATGGCATATACCATTTCACGAACATCCATATCTTTATGAGCTGTACGTGCTGCAATATCCCACATTGTATCGCCTGCTTGAACCTTTACTTCACGTATATTATGTGTATTTACCTCTGTTGCAGGATTTGACATATTATAACCAAATAATACTGTTAAGCACATTCCTACCATCATCAATATATTTTTCATCTCATACCTCACATTTACATCGAACATAATATCTGAGAACATTTGTTTGTTTACATGCTTATAATACCACACGAACGAATGTTCGGTCAAGCGTTTTAGAACAAATGTTTGCAAAAACTTTTTAAAATTGCCTATAATAGGTATATAAGTTAAATAAATATCTTATGTTTTTATTATATAGTATGATATGAGTTAATTTTTACGCATAGATATATTTACATTATTTTTGACATTAGATTGACTTTGGAGGTTTTATCGTGAGACGCCCTGCTACAGATATTAATACAAAAACAGCGCCGTATATTAGAATTTATAAAAGATTCATTACATAATGAATATCGTTGTCCTACAGTTCGTGAAATCTGTACACATGTAGGGACTAAGTTCCACTTCTACCGTTCAATCTCACTTAAATGCGTTTAGAAAAATTTGGATATATTAAACGTGATCCCAATAAAAATCGTGCTATTACTGTGTTAGAAGATACTAAACCGTCTATTTCAGTAGCCGATAATGAAACGTCTAGCTCTGATAACTTTGAGTTTTTAGGTGCTGGACTTAAACAAGTACCTCTTATCGGCACTGTACAAGCAGGTATGCCTATTACTGCAGTAGAAAACCTAGAGTCCACACTTACATTGCCAGTTCAATTGACTGGTGATTCTGATTGTTTCTTACTTCGTGTTCAAGGCGAATCTATGATGAATATCGGTATGTATGAAGGTGATATGCTCATCGTACGCCATCAAAATACAGCTAATAATGGCGATGTTGTTGTAGCACGTATTGATGATGAAGCTACAGTAAAACGTTTTTATAAAGAAAATGGTCACATTCGTTTACAACCTGAAAATGATGATTTTGATCCAATCATTGTAGATGATTGTCATATTGAGGGTCTCGTAATCGGTCTTGTACGAGATAGAATATAAACAAAAAAACGGCAACATATTGTTGCCGTTTTTTTTGCATGTATAAAGTTTATTTTTAATGTAAACTATTTTCTCTCCGTAGAGTAGCAAAAATAGCACCTGATATATTATGCCATACACTAAAAATAGCCCCTACTAGCGTTGCTAATGGGTTTAATGCAAAATTTGTTGCTGCCAATGTTACGGCTAAACCACTATTTTGCATTCCTACCTCTATTGCTAGCGCTGTAGTTTTATCATATCTTAATTTAAGCAGTGCTCCTACACCTAATCCTAGTAGTAGACCTAGTATATTATGTATACCAACAACAATAAGTGTTTCAAGCCCAGAAATCAATAGTTTATCTTTGTTGATAGCAATAATGGCTGCTATTAACAGTATAATAGCAATCATTGAGAAGATCGGACTAATGCTGGTTAAAGTATTGATATGTGATTTACATACATATTGGATTACTGCGCCCAATAAGATTGGCACAATAATAACTTTTACCATAGTAATCATCATAGGTAGAACTTGAACATCTACCCATGCACCACCGATATATAAGATTAATAATGGTGTAACTATGGGAGCTATTAATGTTGAAGTAATTGTCATTCCTACAGATAAAGGGACATCACCATTGGCAATATAGGTTATAACATTACTGGCTGTCCCGCCAGGACAACAACCTACTAATATTACACCAATAACAATATCTGGTGATAATGTGAATATATGGCAAATTCCCCAGGCTAATAGAGGCATTATCGTATATTGTGCAAGTACACCAATACAAATATCTTTTGGATGCCTAAGGATACTACATAAGCTTTCAAACTTAATAGTAAGCCCCATTCCAAACATGGCTATACCAAGTAAAAAAGGTGTATAAGCGATTGCCCAAGTAAAGTATTCTGGTACTATATAGGCAATACATGAAAAGCCTAGGATTGTAAAAATTAAGTATTTGGAAAGAACGTTGTTGAGTGTAAGTAAATGATTCATAACTTCTCTCCTTAATTTGGATCGTATGAGAAGTTATCGATAAGTCGTGTAGGACCAATATATATAGCCATAGCCACTAATACTGGGGCAGTAACCTCTTGTACAGGTTGCATAGTCTTAGCATCAACAACTGAAATATAATCTATTTTAGCAAGCGGTTCGGTTTGTATAGTGTCTGTCATAGTATCAATGATACATTTAGTAGAGACAACCATATTGTGTAGTTTGTTTTCCCAATTGAATAGCTTTATACAATATGGTTGCAGCTTTCCGTTCTTCACTAGACAAATATGTATTACGAGAAGATTTTGCTAAACCATCTTCTTCACGAACAATGGGAACACCAATAATATTGACAGGAAAATTTAAATCAAAGACCATTTTACGTATAATGGCTAATTTGCTGTGCATCTTTTTCACCAAAATACGCATTTGTTGGTTGAGTAATATTAAAGAATTTTGCCACCACAGTGCAAACGCCTTTAAAGTGAATTGGTCTGCGAATACCACACAATGTATCAGATAAATCCGCAATGTTTACAAATACCTTTTTATCTTGGTACATTTCCTCCGGATTTGGAGCAAAAATAAGATCGACACCATGTGATTCACATAACTTTTTATCGCTATTAATATCACGAGGGTAAGTACTCAAGTCTTCATTTTCTCCAAATTGAATAGGATTTACAAATATAGAGACAATGACCTTATCGTTATTTTTTCTAGCTTGATCTATTAATGCAGCATGTCCTTCATGTAAGAATCCCATGGTTGGTACAAACCAATTGTGTAACCTTCTTTTCTCCAGCTATTTACTGTATTCCGTACATTTTCGATAGTTGTTATAAATTCCATTATATTCCTCCGTTATATTGTAAATACGAAGATAGTCCTATACAGTCTACTGTAATTCGATCAATGACAATTATTTTTGATCAACTAATAAACCATGTTTCTCATAGTTTTTTTATATGACTTATCTTGTTATTGTTATCTACAAATACAACGAGAGGATTATGGCTCTCAACTTCGCTTTCATCAAGCTGTGCATAACACATGATAATTATCTTATCATGTACTTGCACATGTCGTGCAGCAGCACCATTTAAACATATAACACCACTACCTGCTTCTCCGGCAATAGTATATGTACTAAAACGTGCTCCATTATTAATATTTACAATTTGAACTTGTTCATATTCTCGTATTCCGGATGCATTCAATAAATCTGTATCAATTGTAATGCTCCCTACATAATCAAGCTCTGCTTGTGTCACAGTAGCTCTGTGAATTTTACCTTTTAACATTGTTAGTATCATGCTAAACTCCTTGTGTTTTAAATGTACCCGCCATATTGGTCGGTTCGAACTTTCACAATTTGTCTGTTTATCATGAATTAACAGTAGACTAGAGTATAGTTAAAAAAATACTATCTCCAGAGAAATTATACCATAATTATAAATTTTTACATTAAAAATACAATTAATATAATACAAATAATGTCACTCTAATCAAAAATAACAGTGATTGTAGTATAAAAAATAAAAACCAGTAGCTACAATGTAGTTACTGGTTTTTTTATTTTATACTAATATTTTATTTTAGATATTCTGCTAATGCTTTTATCAATATATGCTGCTTCATCAGCCGTTGGTTCACACATTGGTAAATTAAATTTTCCCACAGGTAAGCCAATTTTACGGGCTGCATATTTAACAGGAATCGGATTTGTGGTGATGAACATCGCTTTTATAATTTCTGATAAAGCTTGATGAATACGAATCGCTTCGTAGTTATGGCCAGATTCATAAGCTTGAATCATAGCATTCATATCTTTGCCTGCTACATGAGATACTACAGATACGACTCCACATCCTCCAATAGATAACATCGGTAATGTAAGACCATCGTCCCCACTATATACCATGAAATCATCTCCAGGCATTAAACGCTTAATTTCAGAAGCAATCATTAAATTACCACTTGCCTCTTTGATAGCACAAATATGTGGATATTCGTTATGTAGTTGAACTAAGGTAGTTGGGAAAATACCTGTCCCACACGACTTGGTACATTATACACCATGATTGGTAATGTAGTAGCTTCTGCAATAGTTTTAAAATGCAAATATTGACCTTGTTGGTTCGGTTTATTGTAATAAGGTACTACAACTAGCAAACCATCGATACCATCGATGTTAGAGACTTCCTTTACAAATTCTGCAGAAGCCATTGTATCGTTACTACCTACGTTGGCAATAATCGAACCTTTATGTCCACATTCTTTTGCAATTGCATTAAATAAAGCTAATTTTTCGTCTCTAGACATAGTTGGGTTTTCACCCGTTGTGCCACAAACCACAAGACCATCAGAGCCATTATCTAACAGATGATTGGCGATAGCAACACAATTTTCAATATTTACGGATCCATCATTATTAAAGGATGTCACCATAGCTGTTAACACTCGACCAAAGGTTTTCATATATGTCCTCCCCTTGATAGATTAAAATGCTTGTTTTTCCACCAAGTACTCAGCAATTTGCAACGCGTTAAGAGCTGCACCTTTACGAATTTGATCCCCTACAATCCAGAAGTTCATACCTTTGTCATTATATAAGTCTTTACGAATACGACCAATTTCACAGTTGTTTTGATTAGATGTATACAATGGCATAGGGTAAATTTGTTCAGCAGGATTATCTTTAACTTGTAAACCCAGGGAATTTTTCACATGCCGCTTTGAAAGCCTCTACAGATACAGGTTCTGCTGTTTCTACCAAGACAGATTCAGAATGGGAGCGATATACAGGAACACGAACTGTAGTTGGGAACTACTTGAATAGTTTCGTCATGAAGAATTTTTTGCGTTTCGTAAACCATCTTCATTTCTTCTTTAGTATAATCATTTTCTAAGAACACATCAATTTGTGGCAATAAGTTGAATGCTACAGGATAGTGTTTAGGAGCAGATCCTGTTGGCAACAGATTTGCTGTCATTTCTTCGCCTGCAGTATATTGTTTTACTTGATTTTCAAGTTCTTCAATACCTTCTTTACCTGCCCCAGATACAGCTTGGTATGTACTTACAACTACACGTTTAATTGGAGAGAGATCATGAAGAGGTTTTAATCCTAAACACATGATAATTGTAGAGCAGTTAGGATTTGCAATGATACCTTTATGTTTCAAAGATATCTTCTGGGTTAACTTCTGGTACTACGAGTGGAACTTCAGGATCCATACGGAATGCACTAGAGTTATCGATTACAATAGCACCGCGTTTAGCGGCTTCTGGCGCTAATGTCTTAGATATAGAGCCACCTGCAAATAGCGCAATATCAATATTATCAAAAGATTCAGGTTTTGCTTCTTCTACAATATATGTTTTACCATTCACAGTAAGTTCTGTACCTGCAGAACGAGCGGAAGCTAATAGTTTTAAGTTTTCATAAGGAAAGTTACGTTCTTCAATAAGTGTAATAAATTCAGCACCTACTGCACCAGTAGCACCTAGAATTGCAACATTAGGTTTTTTCATTGATACATCTCCTTGCACAAATATTATAAATAATGTTCTAAACCGTATGTTAAGCCAGTTTTAGAACTAATTTTTTTACATGCTAATACTACGCCTGGCATAAAAGATAAACGGCTTAAGCTATCATGACGTATGGTTAATGTTTCATCATAACCACCAAATAATACTTCTTGATGAGCCACATAACCTGGAAGGCGTACACTATGAATTGTTATATCGTCAACCTTAGCACCACGAGCACCTGATAAGCTTTCACGAGTTAAATCCTCATCAGCAGTTACCCTTAGCAGCTTGTTTAGCATCGTTAATCAATTTAGCTGTTAAAATAGCTGTGCCAGAAGGCGCATCGTATTTGTGATTATGATGTAATTCTATAATTTCTACATTAGGGAAATATGGAGCGAGCTCTGCAGACACTTTCATCATCATTACCGCCCCAAGAGAAAAGTTTGGAGCCACTAAGCAATTCGCTTGATTGGAACGACCTATTGTATCGAGTTCATCACGTTGTTTCTGCGGTCAATCCTGTAGTACCGATGACTACATGAATACCAGCGGATAACATTTTCTTCGCGTTTTCATAAATAACTGCAGGATTAGTGAAATCTACAATCACATCAGGTTTATTTGTATCTAATACCTCATCGATGGAGGCATTCATCTTGATACCTAATTGTTCGATTCCTGCTACAGAGCCTACATCTTCCCCTGCCTTAGTCGGATCAATACCACCAACTAATGTTAAATCAGGATCGTTATGTACTGCTTTGACCACTTCACGACCCATTTTGCCGCCAGCGCCATTTACCATTACTCGAATCATATATACCTCCAAAAAAGCCAGTGGATGCATCCACTGGCCTTATAGATATATAACTATATATACTCTTACGAAAAGCTCAATGATAGCACTCCACCAATACAAGATTGATGACAGTTGTCTATCTATTAAATAGACAACCAGAACGATGAGTCGCAATCATCGAACTTCGGCAAGCATCCCTTTTATCATGGATCAATGCATGCCTACTCCTCATGATTACTCTTAATACTCGCACCTCTATCAACATATTCATTTAATACTATTAGTATAAGTAATTATGCGATTTTAGTCAATTAAAATGGTCAATAAGTTCTTTCGCCGCCGCAAGTGCTGTAGCAGACATTTCCTTACCAGACATCATAGACGCGATTTGTGTTACTCGTTCTTCCTCATTTAAGACTACTAATGTAGAGATTGTACGATCATCTTGCTCGATTTTAGATAGATGATAGTGTTGTTTCGCAATACTTGCAGTTTGAGGCAAATGGGTAATACAAAATACTTGATTTGTTCTAGATAAATTAAGTATTTTTTCTGCCACCTTAAGTGCTATATCACCGCTGATACCAACGTCAATTTCATCAAATACCATCGTTTTAAAAGCGTCACTGCGGAATACTGATTTAAAGGCTAATGCAATGCGAGCTAACTCACCGCCAGATGCTACTTTATGTAGAGGTAATAACTGTTCCCCTTTATTCGCAGAGAATAGCATTTCAATAGACTTTGCACCTAATGAGGATAACTCAGTCCCCTCTTCAATATGAAATTGAATATCCCCTTTGGGCATCCCTAGATCCACTAATTCTTGATGTAAGGCCATGCAATCTCTTTTGCATTTTTTTGACGTACCTCGTGTAAAACTGTTAACGCTTCTTCTGCTACCCTTTTTTTGCTTCTTCAAGACGTGTTTCTAATTCATCTTGAGCAAATACAAGGCCTTCTAGTTCTTCTAAACGAGATTGCGCCTTTTCTTCGTATGCTAGAATATCTTCTACGGTTTCACCATATTTTTTCTTTAAGCTATAAATTGTGGTATCTCTGTCTTGGCAATACTTATAACGTTCTTCATCGTAGCTGATAGTATCCCTATAACGATCTAAAAGACTGTGCAGCTTCTTCTAGTTGGAAATAAGCAGAGTCAACCATTTCAGACTTCTTTTAACTCGCCATCATATTTTACTAGATCGTTAACCTCTACCTTAATAGAGTTAATCGTATCAAGTAATGGTTGGCGACCATTATAAAAGGCATCATAACAAGAACCTAATACCTTATCAATATGTTCAAAACTATCTAGACGCTTAAGTTCTTCAGCAATAGAAGTATCTTCACCAATGCTTAAACCAGCATCTTCGATTTCGTCGATTTGATATTTAAGCATATCGAGCTCTCGTGCTCGTTCAGACATATTTTCTTGTAAATGATCTACATCTTGTTTTGCTTGCTTATAAATTTTATACGCATCAGTATAAGCTTTATAGGCTTCTTTTCCTTCTTTATTAAAAGTATCTAAATATTCATGGTGTGTATCAGCGTCTAGTAAACGTTGGTTGCTATATTGTCCGTGAATATCTGCTAAGTATTGACCAATCTCCTTTAAAGCTTTTAAAGGTATTGGTTGATCATTAGCCAATATACTAGATTTGCCATTACGGTTAAAAGATCTAGATAGAATTAACTGGCCTTCTTCTATCATGATATTTTTTTAGACTCTAATAGGTCTTGAATACTTTGGTGATTAGCAATATCAAATATTCCATCAATAACAAAACTATCTTTACCGTGACGAATAAACTCGCTACTTGCGCGTTCTCCTAATAGGATACTAAAGGCATCCATAAGAATGGATTTCCCTGCCCCAGTTTCGCCGGTAAAGATAGTAATGCCATCATTAAATGAAATATTCATTTGCTCAATCAACGCAAAGTTGCGAATGCTCATTTGCGTTAACATATTATTAGTCCTTCATTAAATCTTGAATTTTTCGCTAAAATTGCTGGAACTTCAGCTTCAGATTTTGCAATTAACAAAATAGTATCATCCCCTGCTAATGTACCAATAATTTCAGTCCATTTTGCATGGTCGATAGAAAATGCTACAGATTGAGCAGAACCAGGGATTGTATGTAATACAACTTGGTTTAAACTGTGATCAACCTTAATCAAAGAATCTTGGAATAGTCGGTTAATACGACTACGAGATAAAACTACATTTTCCTCTGGAGATAATGCATAACGATAATGTCCATCGCCTGTAGAATTTTGATTAACATCAATTCCTTAATATCACGAGAAACTGTAGCTTGTGTAACTTCAATACCTTCTTCGAGTAAAGCCGCAGCTAATTCCTCTTGTGTTTCAATCGCCTTGGACTGCACGATCTCTTTAATTTTATTATAGCGATAGCGTTTCATTTTGAACTCCCTTTTTTAAACCTTGCACATAAAAGAGAATAGTATCTTTCTGATAATATTATACCATATATTCATAATTAATATATGGTATAAATCATATATATTATACGTCTTATGCATATTATATTAATATTTAAAAATATTGTTAATATTCTATATATTGATAACGTACAAATTCATAACTCATAAGGTTCATCTATTTATAGGGAATTAATAATTTAAAAATAGAAAAAAATATACATGTATAATTAAAATCCCCTATAAAAGGGGGTTTTTACTAACTAGTATGAGTTTTATTCATAATGAATAAAGATATATTTCGTTTTATCGTTTTTGCAATATAAATAACTCAGGTGGATTATGTATTTGGTTCATCGGATGCCAATGGCATACATTATATATTTTCTGATCTAAATCTGATAAATACGATTTAAGAGACTGCATTTCTTCAAATCCCTCTGTTGTTCCAGGGTAAGCAACTATTGTAATAACTCCAGACTTGGAAAGTTTGTGTAAACCTTCATTTATGGCATCAATGGTTTGGTGAGGTTTTGTTACAACTTGGTGATCTCCTCCAGGTAAATATCCGAGGTTAAAAATCATTAAATCAATAACTTCATCTTTTAATTGATGAGCTACCGCCAAATCATGAGAGTCATGAATAAACGTTAAACTTACTTCTGGCGCAATATCATTTGATTGTAAAAAGCTCCTTTGCTAGTTTTTAATAGCTTTCATTTTGAATATCAATTCCATATAGATGGCATGCTTTTCTGTGCCCGTTTAGAAAAGGTATAAAAGATCATGTCCATTACCACATGTAGCATCTACTACCACTTTGGCATTTTCCATGCATCGATCCCAGATTAAATGTTGGAATTGAACAGCATTGTTAATGTTAATCACAAAACCACCCCACTTGAGATTTGGTTATAACAATTCATCTCGACGAGATGCTAACTTTTTAAATAGAGTACCAAAGAAACATTGATCCTTGAATCGTACAAATAAACAATATACAGGGTTAGAACTTATATGTAAGGTTTCTTTATTTGTAAAAGTATAGTCAAATGTACCATCAATACAAATATATAATTGTGGTTCTCTTTCCGGCATTGTAATTTGAATCGTATCATGTTCCTCTAAAACAAGGCTTACACCTTGAATTAAGTGTGGCGCTACTGGGGTGACAATGATGGACCGATTATCTGGTTTCATGATTGGACCACCAGCCGATAGATTATAGCCGGTAGAACCTGTAGCAGAGGAAATAATTAAACCATCCGATGGATACATTTGCGTGTGTTGATTATTTATGGACATATTAATTCGAGCCATTTTAGCAGGCTCAGCACGTGTGATAACAATTTCGTTAATGATAGGAACTAGTTCTTCCTCTTTACCCTCATGACGTTCTATATAAGCATATAAATGTCCACGCTTTTCAATATTATAATCACCATTAGCAATACGTTTAATATGACTTTGCATTTGATGAATTTCAATTTGATTTAAAAAACCTAGTTCGCCAAGATTAATACCACAAACAGGTACATTATATGGATAAATTTGTCTTGCAAGATGGATGATGGTACCATCACCACCAAAACTAAAGGCAATATCTATTTGTTTGAAGATTTCTGGACGACTTAAAATATGAGTTTCAGGAATCTTAAGTACTCGTGCAGGTGCATCTGATTCGAGATCATCTGGCAAAAATACTTCGATACCTTCATCTTTACAAATATGTGCAGCCATTTTTAGAACTGCCATAATATTGCTTTTCCCCATATTGGGGAAGAATCCGATACGCATAGTAATCTCCTATAATGAATGGACTTCTGCAACCACTGTATCAATCAAAGTATCATCAATGGTTAAGGCCCCTTCTTCGTACTTTTTAAAATAACCTAAAAACTCTATATTGCCTTCCATACCTTTAATTGGTGAGAAAGTTAAGCCATGTGTATACAATCCACAATCATACGCAACGTGTAGAATACGATATAAAACCTCTTTATGGATTTCACTATCTCGCACTATACCGCCCTTACCAACATTTTCTTTACCAGCCTCAAATTGTGGTTTTATTAAGGCCACAAGTGAGCCCGTATCTTTTAATAAATTAGTAGCTACTGGTAAAACTTTGTCTAAAGAAATAAATGCTACATCAATAGAAATAAAATCAACAAGTTCACCTATTTGTTCAGCGGTAACAGTACGGATATTTTGTTTCTCCATATTAATCACACGTGAATCTTGGCGTAATTTCCAAGCTAATTGATTATATCCTACATCGATGGCAAAGACCTTAGACGCACCGTTTTGTAATGCGCAATCTGTAAAACCACCTGTACTAGCTCCTATATCAATCATCACAGCCCCATGTAAATCGATAGGGTACGTTTGAATAGCCTTTTCTAATTTAAGTCCTCCACGACTTACATAAGGTAAAGTATTGCCTTTTACAATAATATTGGCATCCACAGGAATCTTGGTGCCTGCTTTATCTATACGTGTAGTATCCATAAATATAAGGCCCGCCATAATAGCTGCTTTTGCTTTTTCTCTACTTTCAAAAAGGCCTCGATTAACGAGGAGTATATCTAATCGTTCTTTATTGCTCATATTACACCATGATAAATACAATAAAACTGAATAAAAGGCCACAGAATACCGAAAATTAAACCACCAAATACTTCGATAGGTGTATGTCCCAACAACTCTTTTAATGCTTCTTTACGTGTAATGACAACAGGTATATTCTTTTTGGTAAAATAATCTACAATTTGATTAAGTATTTGAGCTTGTCGTCCTGCCTCTAATCGTACACCAGACGCATCATACATAACAACAATTGAAAATACTAAGGATAATATAAATAGATCCGTTACACCATTTTTTTAAGATAAATCGCTGTTGTTGTAGCAATTACAAATGATGTATGTGAACTTGGAAAACCACCAGATCAACAAGGCGCTCTGGTCGGAATTTACCATGTCTTAAGAGTTGCCATACAAATTTGATAGCTTGAGCCGTAAACCAGCCCCCAAAAATGCAGCTTGTGCGATATAATTATGTGCTATTTGTGGTAATATATCAATCATTGTTTATACCTTCTACAGGTAATACCCATTAATTCGTACGTTCTAAAAGATAATCAATTAATGCTGATAGTATAGTTGTATCATAAGAAACCAAGTTTAACGCATCATGAGCTTGGCTACCTACTAAGTAGGCTTGATGTTTTGCTTGCTCTAAACCTAGTAAAAGATACATAGGTAGATTTATGTTGTCGAATATCACTACCGGGTGTTTTTCCTAATTCTTCAATAGTACCGGTTACATCTAAAATATCATCAGTAATTTGGAATAATAATCCCAGGCAATTAGAATATTCCATAAGGGCTGTTCGCGTAGTCTTATTAGCACTTCCAAGAATAAGACCTAATTCTACAGAAGCGTTAAATAGTGCACCTGTTTTACCAGTATGTAAAACCTTTAATTCTTCTAAAGGAATATGTTTGTCTTCGCTGAGCAAATCAAAGGCTTGTCCCCCAACCATACCTTCTGGACCAGCCGCAGTAGCAACACATTTGTATAGCATCTAGTTTTTGCTGTGCACTAGCAACTGTATTTGAAGTCATCAATTGAAAGGCATATGTTAATAACCCATCACCGGCTAAAATAGCAAGTCCCTCACCGTATACTTTGTGATTGGTCAAATTACCTCTGCGATAATCATCATCATCCATAGCTGGTAAATCATCATGAACTAATGAATACGTATGGATACACTCCATAGCACATAGAAATTCCTTATAATCAGCTGGCTCTTTATGAAGCATTTCCAACACAGCCTTAGTTAAAATAGGTCGTATTCGTTTGCCACCTTGCATTAAACTATAATTCATAGATTCATAAAGTTGTTTAAATTCTTGATTTGGGCTATTAAGTACTTCGCCTAACCATTGTTCAATATTTTGTTTGCTAGATGCTAAATAATCTTTGAACATAGAATCTCCTTATTCGCTGATGCGGACTTCTTCGATAATTTGTTGTACTTCATCTTCAACAGAATCGAGCATTTCAGCACATTCTTTTACCAAAGTTAAGCCCTTTTTATATTGTGATAAAAGCTCAGAAATGGTCATATCCCCATCGTCTAATTGCTTAACAATATCTTCTAAGGCCTTATATTTTTTCTCATAACTTTTTAGTGATGCGGCCATCCTTGTGCGCCTCCTTTACCGTAGCAGTAATATAACCATCAGCTAGTGTAACTCGTATATCGTCATTTAGTTGTAATTGGGCAACCGATGTAATAGGTTTGTTATCATGCTCAACCTTTGCAAAACCTTTAATCATCATTTGTAATGGATTTAGTGACTCTAACTGTTGTGCCAATAATGCTAAGCTATGTCTCTCTGCATTACATCGTTCTTTAGTTGCATTAGTTAGAGTTTGTGAAAGCTCTTGTAAGTGTGATTTTTGCTTATGTAAAAATTGTAGAGCTGGAATGCCAAGTTTTCGATTAAAGAGCAATGTTAAATCTGTACGTTTTTGTTGTAGTGTATAGCGTATATATTCGTGTAAATACTCTTCTTTTTCTGTCAGCTGATCTTGTAATGTAGTAATTGGAAGTACTGCCATTTCTGCAGCATGGCTAGGCGTAGCACCACGTACATCAGCTACATAATCACATAAGGTGTAATCTGTTTCATGACCTACCGCCGAAATAATCGGTGTATGAGCATTATAAATTGCCTCTACAACAGCTCTATCATTGAAACACCACAAGTCCTCCATAGATCCACCACCGACCAACAATGATGACATCAACATCTGGATCAGCATCTGCCGTAGCAATTCCTTTAGCTATAATTGGGCCTGCGGTACTACCTTGTACAGGAACGGAAAACAATTTAAATTGAACTAGTGGATTACGTTGTTTACTAACATGTAGAATATCATGTAATACAGCACCAGATTGGGATGTAACAATACCAATGCAACTCGACATATAGGGTAAACCTACTTTATGGCTATCATCAAAGTACCCCAAAGCAGTTAACTCTCGTTTTAGAGCGTCAAATTCAAGCTGTAACGGACTTTTAGCACCTATCTGCATATCTGATGCAATGAGATTTAAACGGCCCATTTTATTGTAAAAGTTAACAGATGCTTTTACAGTTACTAATAAACCATTTTGAATGGCATTAGCTAGTCCCTTTTGCATGACTGTACTAGACCACATTGTCACATCAATAGCAGATTCCTCATCTTTTAAAGAAAAATACATATGACCACTACTATGACGTTTTGCATTAATAATGGTACCACTTACATATACATTCTTTAATAGATATTCACGATCTAAGGTACGTTTTATGAGATTGTTTAATTGTGTAATGGTTAATACATTCACGATTATCCTCTAGATTCTTGTAAATAAGCAGCACCAAAAAGCATTACCTGTGGCATTATCAACAGAGAATTGTGGTTGCGCCACATGTAATTGGAGATGATTTCGTTTACAATAGGTTTCCATCCGCTTACGAAGTAAACTATTACCCATCACACCACCTACAGCAATGAGTGCACGTACAGATTTCTCTTTAGTATGATAAGTAATCATTTTTCTAGAGCATTTCCAATGGAAGTAAAAACAGCTCTAGCTAACTTAGATTTATCTATATCACTCATAGCGTTATTTATACGCCGCATAGCAGCACTACAAGGACCGGCAAAGCTAATCCATCCGTCTTTTACAGATGATGGCAATGGTTCATATTCTGTAGTTTGTAATGCTAAAGCCTCTAAATGTTTACCTGCAGGAAATGGTAAGCCCAATGCGACACCTATACGATCAACATATTGCCCCCTTGTAAATCTTTAGAACCACCAACGATGTGAGATTCAAAAATACCGTTTCCTTGATAATGGCAATATAATAGTTCTGTCGTGCCACCTGATAGATGTAATGCCAAAAATGGCTCATTAGGAATATTTTTTAAATCCCTCAAAGCAGCTAATATATGATTCTCTTGATGTGCAAAAATATGTAAAGGCACATTCATAAGATGACTCAAGGTTTGCCCTTGTCCTAACCCGACCATAAAGGCAGGCATATAAGAGCGTTCTTCACGGCGCGGAAAGCCACTAACACCTATACCGCTAATTGGTACCTGAGGCAACTCTGACATTAACTTAGGCAATGCCTTTATATGCTGAAAGACCATATTTGATTGTTGTAGTCCTCGCTCACCTAGTTTTACCTCTAAGATTTTACGTGCTTCCCCTACTATGTGAAAGTCACTATCTACAATGGCACAACTTGTAGTGTAACAACTCGTATCAATGCCTAAGTAATATCGTTTCATCATTTACTCTTATTATATGCGTCTAAGATTGCATTAATTAATTTATAAGATGCATCAGAGCCAAAACTCTTTAGCTAATTGAATGGCTTCATTAATAGCAATAGATGGCTCTAAAGGTTCCACTTTATTGTTCATTTCCCAAACGGCAATACGTAAAATAGAACGATCCACCTTATCTAAATTTGCTACTTTACGAGATTTACAGAATGGCTGTAATGTAGCATCAATTGCTTTAGCGTTTGATAGTACACCCTCTATAATACTATTTGCATATGCCTTATCCATTGCTTTATGAATGTTTCCTTCGGGAAATTGAACATCATTTTGATCAGTATGAAATTCATTGGCATATAACATTTGGAATGCGTATTGACGAGCCTCTCGCCGATTTCGCTTAGTTACCATGTAAAACTGGCTCCTTTTCTTTTACAATACCTTCAATATGCACATCAACCTTAATATGATCAAGATCTAGCATATTTTTTAAGGTTTGTTTGATTTCTAATTGCATTTGTTTCGATAATTCAATGAGATTATATCCATACAATGCTTTAATATAAATGTTAATTTCAATAAAACCTTTACGATGCTTTACATTGATACCAGGTAAGCTACGCTGACCAAAAGCATGGGTAATACCCTCTACCAACTCATCGTAAAAGCGTGGGCTTAAAGAATGAATACCAGGAATGGTTCCTAAAGTTTTTGTTGCTACATCAATGATGACAGAATCTGCAATATCAATGGTATCCGTGTCTAAACCATAATTTAATTGATTATCTGAACTCATAGAGATACCTCCTATGGCTGTTGAGGTGTTACTAAATCATCAAAAATAATGTCTTGTACAACTACATCAATAGTTTGAACCTCAATTTCTGTATAAGAGACTAAAGCAGTTTTAATGCGCTCTTGTAGACGTAAAACAACATCAGGAATACGATATCCATACTGAATGCACACATATAGTGTAACTGATATTGCTCCTTCATCGTTAAAGGATATCTTAACACCTTCATGATCGGATTTACGTCTAAAAAAAGTGTTAACGCCATCATTAAAGGTGGAACTCATATGATGAATTCCCTTTGTGTCAAGGGCTGTCATTGTTACAATTGTAGCATACACATCATCGTTAATCTTAATTTTACCCGACTCTAGTTCAGTATTTTTCTTGGTCATACTGGCCTCTTTCAAAAAAAGCACCTGTCCCTATATATAATTACATAGACGACAAGTGCTTACAGTGCAAATGTTACGATATATGGGGAATAAGATTCCTTGAAAAGATCTTGCCCCAATACATATCAATGAGTATTAGGCACGTTCGATGTATTGTCCTGTACGGGTATCAATACGAAGTACATCATCTACTTCAATGAAGAGAGGTACTTTTACAGTATAGCCTGTTTCTAATACGGCTGGTTTATTACCACCAGTTGCAGTATCACCACGGATGCCAGGATCTGTTTCAACTACACGAAGTTCAACAGCTACAGGTAAATCGATACCGATTACGATACCTTGGAAGAACATGATGGATACTTCCATATTTTCAAGAAGGAAGTTTTTAGCATCACCTAATTGTTCAAGGGTAAGTTCAACTTGATCATAAGTTTCGTTATCCATGAATGTATAAGAGCCATCAGATTCATATAAGTATTGCATACGACGACGATCAACATGTGCTTTAGGCACTTTTTCACCTGCATTAAATGTACGCTCAACTACAGAACCAGTTTGCAAGTTTTTCATTTTAGTACGTACGAATGCAGCACCTTTACCTGGTTTAACGTGTTGGAAATCAACTACTTGCCATACATTACCGTCGATTTCAACGGTTACACCTGGACGAAAATCATTACTGGAAATCATCTAACTCTTCTCCTTTTAAATACCTATTTCAATTAACTCTTTTGGACTATGTGTCAACACCTCATAGCCGTCAGATTTGACGATGACACTATCCTCTATTCTCAATCCGATAGTACCTGTTATATAAATGCCAGGTTCTACCGTAATGATCATATTTTCTGTAAATACCGTATCGGATTTAGTATTGGCTACTGGTTCTTCGTGAATCTCAAGACCTACGCCATGTCCAGTACCATGATTAAATTCCTTGGTATATCCATGTTCTTTAATATAATCACGACAAACTGCATCAAGTTCTTTACCAGTAATACCAGCCCGAACTGCAGCTACGCCACGTTTTTGTGCTTCTAAAACTATACCATACAGCTTCTTTTGTAATTCAGAGGCAGGCCCATTACAATAGTTCTAGTCATATCAGAATGATAACCCTTATATACCGCACCAAAGTCAAAGGTAACAAAATCACCTGCTTCAATGACCTTATCACTGGCTACACCATGAGGCATACTAGAACGATTACCAGAAGCAACAATGGTTGCAAAGGAAGGTTCCTCTGATCCACGTTTTAACATTTCTGATTCTAATATAATGCGCGCTTCGTTTTCTGTCATCCCTACCTTTAGTTGTGGTAGCAAGGCAGCAAAAGCATCATCACCAATTTTAGCAGCTTTACGCAATAAGTCTAATTCGTCTTCACGCTTAACCGCACGTAGTTTTGCAAAATTGATAGATGTAAAATTAAAGCGTTCATCTAATGTATCACATAAAGTTTCATACGTATCCACAGGCATTTGTTTGCCTTCTATACCGAATAAACCTTCGTGAATATGATATTCATTGAATATATCTACAAGAGTATCCATAACAGTTGTTTCATATTGAATAACTGTGTACCCTTCACATTGTTTTGTTGCTTGTTCAGTATATCTGAAATCAGTAATCATAAAGGCTTTATCTTGAGTAATGATAGCAAAGCCTGTAGTACCAGTAAAGCCTGCAAAATAATGTAGATTTATAGGGCTTATTAAAATGACGCCTGTTAATTCTTGCTCTTTAATATACTGTTGTAGCAGATTTAATCCATTCATAATCTTGCTCCTAGTCTATAAAGTACAATTAATCTTACCATAAAATGCCTATATTGAATAGAATTTTATGCTATTTTTTAAAGCCCTCTATCTGTTCAACGGTCAATTCCATTGCAGAACCAACCTCTTCAATGCCACTTAAATCAATATGACCAATCGTAAGACGTTTCAAATATGTTACAGTACCACCTGCAGCACCAATCATGCGCTTAACTTGATGATACTTGCCTTCTTCAATCGTTACATGTACTGAATGTAACGATACATATTCAATTTCTGCCGGTTTACATTGCGTACCATCTCCAAGAAGAATTCCCTTTTTAATACGTTGTATACCTTCATCAGATAGCGTTCCTTCAAATTCTACGTAATAAATCTTAGGCACATGTTTATTACCATTGATGATAGAATGTCCCCACATACCATCATTAGTTAATAATAAAAGTCCTTCTGTATCCTTGTCTAATCTGCCTACTGGAACAACTCCCATTTTTATGAATTCTGGAGGGAGTAAATCCATAACAACAGGGTGATTAGAATCTTCTACCGCTGTAACATAGCCCTTTGGCTTATGAAATTTTACATAATATAGTTGAGTAGTACTAACAACCTTACCATCAACAGCAACTATATCAACATCAATATCAATATGAGTATCTTTTTTCGTTGTTATACTACCATTGATGGTAACCCTTCTATCCTTTATGATTTGATGGACTTCTTTTCGACTACCATAAGCTTTATTGGCTAATAATTTATCTAGTCGCATTATGCATGACCTTGTAATATATCTACGTGTGCTGTATCATTGAGCAAGTTTAAAATATTATGATCAAATTCTCCCATGCCATTATAGAATATACGATTAATTGCTGTATTACCTTGACTAAAATTCCAACAATGACTAATGGAAATATCTAATAATTTACACAATAATGTTCGTATAGTTCCACCATGACAAGTAATGAGAAGTGTTTCCTCCTCATTATTAACACTGATGAATTCCTCTAGACCTGCCCATGCACGGTCTTGTAAATTCTTAAAGCTTTCACCATTAGGAACCTTAACTAGATGTGGTCGCAAATACATTTCATCTATCAAACCAGGCCAACGATCTTCGATATCTGAAAATAACATAGCTTCCCAATCGCCAAAATTAAGTTCTCGTAAGCGTTTATCTACTGTTATAGGAGTAGTACGTTCCCCGCGAATGACTTCAGCTGTAACTAAAGCACGACTCAAATCACTAGATAATATGCGATCAAATTTAACATCTTTAAGAGCCTGACCACATGCCTTTGCTTGATTTAAACCATTTTCATTAAGTGGAACATCTGTGATGCCTTGGTATTTTCCCATTTTGTTCCAATCAGTTTCACCATGGCGCACAATATACAATGTCTTCATAGTCTTCCTATACTTTCAAAAATATCTGTTAATTTTTTTCTACTAACTTAACATTAGTATCATGATCTTTTAATTGCAACGCGAACCCATTGATTATTTAATCCCATATAAGAATCACAGTTGCGAACAATCATATTATCTTTTTTAAGAGCTTCATTAATCGACTCTGCCGTTATTCCTTCTTGCTCAATGTGGAACAACATAAAATTAGCTGAAGGCGGATATACAGTAATACCATCTATAGTATCTAATGAGTTATGCATAAAAAGTTGCTCTTCATGTAATACTTGTTTTGTTCGTTTCACATACTCTACATCATTCAAAGCCGCCTCTGTATAGGATTGAGCTAATGTGTTAACAGACCAAGTGGGAATAAAACTATTTAGTTGCTCAATGATAAGAGGATTGCTGAAAGCAGCACCAATTCGTAGCCCTGGCACGGCATAGAATTTTGTAAAAGAATGAACCACGATAATATTATCAAACTCGTTAACTAGGGAGCGCATGGAGTATTCATTATCTTGTAAGGTATCGTTACCAACAAAATCGATAAAGGACTCATCTATAACAAGTAAACTATTAGCATCTTTCAGCATGCTTGCAATAGTACGAATATGGTTCTTATCAAGTAACGTACCATCTGGATTATTGGGATTACCTAGAAATACAATAATACGACCATCTTGCCCCTTTAACTCAGCTGCAAAAGTTTCTAATGCTAAATAAGGAACCTCAAAATAAGGTTTTCCATGTTCATCTTCCCGTGGTCGATAATAAATATCGCGTACTGGAATTCTACTTGCTTCTAAAGCTGCTTTATATTCAGAAAAACCTGGTGCGGGAACAAAAGCGCCCGTATAGCCAGGTAACCGACAAATTGCATATAATAGCTCTGCCGCTCCATTGCCAACTACAATTTGATTTTTATTCATCCCATAGATATCAGCAATGGCATTTAATATATCATCATTTGTAGCATCCGGATAATGTGATATATATCGCAATTGAGATTCTAATGCAGATAAGCCACGTTGGCTAGGGCCTAGTGGATTGATATTAGCACTAAAGTCAATAACCTCGTATGGTTCAATTCGTTGTTCATGGGCAAACTGAAAAATATTGCCCCCATGTATTTTAGACATACTATTCTCTTTCTATGAAATACTTTATCGTTTGATATAAGTTAATCCTTCATTCGTAGTTTCAACCGTATCTACATAGGTTAATTGTGGCAAACTTACGCAAAAATCTCATTCTTACAATCATCAATACGACCATAATCAACGGGGAATAATAGTCCCATAATGGTTCCGCTATGAGCGATGATTGTTCCCACACTATTATAAGAATTACCTACATCGTGAAAGTCATATAAATTAGGTTTATATAAAAATACGCTGATTGCCAAAAGCACTTAATGTAGCAGCTTGACCAATGAGCTTTATATCATGCGTTATAAGACCCTGTTTAAACAAATCAAAGGATTCTTGTATAATAGATTCTTTTTTTCTAAAATTTTTATTTTGTAAATCTGCTTGTTTATTAAAAGCTAACTGTATCAATGCTACCGCCTTCGTCAAAAACGAGGATTTTTAAAGGTGGGCACATACCTAATGGCTTAGAGATAGTCCCTTTAATATAATCAAACTGAGTTACACCTTGATAAAAAGAGGCATCTGTAGGCTCTACAGATAGACAAATTTGCTCAAGTTCTTTTAATGATAAATCATAGTCCATGGCCAAAGCTGTAGCCATAGCTGTTACAGAAATATCTGCCGAACTTGAAGCCATGCCTTTTCCTTGTAGAATATCGGATCTTACATACACAGGCGGGCAAATTTGATTTTTCTTTTTTTCTTGGACCAACTCTTGTACTAATTTACGAGCTTGTGCCGATTTTGGTTGAAGTGCACAAAATTCTTTAGAAAAAGGTTGTATTACATTACTCAATGCGTAGGAGTATCGATTAATTGGACATGTCACTAAAAATGACTGACCATCAATAGAACCTTGTAGAAATTCCCCACATGTACCTGGGGCTCTTACATAATAGGTCACATTAAACTCCTTTCACATCAAATAAAGTATACGTTCTAAAGATATTAAAAACTTTGAAAATCAAAAAAATTTAGAGTTAGAACATAGTTGGATTATTAACTACCGTAGCTGATAGTATAGATAAAATTATGCTATATACCAATATCAATAATACTTCAGTTACTTCCACAACAAATCCATATGTATCACCAGTAGTGCCACCTAACGCTTTTTACAATATAGCGGTTTAATAATCGGTTAATAATATACGTAATAATCATGCTAACAATATTGATTTGGAAAATACCTATAGTAGCATATACTAACACACCTAATCCTACCAAATATCCCTACATCAGGTGCTGATAAAAATTGCATAAGCACCATATAGAAAGTGTATATAATACTAAACCGATTAATAGTAATAAAATAGGCATAAAGAACGTAGATATGGTGTTATAAGTAATAACATGTTTAGGTGCTAAATTAGCAAATGCTGCCCCCATCCCCTGTTCTCTAGCATATGGATAGGATCGAATGCTAAAAACCATAGACCAGCGGCTCATTAAAGGCATCATAATGAGTGCCATAGGAATAAATTCAGCCGATGGAATCGAAGCTAATAATTGCCATTTCAAAAGTGTAACAAATACAAAAGCAACAACTCCAAAGGAGCCTATACGACTATCTTTCATGATTTCTAGTTTACGTTCTCTTTCACGGCCGGAAAACAAACCATCGCTTGTATCCATCAAACCATCAGCATGAAGGCCACCAGTTATTAAAAACTCAGCCACAACGATAATTAACATCAATGGCATAATCGGAATAAATGGCGATAATACGCCATATAATATAGCTAATATGAGACCAATAATAAGGCCCACATAAGGAAAGGCTACAACAGATTTACCAAAGTCCTCTACAGACCATTCAGTTTGATTTACAATTTTTAAACGCGTTAAAAAAATTGTAGTGCTATAAAAAAGGTGTCATTATACATTCATCCCATAGGTAATGACTGTACTAATGATAACCATTAGTATAATCGTAACATACATCATATAAATTGTTCGAGTAATATGGTTACGGTTTAGCTTTTCAATAGGATCAACCCATATATTCACGGAAGGTCATTTTTTTGAAATACTGATTGTAACCACCTAAACGGATATGTAAAGCTCCTGCCACAGGTGCTTCTGCATACCCTCCATTAGGGCTAGGATGTTTTTTTGCATCACGTAAACCGATTTCTATTGCCTTTTTAGCATCAAAGCGTAAAAAGAATGCAGAAATTACAAATAATACAAAGGTAATTCGGGCAGGAATCCAATTTAATATGTCATCAAAGCGTGCAGCTACGCGACCAAAGTACAAGTACTTTTGATTCTTATAGCCTAACATAGAATCCATAGTATTAGCAGTTCTATAAAGAATAGCCCCCATAGGGCCACCGATAATAAAAAAGAAAAAAGGCGCAATAATACCATCTACCGTATTTTCCGCAATCGTTTCCACTGTAGCCCGAGTGATTTCGCTTTCATCTAAGTCTTCCGTATCTCGTCCCACAATCCATGATAAACGTTTGCGAGCATCTACGATATTACCTTGTTTTATTAACTGACTAATGGTAAAACCTGCGCCAGCCAATGAACGTGGAGAAATGGCAATGTAGAGGATCACTACTTCGAAAGCATAGTATACCCATTCGTCTACTACTCCACTAGCCATAACAATAAAGATACTATGATATATACCGATATAAGAATTAAACCTACTGCAATACCACCGTACCACAATTTCTTCGTATCATTATCAGTGTCTTTATAAAGAACGGCTTCAAAAAAAGATATTATACGTCCAATAATGGCCACTGGATGATATTTACTATTGGGATCTCCAATAATTAAATCCAATAAAAAAATGCTAAAACTGGTATGCACACAAAGTTATACTTTGAAAACCAGTGAAAAAAATTGCTAAATGTTCCATATATCTCCTCTACTATCCCAAGGTAGACATAATATAATCCATATCTAGATGTTCCTCCACAATATCAGCTAAGCGATTATATGCCGCATTTTTATGGTCAAAATAATGGAATACTACATCTAATGGTTGTAATCCCTTGCGTTCACGTAATTGATTGATAATAAAACGTCTAAACTCGTCATTATCAAATACACCGTGAATATATGTACCCATTACTTGATGATTACCATCAATAAAACCATCAATAACATTGACAGCCTCTTCACTGCGACTTGTAATTGTAAAGCAACGAGACACCGAATCTGCTAGTGGCGTAGTATCCCCCATATGAATTTCATAGCCTACTAATTTTTCACCCCTGAAAGTACCATTTAAAAACTGTAAATTAGATACATTGAATTGTACTTGATGGGTAGTTTTTTGAGCCTTCATAGTCGTGGAGGATTCAACAAGGCCAAGTCCTTCAATTTCCTCGATATCACCTTCCATATGATGCGGATCATAAATAGTTTTACCTAACATTTGGTTACCGCCACAAACACCGATAATAGGTGTACCTTGAGCAGCCAATTTTTTGATTTCATCAGCAAAGCCTGTATCACGTAAATATGTTAAGTCAGCCAATGTATTTTTAGAACCAGGTAATATAATTAAATCTGGCGTACCGATAACATCTCCAGGGCCTACAAAACGGACAGATACATCTGGCTCATAATTAAGTGCATCAAAGTCTGTAAAATTAGAGATTTTAGGTGTTTGCATAACTACGACCTGAATATCTTTAGTACCACTATTGCGTTTGTTCTCTAATGCAACAGAATCTTCTTCATCAATATCGAGGTTCTCAATGGCAGGAATAACACCTACCACTTTTTTACCTGTTTTTTCTTCAATAAATGTAAGAGCTGGTTCTAATAGTTTGATATCACCACGGAATTTATTGATAACGATACCTTTAATAAGATCGCGTTCTTCTGGTTCTAATAATTCTAAGGTACCAACAATGGACGCAATAGCACCACCTCGGTCAATATCTGCAATGAGAAAAACTGGAGCTTGAGTCATCTTGGCAATACGCATATTTACAATATCATTTGCTTTTAAGTTAACTTCTGCAGGACTACCGGCACCTTCGATAACCATCATATCAAAATTTGAGTCTAAGAAATCAATAGATTCTTTAACCTTATCTAAAGCGGTTAGTGAATATTTTTGTATGATATTCTTTGGCACTATATACGCCAACAGGTTTCCCCATCAATACAACTTGAGACGATTGATTTCCTGTAGGTTTTAATAACACAGGATTCATTTGAACAATTGGATCAATACCAGCGGCTTCGGCTTGAGCGACTTGAGCACGGCCAATTTCATCGCCCCATTTTGTCACATAAGAATTGAGGGCCATATTTTGTGCTTTAAAAGGAACGGTCTTAAAACCTTTTCTATAAAAAATACGGCATAATGCAGTACAAAGAATACTTTTACCTACATTAGAACTCGTTCCTTGAAACATGATTTTCTTAGCCATTTATATGAACCTCCTGTGATTTCAATTCAATGGTAACACCACTAATTGTTAAATAGAGTTTATCTGCAACAGAAGCTACTGCTCGATTCACACGACCAGCAATATCTCTAAAATATCTAGCCAGTTTATTATCCGGCACAATACCTAACCCAATTTCATTGGTCACAAATATAACTGTTTTACCTTCACATGATTGTATCGAGTCTAATAAAGTGTCTAATTCTGAAAGTATTGTCTGTTCTAATCTATTAGCATCTTCTTGACCACGAATGGAGCCATAAGCCATCATGTGATTGGTAGTGAACATGGTTAAACAATCTATAAGAATTACATCTGCTGATTGACTGATATTTTCCCATTCATCAGCTAAATGTAAAGGTACTTCAAAATTATTCCATATTTTTCCTCGTCGCTCTTGATGTTTTTTGATGCGATCCACCATTTCCTCATCAAAAGCTTGGCCCGTAGCTACATAAGCTTTTGGCCCCTTTTGTAGCCAATGCTAAACGTTCAGCAAATTCACTTTTTCCACTGCGTGCCCCACCGGAACACAATATAATTTGTGATTTCATAATGCACCTATACAAGAATTTATAATTTCAGTATCATTATAAGTATAACAAAGGAGCGATACTATGGAAATTATGAAATATGAAACTAAAAATGATGGCTACGCTATGGGATAATACATATCGTGTTGCCATCGATGACGGACAAGGTAAATATATTGGTACTGCACGAGTAGTAGTGAATGTTCCTCTACCACCAGAAGCTTTACCTGAAAATGCACCGCAAGTTGAAGCACAACTATTAGTATTAGTTGAAGACTTTGATTTCGGCGCTGATAAAATTATAAACTTTGAAACAACATTAGCCAATTTATTAAGAGAAAAATTCCGTTATGAAATTCCTCATATCTTCTTTTACTATCCTAGCCCTCAAGATGTTTTAAACCAAACAATTTCACAATAGGTCTATAACGAGCAAAAAGCTATGTAAAAATACATAGCTTTTTGTTTATTCAGCTCCAAGTTCTTCCTCTACACGACACAAGATAAAGCAAAGGTCGGATAGACGATTTAAGTATTTTAAATTAGATTCGTGAACACTTTCACCAGCGTCTAATACTCGCCATAAAGCGCGTTCCGCACGTCGAGTAATCGTTCTAGCTACATGTAAATAAGCAGAAGATTGTTTTTCACCGGGAATGACAAAACTAGATAAAGGTTCTAACTTTGCATCAAAGCGATCAATAACTTTTTCTAAATGCTTTACATATTGCTCAGTAATTACCGGAGCAGTATTTAAACTTGCAATATCAGCCATTAATGTCCATAAGTTTCGCTCAATATCGTATAATTCAGCAGCAACACGTGGATTTTCAGCATAAGCGCGAGCCAATCCTAAAAAAGCTTGTAATTCATCGATTGTACCATAAGCTTCTACGCGTAAAGATGATTTCTGTACACGTTCTCCCGTGTATAAACCAGTTGTACCAGCATCACCTGTTTTTGTATAAACACTACTTGCCATATGATTACCTCCTATAGATATACATGGATGTAGAAATAAAAAGCTAAATGATCCCAACCTTGAGATTATTTGTATTCAGGGAACCAAAGATGAATTTCACGAGCAGCAGCTTCTGGAGAATCAGAAGCATGTACTACGTTAGCATCCATTGTTAGGGCATAGTCACCACGAATACTACCAGGGGCAGCATCTACAGGATTTGTTGCTCCGTTTAAAGCACGTACGGATACAATTGCGTTCTCACCAGCTAACACAAAAGCAAGAACTGGGCCTGATGTAATAAAATCAACTAATTCACCAAAGAATGGCTTTTCCTTATGTTCTGCATAGTGTTCTTCCGCTAATTCACGAGGTACTTGTAAGAGTTTTAATGCTTTAATAACAAGGCCTTTACGTTCATAACGGCTAAGGATTTCACCACTTAATTGACGTTTAACTGCATCTGGTTTAATTAAAACTAATGTTTCTTGCATGATACCCTCCAGTAGATACTAATTATAATATTACCTTTTCTTTATACTTTGGATTCATAGCTTGTTTCTTTAACTTTTGAATACGTTCTTCCGTGCGAGGATGTGTACTAAAAAGATTGCTCAAGCTTTCACCAATACCCATCATAGGGTTAATAATAAACATATGGGCTGTAGCATTACTTGCATTAGGCAATGCACCATGTTTAGAGTAGTAGTCAATTTTTGCAAGTGCAGAAGCCAGTGCTAATGGGTTGCGACACATATCTCCGCCTCCCTCATCAGCTAAAAACTCACGAGTACGGGAAATACTCATCTGAATAAGACCAGCTGCGATAGGGTGCAATGATAATCGCACCAAGAAGCGCAAAGCGGGTTAGAACCTTCTCGATCGTCAGAACGACCAAAAATGGCGGAGAATTGTAAAATTTGTGCAATCATAGAAATAGCACCAGCCATCATGGCTGCAATTGTACTAATCAAAGTATCTCGATTCTTAACATGTGTTAATTCATGTGCAAGCACACCTTCTAATTCTTCATCAGTTAATAGACGTTGGATACCTTCTGTAACAGCAACTGCTGCATGACTAGGATTTCTACCTGTTGCAACTGCATTCGGTACTTCACTGGGAATGATATAAACCTTTGGCATTGGTAAATTACCATTTTTTTAGTCAATTGTTCTACCATTGCATATAGTTTTGGATTAGATTGTGCAGTAACAGGTTTGAGCATTGTATTGGGCTAAAACGATTTTATCGCTGTACCAATAAGACATAAAATTCATACCCATGGATATGACAAACATCATAATCATACCGCTTCTGCCGCCAATCATATCACCAATAACCACTAAAATGGCCGTTAGCGTAGCTAACAAAAGTGTTGTTTTTATATTGTTCATAGTTTCCTCCAATTATTGTTATGGACTATGCCTAACACTATAATTATACCATAAACTATATAATTAATGCTCCAGTTGTATCAGCTTCTAAGCAATATATTTTATTTTCAATCTCATTTGCTGAAAATACAGCCCCCATAGCCTTCGCTACCTCTTGCACATGAGCTTTATCAACATATGCAATTAAGGTAGAACCGATCCACTGATAGTTGCACCGTAAGCTCCAGCAACTTTTGCAGCTTCAAAAACTTCATCACAATGAGGAATCAATGTCTTACGATAAGGTACATGCAAGTTGTCATCTAAGGCAACAGATAAATTACTTAATTGATGCGTAATTAAGCTTGTTACAAATAATGAAGCATGACTTACATTTTGTACAGCTTCTTTGAATGGAATATGATTTGGTAGCACAGAACGAGCATACTCAGTAGATACCATGACTTCTGGTACTACAACAGCAAAATGTAGCTCCGGAGGAATAGAAATGACCGTGTTTAGTACCTTATTTTTTAAACCTGTAGCACAACATAAATTTCCGTAAATAGCTGGCGCTACATTATCTGGATGACCTTCCATACGATTTGCTATAACCAGTAACTCTTCTTTTGAAAGTGGATGCTTTACTAATGCGTTCGCCAGTAAAAGTCCCCCTACTATAGCCGTACTACTACTACCTAGTCCACGAGAGGGAGGAATCAAGGTTTCAGAAGTTATATGACCATATCGAATTGGTTCTTGAGCAGTAGCAAAAACTTGATCCATAGCGAAACCAATTAGATTCTTTTTAGGATCTTCAGCGCGTAAAATATCTGCACCAAAACCTTCAAAAGTATATGTATATTCTGTAGCATTTTCATCTGGTGTAAAGCTGAATATATTATAAAGATTTAGTGCTAATCCTAAGCAATCAAAACCTGGGCCACAGTTTGCACTAGTGGCAGCACTTGTACACGAACAGTATTCATAATTAAGCTTCCATAATACGAATAACACTATTAACAGCCTTAACGGAACGCAAGCTATTAAAAGAGTCTATAAGATTTAAAATATAAGATCTTGGGCATTTAGATGTAACAATGGCAAGAACTGCAGTTTCTGGATCCATATTTCGTTGAACGATGGATAAAACAGAAATCTTTTGTTCTGCTAATTTTGCAGAGATTTTTGCTAGAACACCCTGTTTTATTATCCACTGCTAAACGTAAGTAGTAGCTAGATTGGATTTTACCTGGAGAATAAATATCTTTTTGATCATAATAGAATGGTTTTCAAGCGACCAGTTTCGTTATAAGAGACATTCTTTGCCACTTCCATTATGTCAGATACTACAGAACTACCTGTCGGTAAGCTACCTGCACCACGACCATATAGCATGACATCATCGATACCATTGCCCTTTACATAAATCGCATTGTAGGATCCGCGAACAGATGCTAATGGATGTGTCGTAGGAATAAATGCAGGGTATACATTTAAAGATAAACCTTGAGCTGTTTCTTTAGCAATACCTAGTAATTTAATATTGTAACCAAACTCTTTCCCAAATTTTAATATCTTCAGTATCAATACAAGTAATACCTTCTACAGTTACATCTTCGAAAAAAATACGACGGTTGAAAAGCTAATAGATGCAAGAATAGCCAATTTACGAGCTGCATCAAGGCCTTCAACGTCAGCTGTAGGATCTGCCTCTGCATACCCTAAATCTTGTGCTTCTTTCAATACATCTTGATAGCTTAACCCTTCTTCAGACATTTTAGTCAAAATGAAATTTGTCGTACCGTTCATAATACCAATGAGTTCGGTAATGCGGTTACCAGCCAAAGATTCGTATAATGTACGGATAATAGGAATACCACCTAATACAGATGCTTCAAAACGTAGATCTACCCCATTTTTACTAGCTAAATCTAATAAGTATGGACCGGACTCTGCTAATAAGTCTTTATTGGCAGTTACCACATTTTTCTTAGCTTTTAAAGCCCCTTCTACACAGTCCTTAGCAAAGGTTGTGCCCCCCATCAATTCCACTACCATTTGGATGGAGTCATCTTTCAATACTTCGTCAATATCTGATACATATTTAGCAGTTTCTGGTAATGTAATATGTTTGTATTTGTCTGGGTTACGCACATAAATTTTAGAAATTTCAACATTGACACCTGTACGATTTTTAATTAGTTCAGCATTGTCTTGCAATAAGTTAAAAGTACCTTGTGCAACAGTACCAAAACCTAATAAAGCAATTTTTATAGTGGTCATAATCGTCCTACTCTCTTAATTAGCCTATGCTTGGCCTAAAATTTCTACCTTGATAATACCCTTCATAGAGCGAATATCTAGCAATAAATCTTCTAATGAACCTTGTAAATCCTTGGTTTCAAAAGAAATGCTACTATTCGCAATGCCTTGTAATGGAATATCTTGATTAATCGTTAAAAATACTACCGTTACGTTCAGCAATGGCTTTCAAAACGCTTGATAACATACCAGATTCATTTGACATAGAAACATAAATACTAACAATTTTCCCTTGAGCAATTTCAAAAAAATGGAAAAAAACATAATCCTTATATTTATAATACGCAGATCGACTTAAATCCATTTTTTTCAACTGCTTCGTTAATTGTTTTAACCTCACCTAGTTTTAGAATTTCTTTTACTTTTATCGTCTTTTTTATAGCCTCTGGTAAAATATCTTCTTGAACCAGATAAAATTTATCTTTTTTTGGTTTAGACATAGAGCACACTCCCTTATTGTTCTCTTGAAGTTTCTTGGGCAACGAATTGTCGTCCATATAATGTTAATACTGCATACATACCGATGAAGAATGGCATATACTCAGCCACAACACGCCATCCTACAGCGATGATGCCCACTGTTCCATTAGGTACAAAGGCACTAAATAATACTACAAATAGACCTTCTGCAATGCCTGTTCCCCCTGGGGTTGGTGCAAAATACAAAATAAGATTTAATAAAATCATGCGATCTAAAATATCGATAATAGGAATATCTGGTGTGAAAGCATACATTAAAGCGGGTGCAATACAATATAAGCATAATAAACTCAAACCAGATTCAATAAAAACTATTAAAGATTGGACAGGTTGTTTATAAAGTAAACCAAGACCTTGATTTAATGTTTCTAATTTAGAAAGCCAATCTTTAGTGTTATGTGCTTTAAATCGTTGTGCTAGATTATAGACAAATTGACGCATATATTTAGTCTGTAATATATAAGTTCCCACTAAGGCCGCTATAACAGCAAGCACGGCAAAAATCAAAAGCATATCACGAGAGATATATGGAATTTCAATAGCATCTCGTAAGAATACTAATGGCAGCATAATGACCAAAAACATAATGGAAAATACGGTACGTATTAATACAATCGGTGTACCTTTAGATATAGGTACGCCATAACTTCTCAACACCAGTACTTGCGCGACAGCACCCCCGCTAGCTCCAGGTGTCAACATAGCCATAAAATAATTACTAAAAATAACTCGTAGCACTGCTCGTATCGATAACTTGTAACCACCAATTTTTACGAGCCTTTGAAGTCGTAATCCATCAAAATACATACCTGCTACTAAAGCAACTACAGCTAATAATAAGGAAATACTATTAAAAGATGATATGGCTTTCAATGCATCTAAATCAATAGTATAGTAAATGATACCAATTGATACAGCCAACAACAAGAGAAACATAAAGATGCCTCTCTTCATCATTTTACTCATACCAAGTCTCCATAATTAATGAGCTCTATATCATGTTGACTTATATATAATCGCGTATGACTGGAACAGAGTGCTTGCAACTCATCTTCCCAATGATAACCCCAATTATAAAGCTTACTAAGAATACTACTATTACTACCTGGGTGAACCATCAATTCATGGGTACCAGAATGTTTATTTACCGCTTTTAGGATACCCATTAGAGATTTCTGATTTATATGGCCTCCATTTACCATGCCCCAAAAATATTGGGTTGTAGTCATACAATTATTTCGTATGATTGGTCGCGCATTAGCCGCAACCGTTGATAAACCAACTTTACCAAGAAATCGAATTGGGGAATACATATAATTCATAAAACCAGTAGACTCATCGGGTATACGTATAGCATGTATACCAAAGGATTTTGCCTGTTCAATCACAATTGGCAATACCGTTGGTAGAACATGCATATGTTGATGTCCATCAATATGAGTTACCCTTAAGCCGGTATCCATTATTTGAGCTATTTGTCCATGAATCTCTTTACGTAATTCACTATAATTGATTTTGCCAGAGTAAATACGTTTAATAAATTCTACATAGTTCTCTGGAAATACACCTTCTGGTGTGAGAAGTGATGAAACTTCTGATGGATCACATACTGGTTTCACCCCACCTACCAAGGTAATATGAATACCAATGCCCAACTTAGGGTTTTGTTTTGCCATACTTACGGCTTCTGTAAAAGCTTCTCCTCCTGCCATTAAAGAGGTACTGGTAATAATACCCCTACGATGACCATCAATAATACCAGCATTAACTGCACTATGAAGGCCAAAATCGTCTGCATTTACAATTAATTTGGACATAGTTATCTTCCTTTTCATGAAAAAAAGGGAGAACTTTGTTCTCCCACAAAGGATATATGTTATTGTACCAAATACACAACTAAAAAATCAATACAAAAGCCCTCTACTTGTATACTAGTAGAGGACTTTTTATAAGGTCATAAATTTTTATCATATATACTAAGGCATCAATTGTTCTTGTACTTTATACATACATAATGCAGCAGCTACGCTTACATTTAAGGATTCCATATCACCATACATAGGAATCATAATACGATTTGTACATAGATTCATAACCTCTGGTGTTACGCCATTCCCTTCGTTTCCTAATACTAGCATAGTTCGCTTAGCATAACGTACAGTATGATAAGGATTGGAATGTTCTAAAGCAGTTACATAGGTAGTCATATTAGACTCAGTTACCATATCATGTAACAGAGATAAGGTAATATCCTCATATAAAGGTATTTTATGTAAGGCGCTCATAGTACTGCGCACTGTCTTGTCATTAAAAGGGTCCACAGTTCCTTTCATCAAAAATATACCTTTTACACCTGCTGCAACTGCTGTACGAATTATGGTACCTAGATTGCCAGGATCTTGAACTCTATCTAATGTAATATATAAGCCATCATCAATGTGAATGCTTTCCATATCGTATTTTGGTTTTGATACAATAGCAACTACACCTTGTCCATTTACGGTATTATCCACCTTTATCAAACACTGGATCTTGTGCAATATATTTAGGTACAAATTGAACAGTATCTAAGTCTAATAAATCTAATACATGTTTATCTTGCGCTTTAGATTCACGTATAACAATTGTTTTTACTGCCCCCATAGCTGCAATATCTCGAATAGATCGAATACCTTCAACAATGTACTCTCCATATTTTTGGCGATTTTTACGCTGCCCTAATGAGATAATTCGCTTAATAGTCTTTATTATCTTTAGATTGGATAAATTCCATACTAACTCCCACTGTGTTGATTATTCCAGAGATTATAAAAGGTCCCTTTTAAGTTGATGAGTTCATCAAAAGATCCTATTTCTATTATTTTACCATATTCCATATACACTATTTTATTGGCATCTTTTACTGTTGAAAGGCGATGAGCAATACTTACGATTGTTTTTACTACCTCGAATACTTTTCAATACTTGCTTGAATTTGCTTTCTCCGTATGACTATCAATGTTAGCCGTTGCTTCATCTAACAATAGAATAGGTGTTTTTTTAATCAAGGTACGGCCAAAAGCCAACAATTGCTTTTGCCCATCAGATAGTAAGGAGCCTAAATAACCAACCGGTGTGTCATACCCTTCCGGAAGGTGTTCAATCATAGAATGCAAAGTTAACTTGTTTTGCTGCATTGATCATATCCTCATTAGAAATTGATGTATCAAAAAGTGTTAAATTATCTCTAATGGAACCCTTAAATAGATAAGCTTGCTGAAAAACATATCCCATTAAATGACGAAGTACAGAACTATCATATTGAGCAATATTTATACCGTTAATATAGATAGCCCCTCTTGTTGGTTTGTAGATTCCCATCAACAATGACAAAAGTGTTGATTTACCACTACCAGAAGGCCCTACAATACCTATGAATTCTCCAGCTTTAATAGTGAATGTAAAGTCCTCTAGCGCATAAACGTCGTTATTTTCATAGGAAAACCATACATGCTCGAAATTCAATCGTCTCTATATGTTTAAATTTCATCAGGAACTTCATTAGCCATCTGACGCTCTTCTTCCTCTAATAAGGGAACTAATCTTTCAGCACCAGCTAATGCGCTTTGTAGAGAGTTATATTTATCTGCAATTTCCTTTAATGGTTGGAAGAATCGGTCCATATATTGTATAAAGGCAAATACTGTACCAGCATCAGCTACAGAGTCTATTAAATTTGTAGTTGTAAAAATAACAATTAACGCAACAAAGAATAGACCATCTACGAGTGGTCTAAAAATAGAAAATGTAGTAACCTCAAAAAGACCTGCTTCTAAGAAACCTTTATTAACAGTATTATAACGTTCCTCAATTGCTCTTTTCGCCACCATAGGATTTTACGATTACAATATAATTTAACAGTTCCTTGATGCTTGCATTAGAAGCAGCTACAGAACGTCTTACCTGACGGAAATGCTTTACGAGAAAACTTTTGAAACACCCAAATAATTCCACCCATTATAGGTAGTAAAAATTGTCATGATTATTGCTAAAGGTACATTAATGGCATACATAAATCCTAATATACCAATAATCATTAAACCGCTACTAGCTAAATTCAGAAATTACATCTGTATATAATGTACGTAATGACTCTACATCATTAGTGATGCGAGTTACCCAATTCCCCAATTGGCAACTTATAGAACTCATCATGTGGTTTATTAAGAATCTTTTTGAATATAATACTACGAATATTATAGATAATTTTTTTGACCAAAAACTTTTTAAAAAAGTAATTCTCTACAAAAGATAAATAAATACACTACCAATTATAGTAAAGTCCATACATTAGAGCATAGTATTCAATAACAGCGATATCATTAGTGGCAAATCCAAGATCGATAACTTGCTTAGTTAAATATGGGCGTAAAAGTAATAGTACTAAATTTCCTGCGAGCGCAACCGTTGCTAAAAATAGAATACCTAAATAAGGCTTGATGTAGCCAGTTATATAGGAGAATAGAGCCCAGTCATTTCTTAGATCACGCTTCTTCATGATGGGCCCCTCCATTCTGCGCTTCATATAAGGTACGGTATAAACCATTGTTACCTAATAATTCTTCATGAGTACCTTCTTCTACGATACGCCCCTCATCAAATACTAGTATTTTATCTGCTTTCTCTACAACCTCTAATCGTTGTGAAATACATAGAATCGTCTGATCTTTTACATTATGTAATGAATTTAATATGGTTGTAACTGTTACTGCATCTAAAGCGGAAAAACAATCATCTAGTAATACATATGGCGCATTTTTATAAAAGCCGCGAGCCATATTGATTCGCTGCTTCTGTCCACCTGATAAATCATGACCTTCTTCAGCAAGCTCATGTAAATCATCGTTTAACAAATCGCCTAAATCTCTATATAAGTCTGCCTTTTGTGCTGCCAACTCTACAGTTTCATGCATGGATAAATCTTTACCAAATTTAATATTATCAGCAATGGTCGTACTTAATAGGTAAGATTGTGTCGGCACATAAGCAATTGAGTTTCTAAGCTTTGATAAAGAAACAGTAGCTAAATCTTGACTGCCAAAATAAATAGATTTTTCCGGACACTCTTGTAATCCAATAAGCAATTTAAACAATGTACTTTTGCCAGAACCGGGTTTACCAACTAAACCAATAAAAGAACCTTTTGGTATTGTCGTTGTCAACTGAGATAATGCATGCCCTTTAGAGTTTTCATAAGTAAAATCTAAGTATCGAATATGAATATCCTCAAGCGGCAGTACTTCATCGGTATCATCTATTGTTTCTGTAGGCAAATGTAAGAAATCCATAATACGATCTAAAGAAGCAAGACCTTTTTGTACAATAGAAATAAGTCCCACCAAAAGCCCTATTAAAGGTCCCACAATTAACATTATGAATGAATTAATAGTAACAAATTCGCCTATAGTCATTTTGCCTTCTACAGCTAAATGTCCACAAATAAAAAAATACTAATACTGATACAAATAAAGGGTGCAATTCTTGTCAACGGTGTTAATATTGCATCTAGTAGTGCAACATCCATATTCTTCTTATAATTAAGTTTATTTATTTTTTTCAAAAAGAATTAGAGATAATGCTTTCACGATTAAAAGCGCGAATAACATCCATCCCTTGAAATAACTCTTGTCCAAACTCTGTTAAATCGCTATAAGTAGCTTGTGCACTACGTTGTTTAATACGTAGCTTTCTGCCTAGTACAAATATAGCCACAATAATTAAGAATACAGGTGTCATAATTTTAAAAAGCTAATACAGTATTAATCTTTTTGAATTAAAAATTATGGAGCCCACAATGGAATAGAAAAATAATATCCACTATAATCATTACACCTAGACCAAGGGCAACACGTAGCGATGTTACATCGTTAGTCATGAGCGCCATAACCTTACCAGGTCCATTAGCCTCATAGTACGTTGTTTTTACTTGTAATGCTTTACTACACAAAATCTCACGAAAAAGATACTCCATGCGACGAATAGAGCCTAATAGGGTTCTGCGTGAGATAACTTTTAAAAATAGTGATAATAATAAATAATAAAAATGAAATAAAAAAATATAAGTGACTAACCCTTCCTTATTATTGCTCAACGTATCTATAGCATTACCAATAAATTGAGGAACAAATAAAAAAGCCACGTCAATTGCCATCAACATAGTTAAGCCAATGGCATAGATCCAGCCTTCACGCCGGAAAAACTGCATAAATAAATCTATTGGTTTCATAGGGTCCTCTCTAACATATCCTATTAAGTCTAATCAAAAATCATTGCCTATATAATTACTAGTATCATTATATTGTAAATGAATTTAAATCAATACTGTAAAAAGCTAAATCAACAAATTTTATTACGTTAACTTTTCTCTTTTATAGTATACACATTTTTTTATGATACATTAATACACCTATACGTATAACAGTTAGATTAAATATTTTATTACAGTAGTAGTTCTATTTCATCAATATTAATATTAGTTAAATGGCCTCTTTAAATTTTTTTACAGTAATCAATCGTAACGATCTTTTTAATTAATACTATATCGAATTTTTTTAGTTTACTTATGGTAATGTAAATGTTATACTATGCATATAAAGAAATTATATTTTACATAATTAGAATTAAAACTCTTAGGAGGAATACAACATGGAAAAACGTACTGGCGTAGTAACATTTGCAGGTGGCCCTATCACATTAGTTGGCCCAGAAATTAAAGTAGGTCAACAAGCTCCAGACTTCACTGTATTGAGCAATGACTTGCAAGCTAAAACTTTAAAAGACTTCGAAGGTAAAGTAAAAGTTATCTCCGTTGTTCCTTCCCTTGATACAGGTGTTTGTGATGCTCAAACTCGTTGGTTCAACCAAGATGCAACAGCACTTTCCGAAGATGTAGTCGTATTGACAATTTCTATGGACTTACCATTCGCTCAAAAACGTTGGTGTGGTGCTGCAGGCGTAGATAAAGTTGTTACTTTGTCTGACCACAAAGATGCTTCCTTCGGTGAAAACTATGGTTTCTTGATTGAAGAGCTTCGTCTTTTAACTCGTGGCGTTGTAGTAATCAACAAAGATAACAAAGTAACTTATGTTGAATATGTACCTGAAGTAACTCAAGCAGTTAACTTTCGATGCTGCATTAGAAGCTATTAAAGCTGATATCTAATTCGTAGATATTCATTTGATTATAGTACAATGTAGTCGAAAAAGACCGTACGGTGTACGGTCTTTTTATATAGTATAATATTTAGATTTTTATTGTAGGTGAATTATATATGTGGATTCGTATTTCTAAACTATTATTAACGATAAAAAAATATAGCCCTTATAGGCGTTGGTATTGCACTTTTGTATTGCACTTTATTAATACATTGATTAGTCTTGTCTATGTTACGTGGGCGAATATTCAAGGTTATAGTACATACTCTTTATTGATTGAAGAGACTAATTACCTTCTTTCTATACTTTGAGTTTATTGCACTCATCGTTAAATACTTTAAAGAAATAACTTTCCACTTTCCACTTAACTTTCTTTCTTTATACATTGGCATAACTGCAATTGTAAGACTTCTAATTATCAATCATGAATCATCATTTGATAATGTAATTTGGTCTGTTGCAATTTTTGTACTTGTATGTAGCTTAGTATTAGTAGAAAAAAATTTATTGGACATAACGAATAAAAATTTAAATCGTTTTGTTTGAATATATCTAATTTATTTAGATATATTTAAATGAAAAATGGCCTCTACCGTAGTAGAGGCCATTTTATTAATAAATTGATTTTATTAGAAGATATTTTTTTAGCGTAGTTAGCGTATTTAGCTTCTAATTCTTCCATTTTATCATTCATTTCGATTTGTAATTGGGATGCTAAATCATATTCACCATCATTAAGTGCATCAATTAAACGAGTGAATAAGGATTTACGATCGTCACTATCTTTAGCAAGGTAGAAACGTAAGTCATTAACTTCTGCAAAGCGTTTATCATCTACACTATTTCGGCTGTCAGTATGAATTGCAACCATGCTACGAACTGTATCCAAATTGTTTGGAATTAATCGGTTAGCCAATACTAGTTTCCAACGTTTAAGAATGGAGGCAATAAAGGAGTCCATTAAATCTTTAGCAAATGCATTGCCTTGAGCCAATGTTTCTACTAATTCAGGATTATTTTGGTAACCCTTTATGTTTTCCCATACAGTAGCTGGAGCAACACCAAACATTTGATTACGTTCTTCTTGTGTGAAATCATCAAACACATCTTTTTCAGTACGGTATGCACGATTTGTAGCAAGATAATCAGATGTTTCACCTACTTCTTTGGAAAGCTCTGCTTCCAATTGAGCTTGTGTTTTACCAGATGTAATGGCATATTTCATACCATCAAATGCAGAAATAAAGATCAACGCTAAAGCAGTATATGTATTGGTGTAAGGATTTGGAGAACGCAATTCATAACGTGTCGCCATAGGATTATCGATATCTCGAATTAAACCGCAAAGGATTGTACGGTTACGGCTAGGTTCAGATGGATCAGTACCTAAAGATGTAACAATACATACTGGCGCTTCAAACCCAGGTTTTAAACGGTTTAAAGAATCTGTTGTAGAGCTGATGAATGGATTAATGGCTTCATAGTGTTTTAAAAGTCCCATAATTGCACCAATGCCTAAAGAGCTAGCAGATTCTTTACGCATATCTTCTGGGCTAAATAAGTTAACAACTTTACCAGATTTTAATTTAGCCATAACACCAAAATGAGTATGTTCACCAGAACCAGCTACACCAATTATTGGTTTTGCATTAAATGTTACATCAAGACCATTTTCACGGAATACTTCACGAACAATGATACGAGCTTGTAATTCATTATCTGCTGTTTGTAATGGATTATTTGAGAATTTCCAGTCGATTTCTAATTGTTCTAATACAACGGCTTCATGACCATCTTCATCAAGTTTAGCTTTAACGCCACCTACTTCTTTATGACCCATTTCAGCAACCATACCATATCTATCAAGACGTTCAACAGCTTGTTCTAATGCAGTGCGAACTGTACCATGAGTACGTTGCCAGTATTGTTCTTGTAATTTTTGGGATACGGATAATTCTTTTTTGGTAACTGTTCTAGATGGAGTTTTTACCCAGAATTCTAGTTCTGTTGCAGATGTGAAAATGATATCTACAACTTCATCAGCTTTCACATGCGGCATACCAGGTAAACCATGTTCTTTAATCAAAGCCAATAATTCAGCACGTACATAGTCGCAGCTGCGTTTTAAAATAGAACGAGAATCTACATAGCGATAGTTATGCATCAAGAATGCAGGAATACGAAGTGTACCAGTTGGTAATCCTGTAACAGGATCAATATTTTCGTAGTTGTAATCAACAAACCAGTTTACACTTGGATCGCCCCACATATCTACACGAGCATTATTTAATGTAGCAATATTTGTAAGTACTACAGAGGAACCATCTGTTTGAACAGCACGACCTTCAAAGAAAGATTCGTAGTCATCGAAGAATGCTGACATAGGAATCTTTTCATCAGTATCATTACCTGCTAAGTCAATACCTACAAGAGATACGAACTTGATTTCAGGATGTTGTTCTAATAATGCAAGAACGCCTTCTTTCCCATATTGACCCGCCGGAATGTAATATAATAATTCGTTAGTTGTCGACATATTTGTTCCTCCTAAAAGAAAAAGACTCCAACAAATAAATATATAAATCTATATATCTAAAGTGGAGTCTTCGTTGACCAATTATTTTATTGAGTTTCATATTATCATATGTTGAAAAATATATGTCAATAACTTTCTATAGAATTTCATTATTCTCTTTAAAGTTACATCTAATACATCCATTACTATCAACTTTAATCAATAACTGTATATAGAATGGTCGTTGATATCACTATATATTATCCAAGTAATTCTTTAACAATATTATTGACAACCTTACCATCTGCACGCCCTTTTGTTTTTGGCATTACATGTTTCATAACATTGCCCATATTTACGTTATCACCACATGCAGCAATGGCTTCTTGTACAATTGTACGAATTTCATCTTCTTTCAATTGCTCTGGTAAGTATTTTTGCAATACAGCCATTTCTTCTTTTACATGACTAATTAAGTCCTCACGTCCCTGCTTTTTTTCAAATTCTGTTAAGGAATCTTGACGAGTTTTCATTTCTTTAGCTAAAATGCCAAGAATGCCAGCATCATCTAGCTCAATTTTGTCATTGATTTCTGTATTTTTTATGGCACTATTGACCATACGAATTACAGATAACGCTGTTTTACCTTCTTCACGAGCTTTCATAGCTGCTTTCATATCTTCCTTTAATTGATCTTTTAAACTCATATTTCCTCCTTATGTATATATAAAGAAACCCTAATTCTGGATTTCATAAAGCCATGAAAAGGCAGAATTAGGGTAATCATCTTATGCTCTGAATTTGCGTTTTTCTTGCTGCTTCAGATTTTTTTCTTTCTTTTTACGCTTGGTTTTTCATAGTGTTCGCGTTTTCTTACTTCAGACAAAACACCCGCTTTTTGGCAGGAGCGTTTGAATCGACGAAGAGCACTTTCAAGCGTTTCGTTTTTACCGACTTTGATTTCAGACATCTATATCCCTCCCTCCAAAAATAATCTCGGGAAGTGCTGATAATTTACATACGCACATATAATATTATATGTATAGGTATAGATGTTGTCAATATTTTTCAAGTATATTTTATAGGTTTTTTTAATGAGTATTATAAAAAGAATGCATAATACTCAAAATTAGGCTTCTGGCCAGCCCATCTCTTCTCCACCTAAAAGGTGTGCATGCATATGGAATACAGTTTGACCTGCTTTTTTTCACCAGTATTAAAAATTAAACGATATCCATCTTTAGAGATACCAAGCTCTTTTGCTACATCACGAACAAATGGCAGTAACCCTTCAACATAATCTGCATTCTTTTCATTAAGATGTGCAATATTAGACACGTGATTTTTAGGTACGATTAATACATGAACTTTTTTTACAGGTTGAATATCATGAAAAAGCATAGAATTTATCATTTTCTAACACTTTTTTTAGACGGAATTTCACCATTGATAATTTTTGCAAAAAAATGCAGTCACTCATAATCTAACTCCTTACTCAATAATTAAATAATTATCTTCTAAACCTACAACAGTTCCACCAACGAGATCACCAATTTTACGTGTCCCATCAGACTTAACTTTACCATTTATATATTCATTTGTTAAGCCCATGTAGTATCCATTCTCTTCCTTTTTCGATGAGAATCTCACCAGGCTTACCAATGCGAGATTTTTGCGTATCGTTCATAACCAGATTGGCTAAGGCCATTTAAAAAGTGCTACACGAGTCTTTCTTAACAGCTTCTGGTACTTGATCCGCCATGGTGGCTGCAGGTGTACCCTCACGAATGGAGTATGGGAAAGGCATGAATGTGCGTAAAATCCAATTTCACGTACTGTATTCAATGTTTCTTCGAAGTCTTCATCAGTTTCTTGAGGGAAACCAGCAATAATATCAGTTGTAATTGATAAATCTTTAATACGAGAACGTAAACTTGTAATTAAATCTTTATATTCTTGTAATGTATAATGGCGTTTCATCAACTTTAATACATGATCAGAACCAGCTTGTAATGGTAAATGTAAATGAGGACAAACACGTTTATTGGTAGCCATTAATTCTACTAACTCATCAGAAACCTCTACGGATTCAATGGACCCGAAACGAATGCGGTATAAATTAGGAATCTCTAATAAAGCTTTTACCACATCAGCTAATGTTGGACGACCTGGTAATTCGACACCGTAATTACCCAAATGTATACCAGTTAATACGATTTCATGGAATCCATGATCTACTAAACGTTTTGCCTCTTGTACAATATCATCAACTTTACGAGATTTTAATTTTCCTCGAGTATAAGGAATGATACAAAAGGCGCAATAGTTATTACAACCTTCTTGAATTTTCATGAACGCACGAGCTTTGTCAGATTCATTACCATATAACGGCATTTCCTCGAAGTTAGATTCCTTCATGATATCCCGAACAGCATTAATTTGTCGTTCTGTAGATTCTAATTGCTCTACTAATTCAACAATTTTAGAGCGATTATTTGTACCAATAACGAGATTAACACCATCTATAGCGGCAATCGCATCTGGATCAAGCTGAGCATAACAACCAGTTACAATAACATAGGCATCTTCATTTTGACGCTTTGCCTTGCGGATTAATTGACGGGATTTCTTTTCCCCCATATTCGTTACAGAACAGGTATTAATTACATATATATCAGCTTTTTCATCGAAGTCTACCGCTTCGTAATTATTTTGTAAAAATAAACCTTTCATGGCATCTGTATCATATTGGTTTACGCGACACCCTAAGGTTGTAAAAGCAACGGTTTTCATTGCACCTCTCTATTCTTATTTAATTTATAATTCTAATTCATATCGAATCATCGCTAACGATCCAATAGCAGCAGTTTCAGCCCGTAAAATTGTATTTCCCAGCGATACTGATTTTCCACCATATTTTATAATAGCATTGATTTCCTTCTCTTGATAGCCCCCTTCAGGACCTATACAAATTAAAACATCAGTTACAGACTTATCGGAATGTAAAGTTTTAAGTACATCTTTGATAGTCTGACCTGCTTCATTTTCATAGGCTACCAATTTCAACGCCTCAGATTCAATGTCTAATGCTTGTAAAAGCGTCTCTCCTACTACTAGTGTAGGCAAGTGATTTCGTCCACATTGTTGAGCTGCTTCTAGCATTATTTTTTCCCAACGATTTACTTTTGATTGAAGCTTTTTTTCATCATATTTAGCTACGCAGTTAGCTGTGGGCACAAGATAAATTGTATCCACATTTAACTCCGTCGCCTTTTGTAACACCCATTCTAGCTTTTCACCTTTTAATAATGATTGAACTAGAATAGTACGATACGATGCTAGATTTCCTTCTACATATCCAATCAGTTTTGCTTGAGCTTTACCATCTACTTCTGCTGTAATTTGAAATGTACCACAACGATTGTCGCTGCCGGTTACAGTTATAGGCTTCTCCATATTATGGCGAAATACATGTAGTACATGATGGGTTACATCTTTTGGTAATTCTATTATTTCATCTAATGGTGTAGGAATAAAAATCTTTTTCATCGTTTTTCTAGCGCAAACGTATGCCAAGGCCCTGCAACGCGCTCCTCAATAATATGCCAATGAGCCTCAATATATGGCATGATTTCATCATAACGATCATCAATAATGCCACTAATAATCAAAATGCCCCTATCATCCAGTTTCTTACCAATTTGAGGTAATAGTATTTTAAGGGGATCCACTGTTAGATTAGCTAAAATTAATTGGGCAGTACCATTGAAATCACTATCCAAATTACCACAAATGATTTCAGCAGATACATGATTATTCTCACAGTTAATTCTAGCTTGATTTGCAGCATACTCTTCTATATCTATACCAACTAAATTTTTAATACCTAAATGGGCTGCTACTAATAAAAGAATACCTGTGCCAGTACCAATATCCAAACAAGTAACTGTATCAAGATCCATAGATTTACTATAGGATTTTAATAGCTCTGCACAAGTCCGTGTCGTCTCATGAGACCCGGTACCAAAGGAAATATCTGAATCAATTTCAATAATAATTTTATTATCTACATTATTGTATTCCTGCCATGCTGGTTTAATGATTAAGTTAGGTAAAAATTTCTGTAGGTTCAATATACTGTTGCCAAGAGTTTAACCAAGTTGACTCATCAAAAATATCTGTATCTATTGATATAACCTTTCGATATTTGGCCTCAGTAAGACGTTTTACTAAATCAGCCTTAATCATATTCATATCGAGTGATATATCAGCATACATAGTTAATTTTATTAAATTAGGCTGATTTTCAACATCTTCTTCTATAATTCCATTGTCTGCATAATCGTCAAAAAGAGTAGTCACCTCATCGGTGGCTACTCTTTCACAGACAATGGATACTTCTATCCATTGCATATATGCTCCTTTATAGGGAATGTGATGGAACAAACCATTCCTTCACATGAGCTGTTCATTTAGTCAAACAGTCCTTGATTTTTTCAAAGAGACTTTTGCTCACTTGTAAGTTATTTACATCTTCATTACTTTCATTTGCAAAGCGTAACAATAGCTCACGTTGAGTGTCTGTCAACTTCTTAGGCGTTTGGACGGTTACCACAATGTGTTGGTCACCCCTTTGGTTAGGGTTACGCAAATATGGTATACCTTTGCCCTTTACGCGGAATGCCGTTCCCGTTTGAGTACCTTCCGGAATCTTTAACTCTACTTTACCATCTAAAGTGTTAACTTGTATAGTCGCACCAAGAGCAGCTTGAGCAAAGCTAATATTTACACGGCTAATAACGTCATTACCATTTCGTTCAAATTCCTTGTGAGGACGAACAAAGATATATACATAGAGATCCCCTTTAGGACCGCCTAAAATACCAGGTTCCCCTTCATTGGCTACACGTAAACGAGATCCGCTATCTACACCAGCTGGAATTTTAATGGAAATCTTCCGTTTAGCCAACATTTCGCCAGTACCACGGCATTTAGAGCAAGGTTTTTCAATGCTTTTACCCGTACCATGACAGCGGGAACAAGTGCGAACGGACTGCATACGTCCAAATGGAGTATTTTGAATAACCGCTTCTTGACCAGAACCATGACAGTTTGGACAAGTATCGACACGAGAGCCTGGTTCACCACCAGTACCATGACAGTGATCACATTCTTCATGACGATGCACTTCAATTTCCATAGATTTACCAAAGGCTGCATCTTCAAAGGAAATATCGATATCTTCACGCAAGTCATTACCTTTTTGAGGGCCTTGTTGTTGGCGTCCACCACCAAACATGCCACCAAAAATGTCGCCAAAGATATCACCAAAGCCTCCAGCTTGACCACCGAAACCGCCAAAGCCGCCTTGGAAACCACCGGCACCAGCGCCGCCTCCTTGTTTGAAGGCGTCGTGGCCGAATTGGTCATATTGAGCTTTTTTAGTTTCATCAGACAAGACTTCATAAGCTTCGTTAGCTTCTTTAAACTTTGCTTCCGCTTCCTTTGGATTATCTTTATTTACATCTGGGTGGTATTGGCGTGCCTTTTTACGGAAGGCTTTTTTGATTTCATCTTGAGAGGCATTTTTACTAACCCCTAGGATGTCATAATAATCTCGTGCCATTCGTTACCAACCCTTCTTATTTCTTGTCATCATCCACTACTGTGTAATCAGCATCAACAACATTGTCATCAGCTTTTTGTTTGTTGTTGACCTTGTTCAGCACCACCAGCTGCTTGTTGAGCTTGTTGAGCTGCTGCATACATTTGTTCTGCTAATTTATGTAATGGTTGTTCCAAAGCTTCACTATCTTTTTTGATATCTTCGATATTGCCAGCTTCGATAGATTTTTTCAATTTATCTTTCGCTTCTTCTACTTCTTTCATCAAAGCAGCGTCGCCTTTACCTTCAAGGTCTTTCAATGCTTTCTCAGCTTGATATACTAGGGAGTCCGCATTATTTTTAATATCTAATTCTTCTTTTCTAGCTTTATCTTCCGCTGCATGAGCTTCAGCTTCTTTAACCATGCGATCAATTTCTTCTTCTTTCAAGCCGCTAGAAGAAGTAATGGTAATCTTTTGTTCCTTTTGAGTACCTAAATCTTTAGCTTTTACATGTACGATACCATTAGCATCGATGTCAAATGTTACTTCGATTTGAGGAACCCCACGAGGAGCAGCTGGGATACCATCCAAGTTGAAACGACCCAATGTTTTATTATCTGCTGCGAACTCACGTTCACCTTGCAATACATGGATATCTACAGATGGTTGATTATCTGCGGCAGTGGAGAATACTTGAGATTTAGATGTAGGAATTGTAGTATTACGATCAATAATACGTGTGAATACACCGCCCATTGTTTCGATACCAAGAGACAATGGAGTTACGTCAAGTAACAATACGTCTTTAACTTCACCTACTAATACGCCACCTTGAATAGCAGCACCGATAGCTACACATTCATCAGGGTTAACGTTTTTAGTTGGTTCTTTACCCAATACTTTTTTAATAGCTTCTTGTACAGCTGGGATACGACTAGAACCACCAACTAACAATACTTTTATCGATATCGGATGCAGATAAGCCAGCATCACTCATAGCTTTACGAGTAGGTTCTATAGTAGCTTGTACCAAATCAGCAGTTAATTCTTCAAATTTAGCACGAGTCAATGTTACATCCAAATGTTTAGGACCAGTAGCATCAGCTGTGATAAATGGCAAGTTGATATTTGTGCTAGCTACGCCAGACAATTCAATTTTTGCTTTTTCAGCAGCTTCTTTTAAACGTTGATCAGCTAATTTATCATTGGATAAATCGATACCAGTTTCTTTTTTGAACTCTTCAATAAGGTAGTTCATAATGCGTTGGTCGAAGTCATCCCCACCAAGGTGGTTATTACCAGATGTTGCTAATACTTCAAATACACCATCACCAAGTTCAAGGATAGATACGTCGAATGTACCACCACCAAGGTCAAATACAAGAACTTTACCATCTTCATCTTTATCTACACCATATGCAAGAGCAGCTGCTGTAGGTTCGTTGATGATACGAAGTACTTCAAGACCTGCAATGGCACCAGCGTCTTTTGTAGCTTGACGTTGAGCATCTGTAAAGTATGCAGGAACTGTAATAACAGCTTGTTTTACAGGTTCGCCCAAGTAAGCTTCTGCATCAGCTTTGATTTTTTGAAGAATCATTGCAGAAATTTCTTGAGGAGTATAAGATTTACCTTCTACAGTTACTTTGTAGTCTGTACCCATGTGACGTTTAATAGAAATGATTGTGTTTTCTGGGTTAGATACAGCTTGACGTTTAGCCAATTGACCAACTAAACGTTCTCCATTTTTTGCAAACCCAACAACGGAAGGAGTTGTACGTGCACCTTCTTGATTTGTAATAACCGTAGGTTCGCCGCCTTCCATAACAGCAACACAAGAGTTTGTTGTCCCTAAATCAATACCAATTACCTTTGCCATAATATATACCTCCTAAAACTTTATAATCTATTCAACAACTTTTACCATTGCTGGACGTATACAACGACCATCAACAGTATAGCCAGTTTGCAAAACTTCACACACCGTATCGGATTCATATTCATCTGACGGTACACGCATAATCGCTTGATGGAAATTTGGATCAAATGGTTGACCCACAGCTTCAATAACAGCTAAACCATGTTTAGATAACATAGCCATCAAATTTTGATGAATCATAATGAATCCATCGAGGAATACTTTTGCTTCCCCTTCTGCAGGACTTTGAACGGCCCGTTCAAAGTTATCCAATACAGGAAGAAGGTCCGTTAATACATCCCCTTTTACATATCCAGCAAGTTGCTCTTTTTCTTGGTTAGTACGACGTTTGAAATTTTCAAAGTCCGCTTGTAACCGTTTATATCGATTATCAAAGTCGGCTTTAAGTTCTTCTAACACTTGAGCAGCATCAGCCACAGCTTCTTCAGTTTTTTCAACAGTTGGCTCCTCTACATTCGTAGTATCCTCTGTTTCCTCCACTGTTTCTTGTTTAATGTCTTGTTCTTCAGCCATTATTTGCCCTTTCTGTTTTGTTCTTTTACCATAGTTTCCATTATATGTTTCATATGGGACAACATGCCGATGATACGTCCGTATTCCATCCGCGTTGGACCAAGAATAGCAAGAGTTCCGATAGGCTGATCTTGATTCGTAAAATCAGCTTGTACCACACTCATTGAATGTAGCGCTTCAGTTTCATTCTCAATACCAATCTTGACCTTAACAGGTGTTGGAGAATCATCTTTTAATAACTGTCCTAATTGATTTTGTTCTTCCACTAAGGAAAGCAAGGGTTGTACCTTTCTCAACAGACTTAAACTCTGGTTGATTTAACAACTCTGTGGTACCTACCGAATAGAACAACTTACGTTTATTAATAGCTCGTAATAATGTCTCCGAAAGGATTAATAAAATTCCCTGCGGTCCTTCCATATGGACCAATATAGATCCTAAAGCCTCAGCCGTTACATGACCAATACTTACATTCTGTAGTGCATTGCTAAATTGTATGGCTAGACTTTGTAAAAGCTCTGGTGAAACACTTTCACCAAAGTACATCAACTCATTATCGAGTGCTCCTGTTTCAGTAATAACTACCATAATGGCTTGATGACTATCTAGCGGTAATACATGAATGTATTTGATTAATGCTCTATCATGGGCTGGTGCTAAGAATAAACTCATGCTATGACTTACCTGTGAAAGTAGTTTAGCCATATTTAGAAAGAGTTCACTCGTTGATCCATTGGAACGCTTTCCATAACATTTCAATTTTTTCAGCATCCTGTAATGGAACAGGTTGTCGACTCAGCATAGAATCAACATATAAGCGATAGCCCTTAGCTGAAGGAATACGTCCAGCCGATGTATGAGGTTGCTCTAAATAGCCTAATTCCTCTAAATCGGACATTTCGTTCCGCACCGTAGCAGGACTGATGCCAAGATCATAATTTTTAGCAATCGTTCGAGATCCTACAGGTTCTGCGGACTTAACATAGTCTTCAATTATGGCTCGCAAGATGCGCTGTTTTTCTTTCATCCATAATGACACCTCTTGTTAGCACTCATTAACTTTGAGTGCTAATCGCATGTATAATATTATCATATTCAAAAAATGTCAAGCAGAAAAAAATCCTTAGAAAAGTCAAATAATATCTATTTAGTCAAAAAGACAATTCAATATTTTTTTAATTAATTGGTCAAAAAAATCAAAGTGTAACAATAAGAAAAACACTTATACTATCTACGTTTATGTCATATCCCTAAAAATTTTAAATATTAGAATATATTGGTTTAATAAAATTTATATTATTAAAAACCTGAAATAGTATAAGTGTTTATATATAATAATTTTAGTTGTCATTAATAGACTCTTAGTTAAAATACTTTTTTTGGGCCCAAGTATTTACGGACTATAAACTATAAATCAATTAGAACTAGAAATGTACTAATTAATTTATAGTTCTACACCCTTCTAATGGATTACCAAGACGCTCTAACAGTTTCCCCATACGTTCACGAGGTTCACCATATTTAGCATACCAATCAATCAAAATATCTACAGCTTTTTTAGATTGCTCAATAGTTAGTTTTCTTGCTAAAATTTTTCCTGCTTCAGGTCTCATGCCTGTATTACCACCAACAGCCAACATAAAACCTTGAGATGTACCGATAAAGGCAATATCCTTTACCATTGCATCTGGGCAGTTACGTCCACATCCACTGATGCCGATTTTGCACTTGTGAGAGGTTTTTCGGCCGTAATGTTTTCTCTCTACATAATCAGCCAATTCTTTAGTTTCCATTTGTCCATTTTTACAATGGCCTTTACCTACACAAGCAATTAAGGAATTAACACCTCTATGAATAACAGTTGTCACGCCATCAGGCAATTCAGAAATAAACTGTTCCTTATCATCTTTTTCAATACCTGTAATTTGTATACCTGTTACAACATGACGGAAGGATCCACCATATTTTTCAGCAAGTTCTATGCATGCTTTCATTTGATCTAAAGTAAATTCATTATGTAAACCGTGTAATATTACAGATGTCTTCATCGCTCCTCCTCAAATCTAGCATGCTTATTCACCATCATCCTATTTATACTAACATATTAGATTTTGAGAAACTGTGAGAAATTACTCACGAATAAATTGACTAAATACATAGTTCCCATGCTTGGCACCTTCAGCGGTTAAATAATAACTTGCATTTTGATACTCTAATAGACCTTTACTAACTAAATCCTCTAAAGTAGTAGCAAACAAATCATGGATAGATACGCCAAATTTATCTTCGAATTTTTGCTTATCAAGGCCCCATTTAGTGCGAAGAGCTAAAAAACAAAAATCCTCTTGAGCTCGTTCTAAAGTAATCGTCTCCGTATCGATAGTAGGCATAATATATCTGTCAACAGATTGTATATAGGGCATTACATTACGATTATTACTACGGCGAACTCCGTCATAGAAGGAATGAGCACCAGCACCAAAGCCTAAATAATCTATATAGTGCCAATATTTTAAATTATGACGACTATAGGAATTAGCCTTAGCGAAATTTGAAATCTCATATCGTTCAAAGCCTAGTTCTTTTAATCCTTCCATCATCGTATCATACATGGATTCATCAATGGTTTCACTAGGAATAGAAATAAGGTTCTTTTGTACTAAATGATATAGATACGTTCCTACCTCAACTTGAAGTCCATACGTTGAAATATGATTAATCGGTAAAGTCTTTTACAATATCTAAATTATGTTGAATATCCTCTAATGTTTGTCGTGGCAAACCATAAATCAAATCAATATTGATATCAGCAAAGCCCGCCTCTTTAGCATCATAAACGGCTTGTTTTGCTTGTTCCCCGTTGTGACTGCGATGAAGCAATGTAAGCGCCTTATCATCAAATGTTTGAACACCAAAGCTTATACGATTAAATCCTAGTTTAACAAGTTTCGTTAAATAATGTAGATCTACTTCCCCAGGATTCGATTCAATAGTCATATGACAATCGTCAGAAATTGTAAAAGTGTTTTTGATTTTATCAAGAATAATCTGTAGATGTTGAATCGATAATTCTGTAGGCGTACCTCCACCAAAATAAATTGTATCAATAGCTTTAGATGTTGACTCTGGATGTTCAGAGACCCATAAATCGATTTCTTGAACTAAAGCATATACATAGGTTTCGTAATAATCTTGTAAATTTTGGTAAGCAGGAAAATCACAATACATACATTTCTGTTTACAAAAAGGGATATGGACATATAGCCCCATATCCCTCAGCGTAGACAGATTCAGAATATCAGAATCTGTTTTCATTTTATTAGTCCTCAACCTTGAGAATAGCCATGAATGCTTCTTGTGGAATCTCTACGGAACCGACAGACTTCATGCGTTTCTTACCGGCTTTTTGTTTTTCAAGTAATTTACGCTTACGAGAAATATCACCACCGTAACATTTTGCCAAAACATCCTTACGCCAAGCTTTTACAGTTTCACGAGCCACAATTTTTGTACCTACCGCCGCTTGAATAGGAATTTCAAACATTTGACGAGGAATCAATTCTTTCAATTTCTCAGCTAATGCACGACCACGTGCAGCTGCACGGTCTTTGTGTACAATAATGGACAATGCATCCACAGGATCTCCATTTAAGAGAATATCCATCTTAACCATTGGAGATTGTTTATATCCAATCAATTCGTAGTCAAGGGATGCATAACCTTTTGTAGCGGATTTTAATTTATCAAAGTAATCATAAATGATTTCACTCAATGGCAAGTGATAAACGACAGATACGCGTGTTTCATCCAAATATTCCATAGATTGATATTCACCGCGTTTATCTTGGGATAACTCCATAATAGTACCAACAAAATCTTTAGGTACGATTGTTGTAGCCTTTACATAAGGCTCTTCAATATAATCAATTTCCGTTGGAGGTGGTAATTTAGCAGGATTATCGACTTCGAGCATTTCCCCATTTGTTTTGTACACTTTGTAATTTACAGATGGAGCCGTCGTAATAAGTGTCAAATTATATTCACGTTCTAAACGTTCTTGAATTACGTCCATATGCAAAAGGCCGAGAAACCCACAACGGAAACCAAAGCCCAATGCCAATGATGTTTCTGCTTCATATTCTAAGGCAGCATCATTAAGCTGTAACTTTTCTAATGCATCTCGAAGGTTTTCATAGTCTTTAGACTCTGTTGGGTAAAGGCCACAGTACACCATAGATACAGCCTTACGATAACCAGGCAATGGCTCAGTTGCAGGATTATTAGCTAATGTTACAGTATCGCCTACATGGCAATCTTTTACATTTTTGATGCTAGCTGCAATACAACCTACTGAGCCACATGGTAATTCTTGCACAGGTACAAGATTTGGGAGTAAAAATACCGAGTTCTGTAACATCAAAGTCCTTTTTATCATGCATCATGCGAATTGTATCTTTTGCTTTTATAGACCCTTCTTTTACGCGGACATAAGCAATAGCACCTTTATACGCATCAAAACGGCTATCAAAAATCAAAGCTCTTGTTGGCTCATCAGATTTATCTGGTGGTGCAGGAACTTTATTTACAATAGCTTCTAAAATATCAGGAATACCGATACCTGATTTGGCAGAGCATAATACAGCATCAGATGCGTCTAAACCAATAATATCTTCAATTTCTTGTTTAACGCGATCAGGATCTGCTGACGGCAAATCAATCTTGTTAATAACAGGAATGATTTCAAGATCATGTTCTAAAGCGAGATACACATTTGCCAACGTTTGCGCTTCCACACCTTGTGCAGCATCGACTACGAGTAATGCCCCTTCACAGGCTGCAAGAGAACGAGATACTTCATAGCTGAAATCGACGTGGCCCTGGAGTATCGATGAGATTCAAAATATATTCTTCACCGTCTTGCGCTTTATACAAAATACGAACAGATTGCGCTTTAATAGTAATGCCGCGTTCACGTTCAAGGTCCATGGAGTCCAAAACTTGAGCCTCCATTTCACGTTTTTGTAATGTACCAGTATATTCAATTAATCTATCAGCGATGGTTGATTTACCATGGTCGATATGAGCTATAATACAGAAGTTTCGAATCTTTTTCGTTGACATACTATGTAAACAAGTTCAAAGAACTTGCATTCTCCTTTCTAACATACGCGATCGATAACAGCACCTCCCAATAATTGAGTGCCATTATAAAAGGCTACAGACTGACCTGGGGTAATAGCCCGTTGTGGTTCTTCAAAAATAACCTCCATTGTATCGTCATCTAAAATACGTGCTGTGCAAGGAGAAGGGTTAGCTGCATAGCGAATTTTTCCTTCTGCCTTCAATTCCTTATGAATTGTATCATCTAAGAAGTTATAGAACTTACAAATCATACGATTTGTAAAGAGACGTTCATTAGGACCCACGATGACCTCATTACGATCCCCATTAAATCCAATAACATATAAAGGGTGTTTATAAGCAATACCAAGGCCTTTACGTTGACCAATCGTATAATTAAATAAGCCGTCGTGCTTACCTAATACCTCACCATCTTCGGTAACGATATTACCAGACTCTGGCTTACCCTTCATTTCTTCTACCACTAGCTTTTGATAATTCCCATGAGGCAAGAAACAAATATCTACGCTATCTGGTTTTTTAGCGACTGGCAAATCATATTCAGCAGCTAATTTACGTGTTTCAGTCTTACATTGACCACCTAATGGGAACATAAGATGACTCAAAATACGTTGGTTCATATTGTACATAACATAACTTTGGTCTTTTGTAGGATCAACACCTTTATGTAACTCATATAGACCTGTTTCTTCATTATAATTTACTTGTGCATAATGACCAGTTACCATATGTGTGGCACCTAATTCAAGAGCACGATTGAGCATCAAGTCAAACTTGATGTTCTTGTTACAAAATACACAAGGATTTGGCGTACGACCATAGGCATATTCTTTTACAAAGTAATCTACTACGTTTTCGTAGAATACATCACGAGCATCGATAACATGATGCTCGATACCAAGAAAATCACACATCTTCTTAGCATCAGTTACGGCAAGAGGCACCTCATCATAGGGCGTACCACTCACCCATAACCATAGGGTAATACCAAATACTTTATAGCCTTGTTTTAATAGCATTGCAGCAGTTAAAGAACTGTCTACGCCGCCACTCATAGCTACAGCGATAACTTTTTCCATACTTTCTCCTTTTAATGATCTCTTGATCATAAAACTAATCAGGGTGAAAGCCTGACGTGTAAAACACTAGTTCGGTGTAAAAGTCCGAGTAGTATTGCTATAAAATTATAGCAACTTATATTATAGCCTAGAAATAGGTATATTGAAAAGATTTGAAATAAAAAGAATCCCTTTCACAAAAGAAAGAGATTCTAAACATTATCTATGTTTTAATAGTTCTTCAGCAGCTCCTAAAATACCAAGCATGGAATGTTCAAACACTAGGCCACCCTGCATGAAAATTGTATATGGTGGACGTATAGGACCATCGGCACTGAGTTCAATAGAGGAACCTTGTACAAAGGTACCACTAGCCATGATGATTTTATCTTCGTACCCAGGCATATCCCCAGGAATAGGATGTACGTGAGCATCTACAGGAGAATAGGCTTGCATACCTACACAGAAATGCTCCATTTCTTCCCCATTTTTCAGATTAATGGCTTGAATCAAATCATAGCGATCAGCATTTACCTTAGGGAATACATCATAACCTAGTAACTCACCTACAGCAGCCGTATATACAGCACCTTTAAGAGCTTGTAATACTACGTGAGGTGCCATAAATAAACCTTGGAAGAACAAGCGATAACCAGGAGCATATGAACCCATATGATCGCCAAGTCCAGGAGCTGTCAATTGATACGCTGCATCCTCTACAAGGTTTTCTCTACCAACAATATAACCACCAGTTGGTGCTAAACCGCCACCTGCATTTTTAATGAGAGAGCCAGCCATAATATCAGCACCAGCTTCTAATGGTTCTTGCAGCTCTGTAAATTCACCGTAACAATTATCTACGAAACAAATCGTTTTAGAGTTTTTAGCTTTTACAGCATCTACAATAACCTTAACATCTGCAATAGATAAAGGTTCACGTGTGCTATAGCCTCGAGACCGTTGAATCACTACTACCCGCGTATTATCGTTAACAGCGTTAGCAATAGCTTCAACATCATAGGTATTATCTTTCAATGGAACCTCAGTATAGGTAAAGCCTTTTTCTACTAAAGAACCACGTACTTCACGAGCGGCACCGATAACGGATTGCATTGTATCATAAGGAGCCCCTACGGCATAGATAAACTCTGTCCCTTTAGAGCCATTTCCCATCAAAGAAATTAATGTAGTAGCTAACGCATGTGTACCAGAAACAAAATGAGGACGAACGATAGCCTTTTCACCTTTAAATACATAGGCAAATACTTCATCTAATTTTTCACGCCCTACGTCGTTATATCCATAACCAGTAGTACCAGTGAAATGATAATCAGATACTTGGCATTCCTTAAAGGCTTCTAATACTTTTTTTGTATTGGCCAATGCAATAGGTTCAAATTTCTTAAATTCTGGTTCAGCCATTTCTAGGGCTTTACTGCGTATTTCTTCTAATGTCATGCTAATCCTTCTCTACGGATTAAATCCATAGCTTTATTAAATATAAAATCTTTAGATGTATTGCTATCAATATGTATCCATTCTATATATGGCATACGTTTATACCATGTAATTTGGCGCTTAGCAAAGTGACGTGTATTCTTCTTAATTAAGTCACGACACTCATCTAATGTTATATTGTCATTTATATAGTCTACAACCTCTTTATAGCCAATACCTTTAAAAGCTTGGCAATCTGGATTCACTCCAGATTTTATGAGTTGTTCCACCTCTTCAATCAAACCTGCATCAAACATCATATCAACGCGTAAATTGATGCGTTCATATAATTTATCACGATCTCTCATGAGACCGATAACAGGACCTTTATAGGATACACCATCTTTTGTCTGATTTCGCAACGAATCTACATCACCATGATGCAATATCTCAATAGCTCGATACAAACGATGTTTGTCGCTATATTGTATCTCTATATTATGCTCTTTACCTAATGTGAAAGCATATTCTCGTAAGCCTTCAATACCTTTTGTACTATAGAGCTCATCGAGTTCTGCTCGCAAATATTCGTCAGGTTTAACATCATTAAAGTTGTAGTTCTCCAATAATGATTGGACATACAGTCCTGTACCACCAGACAGAATAGGAGGGATATTTCTATCTTTTAATCTTGCAATTATTTCTTTAGCTTGATCTTGAAAAATAGATACCGAATATGAATCATTTGGTTCCAGTATATCGATGAGATGATGTTTCACCCGATTAAGTTCATCCACCGATGGTTTAGCGGTACCAATATTGAGTTGTTTATAAACCTGATAAGCATCACCAGAAATAACCTCAGCATGTAGCTGTTCTGCTAAGTCCAAGGTAAGATCTGTTTTGCCTACCGCAGTAGGTCCAACGATGGTAATTAAAGGGATTCACAATAGCTCCTTCATATATACTCCATAACCTATACGGCTATATTTTCCCTCCCTACCCATTGGTGAGGGTGGATATTTCTGAAAGACAGAACTAAATGGTCGTTCTTTAATGATAACACCATAAGAGGCAACACGCATAGCTTCCTCCATAATTTTATCATCAATACGACTTTCCACAGTATGTCCACGAAGTGGTTTAAATTGAGGACTATCCTCTACAGGGACCTCAAACATAGGGATCAAAATAAATAATATCTATACTTTCATCTGGTAGATTAGGTACATAGTTTTCAAAGATATCATAACTTACCTCAATACGACGTAATGCGTCCGTCACACTTTTCACATTATGCGAATAATGAGCTAAACCATAAGATGTGGCAAGCCATATAGGTAGAGAACCTTCTAGACCTTTTATTTTAGCCTGAGGAAAAGCATAGCTCATGACGATACTGTCACTACCAAGACCAATTGTACAATCAAGAAACGAAAATTCTTCTTTATCAGTTATTTTATTAGTACTTTAGTATTGTCTGAACAGCATTAATTAAATGATCTCCTTCTCCACGTTGCAAACGTAGTATACGTAATTGAGCCATGGATAAATGAAAGCTATGTTGCTGATTATCAGGAAAATGAATAGTTAAGCCATTACCAGAAAGAACAACAATAAAATCACATGGATGAGCATTAAATAATGCTGGTATAGATAATTTTCCTCTTTTTATATAGGCCATATGCATAGAGGAAGCCAAAGCTTTGGCTTCCTCTTGAATGGCCTCATTAGATTTTTGAGCTGTAGTTAATATATTCATATTAAGACCGTAAGAATAATTTACCTAATTCATCAGGTGTAAATTTGATAATCGTAGGACGACCATGAGGACATACATATGGTTTTTCGGTACTAAATAAGTCCTCAATTAAGGTAGTCATTTGATACATATTTAAATTATGACCTGCCTTGATGGCCCCTCTACAAGATGCATAAGCTAACATTTCATGTCGTAATTGGGCCTTAGTAGGCTGTTGATGATCATGTAAGTAAGAGAATATATATTGCAGAATTTCAAATGCTTTTGACTCTACTAAATCTACTGGAGCCCCTACTAATTTTATCTTAGTAGGACCACCTAACTCTACATCAAAGCCAAGATCAAGTAATGTTTCTCGTTCTTCCTCTACTAAATTCATTTCATCATTTGTGGCCTCACTATACTGAGGAACCAAAATAGATTGCATAGGAATCGATTCAGAAGACTTACACAACTTATCATAACGCACACGCTCATGTGCAGCATGTTGATCTATGATATATAGATCATCACCTTTTTTAGCTAATATATAACAAGATGCAACTTGACCCATTGGTAAAAAGCCCGAGTTTTGAATTGTACGATCTTCTATCTCTTCGTTACGAATATCGTGAGACAAAAGATTTAAACTTCTCTACATCTTCCGAAGTATAACTAGTGTAAGCAGTAGGAACAGCTTCAAAACTTTTTATCTACAAAAGAGGATTGTTCATAAGTAGCCTTAGGTGCAGGTGGTGTATACCCCTTTGTTTTAAGGTTTTCCACAAACTGCGAAGTTTCACCGCGCATGACTTCATAGCCTTTTGTACGGCGTCCACCAAAAACCTTATCATAATCTATAGCTGTTGCTATATGTTCAGCTGACTGCATCGAATCGTGTACAACAGTAGGTGCTTGATAAGAATCATAAGTAGTATTACCAGCTAAGAATGTACTATTAGAACTAAAATTCTTAATATCACTATTACTAGCAATATCATTACCATATTTATCGGATATGTTAGCAACTGTACCAGTCATATAAGATGATGACTCTCGTTCGTATCTCTCATGGAGTGGATTATTTAAAGCATTTAAGATACCGTGATATACGGCTTTAAATATAATCTTATCATCTGAGAATTTAACTTCACTCTTGCGAGGATGTACGTTTATATCAACCATTCTCGCAGGAACAGTAATATTTAGTACCACCAAAGGATGACCATTTTTCGGCAATAGTGCATGGTATGCATTATCGATAGCCTTCATTATGGTTTTATCAGAAATCACGCGATTATTGACGATAATGGTCTGCCATATCCTTGTACTTTTAAGAAGTGTGGGCTTACTCACTACGCCCATCGATATAGATAGAATCACTTTCATAAGCAACAGTAAAAATATCATCTTTGGTTTTATATCCATATAGCGCAGCTACAGTATCACTAATATCGCCATTTCCTGGTGTGATAATAGCTACCCGATCATCGATGATAAGCTTAAAAGAAATATGTGGATTACTTAGAGCTAATTTCCCTACAATATCTTGAATTTTAGAGGCTTCTGTACGCTCCGTTTTTAAGAATTTACGACGAGCCGGCGTATTATAAAATAAATCTTTAATTTCGATAGTTGTACCAGGTGCCGCACCATAAGGAATGCAATCGGTAAAGGTGCCGCCATCAACAGTAATACGAGTCCCCAAATCAGAGTCTGCTTTACGAGTAGTCAAAGAGAAATGAGATACAGAGGCAATACTAGCCAAAGCCTCCCCACGGAAGCCTAGGGACGCAATATCAAAGAGGTCCTCTACTTGTTGAATTTTAGAGGTTGCATGACGTAGAATCGCCAAACGAGCATCTTCCTCCGTCATACCGATACCATTATCAGTAATCCGCATATAGGCCACACCGCCTTCACCAATTTCAACCTCAATATTAGTGGCAGACGCATCAATAGAGTTTTCAATGAGCTCTTTAATAACTGATGCGGGACGTTCAACGACTTCACCGGCAGCTATCTTATTGATTGTCGTTTCATCCAATACGTGAATGGTTGCCATTATTTCCCGCCTCCTTTACGAGCCTCCTCTTGTAGTTCATATAATTTATTTAATGCTTCAATTGGAGTCATGCTCATTACATCGACTTCCAGTAAGCTATCTACTACGGAATGGGCTAAATAAATTGCCTAGTGGAGAATCACTAACTTGCTTAACCGCTGGTTTTGCCACATTAGTAAGTTGAGCACCCATAACTCGATTATTTAAGTCACTTGCATCATGACTTTGATCTTCCAAGGATTCTAAAATCACTTCAGCTCGTTTTAATACAGAGTTAGGTAGGCCCGCCAGTCTGGCAACATGGATACCATAACTGCGATCTGCACCACCTTTAATGATACGACGCAAGAAAGCAACATCTTTCCCTTTTTCTTTAACTGCAACGGTATAATTTTTTAATTTACTATAGCTTTCTTCTAAGCAAATCAATTCATGGTAGTGCGTTGCAAATAAAGTCTTGCTATGAATATGCTTACAAATATGTTCCACTACGGCTTGTGCGATACTCAAACCATCAAAGGTACTCGTACCCCGACCAATTTCATCGAGAATAATTAAACTATTATGGGTAGCATTTTCTAAAATATACGCTACCTCTTTCATTTCTACCATGAACGTGCTTTGACCAGTAGAAATATCGTCGCTAGCACCGACACGTGTAAAAATACGATCCACAGGTGAGATAGATGCCTCACGAGCAGGGATAAAGGAACCAATCTGTGCCATAATCATTAAGATAGCCGCTTGACGCATGTAAGTAGATTTACCTGCCATATTAGGGCCTGTAATGAGTAAGAATTCCTCATCATCATGATTTAGAACGATATCATTTGGTACAAATACCTCTCGTTTTAAAAACTTTTCAATAACTGGATGACGACCATCACGAATATTGATTTGACCATTCATCACAATAGTTGGACAAATATAGTTTTCTTCGTATCCAACTAATGCTAATGAGCATAATACATCAAGGTCTGCAAGAGCACGAGCCGTTTCTTGCACATCTTTGATAACGAGTTTAATATCATTACGCAATTGTTGATATAGTTCGTGCTCTAAAGCGATGATTTTATCTTTTGCGCTGAGAATTTTAATTTCAAACTCTTTTAACTCAGGCGTAATATAGCGTTCAGCATTGGCCAGGGTTTGTTTTCGTATGAAATAGTCTGGTACTTGTTCTGATTTACTATGGGATACCTCGAAATAGTAACCAAACACTTTATTGTAACCAGTCTTAATTTTTGAAAGCCCTGTAGCTTCTTTAATATCCGCTTCCATCTTAGCAAGCCATTGCTCGCTATTAGTCGCTAAAGAACGTAGCTCATCTAAATCAGCATTAAATCCATCTTTAATAACACGACCGTCTTTTAATGTCAACGCTGGTTGCTCTGTAATAGCTCGACATAATAAGTCATAAATATCTTTATGATCTTGCATGCGCTCATTAATAGATGTTAAAGCTAGACTTGAACATGTACCTAATACATTCTTAATATCAGGTAGAACTGCTAATGACTCACGAAGAGCCGTTAAATCTCTAGGAGACACAGATCCGGTTTCAACACGACCAACGATGCGTTCAAAATCGTAAATACAATCTAAAAAGTTACGAATATGAGAACGTTCAGCACCGCGTGTAATAAGTTCTGAAACGGCTGCTTGACGACGTTGTATTTGATTTATATCAGTTAATGGACTTTCAAGCCATTGTTTTAAAAGGCGTGCCCCCATTGGTGTCAACGTACGATCTAGTACATCCAGTAAAGTACCTTTTTGTCCACCATCGCGTAAATTATGAGTAATTTCAAGGTGCCGCAAAGAAGATGTATCAAGAATAAGGCGATTACCTACACTTAATTGATGTACATAGTTGATATGAGAAATTTCAGATTTAATGATATCCTCTAAATATAAAAGCATATAACCTAAAGCTTCCCATACATCCTCTTCCATAAGGCCTAAATCACCGAAATGAGTTACAGCTTTTTCAGCTACTTCACGTTGTGTATAGTATGTAGAAAAAGGAGAAAATACGACATTACTAAATTGATTTTCAATAAAATCCTGAATATCTTGCGGTAATATCGTTCCTTCAGGCAATATGATTTCACTTGGTCTATACATGCTGAGTGCATCGTACATATCACTGCGTTTTTCACAATCAGTGATGCGGTGCCAAATAACTTCCCCTGTAGATACATCAGAAAACACAAGAATCCACGTATCTTTTACCATATAAAATAATGATAAAAAGTTATTTGACCGTGCATCGTTACCATTTTCTGTCATCACTGTACCAGGAGTAACAACTTTAATGACATCGCGCTTAACAATGCCTTTAACTGCTTAGGATCTTCTAGTTGTTCACAGATAGCAACTTTATATCCTTTTTTTACAAGCGTTTCTATGTAGCTTTCAGCCGCATGAAAAGGAACGCCACACATCGGTGTGCGTTCCTCATCTCCTGTAGGACGACCTGTTAAGGTAATATTAAGTTCACGTGATGCGACTAAAGCATCCTCATTAAATAATTCATAAAAATCACCTAATCGAAAGAACAATAATTCTTCAGAGTATCTAGATTTAATATCTAAATACTGCTCCATCATAGGTGTTTGCTTTTTACTCATATTCACCTCATATATTATGAGTCATATCACAGATTCCGCTTATATTCGTATATTCCCATACGATTATTAAACAAATATATAAACGGGTATAATAATTTATAAACAATAGGTGCTAAGGATAACATACTTCCTGTAAAATTAATCAGTCCAGTCTGTTTAAGCTTAGGATTCATAACTACAATTTCATGACCGTCCTTAGTTCCCCACTGAAAAGAAACATTCATTTTACTAAGCATATCATGTTGTTTAGTGCGTTTCGCCACATATGGAGAAATCATATCAAGATATAACGTAAACTCTTCAAAAGAATCAGTCAGCAAGCCTAAAAACTGCTTCATTTCATCCAATGTAAGATACATAACTACACCTTCACTAACAAGCAATAGTTTTCGTCCATTTATCTCAATATTTTTAGTCCACAATTCATCAGTTATAGAACTCACTAAATTATGGACTCGTTCATGAGGCTCAAAAAAATGTGTACGTGCCTCAATCACTCCAGCAAAATCGATATTATACCAATCAATATAACCGTTGTCGACTCGATAAAACATAGTATCTAAACCGGCACCTAATGATACGACGATACAATCTGGATATAGAGATATAAAGTTTCGTATCTCTTCATCGATTACTTTTGCTCGTCCTAAAATTCCATAATAAGACATCTTAACATCTTTAAATTGATCAAAATCATAATCAATATGCTTTAAAATATCCCAGGATTTCTGATCCTTTAATACAGATTGATCTGACTCATAATCTTTCGCTCTTGCATATAGTGTCAATAATGCCGTTTCGCCTACAGCGTTTAAATCAAGTTTCATAGTTACACCTTCTTTGTAAAAAAATACAAAATGTAAATGGTGTTCATACCTATGAATGTCTTCAATATACAACTTTTATATTATTTCTATTATTATAACACATATGATTTCTAATCAGCATCTATGGTAAAAAAGAACATCGCCACCACATGTTTAGCAAACTAATTTTAGATAAAAAATCTAACCTTAGAGTTAACATAATAGTGACGAGTTCTTTTTGATTCTAATAGTTTATTTTTACAATACTACCATAACAAACCCATGTTTGAGCTTTATCGATATGAGCTGGTACAGTTTGACCAATTGATAAGGGAGTCATCCTTAGGGAATAAAACCATTTTATTACCAGATGTACGACCGAACCACATGTCTTCATCACGAGGACTTGGTCCCTCTACAATAATATCAAATACTTGTCCTTCCATAGGTTTATTTAATTCATAAGAGATTTCATTTTGTACATCCATCAATGTTTGTAAGCGAACGCGCTTAATCTCTTCTGGAATTTGATCATCCATAGTTGCTGCTGGCGTTCCAGAGCGCTTAGAGTAGATAAACGTATACGCCATGTCATAGCGCACATCTTTTAATAATTGTAATGTAGCTTGAAAATCTTCCTCAGTTTCTCCTGGGAAACCTACAATGATATCCGTAGTCACCACCACATCTTTTATTTTTTCACGGCAATAAGAAAGTAATTCTTTATAATGCTCTACCGTGTAATGACGATTCATTTTCTTTAAAATACGATTGGAACCAGATTGAATAGGTAAATGTAAATGCGTCACAATATTGGATGACCTACCAAGAGCATCAATCATAGACTTACTCATATCTTGAGGATGACTTGTCATATAGCGAATACGTTCTATACCAGGAATACCATCAAGAGCATCAACTAATGTACCAAAATCTGTACCATCTTTAAAATCTAGGCCATAAGAGTTTACATTTTGCCCCAATAAAGTGATCTCTTTAAATCCTTTAACCCCTAGGTCTGTAACCTCTTTAACAATGGCCTCTACAGGACGGCTAATCTCTCTACCACGTACATGGGGAACAATACAATAGGTGCAAAATTTATTACATCCATTCATAATAGGTACCCATGCATAAAAAGAGCCATTTGGTTTTGCCTCTAATTCAGGCAATACAGAGTTATCCATATCTACGCTGATTTGATGCGTATGTCCATGTTGTACTTCTTCAATCATCTCGTTAATATGTTGAATATTATGAGTACCCAATACAATATCAATATGAGGAGCTCGTTTAAACATTTCTGCTTGATTTTTTTGAGCCATACATCCTGTGACGGCGATAATCAAGTTTTTATTATTACGTTTTAGTCTTTTTAGCTCACCTATACGCCCATAAACTTTAGTTTCTGCATTTTCACGCACTGCACAAGTATTTAGCAGAATTAAATCTGCAGTTTCAACATTCTCTGTTGGTATATACCCAACAGATTCAAGCTGATGCGATAATCGCTCAGAGTCGGCGGTATTCATTTGACAACCATAGGTGTAAATATAATAAGACTTCATTCTAACTCCTACACTTTAACAATCTTACGTTTTGTTTCAATAATATTCTTAACTTTAATGGACATGCGTTCAATAGACATGCCGGTAATATATTCAATTTCATTGCGAACAGATTTTTGTACCTGTTGCATCAACGGTTTAACAGGATATCCATGTTCAATAACTACAGCCATATCAACAACAAGACCGTTTTGACCTTTGTCGCTTTTTTTAAAAGAAATTATACTGGTCTCATCGACACCAGCTACTTTTTTTAACCCATTTCTAATCAATTTAATAATTACTTCATCGTCAAAAGTGAGTCGACCATAATAGCTAAAAGCAGGCCGTACAACAGAACGTTCAAATCCTTCAGAACCAATTTGACCTAAGGTATCTTGATCTTGTTTTTTCAAAGTCCTGCGGCGCCACATGGTTTTGATTGGATCAATCAAATACCCCCTAAAGTGTGGCTTTAATTCCATAGTCGGCACAGGAATTATATGTTTACCCTCTTTAAGACGTGCATGTTGTGCCTTTTCAATTTCCTTAGGTGTTGCAACATCTTCTATACGAATATATCGATCAGGTTCTTGTAAGCCTAAAGCTTTAGTAATCTTCTTAACCATATTATCAGAAGTGCCGATAATCATAAGCTTATTAGGTTTAATCTTATCTAATTGTTCTTGTACGGATTTAACTTGTACTTCGTCTTGAAAAATAGCACGACGAACAGCTTTTAAACGACTAGACTCTTTTTTTGCAGAAAAGCCAGCTACAATTTTATTATCATGAATCAAAATACCATCATCGATGATACATTCAATTTTATTTTCATGAGCAACTACGAGGGCACGATGACTTTTTACCTGTGCCACTACTACCTACAAAAGCAACGACTTCCATAGCCTACCTCGTCATTTATAACAAACTAATAAATTCTGATACATCCTTACCAGATACTAAGTAATCACCAAATCTATCAGGTTTCTTGCCTACAATACCATGGTAATCAGAACCACCAGTAATAAATAGCTTATGCTTTTTAGCGAATTCTTTATATCGCTCCACATCATCATCATTATGCTTTGAGTGATATACCTCCATACCATCAAAATCATAATTTAACATTTCCAACACATATTCATCACTGGTAACCAATTTAGGATGAGCCATAACAGCAAGTCCTCCAGCTTTATGTATAATATCAATAATATAAGGAACCTCTACTTTTACCTTAGGAACATAGCAAGGACTATCTTTTCGAAGAATACCTTTAAATACATCATTAATATCCTTGGCATAACCACCATCAATTAAAAGTTTACCAATATGTGGGCGACCATAAGCTTTTAGTATCAGGAAATTGTTTAATGAGCTCTTCTTTTGTAATATAATATCCTTCATTATTACAACGACGGATAATTTCATCGATACGTTCTTCACGTTTTCCTTTAAAAAACGTAATAAAATCGATTAAATCTTTATTATTTTCATCAAAACAATATCCTAAAATATGAATTGACTTATCTTTATAATCAGCACTAAATTCACAGCCATTTACGATTTTAATAGATTCATTAGGATCTAACTCTTTTTGAGCAGCACGCAATGCTTGAATGCCGTCTATTTCATCATGATCGGTTAAAGCCATCATAGATACATTACAGTCTATGGCATGTTGCAATAGATCTTTAGGTGTTTCAACACCATCTGAAAAGATGGAATGCATATGAAAATCTACAAGCATATAGCACCTCCATTCCAAATATTCTATCATTTAATTATGACTTATTTAATCTATTAATTCAAGTTTAGAAAGAAAAAAATTGCGACCCTAATGAACATTCACTAGAATCGCAATTCTATTATAAGTTTTGAAGCAATTCTGTTACTTTATCAGATACAGAATCAATAGCACATGGAAGAGTTTCTCCAGACTTACGGATTTGAATTTCTACTTCGTTATTCTCAAGAGTATTTTTACTTACTGTAATGCGAAGTGGATAACCAATCAAATCAGCATCTTTGAACTTAACACCTGCACGATCTTTACGATCATCTAACAATACATCTACACCAGCATTTTGTAATGCAGTATAAATAGTTTGACTAGTAGACATTAATGCTTCGTCTTTTGCATTAATTGGAACAATAACTGCTTCAAATGGAGCGATAGAACGTGGCCAAATAATACCATTTTCATCGTGATATTGCTCAATAGCAGCAGCTAGTGTACGAGATACACCGATACCATAGCAACCCCATAATCATTGGATTAGGACGACCATTTTGATCTAAGAATGTAGCTTGTAATGCTTCAGAATACTTTTGTACCCAATTTAAATACTTGACCCACTTCGATGCCTTTAGCATGTTCTAAAGTACCACCACATTTAGGACACACATCGTCCTTCGTGATTAAACGAATTGGAGCAACAATAATATCTTCTACATTAAAGTCCCGTTTTGGATTGATATTAACGTAGTGAGCATCTTTTTTATTAGCGCCACCACAAACATTGTAAGTTTCCATAACAGATTCATCAACAACAATAGCAAATTCTTCTGTTTGTTTTAAACCAATAGGACTGATAAAACCAGCTGTTAAACCTACTTTTTCTAATTCTTCAGGGGTAGCCATCTCAGGCTCTACAGCACCAAGAACGGCATGTTGTACAGCGACTTCATTTACTTCATGGTCACCACGAACAATGGCTAATACCACTTTACCATCAATAGAAAATACTACCGCTTTGATAGTTTTATGTAATGGTAAATTTAACATGTCTGCCACAGCTTCAATAGAACTTGCATTTGGTGTATCCACAACAGATAACTCATGAAGAACTTCTTCGTCTTGCTTCATGATACCAGGCTTGCCGATTTCAATGTTAGCTGCATAATCACACTTAGTACAATATACGATATCAGCTTCACCAGCTTCGGCAATGGCCATGAACTCATGCGTACCACTACCACCGATTGCACCACTATCAGCCTCTACTGGGCGGAATGTAAGACCACAACGTGTAAAAATACGTGTATATGCATCGTACATAGATTTATAGGATTCATCTAAACCGGCTTCATCTACATCAAAAGAATAAGCATCTTTCATAATGAATTCACGGCTACGCATCAAGCCATAACGTGGACGACGCTCATCACGGAATTTACTTTGAATTTGATATAAGTTGACTGGTAATTGACGATATGAGTTAATCTCATTTTTAACGAGGGTTGTAATCATCTCTTCATGTGTTGGTCCTAGACAAAATTCATTATCATGACGATCATTGATACGCATCATTTCTGCGCCATATGCGTTCCAACGGCCAGACTCTTTCCAAATTTCTGCAGGCTGTAAAATTGGCATCATAATTTCTTGAGCACTAGCACGATCCATTTCTTCACGTACAATAGCTTCAATCTTTTTAATACTTCTCCAACCTAATGGTAAAAAACTATATAAACCATTTGCAGTTTTACGCATAAAACCAGCGCGAAGCATAAGCTGTTGGCTTACTACATCAGCGTCAGATGGAACCTCACGCAATGTAGGTGCATATAATTTAGTGGCTAACATAAAGACTCCTCATCTAAATTTTCTAAATATTGGTCAATTTCTCTAAACAATGTATCTACTAATTCGGCTTCTGGTACAGTCTTAATAACTTTCCCTTTACGGAAAATAATACCTTGACCATCACCACCAGCAATACCAAAGTCGGCCTCACGCGCTTCCCCTGGACCATTTACAACACACCCCATAACGGCAACCTTAATAGGCGCTTTTATGGATGCTAGACGTTCTTCTACAATACCAGCCATATCAAATAAATTTACTTGGCAACGGCCACATGTAGGACAAGATATCATAGTGGCCCCAAAATTTCTTAATCCTAAACTACTTAAAATACTTCTACCTACTTCAATTTCGTGAATTGGATCTCCAGTTAAGGATACCCGTAATGTATCACCAATGCCATCGAGCAATAATGCACCAATCCCCATAGCAGATTTAATAGTGCCTTGTTTAATAGTACCAGCTTCTGTTACCCCTAAATGTAACGGATAAGGAATCTTATCAGATAACTTACGATATGCTTCCACCATTAGAGGTACTTCCGTGGCTTTAATGGATAATTTCATTTGACGATAATCGAGTTTTTCTAAAATTCTTACGTGTTCTAAAGCTGTTTCAACCATACCATCCGCTGTAGGATGTCCTCCATGAGCATCGAGAATATGCTTTGGTAAAGAGCCTGCATTAACACCAATGCGAATTGGGATTTGTTTAGGTTTTGCCTTTTCAATAACGGCTAAAACCTTATCTTCACCACCAATATTTCCTGGATTAATGCGCAATCCATCAACATTATTTTCAATAGCTTCTAAAGCTAATCTATAATCAAAGTGAATATCGGCGATCAAAGGAATTGAAATGCCCGCTCTAACAGCCTTAAAGCCTTTGCAGATGCCATTGTAGGAACGGCGACACGAACCAGTTCACAACCAGCCTCTGCTAAATGATTAATTTCTGCAATTGCCTTCTCTGTATGTACTGGATCCGTAGTAATCATAGATTGAATACTTACCGGTGCATAATCGCCGATTTTAACTGTACCTACATAGATACCATTTGTTGGTTTACGTACAATCATTGTAATCTCCCATCTGTCTTATAGTAAACGGAAAATATCCTGCGTTGTTACATATAAGAATAATGCTACCATTAAGGCAACCCCAATCATTTGTATATACATAAGAGCTTTAGCAGGTAATCTACGGCCTGTTATAGCTTCCGCCAAGATAATAATCAAGTGACCACCATCTAAAACAGGTAATGGTAAAAGATTAATAACCCCTAAGTTAATACTAAGGAATGCAGCAAAACTTAATAGTGGTGCAAATCCTGATTGTGCAATAGTACCTGCCATTTGGGAAATTCCTACTGGACCAGATAATTCGGCTGCTTGTGTGCCACGAATCATATCATAAATCCCACTGACCATAGCAACAATAGTTTGCCCCGTCCGACTAACAGCAAGGCTCAAAGATTCACCAATACTATAAGTTTCACGAGTAAAGCTAGGGTAGATGCCAATCTTAGGACTATCTTGTTCCATTTTAGGTATTACCGTAGTCTCTATAGTTTTTCCTTCACGCTCTACAACAACAGTTACACCATGGTTTGCTGTGCCTTGTAAGCTAGGACGAATATCATCCCAAGTACTAATTTTTTTACCATCAATCGTAATAATTCTATCGTTAGCTTCTAAATGAGCCTGTTCTGCAGAACTACCCGCAATAATGTTACCAATTACAGGTTCATTTGTATATGTAAGATTTCCTACAGTCACATTTAGGCCAAAGAAAAGTACAATGGCTAATATAAAGTTAAATACAGCCCCTGCAGAAATAACAATAAATTTTTTCCACGCAGGTTTATTATAAAAGGAGCGCTCATTAAGAGGCTCGTCAGGTGTCATACCAGCAATACGATTAAATCCTCCAAGAGGAATTATACGAATAGAATATAAAGTTTCCCCTTTTTGTACTTTAAATATAGCTGGACCAAAACCTATAGCAAATTCATCAACTTGCATACCTGACATCTTAGCTGTAATAAAATGGCCTAATTCATGAATAAACACGATTAAACCAAATACAAATATTGTGGCTAATGCCGTAATCATATATTCTCCTATAACATCAACGATGTTGCCTTTTCACGGGCCCATCTATCGATGGATAATAAATTATCTAATGTAAAATCATCTTCTGGTCCCATAGATTCAAGAACAGAAGTAACGACTTTATAAATATCACCAAAGGCGATTTTATCTTCTAAAAAGGCATATACTGCCGTTTCATTAGCTGCATTAAATACAGCAGGTTTAAATCCACTAGCACGTCCCACCTCATACGCAAGTCGAAGTGCAGGAAAATCGTCATATCGTGGAGGTAAAAACTCCAATTGTAGAGCTTGAGTAAAATCAAGATGATTCATACTTAAAACTTCACGTTTGGGATACGTCAAAGCATATTGAATGGGCTCGCGCATATCTGGATTACCCATTTGCGCTAATATTGCACCATCCTTCATACGTATCATAGAATGAACAATACTTTGAGGATGTACTACTACATCAATATGATCAAAATCAAAACCAAATAACCAATGAGCTTCTATTACCTCTAAGCCTTTATTGAATAAAGAGGCAGAATCTATAGTTATTTTATTGCCCATATTCCAAGTAGGATGTCGCAAACAATCTGCAGCAGTTGCAGTTTGAATTTTACTAGAATCCCATGTGCGTAAAGGACCACCAGAAGCAGTGACGATTAAAGAATCAACATTGTCACGTTTCTGTCCTTCTAAGCACTGAAATATAGCACTATGTTCACTATCGATAGGTAGGATTTGCACGCCATGTTCTTTAGCTAAAGTCGTAATTAATGGACCTCCAGCAACAAGAGTTTCTTTATTAGCAAGACCTATAGTCTTACCTTGTTTTATAGCTTCCACTGTAGGCTCAATGCCCGCAGCACCTACAATAGCAGTAACAATCATTGTTGCTTCTTGAATTGTAGCTGCTGCAATGAGGGCTTCCTTACCACCTATCAATTTTGTAGGACCTGTATAGCGTGCTTGTAATTCTTTAAAAGCACCTTCATCTACAAGACCCGCCACCAAAGGTTTATATTCTTTAATCTGATGTTCTAAGAGGTCAATATTATGATGTGCCACTAAGGCAACCACCTTGAATTGATCTGGATGTTGAGACACCACATCAAGCGTCTGTGTACCGATTGAGCCAGTACTGCCGATAATACTTAGGTATTTCATAAGTGTACCTCTATAAAATTAGTACGAAAATAGTAATATATATACTAATGTAATAGGAGCCGCAAATAATAAACTATCAAAGCGATCCAATACACCGCCATGACCTGGTAATAATGTACCAGAATCTTTTACATTACATAGTCGTTTAATCTTTGATTCAAACAAATCACCTAATGGTGCTAATATACCGCTAATCATACCTACATGGATTCCCATCCACCAAGGAATGCCAACGATATACGAAAATACTGCACCTGTAAGGATACAGCCGATAAATCCACCAATAAAACCTTCTAGTGTTTTATTAGGACTAATGGATGGTACTATTTTACGTTTACCAAAAGCTCGACCTGAAAAATATGCAAAGGTATCACTAGCCCAAGTAGTAAACAATAATAACCAAAGTGTAATAGTGCCCCAGTTATATAGTTCAAAAGGCATTGATAAATTCATGTAAATTGAATCATGACGAATCAAGAGCAATGAAGTCATACCCATACCAATATATAATAAACCAAATACACTAAAGGATACACTAGACATCGAGTACTTAGTTTCACCAAATGTACACAACATATAATTGGCAAATAAACTTAATACTAAAAATAGCTATAGCTATAATATACTGATGACATGCAAGAGCAATCATTAGCAATAAAATGCTAATATATCCCCATATAATGGATATCCGAACACGTTTAGCTTTACCAAGTAATACAAACTCACGCCACCCTAATAAAGCTAAAAGTGTAATTAGCACATCATACACTAATCCACCAAATGTAATGGCCCCTAAGGCAATAATAAAACCAATAACAGCGGTAATAACACGTGTTTTTAACATTTTTTATTCCTCATCACATAAGCCACCAAATCGGCGTTCTCGTTTCTGATATGCCGCCACAGCTTCAAGTAAAGTTTCCTTAGTAAAATCTGGCCAATGCAAATCGGTAAACCAAAATTCAGCATACGCTAGTTGCCATAACAAAAAATTACTAATTCTAAAATCACTACTAGGACGAATTAATAAATCTACATCACTAAACTCTTTAGTGAATAATTGAGAACTTACATATTCTTCAGTAATTTTGTTCATTGTAATAACGCCATCCGCAACGGATTTTACAATGTCGCGAATAGTTCTAACTATTTCATCACGCCCACCATAGTTAATCGCTAACTGTAATGTGAGGCCTGTATTATTCTGAGTTAATAATTCTGCATCTTGAATGATTTTTTGTAGGTCTTCTGAAAGCCCTCCAATAAAACCAATAAATCGAATGCGTACATTATGTTCATGCATATACTTAACATTATTATTTAAGTATTCTTTTATGAGAGACATAAAGTAAAGAAACTTCCTGTTCAGGACGTTTCCAGTTCTCCGTGGAGAAACCATATACCGTAAGAGCTCTAATTCCGATCTCATCTGCGGCCATAACAATTTCTTTTAATACATCTGCACCAGCACGATGCCCCATGGAGCGCGGCATGCCTCTGCGTTTAGCCCATCGTCCATTACCATCCATAATAATAGCAACATGTTGTGGAATTATATTACGATCAATGACAGGCGTATCAGAACGTTTACGGTTAAATAATTTCTTTAGCATAGTCTACCTCGATAGAATTTCCGAAGTCGCTGGCAATCATTGGTCTATATAGTAGTATATGTAAACACTCATCAACCTTTGTAATACGTGCCACATAAAATCCTTTATCTGAAATTTCAAAGAAGCGATTAAAGGATCCACCAATCATTACCTTAAAAGGAATATGGGCAGCCTGCAAACGAGACTTTGCAAGCTGCCATGGTATTCCAATAAGGCTATTAGAATCAAACATTATACTTCTAATACGTCCTTTTCTTTTACTGCTTTTAACTCATCGATTTGCTTAACTTTAGCATCGGTAAGCTTTTGGATTTGATCTAAACCGTCTTTAGCATCATCTTCAGTAATCGTTTTAGCTTTCTCTTCTTTTTTTAATGCTTCATTTACATCGCGACGAATGTTGCGCACTGCAACTTTTGCATCTTCAGCCTTTTTATGAACTACTTTAACGATTTCTTTACGACGTTCCTCAGTTAATTGAGGAATACTTAAACGAATTTGTGCACCATCATTACCTGGGTTCAAACCTAAATCAGATTGTAAAATTGCTTTTTCAATAGCACCAATCATTGTTTTATCCCAAGGTGCAATCACAATCATGCGAGGTTCAGGCACGGAGATATTCGCAACTTGATTAATGGGTGATGGACTTCCATAGTAATCAACCATTACTTTATCAAGTAGTGCTACACTAGCACGGCCTGTACGAATAGATGCGAATTCATGTTTTAAAGCCTCAATAGACTTATTCATGCGGTCTTCTGCTTGTTGTAACAATTCTTTAATTTCCATATGAATTATTCTCCTCGAACAATGGTCCCTATCTCTTCACCTTTAGCAGCTTTTGTAATATTACCAGGAATATCCATGCTAAATACAATAATAGGAATATTGTTATCTTTACATAAAGTTGTGGATGTAGCATCCATTACTTTTAATTCTTTTTGTGATAATCTCGTTATATGTTAATTCGTCAAATTTAACGGCATTAGGATTTGTCTTAGGGTCAGAATCATATACGCCATCAGCAAATTTCTTTGCCATTAAAATAGCATCGGCTTCAATTTCAGCGGCCCGTAATGCAGCTGTTGTATCTGTAGAGAAGTAAGGTTTACCAAGGCCAGCACCGAAGATGACGATACGTTTTTTTTCTAAATGACGAATAGCGCGACGACGAATATAAGGTTCTGCAATTTCTTGCATTTCGATAGCCGTTTGTACACGTGTATCTACACCAGCTTGTTCTAATGCATCTTGCAATGCTAAGGAGTTCATCACTGTTGCAAGCATCCCCATATAGTCAGCAGTAGCACGATCCATACCTTGATTGCTACCAGCTAAACCTCTCCATAGGTTACCACCACCAACAACAATTGCGATTTCTAAATCAGTGGATTTTGCTAAAGCAGCAATTTCTTTTGCAAATTCTTCGACAACATCAGGATTAATACCAAAACCTTGTTCACCTGCTAATGCTTCACCACTCAACTTTAAAACAATACGTCGAAAGTTTCTTTTTGCCATATTTTTACTCCTCTATTGCAAAATAAGAGAACACTGTACGGTGTTCTCTTATTGTTTATTAATTATTTACCAACAGATGCCATTACTTCTGCTACGAAGTCATCTTGGCGTTTTTCAATGCCTTCACCTAAACCATAGCGAACAAAACGACGTACGTTGATGTTTTCACCGATTTTTGCAATACTTTCATTAATGATGTCTGTAACAGTTTTATCGCCATCTTTAATGAATACTTGTTCTAATAGGCAATTTTCTTTATAGAATTTTTCGATACGGCCAGCAACCATTTTTTCTAAAACAGCTTCAGGTTTTGGTTTGCGACCAGCTTTAACGTCTTCTTCAGCTTCTACTTTAGCTTGTTCCAATAATACTTGTTTTTCGTGTTCAATTACTTCAGTAGGAACTTCTTCACGGTTCAAGTATGTAGGATTTACAGCCGCAATTTGCATTGCGATATCGCGTGCTAAATTTTGGAAATCATCAGTTTTTGCAACGAAGTCAGTTTCACAGTTAACTTCCACTAAAACACCGATACGACCACCAGCATGAATGTAGGATTGTACTACACCTTCAGCTGCAATACGACCAGCTTTTTTAGCTGCCGCAGCCAAACCTTTTTCACGAAGAAGGTCAACCGCTTTATCGATATTACCGTCAGTTTCAACCAATGCTTTTTTTAGCGTCCATCATACCTGCGCCAGTCATGTCGCGCAATTCTTTTACCAAAGCAGCAGTAATTGCCATTATTTTTGTTCCTCCTAGTATTAATTAAGGTAAGGATATAGTCCTTACCCCAATTATATATGTTATAGATTTATCTTTCAAATGCTAATACGACAACGATTAAGCTTTACCGTCTCGAACCATTTCAGCAGAGTCAGCTACCATGTTATCTAATGCTTCTTCGAAGGATTCGCCTTGACGACCTTCAAGAACAGCGTCAGCCATTTTACCAGCCAACAATTTAACAGCACGGATAGCGTCGTCATTTGCTGGAATTGGGAAATCAACTTCATCTGGGTCACAGTTAGTGTCAACTGTTGCAACCACTGGAATGCCCAATTTTTTAGCTTCCGCAATAGCAATTTTTTCTTTTTTAGGATCTACTACGAAAAGAGCACCTGGCATTTTAGGCATATCTTTGATACCACCAAGGTATTTTTTTCCAATTTATCCATTTCATGACGAAGACCGATAACTTCTTTTTTTAGGCAATACTTCGAAAGTACCGTCTTCTGCCATAGCTTCCAATTGTTTTAAACGTTTAATACGAGTTTCAATTGTTTTGAAGTTAGTCAACATACCGCCCAACCAACGTTCGTTAACGAAGAACATGTTAGCACGGATAGCTTCTTCTTTAATAGCTTCTTGAGCTTGTTTTTTTAGTACCTACGAACAAGATTACTTCGCCTTGGGAAGCAACTTCACGCAAGAAATTGTAAGCTTCTTCTACTTTTTTAACTGTTTTAGACAAATCAATGATATAAATACCATTGCGTTCAGTGAAGATGAATTTCGCCATTTTAGGGTTCCATCTTCTAGTCTGATGACCAAAGTGTACACCAGCCTCTAATAATTGTTTCATTGATACTACTGCCATTGTGGCACCTCCTGTTAATTAACCTCCGCCGCTTCATCCTTCGGGTCACCCAAAATTAGGCACAGTACCGAAGTCCACTGACGTGCATATTTTTCATACCTAATAATTCTAACAAAAAATCATAGCAAAAGCAAGCAAGGAGTGAGGAATTCTTTAAGTATTCCTCACTCCTTATTTTAAATACATTCTCTTTCTTATTGATGTACGATCTTATGTTCAAATTTGAATTATAGAATATTATGAAAACTATTTATTCAATTATTGCGAATGGAGTCAATCATACTTGCACGATTTTCTGCTCCAAACACTGCAGAACCAGCAACTAAAACTGTAGCCCCCGCTCTTTTAATCGGTACACAAGTAATATCGTTAATACCACCGTCCACCTCAATGACTGCCGTTGAATTGTCTACTTCTTCTAACAATATCTTAGCTTGTTTAACTTTTTTTATGGCATTCTTAATAAAAGATTGTCCTCCAAATCCTGGATTCACAGACATAATTAAAAATCATATCTAAATCTGCAGCTACATCTTCTAGTAGAGATACAGGTGTACTAGGATTCAATGCTACACCAGCCTTCATCCCACACTGCTTGATATGTTGAATCAAACGATGCATATGAGGTACAGTTTCTTGATGAAAAGTAAAATATTCTACACCAATTTTTGCAAATTCTTCTACATAATCACCAGGATTAGTAACCATCAAATGCACATCAAATGGTAATTTTGTATATGGACGAATGGCTTTCACAATGGGAGCACCAAAGGTTAGATTCGGAACAAAGTGTCCATCCATGATGTCGATATGTAATAAAGTCAGCCCCCGCTGCTTCAATAGATTTTAATTCTTCGCTTAACACCGCAAAATTTGCGGAAAGCATAGATGGTGCAATTTTTATCATATTAAAACCTCTTTCGTTGACTTTCTATATCATTACGTATAGACATATAAGCATCATATCGTCCTTGATGAATATGACCAGCTTCTAGAGCAGCTTTAATCCCACAAATGGGTTCATGTTCATGATAGCAAGGATTAAATTTACAAGTATCAACATATTCACCAAATTCTGGGAATAATGTAGGCAATCTTTCAAGGGAAACATCATTAAATTCAATAGCACTAAATCCAGGTGTATCCATGATAAAAGAATCTGCATCTAAACTATATAAAGAAGCGTGACGAGTAGTATGTTTACCACGTTTAATCTTATCACTTACCTCCCCAGTCTGGAAGGCAAATTTTGGGGTCTACTGCATTTAAAAGACTACTTTTACCAACACCAGATGGTCCTGCAAAAGCCGTTACCTTATGTTGAAGCACATGACGCAAATCATCAATGCCTGTCATATTATATGTGGATGTCATCAAAACCTCATAGCCGATTGATTTATAAAGATCAACCATAGCTTTCGTCTCTGAATCCATCAAGTCACATTTATTGATACATAGTACGATAGGTATATCCGCATGTTCAATCATAACGAGCATTTTATTGAGTAATAACTCATTAATATCTGGTTCATGGGCAGCCACAACTAATACAACTTGGTCAATATTAGCTACTGCAGGGCGAACCATCGAATTATGACGTTCATGGATGGATTCAACGAACCCATCCTCCGAAATCGTAACGCGGTCCCCTACAAGTAAACTATAGCGTCCTTGCTTAAGTCTGCCACGAACCTTACATTCATGAATGGTACCTGTATCATCTTGTACATAAAAGTACCCATTCATATTTTTGACAACAATGCCTGTAATCATAGTACCTCTTATAATGCAGTTTCTTGCACTAATGCACCATTGAGGTACACCTCAATACGTACATTACCTACACCAGACACTTTTTTAACAACACGATCTCCAGGTTTATTCGTATCATCATAGATTACGGCAGAACCTTCATCATCTTTTACGACAATTTTAAGTTCTTGATTTTTAGAACCAGCTGGTACAGTAACATCTATAGTACCAGTTGTTTTATTACCACTGTTTCCTTCTTTTTTATCGGATTTCTTTTTATCATCTTTGAACTCAGTCGTAAGATTTAATGTGGAACCTTCGTCAATTTCGTCGCCAGCTTTAATGCTTTGCTCTATAACCACAGATTTTTCTTCCACAGATCCAGATACTTGGTTTACACCTAGTTGAATATTACTCAATGTATCACGAGCATCTTTTAATGTCATACCAACAAGATTAGGTACTTTGACTTTCTTAGCCTTCGCTTTATTTACTACGAGATCAATTGTTGTCCCTTTAGACACTTTAGAATCTCCTGAAGGACTCTGAGCAATAATTACACCATCTTTTTTACCATCTACAGATTGTTGTGTTATTTTCCCCACAACTAAACCTAAATCTTTAAGTCGTTGACGGGCTTGATCGACAGTTAAATCAGTTAAATCTGGCACCGTAATATCGCCTACACCTTTAGAAACTACAAGGTGAATTGTCCGTTGCTCTTTAACCTTTTCTCCAGCCCCAGGTGTTTGAGAAATAACTTGACCAGCTGGCACATCAGGATTTCGTAACTTCACTTGTAGACACACGCAAATGTTTATCTTCTAAGATATTTTTTGCTACAGAAACTTGTTTGCCTACCACATTAGGTACATCTACTGTTGTATTACTCCAGAAATTTCCGTAGCTTAAGAAAGCACCTAAAAATGCTACTAAAAAAATGACAGCAGCACCTAGAACGATGTATTTTTGTGGAATCGATGCAATTTTACTTAACATACTCTTCTTTTTACCCTCGTCTTTTCGTTCTTCTTGAATAGTACTTAGATCTTCAAGTGCTTCAGGATCAACCGCAGGAATCATTTGTGTAGCAAAATCATATGGTTCATGACGTTGTGTTTTCCCCATTGTAAAACCTTGAGATAACCGCAAATCACTGATCATATCAGAGATAGAATCAAAGCGATCTGCAGGATTTTTAGATAATGCCTTCATAACAACAGCTTCTAAAAGCGGAGGGATTGATGGATTATATCGAGTTGGAGGTTCTACCTTCTCACGAACGTGTTTTAATGCTACTGCAATTGGCGTTTCCCCTTCAAATGGTACACGACCTGTAAGCATTTCATACAATACAACACCCAATGAATAGATATCTGTATTTCCATCTACTGGTTTACCACTAGCTTGCTCTGGTGATAAATAGTGTGCAGAACCCAAAATCGAATTCGTATACATAACTGTGTTAGTTGCATTTATTGCACGAGCAATACCAAAGTCAGTTACTTTAACGCGCCCCGTATTGGTAATAATAACATTATGTGGCTTTATATCACAATGAACAATGCCCATTGTATGCGCGTGTTCTAAGCCTTCAGCTATGGCGATAGTAAATTTAACAGCCTCATCTATGGACAGTCTTCCATGACGAGTTATATATTTTTTTAAGGTTTCACCATCTACATATTCCATAACAATGTAATGTAAATTTTGATCAAAACCTACATCATACATATTTACAATATTTGGGATGATTTAATTTACCTGCCGCTTGTGCTTCTCGTTTTAAATCGAGTCACAAATTCATCATCATTTGCAAAATTAGCATGCAATACTTTTATTGCTACTTGTCTACCTAGTAAGGTATCTTCTCCAAGGTATACATCAGCCATTCCACCAACGCCAATTTTATCAACAATACGGTAGCGGTTATCTAGAAGTATGCCTTTTATATTCATAGTACTCATTATTTCTCCATTTCTAGATTAGATTGTTCCCACCACAATGGTCACATTATCTCCTGCTCCGACTTCATATACAGCTTCCATCAATGATTCAATAACCAACATATCATCATCCGTTGATTGTAATGCAGAGGCAATTACATCATCAGATACATAGCCACTTAATCCATCAGTGCAAAGTAAAATACGATCACCGGGAAGAATAGACTCTACACCACTATCAACCTCTAAGATTTCATCAACACCGACTGCACGGGTTAATAAATTACGTTGAGGGTGATTTAGCATTTCATCCTTTGTAATCTCTCCAGCTGTTAATAATTCTTGTACCATAGAATGATCCGTAGTAATTTGTCGTAAATGACCATCTCTATATACATACAAACGACTATCACCAACACTTGCCCAGTAAAGTTGATTACCATTTATAGCTGTAACTACAGCGGTAGTACCCATACCAGCAAGTCGTTCTTCACAAGCAACGCGATTTACAATACGTTGATTAGCGTGAATGATAGCATCACATAAGTCTTGTTGACCTATCGTTTCAAGGGAGGACAAATATTCTTTTATTTCATCTACAGCATAGGTACTTGCAATTTCACCACCGCTATAACCACCCATGCCATCAGTAACAGCACAAATATGGCCATCAATGAAAAAACGGTCCTCGTTACGCTGGCGCACAAGCCCAATTTTACTTAAACCAACAAAATTATTCATGATTCTCCTTTTTCCGACCATGAGCAGCCTTTAACTGCCCACATGCGGCTTGGATTGCATCGCCCATTTCCTTTCGTACCGTTACTGATACGCCATAGGAACTAACGATGTCTTTAAATGTATTCATATTCGTAATAGATGGTTTATATAATTCAATATGTTCATTGCCATTAACTGGGATCAAGTTAACATGACAATTTGGGAAATCTTTACAGATTTTCCCCAAAGCATGAGCCTCATCCATAGATGCATTTACAGAATCTATAAGAATATACTCAAAGGTAACACGACGCTGTGTCGTATTATAATAGTATTTTACCGCATCTAAGACTTCCGTCAATTCATAACGTGCCCCAACGGGCATAATACTACGACGAACTTCATTATTTGTAGCATGTAATGAAAGTGCTAAGGTTATTGGCAAACCTTCATCAGCTAATTTATAAATATTAGGAACCCAACCACAAGTGGAAATCGTCATCTTACGATAACTAATATTACAAATCATAGGGATCATGTAGTAGTTGTAATGCTTGTAATACATTATCATAATTTTGTAACGGCTCCCCAGCGCCCATAACGACAACAGAATGTATTTCCTCTTTAGTAAGAGCCCCAAATATGACAACTTGTCCAATAATCTCAGCGACTGTTAAATCTCTGTATAAGCCACCTTGTGTAGAAGCACAGAATACACATCCCATAGCACACCCCACTTGAGAGGAAACACATACAGAATACCCATAGTGTTGCTCCATCAAAACTGCTTCCACACGACTTTGATCTGACATCTCTACAAGTATTTTGCGAGTCTTTCCATCAGGGGCAATAGACTCTGTAATTAATGTAGGTAAAGAAATAACACAATTATCACCTAGCCATTGACGCAAGTCTTTCGGAAATTGTGTCATGTCTTCAAAATCAAAAATATATCTATGATAGATATAGTCAATTAACTGTTTCGCTCGAAACTTTTGTATATTATGGGTCTTAAAGATAGATTGTAATTCTTCTAAAGACTTACCCAATAATTCTATCATGGTGCTCCATTTCTTATATTATGATAAGCGTTTCATGCGAGCCATAAAGAAACCATCCATATGATCTCGCGGTGGATAGGTTGTAATCATACCATCTATAGCTTGTGGTGCCCCTTTATATGATACAGGATCGATGATAAAGTTCTTATGAATTGCCAAGAATTTATTTAGAACAGCTTCATTTTCACCACTATTCATAGTACATGTGGAATATACTAAATATCCATTAACCTTAACCATTTCAGAAGCTTTTTCTAATATTTCAAGTTGTAACGGCGGCAACTCAATAAGTAAAGACTCTGTTTTACGCCAACGCATGTCTAATTTCTTTTGTAATATACCTAGACCAGAACAAGGAGCATCAACTAAGACGCGATCAAATTGTTCTTTCCAATTATCAGGAAGATAACGACCATCTTGAAGCTTAGTAGAAATAATAGATACACCTAATCGCTCAGCATTTTGATTAATCAGTTCTAATTTATGGTCGTAAATATCACAACTCATAATAGCTCCTGTATTATTCATAAGACTTGCCATATGCATAGACTTGCCACCTGGTGCAGCACAACAGTCTAAGATAAGCTCTCCTGGTTGAGGATCTACCACATGGGCTACTAACATAGATGCTTTATCCATAAAAGTAATATGACCTTCTAAAACAGGTTTAGCTTTTTCTAAATGACCTTGATGTCCATCAATATAAACTACTTCAGGAATATATGTATCCTGTTCTACAATCCAATCTAAATCTTCTAATTCTTTTAAACAATCCTCAATAGATACTTTCACTGTATTTATGCGAGCCGTCAAACGAGGTTGTTCATTAAACCAAGAACAAAGATCTACGGTCTTATCTTTTCCCATTTCTTTTTATCCATAAGTTGACAAGCCATAATGGTTGATTGTAGATAAAGGAAATTTCTTCAGCTTCGGACTTAGCTAGTTCACCGATAGAAATGCTATCACTTTCACGTAAAACCGAACGCAAAACAGCATTTACAAAACCAGATAAACCTCTAGTTAGCTTTTTGGCGAGTTTAACAGATTCGTTAACAGCCGCACTTTCAGGAACCTTATCCATATAGATAATTTGATAAATACCAAGTCTAAGGATTTCCACAACCATAGAAGATAGTTTCTTTAAGGGTCGCTTTGCAAAGTGAACAATAATAGCATCCAAGTAATTTTTTCTACGAATGACCCCATACACAAGTTCAGTAAAGAATCTTCGATCTAAATCGGATAGATGATATTTCTGTAAATACTCTTGCAACTTTATATTTGCATAAGCACCATTGCGATTAATTTCACTCAATGCTTTTACAGCGAGCAATCGAATATTTGTTGTTGATTAGTCTTTACCTCTATCATTACTATTCCTACCAATCAATTGTTCTACTACTGCTCGAACACGTTCAGAATCGACTGTTGTATTACAACATGGCCCATTAGGACGTTCATTTAATACCCCAATAACTGGGATGGGAAATACATCAGCCATTCCACTTGCTAAATCTCGTTCGCAAGCTATTGCTACAATAGCTTTTGGGCGTGCTTCCTTTACCTTCATCCGCGCTAAGGTGCCTCCAGTGACAACTATAAATTGACAACCATAGTCCTTAGCCACTTGCAACAAATTACCAACCTGGCATCGCCCACACTGCTTACAATTATATACATCATGTGTAACCTTATGAACACACGAACTTTCTTGTAAACAGTGAGGAGTTAATAATAATATACGTTCTGGATCTACCGTATACATATCTAGCATTACTAAATGATTGATTAAATCAATCATAGACTGGCGGAGTTGATCCTTAGTAACCCCTCTCACCTTACCAATCGCCAAAGTTAATGGAAATAATCCATAAATAAACTGATTGGCTAGTCTTAAAACAATAGGATGTAACCTTATAATACCTGTGCTAGCAACAATTAAAGATAAGCACAAAATCCATATAATAGCAATAAGTATAGATATAACTACACTACTTATAATTGATGCAAATGGATGCAATTGTAAAAGTCCTGGTTCTAATATATACATTAGAAAGGCTAGTACTGCTGTGAGCAAAGCACATGTAATAGTTGATAAAAATCAAGTATAACGGATACGTTTCGTACTGCTTATATTGAGTCCCCAAAAACGATACCTTCCTTTATTTGATGACCATTTATAAAATCAATTGCAGAAATGCGTTTTTTATTTTCTGGTTGGACTTCTGTTAATAGAATTATATTTCCATCACCACAAAATACACCTAAACCGGCTATTTTAGATACGATTGTACCAGGCACAGTTGTGGCTGATATAGCAATTGGTACATGTTTACCATGGACATCTATCAAACAGTGAGTCGTATCACTGGGAACCACTTCTCCAGACCATACTTTTAAACGTTTTCCATCGAGATATGTATAACATCCAGGTGCTGGATTAAGTCCTCTAATGAGATTTGCAATTTCATTAGCCGGCTTAGACCAGTCGATCTGCCCCATTTCCTTTGTAATCTTAGTAGTATGTGTAGCCATTGAATCATCTTGTGGTGTAGCCACAATTTCTCCATTAACCCAACGAGTTAATACAGGCACTATAGTTTCACCCCCCAGTACAGCTATACGTTCAAATAACTGTCCTGTCGTTTCACCGGGTAAAATATCTATCTCCACAATGTCAATGATATCACCTGTATCAAGGCCATCATCCATATGCATTATGGTAACACCCGTTTTAGAGTCTCCATTAAGAATTGCATAATGAATTGGCGCAGCGCCTCTATAACTAGGTAAAATAGAGGCATGAACATTAATACAACCATATTGCGGCAATCGAATAAGCCAAGGAGGTAATATTTTACCATACGCAATAACAATCACTACATCTGGTTGTAATGCTTCTAATTCGGCTCTCACTTGTTCATCACGCAAAGTGACTGGTTGATATACAGGCAAGTCATGCTCTAAAGCAGCTACTTTTACAGGGGGCATTTGAACTTGTTTACCACGCCCTTTTTGTTTATCAGGCTGGCAATACACACCGACAATAGAATGACCAGCTTGAATCAAAGCCTCTAAGGTAGGCACAGAAAAGTCTGGTGTCCCCATAAAAACGATGCGTAATTGTTTATTATCAGACAATTTCTTTCTCCTCTGGATGATCAGTAATTAATCGTAAGTTAGTTGCTTTTTCAATAAACAAATGACCTTCCAAGTGATCAATTTCATGTTGGAAAATACGCGCCAAAAACCTTCAGCTTTTATAGTTACCTTCTTATTATGTGGATCAATACCTTTAACAGTGACTTTATTAAATCGTTCCACATCTCCGAAATATCCTGGCACACTTAAGCATCCTTCAGGTCCAACTTGAGAACCTTCAGCATGAGTGATTTCAGGGTTAATTAGCGCAATAAGACCACTACCAGATTGGTCATCTACAACGATAATACGTTTAGCTACAGCCACTTGAGGTGCTGCAAGACCAACCCCTTCAGTCTTATACATAGTTTCAGCCATATCATCGATAAGGGCTCTAAGTTTTTTATTAACATGTTCTACAGGTTCCGCCACTTGTTTTAAAACGGGATGACCTGCTTTCACAACATCTAATACAGCCATTGATACTCCTACACTACACGGGATCCACGTCAATCAGCAGTCCTTCTTGCGTGAAAATCCATGAGTTATATATATATTCTTTCAAATTCGTTAAATCTGTACCGCGAATCATAATAGCTAAACGATACATATCGCGCACTTTTTTTATAGGCGCTTCATAAGGACCATTAATCAAAATATCCTGATTTCCTTTATAAGACTCCAAGTCATCGACAATACGATTTGCTATAGACTCTAATGTTTTCATATCTTGATGACGCACAACCATATGAATCATTTCGCGAAATGGAGGATATCCTAAAGCTTTACGGTTTTGAATTTCTTCATTGTAAAAGCCTATATAATCATGAGCCTTACTCTTTATTATAGCATAATTTAAAGGATTATATGTTTGTATTACAACGCTACCCGGTTTTTCACCCCTACCGGCACGTCCAGAGGTTTGAGTAAGTAAATCAAAAGTTCGTTCTGAAGCTGTATAAACAGGAATATTCAAAACTGAATCGGCTGTTAAAATACCAACAGCTGTTACATCTTTAAAGTCATGTCCTTTAGATACCATTTGTGTTCCCAACAAAATATCATATTTATGAGCCCCAAAGTCATGTAAAATATCTTCTGCTAATTGCTTATTTTTTGTCACATCTTGATCAAGACGAGCAATGCGGGCCGATTTAAAGTGACGACGTAACTCTTCCTCTACCTTTTGTGTGCCTGAACCAAAAAACTTAATCCTCTTACTATTACATTTGGGACAAACAGTTGGAATTGGTTCATGATGTTCACAATAATGACAACGCAATTCTTCACCAGCTTGGTGATAAACCATAGCTACATCACAATGAGGACACATAATAGTTTCCCCACAATCCCGGCACATAACAAAAGTACTATAACCGCGTCTATTTAACAGAATAATCATTTGATTATGCTCATCTAATGTATGTTGAATTAAGCGACTCATGGCATCAGAAAAAACGGAGTAATTTCCATGAAGAATTTCTTCCTTCATATCTACTATAGTAACCTTCGGCATAGGTTGCTCAAATGCGATTTGGCAATTCTAGTAAATGATACTCCCCTTGCTTAGCTTTATAGTACGAAGTAACAGATGGTGTAGCAGAACCTAAAATAACGGGACAACCATGTGCCTCAGCACGCCACAATGCCACGTTACGTGCATGATACCGAACCATATCCTCTTGTTTATAAGATGGATCATGTTCTTCATCGACCACAATAAGGCCGATATCCTCAGCTGGCGCAAATACGGCAGAACGAGCGCCAATAATAATGTGACTATCCTTACGGCGCAAACGCTCCCAATTATTGTTCCGTTGTTGTACCGTCAATTTACTATGAAATACTACGACTTCGTCACCAAAAGTTTCTACAAATCGTTTCACAATTTGATCAGTCAATATAATTTCAGGTACTAAAATAATAGCCGTCTTATCCTGACTAATACATCTTGCTGTAGCACGTAAATATAATTGAGTCTTACCACTACCAGTGACACCATGAAGTAAAAAGGTTTTATGTTCATGGCTATTCATTGCATCTTGTATTGGTCCATATACAGCTTGTTGAGCTTCAGTAAGAGGAATATTAACTTCTTCTGTTAAAAGCTCATCAAATGTTGTTTTTGTGGCTTTAAAACGAGCTTCAACAACAATACCTTTAGCTTCACTCACTTGTTTAATGACCATACGAGAATAGCCTTTAGCTAGTAGTAATGCCTTAGATGCTCCGCCCACTTCAAGTAAGTATTTTGCTAATTCTCGTTGCTTCTTTTTTCGTTCACTAAATTGTGCCACCGAAAATTCTGGCATGACTACTAACCATTCTTCCTTTGGTGCCTCGTAAGATTTTAATGTCTTATTCACTGTAAACAATCGCAATGCATCGCCATAAGAGAATAAATAATACTCATTTAGACGGCGGGCCGTATCCATCATTTCCGGTGTAAACCAAGGTTCGCTATCTAATACTTGCACAATATTTCGTAAAGTGAACTCTGGTGGCTCAACTAACTCGTCGTAACCAATAAGAATGCCTTCTTCACGACTATGTCCTAAAGGAATGAGTACGCGCGTACCAGGTAAGACATTACCAAACTTTTCAGGCATTAAATAGCTCAAAGGTTTATGAAGTTGTTTGGCCGGTCTGTTAATTATAACTTGTGCTACGCGCATACATTTTTTCCTTTCGTTTATTATAAAAGGTCTCAGTAGAAATTCTACCAAGACCTTTTGTATTATAAGCCAGCTTCTTCTTTTAGAATTTGTGCTTTATCTGTACGTTCCCAAGGTAAATCCACATCAGTTCTACCAAAGTGACCATACGCTGCAGTTTTTGCGATAATGAGGCTTTTAACAAATCAAAGCATTTCAATGATTCCTGCTGGACGAAGGTCGAAATGTTTTTTAACAAGCTCTTGAATTTTTGTTTCCTCTATGCGACCTGTACCAAAAAGTATCAACTAAAAATAGATACAGGATGAGCAACCCCAATTGCATAAGCAACTTGCACTTCACATTTATCAGCAAGACCTGCTGCTACAACATTTTTAGCTACATAACGCGCTGCGTATGCTGCAGAACGGTCCACCTTAGATGGATCCTTACCAGAAAATGCACCGCCACCATGACGGGCCATACCACCGTATGTATCTACAATAATTTTACGGCCAGTTAAACCAGCATCTCCATGAGGTCCTCCAATTACGAAACGACCAGTTGGATTGATGAAGTATTTAGTATTTTCATCAACGAATTCAGCAGGCAACGCTGCGTCAATTACATAACGCTTCAAATCGGCTTTAATTTGTTCTTGGGTAACTTCAGGGGCTATGTTGCGTAGAAATAACAATTGTATCAATGCGCTTAGGGTTTACCATCAACATATTCTACAGTAACTTGAGTCTTACCGTCTGGACGTAAGTAAGTTAAGGTCCCATCCTTACGAACTTCTGTAAGTCGACGAGATAAACGATGTGCCAAGGAAATTGGCAAAGGCATGAGTTCAGGTGTTTCATTAGATGCATAGCCAAACATCATACCTTGGTCACCAGCACCGATTTTTATCAAGCACTTCACCATTGCCATCTTTTTGATTCAAGTGCTTCATCAACACCCATGGCGATATCCGCAGATTGTTCATCGATGGATACAAGTACACCACAAGTATCACAATCAAAACCAAATTTTTGCACGAGTATAACCAATTTCACGAATTGTATCACGTACGATGCGAGGAATATCTACATATGTGTGAGTAGAAATTTCACCTACTACATGAACTAAACCAGTAGTAACTAAAGTTTCACAAGCCACACGAGCAGTTGGATCCTTTTCAATAATCGCATCCAAAACAGCATCAGAAATTTGGTCAGCTATTTTATCTGGATGGCCTTCAGTAACAGATTCAGAAGTAAAAAACATATGTTTTTCAGCCATTTTATCCTCCTAATACGAAAAAAAGTCTCTCATGCACTCATGAGAGACCCTCCCATCTAACGACATTTGTCATAGGAATTAGCACCTTTTCCGCTTGGAATGGTTGCTGTAGCTTCACAGGGCCTATCCCTCCACTACTCTTGATGAGTTACAGAAATATTATAGTGTATTTACAGTGAGAAAGCAAGTCATTATTATACCTCTCTTGCCTCTTTTAAAGCTAAATCATATTCAGCCTTATGAAGGGCACTTTCAAACTGACGATACATATGATGACGGCCCAGAATATCCAAAAAATTAGATTTATACATCTCTCTACGTATATCGTAACTCACATCACTAAGCAAAACTTCTATGCCTCTTTTTTGAAGTTCTTCAATAATACCTCGTAAAATACGTAAACCCGTTAAATCTACAAATGGTACTTTTACAAACGAATGATTAAATATTTAGGATCTTTATGTATAGAGTTTAACGCTCTATCAAATGCACTTATAGCACCAAAGAATAATGGGCCTTCTACAGTGTATACCATTATTTCTGGATGGATTGTAATCTCATGCCTAATCTGTGCTGATAATTCGGCACTACTTGCTTCATGCACATCAATTGTATTAACCATTTTGCGCATAAACTGCAACACTGCAAGTACTACACCTACATTTACAGCTACTACTAAATCCGTAAAAATAGTCAGGAAAAAGGTAAGCAATAATATTATTTGATCTGGACGAGGTGCGAGAATAAGCATTCGTATAAAACGTGGTACATCACTCATATTGTAGGCTACTACAAATAATATGGCTGCCATAGATGCCAACGGAATATACACTGCATATGGGGCTAAAAATAAAAGAATGGCACCTAATGTAATGGCATGAACAATACCTGCCACCGGAGAATTACCACCTTGACGAATATTTGTAGCAGTTCGCGCAATAGCACCGGTTGATGCAATTCCACCAAACAATGGCGCAAATATATTAGCTAATCCTTGTCCAAATAATTCAGTATTAGATTCATGCTTGGTGCCACTCATACCATCAGCAACAACTGCAGACAATAAGGATTCAATAGCGCCTAGCATGGCAATTGTAAAAGCCGGCCCGATTAAAGATAAGATTTTATCAAAGCTCAATTTTGGTACAGAAAATTCTGGCAAACCTTGAGGTATACCACCAAATGCACTACCAATGGTTAAAACCGTAGGAAATTGGTAGATAGCTTGAATAACCGTAGCAACAATCATAGCTACAATGGGAGCTGGAACTTTATTAATATATGGGATTTTAGGTAAAACTAACAGTAGACTTAAGCTTAAGAGCGCAATCCCCAATGTAGGTAAGTCAGAGTATGGTAAAGACTGAATCATAGCCCATAATTTTTCATGGAAATGAGCCATATAAGGCAACGGTGGAAATCCAAAGAAATATGGCCATTGCCCTACCCAAATTGTAACACCAATACCTGCTGTAAAACCCATAATAACAGGTGTGGGTATAAACCGAATGACTGTCCCTAACTTTGCAACGCTCATTAAAACCAGAATAATCCCTGCCATCATGGTCGCAATTTGTAAACCTTCAAAGCCATAATTGACAACGATACTGCTCAATAGAACGATAAATGCCCCTGTAGGGCCCGCAATCTGAACAGGGGAGCCACCAAACAAGGATACAAATATACCTGCAATGATTGCCGTATAAATGCCCGCTTGCGGTGTAACTCCACTAGCAATAGCAAAGGCCATTGCTAAAGGCAGAGCCACTACCCCTACGACCAATCCAGCAATAATATTGTTACTCCATTTTCCTTTTCCTAATGAGCCGTCTAAATATGCTTTTTGTATAGCAAACATGTAAGAAAAACACACCCTTCTTAAAACAACACACACAAGAATTAATTTATGTCAGCTTTGTTTGCTACTAAATCAATAACTTCTCTAAGGATATGTCGAGCAAGTTCAGATTTTTTCATATTAGGCATTTCTTTAGGCTCTTTATCGGGATATAAAAAATAGCCTTCATTCGTATCTACATTAAAACCTGCATTCGATTTGCTTACATCATTGGCCACAAGCATATCTAGATTTTTTCTAGCCACTTTATCCTGACCATACTTGATTACATGTTCTGTTTCTGCCGCAAAACCAACAAGAATTTGATGATTTTTTTTAGAGCCCAACCCTTGTAGAATATCTGGATTTTTTACAAGTTCTATGGTCATAGACTCCATTTTCTTTATTTTTTGCTCTGCTTTATGAAGGACTCTAAAATCAGAAACAGCGGCAGCCATAATAACTACATTAACATCATTATAACGAGCTTCAACAGCCTCCTGCATAGATACCGCGGAATCTACAGAAATAAAGTCTACGCCATTTGGTATAGGCAAGGATGTGGGAGCACTTACTAATATCACCTTAGCCCCCATGCGTGCAGCCTGTTCTGCAATGGCATACCCCATCTTACCGCTAGAACGATTTCCAATATACCGAACAGGATCAATACTCTCCTGTGTTCCGCCAGCTGTAACAAGTATAGTAGTACCTTCAAGCTCATTGGTGCTGCACATTTTAGATTCTAGCCAATCCACAATTGCTTCGGGCTCCGGTAAACGTCCTACACCAGTGATGCCACAAGCTAACCAACCTTCTGCAGGGTCCATAATATGGTAGCCCAAAGAACGTAATCCTTCTAAATTGCGTTGAGTAATAAGATTATTATACATTTCTGTATTCATAGCAGGACAAAGGTACTTAGGTGCTGTGGTGGCCATAATTGTTGTAGTTAACATATCATCAGCAATGCCTGCATAAATTTTTCCGATCACATTTGCTGTTGCAGGCACAACTACATATGCATCTGCCCAAGTGGCCAGTGCAATATGTTCTACATCCCACTGATGAACTTGTTCAAACATGTCTAGAGCTACAGGATGTCCACTGATTTCGCCAAATGTTAAAGGTGACGCAATATGCGTTGCATTTTGTGTCATTACAACCTTTACTTCAGCCCCTTTTTTACGAAGTCTGCTTACCACTTCAATTGCCTTATACGCTGCAATACCTGCAGATACTGCGACAATGATATGTTTTCCGCGCATGTTCTTCTCCTTTTAAAAATTCCTTGTATCAATGATACAAGGAATTGATTTTTGATTTAATGCCTTCTTTAGTGCGTTTATATGTCACTTCACCTTCAGCAATTTCATAAAATGCCAAAGATACAGGCTTGTCAGTCGCATGTGTAGATTCTGCTAAGCAAGGTTCGCCATCTGTTAATTCGCGAGCGCGTTTAGCCGCTAAAGTCACCAATGTATATTTGCTATCTACTTGGCTTTCCAATTTTTTTAATGGAGGTTTTACCATCATACTATCACTTCTCCTTAGACTCTTGATATTGTTTATAAATATATTGAATTTGCTCTTTATTACGACTAATCTTACAAGACTCAGCTCGCAAGATAGAAGCAACCTTTTCAGAAGCCTCTGCTAAATCATCATTTACAACGATATAGTCATAACGATGAGCTAAGGCCAATTCTGAACAAGCCAATGACAATCGTTTATCAATGACTTCTTTAGCATCTGTGCCACGATTATGTAAACGTTCAGATAACTCCGATAGTGACGGCGGTACAATGTAAATAAATACAGCATCGCTAAAACGTTCCTTAACCTGCATAGCGCCTTGAATATCGATTTCTAATAGTACACTTTTCCCATCATCTAATAAATCCATTACATGTTGTTTTGGAGTACCATAGTAATTATCATATACCTTAGCATATTCTAAGAATGCGTCTTCACTAAGTAAAGACTCAAATTCCTCTTTAGAGCGGAAGAAATAGTTAATTCCTTCCTTTTCACCCACACGTGGAGCACGGGTTGTCATAGAAACGGAATAAACTAAATTAGGCATTTCTTTACGAATATTCGCACAAATCGTACCCTTTACCTGCGCCAGATGGCCCGGATATAACGATTAATAATCCTCTGTCTGACATATGCACTCCTATGATTCCACTGTATCTACATCCACATCATGTTGCACAAGTCGATGTGCTACGGTTTCAGGTTGAATTGCAGATAATACAATTTGACCACTATCCATAACTAATACAGCACGTGTCTTACGACCATATGTGGCATCAATGAGCAATCCCTTGTCTCTAGCATCTTGAACCATCCGCTTTATAGGGGCGGATTCAGGACTAATAATAGCCATAACACGGTTAGCAGATACCATATTACCAAAGCCTATATTCAGTAATTGAATACTCATTCATAGACCTCCTATTACTCTACATTCTGTACTTGTTCTCTAATTTTCTCTAACTCACATTTAAGTTGAACCACAAGCTCAGTAATAATCGAATCCATTGCTTTGGATCCGATTGTATTTACTTCACGATTCATTTCTTGCAAAATAAAATCGACCTTACGACCGATTGAGTTTGTATCTGCAAGTGTATTTCTTAATTGTACCACATGAGAGGTAAATCGGACAATCTCTTCCGTAATATCCGTCTTATCAGCCAATAGAGCAATCTCTTGTATAAAACGATCCTCACTAATACTCGCTTCTAAAGAAACTAAATATTCCTGAATTTTAGTTTTTATGTGTTCGCGATATGCTTCTACAGCACCAGATTTATTAGTGTCAATTTTAGTAATGATCTTTTCAAGTGTATCGATACGATCTAATAAATTCTGCTTGATATGTTGACCTTCCGCAGTTCGCATTGCTATTAAAGCATCTAATGCTTGAGTCGTAGCTTCTTTACAATATCTAATAGAACATCTTCTGCAATTGGTGTATCTTGTTGTTGAACCCATTCGGTAGAAATCGAATTTACAGCTTGTAAAGGTACCTTTTTTGAATCATCATAGAATTCTTCTTGTACCAACAACTCTTGTATCTGTTTCTCAATACACTATTAATAGTAAAAGTTTTAGGTCGCTCTCCTGCATCTAAAATAGAAACTGATACCTCAACCTTACCACGAGTAATGCGATCTTGTATCATTCCACGAATAGTACTTTCAAAAGGATTCATTTGTTTTGGACTACGAATAAATAGATCCAAGAAGCGAGCGTTTACGGACTTAATTTCTACCGTACAGGTAATGCCATCTTTGGTTGCTGTGCCAGAACCAAAACCGGTCATACTTTTCATAAATCATCCTCCTTAGTAGTTTTTATTATTGTACCACGAATTACACAATCCGTGTTTAAATACTAAGAATTATATGTACACTATGGTATACTAAACTATACTTCTAAATATATTTGAAAGGAGTACTATGAATTTAGACGGACTTACCATGTCTGTACTCGCTAAAGAATTAAACGAGCGACTACAAACAGGTCAAATACAAAAACTATATCAAATAGATAAAACTACATTATTATTTAAAGTTCGAGCACTCAACGAAGACCAAAACTTGATCATTACCGTAGGTGCTACACCAGCAATGTATCTTAGTCAACCACTTCAAGATCTACCAAAAGAACCAAGCTCACTTTGCATGTTCTTACGAAAGCATATTGAAGGTAGCCGCATCGTAAAGGTGGAACAAATCAATGGTGACCGTATCATGTGTATCCAAACGGATAAACTAGAAATGGACGGTTCTATTACTAGTACATATATATATGTTGAATTAATGGGCAAATATTCCAACTGTATTTTTGTACAAAACGGTATTATTTTAGAATCTTTAATTCACGTCTCTCCTCTCATGAACCGTGAACGTATTATTAGTCCAAAAATACAGTATGATTTACCACCTAATGCTAATCGCGTAAGTTTAATGGACTTTGATAATAATGAAATAAAAAATCTACTTACTTCCTTTGGTAATGGCTCTGTGCAACAATCTATTCGAGCTATCTTTAACGGCTTTGGCAAACCTTTATTGGATGAAGTTTTATATATTTCCAATCTAAGTGGTGAAGAAATTATAACCGATTTAGATACTTTCCAACTAGATACGCTTTCTAAAGCCTTGAACGACCTCAAGGTAAAACTCGAAAATAGCAAAGGTTTGTTTACTTTAGTCAACGATAACAATAAAAAGCTTACACAAGTATTTTTATTACATAACTATAAGGTATTAAAAGAATACAACACTATTTCTGAAGCTTTAGAGGAATCCATTCATAATACAAAAGCAATTCATACAGCTGATAAAGAGTTAGAAAAAATCTTAACAGCAGCCATCAAAAAGGAAGAAGGTCGCCATCAAAAGATTAAAGATGAATTAGAAGATACTAAGAAAATGGAAACCTATAAATTATATGGTGATCTTCTAATGATAAATGCACACCTTCAAGTGCAATATGAGCCTTCTATTGAATTACAAAATCTTCTTTCCGAAGAAAATGAAATGTTAACGATTCCTTTAAAGCCAAACTTAACGATTGTGGAAAATGCACAATGGTATTATAAGCTTTATACAAAACTAAAAAATCGTATGGTTAGTGGCGAGTACCAACTCAATGCTAGTACTACAAAACTATCATACTTACAATCTATTCTGTACAGCATCTCTTTAGCCACAACTCGTGAAAGCTTAGAAGAAATACGCAAAGAATGCATGGATGCAGGTATCATAAAAAAATCAAAAAAACCACTATCTTACAAGCTTGGCAAATCTAACTACATTCACTTAACAATTGATGAAGGTGAAATATTCATCGGTCGTAACAATCAACAAAACGAATATTTAACACACCGATTTGCAAAGCCAACTGACATTTGGTTCCATACACAGGATATCCAAGGTTCGCACCTTATTTTAAGACTCAATGTTGAGCCAGACGATATGATTTTATCTAAAGCAGCTCAATATGCAGCCTACTTTAGTAAAGCTCGTGATACTAGTAAGGTCACGGTAGATTATACATACATTAAAAAAATATCAAAAAGCCACCTGGATCTCCTTTGGGATTTGTTATTTTTAATACCCATCAAACTATGATTGTGGAGCCGAAAAAAAGCCAGAAAAACTATAGAGAATGATAAAAGCGAAGGTATCCCTTCGCTTTTTATTTTAATTTATTATTTTCGCTCACATTATTTTTTTACATATTGATCTGAAAATTTGATATTACTTATCTTAAGTTTTTCTATGGAATTTAAAATATAAAAAGAGGCTAGATATAATATGATATCTAGCCTTTGTTTAAACTATTGGTTTTCTTCTGTACGTTGTTCAGTTTGTTTCAAACTTTCACGATTTTGACGCAAGCTTTCCAATGTTTTTCTCCAAGTTGTTTTCAACATATTTAAGAACATCACCAGCATATTGAATAGAACTAGCTTTCAACTCATCAGAGGATTGATTTGCTGCATTAATAATTTGATTCGCTTGTTCTTGAGCTTGTTTTACAAGTTCACTTTCAGCTGTCAATTTAGCAATGTAGTCTTTAGCTTGATCGATCAAAGTTTCAGCCTGACGTTGAGCATCAGCTAACACTTTATCTTTATCTGCTACAATACGACGAGATTCTTCAAGTTCCAAAGGTAAGGATTCCTGAATAGAATCAATAATACGCATAATTTCGTCTTCCTCAACCATACGTTTTGTAGTCATAGGAATACGGCTGCTAGATTCAATAAGAACCTCTAAATCTTCTAATAATTTTTCTGTTTTCATACAATTCACCCCTATTTATTATGGACCGTATTAAAGCGTTCTTCAAGTTTTTCCTTAACATCATCCGGAACAAGACCATCTAGCTTACCACCAAATTTAGCTAGTTCACGAATACCCGTGGAGCTGACAAAAGAGTATTTGTTATTTGTCATAATAAATACTGTTTCAATGTCATCATCCAAATATTTTGCAAATAATGCGCGCTGAAATTCATATTCAAAGTCGCTCAATGCACGTAATCCTCGAATAATAATAGTAGCATTCTTGGATTTAACATACTCATTGAGTAAGCCACCTGTACAATCAATTTCAACATTAGGAATATGTTTGACAGAATTTCGAATCATCTCAACCCGTTCTTCCATAGAAAATAAGGAATTTTTATTCGGATTTGAGCTGACAGCAATGATTAATTTATCAACCAATCGGCTGCCCCGTTCAAAAATATCAACATGTCCATTAGTAACTGGGTCAAAACTACCCGGACATACACCTATACGCACAGGTTTAGCTCCTTTCGGCTGTCTTTACAAAATAGGAAACCAACGTATAACCAAATTTCTGTTCTTTTATACATTCCCATGATTCTGGTAAGGTAAAAACCTCATCCTTATGATGTTCTAATAATAAAAACACCTTCAGGTTTTTAACAAATCATAGTTTCACAACCAAATCTATGGTATCTTGTATAAATCCATTTTTCATATGGCGGGTCAGAAAATATATAATCGAACTGTCGCCCTACTATATAATTTTTTAATTGTGAAAGTTTCCTCGGAATAATTTCTAACCGATCATCCACACGACAATGTTTAGCATTCTCTAAAAATTAGTTTTCCCGTTTTAAAGTCCACTGCTACTGCATGTGCTGCACCACGACTTAAGGCTTCAATTGCTACTGCACCAGTGCCAGAAAATATATCTAGTATATCAGAACCAAATATACCTTTATTTGGCTAATACATTAAATACACTTTCACGAACACGATCAAGTGTAGGCCTAGTATCTAATCCCTTTAGGTGCTTTTATAGCATGTCCCTTAGCAGTTCCGCCAATAATTCGCATACAACCCTCACAAGATTATACTCATTAATTATAGTATATAAATAACCAAATTAAAAGTATCTTTTATTTATGATACTTCAATTTTAATATCACGCCCCATCAACTCAGCTAATGCTATGGATGGAGATTTTTTTCGTATAAAACCTCATATAAAGCCTTCGTTATAGGCATTTCAATTTGATGTTTACAAGCCATTTTATAAATAATTTCTGTTGCGAAAAATCCTTCTACAACCATATTAGTATGATTAACAATAAAATCCATAGTCTTACCCTCGGCTAGTTTTTGACCAGCCGCACGGTTACGACCATGTGGGCTCATACAAGTAGCAATCAAATCCCCCATACCAGCAAGACCAGCATAGGTTTCTTTTTGGGCCCCTAAGGCCACCCCAAAGCGAGTCATCTCATGAAGACCACGTGTTAATAGTAAAGCCTTACAATTATCCCCTAAAGCTAAACCATCTGCAATACCAGCTGCAAGGGCAATGATGTTTTTCGTGGCTCCTGCTAGTTCAACACCAATCATATCAGTATTTGCATAAATTCTAAAATTTTGACTACATAATGCCTTTTGCAATGTTGTAGCTACCTCTAGGCTTTCAGTACTCAGCACAGATGCAGCAGGTAAGTTGCGACCAACCTCTTCTGCATGATTAGGTCCAGACAAAACCGCTAAATTACACCCTATGGTAGCAAGAACCTCTTTCATCACAGTCGTCAAAAGTTTGCCACTGGTTCGTTCTACACCTTTTGAACATAGAATATAGGCTTGATTTTTATGAGCATACGGTTTAATAGCCTCTAAACTGGTACGTACATGTACAGAAGGAGTAACCATTAATACCACTTCGGCATTACTAATACAGGCCTCTAAATCAGAACTATATTGTAATTCTTCTGGAAGTTTTACACCTGGTAAATAGTCTTTATTCTCTAAGTCTTTTGCAAGTTTATCTGCAAATTCTGGACGACGACAATATATAGTTGTAGTATTTCCAGCTAAAACGGATTTAATAGCAAGGGCCGTCCCCCAACTACCAGAGCCGATAACAACAACATTCATTCTTTAATCCTTTTTAATGCGCTCTACTTTTAACTCATTTCCAGCAAGTAGACGCTTAATATTATCCCAGTGACGTACAATGACAAACAAAGCTGCTAATCCGCCAAAGCCAACAAACCAGAAGGATTCTCCAGTGAAATACATCAGTACTGGTACTAATGCAGCGGCAATGATAGAGCCTAAAGATACAAGTTTAGTGAAGTATACGATAACACCCCATACCAAAAAGCAAATCAATGCTACTATTGGTGAAAGAGCAATAAGTACACCTAAACCCGTAGCAACGCCACGACCACCTTTAAAGCCCAGAAAAAAACAGACCAGTTATGCCCCATCATTCCCAAGAATACCACCTAAGATCATAAACATAGGCCCATAGGGTGAGAGTAGCACTACTCCTGCTGCCCCTTTTAAAGCATCACATAGAAATACAGGTAAGGCTGCTTTAAGACCTATAACACGATATGTATTAGTAGCGCCAATATTTTTAGAGCCATATTGCCGTACATCTGTATTAAAGAAAAACTTACCTATAATTAATCCACTAGGAATCGAACCGATAAGATATGATAATACAGCATATACAATAATCAAAATATCCATTAGTCTTCATCATCCCGTTTCTTGCCACGTAATACTAAACGAATCGGTGTTCCTTCAAAACCAAAGGACTCACGCAATCGATTCTCTAAGAAACGCATATAAGAGAAGTGAATTAGCTCTGGTTCATTTACAAATAAAATGAATGTAGGCGGCTTAACACTAGCTTGCGTCATATAATAAATTTTTGGAATTCTACCATTGCGAGACGGCACAGGGTTTACAGTTTGTGCATCTTGTAATAATTGGTTTAACGTCCCCGTAGATACACGGCGATATTGTTGTTCAGATACGAACTTCAACATATCAGCTAATCGATGAATACGTTGCTTAGTTAAAGCCGAAGCAAACAGGATAGGTGCAAACTGCAAGAAACCTAATTCATCATAAATATCTTCAGTAAAACGCAATGTAGTTTTATCATCTTTTTCAACAAGATCCCATTTATTAACAACAATGACTACGCCTTTACCCGCTTCGTAAGCGTAACCTGCAATTTTTTTATCTTGTTCTGTAACACCATCTTGAGCATCTAGTACAAGAACTACAATATCAGCACGATCTACTGATCGCAAAGAACGAACAATACTATATCGTTCAACAGCTTCTTCGATTTTAGACTTACGACGCATACCTGCTGTATCAATAAGTACAAACTTTTGATTCTCATGAGTCCAATACGTATCAATAGAGTCTCGAGTAGTACCTGCTACATCAGATACAATTACACGATCTTGTCCTAACAATGCGTTAGTCAAAGAAGATTTACCCACATTTGGACGACCTATAATAGCAACATGAATAGTATCTTCATCATCTACATTAGTACCTACTGGAGGAAAATGTTTTACAGTATCATCCAATAGATCACCTAAATTCATAAGATTTTTAGCGGAAATACCAATGGGGTCCCCCAAACCAAGATTGTAAAATTCATAAATATTCGGTTCTTGATTTACACTATCAATCTTATTAACTACGAGTACAACAGGTTTTCCACTAGCTCTAAGAATATTTGCGACCTCTTCATCAGCAGGTACAATACCTTGTTTACCATCAACGACAAATAGAATTACATCTGCTTCTTCAATTGCTAATTCCGCTTGTAGTCGCATCATCTTAGGAATAACATGACTATTTTCAGTAATGAACTCGATACCACCAGTATCGATCATTGTAAACTCACGATTTAACCACTCTGCATCGAAGTAAATACGGTCCCTTGTCACACCAGGAATATCTTCAACGATAGAGATACGTTTATTAACAATGGCATTAAAAAGTGTAGATTTACCTACGTTTGGACGGCCTACAACAGCCACTAATGGTTTTGCCATAGTTTCACCTCATTATCTAATCTAATACATTACTATATTTTATCATATACTAAGTAAAGTACGCAAAAAGGCTAACCAAGGAAACCTTGGCTAGCCTTATATTAGACAATGAATTATTCAGCGTCTTCTGCAGTTTCTTTTGATTCCATCAATTCAGTCAAAGCCAAACCCAATTTCTTTTCATCTTTGTTAAGAGAAATGATTTTAACTTCAACTTCTTGACCACGATTCAAGTAATCTTCAACTTTCGCATTACGTTGTTTTGTAATTTGAGAAATGTGAAGTAAACCTTGGATGTCGTCATTAACAGCTACGAATGCACCGTAAGCTACTAAACGAACAACTTTGCCTTTAATAACATCGCCAACATGCAATGTTTCTTCAGCAACGTCCCATGGGCTCTTAGATAAAGCTTTTAAGGACAAGGATAATTTATTGCTTTCAGCGTCGAAAGATTGTAATTTAACTTCGATTTCTTGGCCAACGGAAAGAACATCTTCCACTTTTTTGATTTTTTGCCAAGAAATATCGGAAATGTGAAGTAAACCTTCAATACCGCCGATATCTACGAATGCACCATAAGGCATAATTTTACGAACGATACCTTTATAGTTTTCGCCAACGTTGATATTTTTCAATGCTTCAGCTAATTTAGCTTGACGTTCCACCTCCAATACTGCACGACGAGAAAGAACCAAACGGTTTTTCTTTTCATCGATTTCAAGTACTTTAGCTTCAAATTCTGTACCAACCAAGTTGTCCAAGGATTTCACGAAATGAACATCACCTTGGGACAATGGAATGAAACCACGAAGAGATTTAACTGTTACTACTAAACCTGCTGGGATAGCATCAATACCTTTACATACGATAGCTTCATCTTTTTCTTGTGCTTCGATAACATATTGCCAATCTTCATCTTTAGCCAAGCGAGTCATGGAAAGATAAATAGGATTATCTTCTTTGATGTGATTCATGATAACTGCTTTAATTTCATCACCATTTTTTAACACATCTTTGGCAGATTCTGGTGCTGGATAAGAAATTTCAGTTCTGTTCAAAATGGCTTCAGTTTTGTAGCCAAAAGATACATAAGCTCGTTCATCTTCGACTTGAACTACTGTACCTTCTACAACGTTCCCTTTCTTAAATTCTTCTTGACCTTCGGCTGCTAATAATTCTGCAAAATCTTTCATTGTCTCAATGACCTCCTTAATAATCCAGTCGGGAGTCGATGCTCCTGCTGTTACTCCTACCGTCTGTACTCGGTTAAACCATTCCAGTTGTAATTCAGTAGAAGTTTCAATGTGATACGTTGTACATCCAACGTCACGACAAACCTCTGCCAATCGGTTTGTGTTGCCGCTGTTCTTACCGCCTATCACTATCATAAGATCTACATTACGTGCTAAATCAACGGCAGAATTCTGTCGTTCTTGCGTTGCATTGCATATCGTTTTGAAAACCTTAAGATTCTTAGATTTTTTCTCTAATATGTCTATTATACTGTTAAATTTGAATTGTGAAAAGGTTGTTTGTACAACAACGCCCATTTTTTCCACAACTTTGTAGTTTTTGGGCGGATTCTTCATCTTCGATGATTATTCCTTCGTTATTTGCCCATAAATTAATGCTTTTGACCTCAGGATGGTCTTTTTCTCCCAAAATCACCAAAGTCATACCTTCATCTATAACAGACTTTGCATCTTGCTGTGCCTTTTTTACATGTGGACATGTGGCATCCACAACATGTAATCCTTTTTCTTCTGCCTCTTCATAAATAGCAGGTCCTACACCATGAGAGCGAATAATCATTGTGCCTTCAGCGATATCAGACACTTCTTGAACAGGGCTTACCCCTTTGTCTTCAAGACGACCTACAACTTGAGGATTATGAATAATAGGACCTAATGTATAGCTTTTACCATCGCTATTTGCAGCTTCATTTGCCATTTCGACAGCCCGTTTTACACCATAGCAAAAACCATGGTTTTTCAGCCAAAATTATTTCCATAAAGTCTCCTCTATACAATTGTTATGATAAGAATCTATCATTCGTTGGATTTCACTTTTAACACTATCATTTACTTTTTGAATTGCTTCTGGAGTCGCTTTAGCTTTTTCAACTGGGATTGGTTTACCAATAATACAAGCCACTTTATTACGTTCCATATTGTGAGAGCCAATGATAGCAACAGGCACTATGCTAACACCTGTTCTAAGAGCAATTGATGCTGCACCATCATGGAATCTACCAAGTTTACCACTTTTTTGACGGTTTCCTTCTGCAAATATGCCTAAAACCTTATTGTCTTTAAGTAGTCCCATGGCATGACGAATAGCAACTTTATCAATAGCACCGCGATTTAACGGAAATGCACCAAGCCATGTACAAAAAAAACGTGAAATGGGATTCACAAATAATTCTTGTTTAGCCATAAAGTGTACATGTCTAGGCAAAGCATAGCCGCAGATAGGGGGATCGTTATTACTTAAATGATTAGGCACCACGATAACAGGCCCTTCCATTGGAAAATTATCGCGACCATATACTTTCAACCCATACCCTACCTTATAGCGAAGCCAAAAAGCGGTACGCCATAACCAGGTAGAAAATTTATTCATGATTGATTGTCTCCTGTACTAAATTCAATATATATGCCACAGTTTCATCGAAATTCATATCGCTAGAGTCTACAACCACTGCATCTTCAACGCATACAAGTGGAGACTCTTCACGATTTTTATCCATTTCATCACGACTAACAACATTCTTTTTAATTTCGTCTAGTGTTTGCTCGTTTGATGTACCTTGTACTTCTAACCATCTACGTTTTGCACGTGCATCTACAGAAGCGGTTAAATAAATTTTTAGCTCTGCATTAGGTAATACGACAGAACCGATATCACGTCCATCTAATATAACTCCCCCAACGGCGGCCATCTCTTGTTGGCGTTCTACCAAATATTTTCGAACCCCTTTATAAGAAGCTATAGTCGATACATTATCATTAATTTGCTGCTGGCGAATTAATGATGTAACATCTTTCCCTTTAATATAGACCTTGCATGCTGTTGCAGTAGGCTCTAAAGTCAAATTTAAAGAAGGTAATAAAGCTTCTACAGCAGCTTGATCCTTAACATCGATTTGACTATCAAGAACTGCCCATGTAACACCGCGATACATGGAACCTGTATCGATATATAAATACCCTAATTCATTGGCCACTACTTTAGAAATGCTACTTTTACCAGCCCCAGCAGGACCATCAATAGCAATGGCAATTTTTTTAGTGTTCATAATAACCTCTATTCTTCATCACCGTGTACGGCATGCATAGCCGCCACATAGCCTGTGGAAAGGCAGCTTGTAAATTATAGCCTCCTGTAAAAGCATCTATGTCTAGTACTTCACCAGCACCATATAAACCACCAATCAATTTAGACTCCATAGTTTTAGGATTAAATTCTTTTAATGAAATACCACCTGCTGTAACAATAGCTTCCGCTACAGGTCGTAATTCCTTAACAGTTACTGTCATATGTTGCAATACATGGCATAAGCGCAAACGCTCTTCCTTTGTAATTTGATTAATTGGTTTAGCCGGATTTAACTCAGCAAGCTTTATAACAATGGGAATAAGATTTACAGGTAGTAAATCCTTCATTCCATTAACCAATTGTTTTTTAGAATATAAGTCAAAATCCTTTTGCAAGCGCTTATCCAATACTTCTGCAGTTAAAGCAGGCTTAAGATTAATTTCAATGGTAATTTGAGGATTTTTCTTACGAAACAACTTACCTACCGTGTGACTTAATGATAAAATTGTAGGCCCCGTAAGACCAAAATGAGTAAACATCATTTCCCCAAATTGTTTAGCTTGTACCTTACTTTTAGAAATTACGGATACCTCAACATTACGAAGACTAAGCCCCATAATTTCCTTTACCCACGTTTCGTTTGTAACGATAGGGACTAAGGATGGACGAATATCAGTAATAGTATGTCCCACTTTTTCGGCTAAAACGTAACCATCACCAGTAGAACCTGTCAATGGATAAGATGCACCACCAGTACAAATAATAGCAGCATCACAAGCATATTGTTCCTTATCCGTTGTAACACCAACTACACGATTTTCCTGTACAGTAATCGATGTAACAGGTTCATTTAAATGAACTTGAACATTATACTTTTTTAGGATTTTCATAAAGATATTGCGTACTTCTAATGCAGAATCGGATTCAGGAAACACTCGTCCACCACGTTCTACTTTAGTTTTTAACCCCCAGCTATGCAATAGGTCCAGAAGATCTTCATTACTAAAGCGTTCATAGGCACCGTACAAGAACTTACCATTACCAGGCGTATTTTTTATAAATTCGGCCATATCTGCACTATTCGTAATATTACAGCGACCTTTACCGGTAATGCCCATTTTCTTGCCAACCATATTCATTTTTTCCAATAAGATGACGCGTGCTCCTTCACAGCCTGCTATAACAGCTGCCATTAGACCTGCCGCACCACCGCCAATGACTATGATTTGCTTCATGCCTTATCTGTCCCCAATGCTTTTAGCGCTTTTACTTCACGAATTGTTAGTTGACGAGAAGCGCCTCGTTTCACACCACCTAAAGTAAGACCAGCATACGCAATGCGTTTTAAATTATGAATACGATAGCCAAAGTGTTCAAACATACGACGAACTTGACGATTACGACCTTCATGAATTGTAATTTCTACTTCATGTACACCATTATGATCATCAAAACCTAAATCTACAATTGTTGCAGGTGCAGTTATACCATCTTCAAGCTCTACACCATTTGCAATAATTTGCAAATCATCATCGCGAACACGACCTTTGATACGAACTTCATAAGTCTTTTCCACGCCTTTAGATGGATGCGTTAGATTTTGTGCCAACTCTCCATCATTCGTAAGCAGTAACAAACCTTCTGTATATAAATCGAGACGACCAATAGGGTAAATTCGTTTCGTTTCATTTTTTATATAATCTAAAACCGTTTCTCGACCTTGAGGGTCAGACACAGATGTAATAACCCCCTTTGGCTTATTTAACAAATAATATACTGGTTTCTCTTGAGCCAATAATTGCCCATTAACCTTAACCTTATCTTTTTGTGGATTAATTTTGACCCCTAATTCGGTTACCTTGCGACCATTGACCTGTACTTTACCTTCTGTAATTAGTTCTTCTGCCTTACGCCGTGATGCAATACCACAACTGGCAATATATTTGTAATCGTTCCATGTTATCCTTCTGTTTCCGAAACTTCTTGATGTAAGGCTTCAATAGATTCTACTCCAGCACTTCTCAAAAACTCATCAGTTGTGCCATATAAAATCGGTCTACCAACAGTATCCTTATGACCTAATTCAGCTATAAGAGATCTAGTCAATAATTGTTTTATAATTTTATCGCTATTTACACCGCGAACCTCTTCAATTTCAGCCTTTGTAATAGGCTGCTTATATGCGATAACAGCTAATGTTTCCATGGCCGCATTAGATAATTTATCTTCTTTTTTACGAATATGACCAACATAATCAGCACATTCAACAGCGCTGACTAATTCAACACCGGCTCCTGATATACGTAATCGAATACCTCTATTTTGTTCTTTTAGTTCACGTTGTAATTCTTCTATATATTTTTGTGTCGCCTCTGTGGAAAGACCAAACACCTCTTCTAGCATATCTATCGATATAGGCTTTGCTGCTGAAAACAAAACGGCTTCTAAATGCATCGTTGGTAAGCTCATATAGCCCCCTTTCTACACGGCCCCCATCCAAGGTAGCAGTGAATATAATATCATCATCTTCATAACGCATTTCCATAACTTGTTGTTTTAATAATTCTAAAACAGCCATAAAGATGGTTACCATACCACTTTTCGTTTCAATTGCTACTAATAACTCCCTAAAATATAGACATTCGCCACGATGTATACGACGAGACAAGGATATAATCATGTCCTCTAAACTATACGTATCCTTTTCAACCTTTACCTCACGAATCGTCTCTTCTTCTGATAACTCTTTAGCTCGTTTTATAGTTTGATAAAAAATTTGATATAACTGTGAAAGTTCCAAATTATATACACTATCTAATCCAAGCACACTCGTTTCTTCAGGACGACTAAATATATTCGCAGATACAGCGGTACGCTCCATTAATAGAGATGTAATATCCTTAATTTTCTTAAATTCTACTAATTTTGCTACCAACTCGTCACGTGGATCCTCTGCTTCATCGGGCTCAGGTTCAGCCTTAGGTAATAACATGCGTGATTTAATCTGTAATAAGGTAGATGCCATAACAAGAAATTCACTACTATAATGAATATCAAAATGGTTCCAATTGTCTAGATATGCCAAGTATTGACTCGTTATTTCAACGATAGGAATATCGGTAATTTCTATTTTATGTTTTTCAATGAGATGCAAGAGCAGATCAAGGGGACCTTCAAAAAAACGTCCAACTTGTAGTTATAATCTCCCATAAAACCCAATCCTCAGAAAAAAATGTTTTTAACTATATAATTATAAAGCATTTATAGTAGTACTTTCAAATAATTGTTTTTTTACACTCATCTGCTATCTTTATTATTGTAATTATTTTATATTAAAAAGATACGTTATTGTGTATTCCTTTTAGAGAGGATTTATTATGTCATCGAGTGTGAGGGCAAATTGGGCGAAATCCAATTTTTTTCGCTTTGGTATTATAGGTATTGTTTTATATATCATCTTATTTTTTTAATTTATGAGCCCATAACCTTAGGGCTTGATGTAGAGGATATTACGATTTTTAGCTGTACCAACAATTGTAGGTACCTTTTTTTATTTCAATATTTTTATGGGGTGTACCGTTTTCCACAGGCCTTTTTTTAGGGTATGGCCTAGTCGGAATCTTATGGGCACTTACCTTTCCTCTTTTATTCCATTGGTCCTATGTGAAGCCATTATACTTCTATGAATTTGCTAATGATTTTTTATTTGGCTTATTAATTTTCATGGGATTATCAGGCATTCAGTTTTTACTGAACCAAACAAATCGCTTCCATAAAACAACATCCTTAATCATGGCTATCATTTCCATGATTCTGAGCTTAATACCATTCTTACAGATCGGCTATTACATGACTACTTGGCATTGCTTAACGCCAGCCAGTCTGCTAGCCGTATATATGACCAATCCAGAAGAAGCATTTGGTTTTTTAAAGAATGCAGCTGGTATACCTGGTCTTATAGCAGTGAGTATTGGTCTTATTTTATGGACTTATTTATTGTACTGGTCTAACTTAGGAATGAAAGCAGTAGTAAACTTAAATACTACACGTCCTATGCGGTCAGCTATGCTCATCGCATCCCTTGTAGCTTTTTTTAGTATATGTACCATTCTTCTTGTTCCCTCAAACCTGTATTGTGGCGAACTGGATTGCTGCAGGCGATTATGTAAAACAAATGCAACAATATAATGATAATCACCACTTAGTATTTGATTCCTTTAATTTAGACACAAAGGAAACAGCGGTGAACAAAACACCTGGTACTATTATTCTAGTCATTGGCGAATCTAGTTCTCGAGATTATATGAAAGTATATAATCCAAACTTCCCATATGACGATACTCCATGGCAAGGCAATATGCGTTCGGACAATAAAGACTTTGTCTTCTTTGATAATGCCTATTCATCGTACGTACAAACAGTACCAACCTTGGAGCGTGCACTATCTGAACGAAATCAATATGATGATAAACCATTTCTTGATTCAGCCAATATCTTAGATATTGCTAAAAAAGCGGGATACACGACTTCTTGGTTTAGCAATCAAGGTGTATTCGGTGAATATGATACAGCTATTTCATTAATGGCTAAGACTGCAGACACAACAAATGGGCCCATGAATCTTATGCATTCTCAGATCGATATGATGAAGCTCTATTGCCATTATTAGAAACTGTAGATCCTACCAAGAACAACTTTATCGTTATACATATTATGGGTAGTCATATTTACTACAATGATCGTTACCCGCATGAATTTAGCAAGTGGAAACAAGGTCCGTATCCTGATGGTCAAGAAGCATATGCTAACAGCCAATTATACACAGACTGGTTATTACAACAAATTTACAATTATGGCAAAGACAAATTAAACTTACAAGCCATGGTGTATTTCTCCGATCACGGTGAAAGTTTAGACAAATCGCATAACCCTGATACATTTGATTTTGTTATGACACATATTCCATTCTGGGTATACCTATCTCCACAATATCGCTCAACCTATCCACAGACTGCTGAGGTACTTGCAAAACACGAGCATCAATTCTTTACTAATGATTTGCTATACGATACATTAGTTGGTCTCATGCATGCTCCAAGTCAACGATATGATGCAACACGAGATTTTAGTAATGCTCAATATCGATTTAATCTACATAACTTAACTACATTACTTGGTGAACAACCATTAGCAAATGATCCTGTTAATGCAAACAAGTAGTCTTTAATTGATATTGTAGCCATTATTTTTTTCTATTGTATTAAGTTATTTTTAATAGTAAAAACAACTTAATATAACCAAAAAGAGATGAGTTTAACTCATCTCTTTTTTTCTGCAACAAAAAGCTCTATATCATTTTCCGTATAAATTCTTATATTCTTTTCTAATAGAGCCTCTACAGTACATCCATGACCATTTTTTTCAATGTTCTAGTAAAAGTTCCATCATAAATGCACTTATATCCACAGCTAGGACTTTTTCGCCTTCATCAAAGCTTGCTTGCAACCATATTTTTAGTGCAATATCAACTGTTAATTGAGCACCTCTTACAAACTCATCTGTAACATCAGCTCCATTAACAGTACATATACGTTTCACCCTGACGCTCCGCAGGATCACGAGGCGTACTAAGTCCCCCTAACACTTCCGGACATACTGGTACTAATTCATAATATTCCTTTAGAGCCTCTATCGTTTCTATATAATTGTCTTTGCCATCATATCGACAGAGGTACACCAAATAGGCATTCACTAATCAATAACTTAGGTTTCTTATTCATAGATTTATCTATCTCTTATATATTTATACGTAACTTATAGTAATAATTTTCACAAATCGTTTTAATTGTATATAAGAAAAAAGACTAACCCAAAGTTAGTCTTAATTGGTGCCGAGGACCGGAATCGAACCGGTACGGTTGTTTCCAACCGACGGATTTTAAGTCCGTTGCGTCTGCCTGTTCCGCCACCCCGGCATGGGTAACGATTGTGGAGGCGGCACCCAGAATCGAACTGGGGAATAAAGGTTTTGCAGACCTCTGCCTTACCGCTTGGCTATGCCGCCATATAAAATTGGAGCGGGAAACGAGATTCGAACTCGCGACCCCCGCCTTGGCAAGGCGGTGCTCTACCGCTGAGCTATTCCCGCATATAAATGGTGCCTCAGGACAGAATCGAACTGTCGACACACGGATTTTCAGTCCGTTGCTCTACCAACTGAGCTACCGAGGCATAAATGGCGACCCCGATCAGATTTGAACTGACGATCTTCGCCGTGACAGGGCGACATGTTAACCGCTACACCACGGGGCCGTAACCAAAGTACTTGCTTAGTATATCGGTTATCAGGACTTTTGTCAACACTATACTACAATATTTTTAATAAATTCTTCCTCATGTTTTTAATATAGTAGATTCCCTATGTCCTGGCTCAACAATCAAACTCCTTGGACAAAGTTAAAAGATGATTTCAAACTCTTAATCAAATCAGCTGGATCACTGTTATAATTATCTGTATTTCCCACATTTTGTTTAAATAAAGGTATCACCAGTAAATAGATGCCCTTCAATTTCTAAACAAACCGATCCCAGCACTATGCCCAGGTGTATGATGAACTATTATATCAAAAGGATCTAAACTGTAATTGCCCCTCTACTAAATCATTACAATGTGTATACATTTTTTTCTTATATACACTTGGTCTCCGTCGAATTAACTGTAACAACTCTTGATCTAAAGGATGTAAATAAGCGGGAATATTATAATGTGTACACACTTCATCCAAGGCTGACACATGATCACAATGACCATGTGTCAATAAAACTGCTATGGGTTGAGAATCTGCAACCATATCAATAATGTGGTTACAATGAAAACCCGGATCAATGATTATAGATTTTCCCTCTTTGATAAGCACATAACAATTTGCTTTATAAAGCCCTAGAGGACGTTTTATAACTTCCATATAGTTCCCGCCCTCCTATAGAATACGATATCGTTTAGGAACCTCTTTTTTAATAAAATACCCTTCCCAAAACTGAGGGTGAAGCATAACTAAAATCGTAAATAACTCCAAACGACCTAGTAACATGTCTACAATAGCAATACATTTAGCAGTATCCGGCATAACATTAAAGGAATCAGTAGGACCAAAGCCACCAAACCCTAGTCCTACATTGCTAAGAAAGGCCGTGACCACTTGCATAGAATCATATGTATTAAGACCAGTACAAGTCATTAGAAAAACAGATATCACATAAATCATTAAATATAAAAAAATAAAAAAATTGATGTGTCATCTGGATCCATTTAGTAGGCATCGGTTTGCCATTAATACGTACTACTTGAACCATATCAGGATGAATTGATTTTTCGCAGATAAATTATAGAACTCTTAATCAAAATAATAAGTCGTATAATTTTTACACCGCCCGTTGTAGAACCACTACAACCACCAAAAAAATGTACAAATAAATAACATCATCTGTGCTGCAGCAGGCCACAAATCATAATCACTAATAGCAAAACCACTACCAGTTTGAAGCGAAACTAAATTAAAGGCAGCATTTCTAACAATCTCTAAAGGACTAGAATAGCTAGATTGTAATGCTAGAGATATTGATACAATGGCAATACCAATAAACACTACAAGCCAGTACATACGTGTTTCAAAATCATTAATTAAAACGTGAATTCCTTTTTGAAGTGCATTGTAATACACAGAGAAATTGCCACCAGCAAGAAACATAAAGAATATAAATACGAAACAAATATAATTACTTTGTTCATAAATAAAAGCCCCTGCTGATGTCGGTGCAAAATCCACCCTGTGGCAATAATAGAAAAAGGCATAGTTTAACGCATCAAAAGGTTCAATGCCTCCAGCCCACAGCATAAGAAAGCAAAGAGCAGTAAAGGCAATATACAACTGCCAAAGCTTGGTGGCCATTGATTGAATACGTGGCATTACAACACCAGGCTTTGGTACAGATGCCTCTGCATTAAAGAAATGTGCTGCATCTGCTCCTAAATTCTTTAAAAATGATAAGATAAGGACGATGATCCCCATCCCTCCAACCCAGTGCATAAGGCCACGCCACAATACAAATGTGTTTGGTAACGTATCAACACTATAAATAATAGTTGCACCAGTTGCAGTAATACCCGAAGTGGCTTCAAATAAAGCATCAAAAACATTAGTCAATATGCCACTCCCCAAAAAGGTAAAGCCCCCAAAATAACCGTGAATATCCAAGTAGAGGATACAACTAAGAACCCATCACGAATACTAAAGCTTTGACTTTCACAACCGTAATAAGATAAAAGCGTCCCCAAAACTAAAGAAAGGCTTGTGGTTATAAGGAATGACCAATATGCAGTTTCAAATACAACACTGTATATAAAAGGGATTAAAGTAAAAATCCCAAATATATAGAGTAGTCGACCCACTAAGGACATAACGATTTGAATTCGCATAGCCCCTCCTTACTAAGTAAGATATTTAAGCAATTTGCTTACCGATTCAGGTAATGTAAAGAGAACGATATGATCACCATCTAAAATTTGAGTATTACCACGAGGTACGATAGCTTCATTTTCCCGTAAAATTACACCTACTAAGGCCTTCCCAGGTAAACGAATATCTTTCAATTGTTTACCTGCTACAGGTGATTCATTGGTAATTTCAATTTCGATAGATTCGGCTTTACCACCTTCAAAGGTGGAAATAGATACAACCCCTTCTCCACTTCGTACAAAGCGCAAAATTTGACTTGCAGTTAATAAACGTGGAGAAAATACTACATCAATACCTACTTGCTCCATCAGCATAATATATTCTGGCCGTCCCACACGAACAACGGTTTTTGGGATGCCCATATGCTTCCCTACAAGTGCTACAAGTAAGTTAAGTTTATCATCATCTGTTAGAGCAATAATTACATCGCTATCAGCAATTTCCTCAGCTTCGAGCAAATCAAAATCAGTACCATCCCCATTGATAACCATGGCTTTATCCACTTGATTTGCCAGTTTCTCACAACGGTCAAAGTCTTTTTCAATAACCTTCACAGAAAAACCAGCTTTTTCTAATAATACAGTTAAGTTACGACCTAAGAGACCTGCCCCAATGATTACAGCCCTTTTATAGAATGTATTATAATTATGGAACCAAAGTTTCTCCACTTCAGAAACGGACTCTTTCAAACCTAGGAAAAATACACTATCATCAGCCTGTAAGCGACTTTCACCATGCGGAATAATCATTTCACCATAGCGCAAAATACCAACTAATAGAACACCTTCAGGAAAGCGAATTTCTTTTAGTGGCTGTTCTAATAGAGGAAATTCATTATTCAATTTGAATTCCATAAGGCGCACAGCACCTTGACCGAACTCCTCAACATCTATAGCTGATGGTGTTTCTAAAATTTGTAGTAACTCTTGAGCTGTAACCATTTCAGGATTGATGAAAAGATCAACACCTAATTGAGCTCGTATCTCCTCATCCATATGTTCCGCCACACTATTATCACGAACGCGTGCAATAGTTGTAGGCACACCTTTTATTTTAGCTACCGAACAGGATAGCATATTAACCTCATCTGAATCAGTAACAGCAATAAACATACCAACATCAGACATATCGATTTCATTCAATAATTGAACATCACTGCCATTTCCTAAAACTAGGCTAACATCTAATGTATTTTCAAGATTATGAATGCGTTCTGGTGAGCGATCGATAACATATACATCATGATCGTCTTGAATAAGACGTTGTGCTAATGAATAACCAACCTTACCAGCGCCTACAATGACAATTTTCATCGTCTTTATTCCTCATCTTGGGACTCATCACTAACAAGAGGTGTCCATTGGCGACCTATGTCGGTAAGCAATGTCCAACCATCCTCCTGAACAATTTTTTTCTCTTTCATTAAATGCCCTAAGGCACGTTTGAACGCAGCCTTACTAATATTGAACTTATCTTTAATCAACATCGCTGAAGACTCATCACTATATGGCATCTTTCCACCGCGATTTAAAAGATATTCCATAATAATATCACCATCTGAAACAAGAGCTTTTTCCTTTGTAGGGCGCATAGATACATTGACACGACCATCATCGCGTTTGAAAGTAATACGACCTTCAATCATTTCCCCTACTTTTTAACTTTCTCGTCATTTCAGAACGATGTAAAAAGGCAATCCAACGCTCAGGAGTGATAAAAAATGCCCCCTCACTCGTTAAGTTATAGATAGCACCTTTTACAAGTTGACCAACCGTAGCTTCAGTAGCAGCTTTAGAGGCACGACGCATTTCATCATCTACATCCATGGAGACCGCAAAACGGCCAGATTTATCTGTATAAAGACGAACCCACACCTTTTCCCCTACCTGAGGGCGACCACGCATCTCCGCATGAGGCATAAAGATACCACGTTCTGTGCCAACCTCAACGAAGCAACCAAAATTTGTCGTATTGATGACCTCAACATAACCAATTTGGCCAACCTTCATAGCTGGTAAACGCATAGAAAGCGAGTTAAACGCCCCTTTGGATCGCGATATAAAAATACTTCTACCGCATCTCCTATAGTAACTGGTGAAGTTTGTTGATCTTTATGAAGCAAAATATCATCATTTGTATTGCCTGTTTGACCATCTAGAAAAGCACCTTGGTCACTAGTACGCAATACTTTCAATGTGGCAATTGTATTTTCCAACAATTCTGTAGCCATATTATACTCCTTCAAATGGAACTCGACCAGCGTCATTCCACAATTCTTCTAAACCGTAGAATTCACGCAATTCATCACCACCAAAGACATGACAAATTATATCGCCAAAATCCAATAAGATCCATTCACCTTCACGATAACCTTCTCTATGCTGTACGGTTATACCTAATTCGGCTGCTTTATCTTCCATTTCATCAGCAATGCTTTGAGATTGCTTACTATTATTTGCACTGGCAATCAAAAAATAATCACCTAACATTGAAATACCTTCTAAATCAAGAATTTCAATATCTCTGCCCTTTTTATCAAATGCAGCTTGTGCAAGTTCTAATACGATTTGTTTAATATCTTCTTTCTTTTTCATTATATTGCCTCTTATCTTATCGCTTACTACCGCTCTCCTCACCTGGTTCTGTGGGCTTTGTAATAGTGCCCCCATTATGTTCCGATTCAGGTGCAACTTTCGACATACTATTTGTTGGTGCAGATATAAATTGCGTCATTTCATTAGCTGGTAAATTACCCATTGTAATACCCACTAAACGCTGAGCTTCCGTAGGGTTTACCTTCCAATAAGTCGTTTCACCTATAAGCTCTTTTTCACCAGGAAGAATATAGAAGTGGATCTCTTCCTTATTAATTTTGCTCGCATTATATACCAGTTTAATAGCATCTAAAGTGGAGATATTACTATCAAAATGCTCCCAAATACGCCAAATATGCCATGCATTTGTTATAAAAAATGCATTATGCTCTTGTTCCACCCACAACTTTAAGAATCGCTCTTGTCGTTGCACACGAGTAAAGGTATCGTGTTTAGGATCAGAATATCGTAAATATGCTAAGGCATTATTACTATCTAAAGTTTGGTAACCACGTCGCAAATCAATATCTATATTGCCTTCTGCATCAATATGTTCCATCGGTTGTTCTACATAAATTTGCTGATTTCCTAACACATCATTAGTTTTCTTGAAGGCAGTTTGATTAACTACTACATAGTACGGGATTGAAATATGGAACATATCCTCAATTACAGCTTTAGTAAGTTCAATGCCTCCTTTTTCATAAATACTATTTAACATAGTCGCATCGGTTTGATCACGATTATCGATTTTACTATTACTTGGAATGCCGATAACGTCCATCGTTTTTTGATCAAGGTTTACAGATAATAGGAATAGACTATCACCTTGACTAGGATTATTGTCATCAGTGCCGATAACCAAAATATATAAAGGTTTATCTAAGCCTTTTTGCTCTACTGATACAGTATTTGCGTCCTGTTTATTTTCACTATCTATCACGGCTTCAGTAGCTTCAGTAGTTCCGACAATTGCTCTATATGCATAAGATACACCACTATATATGCCATACCCTATCCCACCGAGCAAAGTAAAAACTACAACAATAGCCAGAATAACTCTGGGCCACTTCACAGATGACTTTTGTTGACGTCTTTTTCTACGTCGGCGAGCTCTTGCTCGTTCACGTTCGTCCATATAAAAACTCCATTATTTACAAGATTTTAATACATCATTACGACCAAGAATGGTCAAAGGATAAATAGAAAGATGTTGCTCAATAAGGTGATTAATAGTATTGTCAAAACCAAGCAATACAGCCTTATTTAGATCTTTTTTAGCTACCGTTCGAAGTTCATCAACACCTAGGAAATCACGATTGGGTTCAATATAATCTGCTAAGAATATAACTTTATCTAATGTAGACATTCCCACCTTACCAGTTGTATGAACACGAATAGCTTCTAAAATTTCTGAATCGGTTATAGAAAACTCAAGTTTAGCTCGAATCATACCTGCTAATCCATGTAAAAGATTACCATTGGCTAATAATTCTTCATCAGCTTTGTAATTATTCTCCTTCACCAAATCTTGCATCTCTTTCAAAGGCATTTCTTTTAGCACAATCATGCAGTAATGCCGCTAATCGTGCTTTTTCTACATCAACATTATAAAGTTTAGCCAACTGAGTTGCAGATTCAACAACACCCAGGGTATGCTTAAAACGTTTTTTTCCCATCCATTGACTTACCCTATGTTGTATTTCATCAAACGATAACATCATTTATTCCTTCCCATATATATGGTTTTCTTCTATATAATCCACTACACATTTAGGCAACATATAACGAACTGTCTTTCCAGACCGTAAGCGTTCTCGTAAATACGTAGCAGACAATTTCATTTCAGGCACTTCCATAACATGTATTTTTTCCCGTGCTTTAGCTCCTAATTCATCCAAAGTAGAATCAATAGCACTCGATCCATCTGGTCTAGTAGCTCCAATAAAATGAACCTCATCTATCAGTTCATCTATAAATTTCCAAGTCGGTAATGCACGAATAGTATCAGTCCCTGCAATAAAGTAAAATTCAACAGTAGGACCATATAGTTTTTTAAAATATTGAATCGTATCAACGGTATACGAAGGGCCTTCTCGGCGCATCTCTACATCAGAAATTTCAAAATTTGGATTATCCGAAACTGCGGCCGCCGTCATAGCATAGCGATGATGACTATCTATCACATCATATTGCTTATGTGGTGGAATACGAGCAGGTACAAAGATAACCTTTTCTAAATTAAAGCTTTCACAAGCCACCTCTGCAATCATTAGATGACCTAAATGAATGGGATTAAATGTTCCACCAATTATACCTATACGACGTTTATCTACCATAATGTGGTCACTCCCTTAATGACAATGACACAAATAATGATGAATATGAGCAATGCTTTTATATAGGATATCCATTCATATCGTCCCTTTGGTGTTTGAATGTATCTATAATATGCTCTTATAAAATAATATAATTTCTTCACGTCCGTACTTGGCCTTCTCCAAATACAAAGTATTTATAAGATGTTAGAGCTTGTAACCCCATAGGCCCTCGAGCATGGAGTTTTTGTGTACTAATGCCAATCTCAGCACCAAAGCCAAACTCAAAGCCATCTGTAAAACGTGTAGATGCATTATGATACACAGTAGAGCAATCTACTAAATTCATAAATACATTAGCACGCATAGGTTCATCTGTGATAATAGCCTCAGAGTGATGTGTAGTATACCGATTCACATGTTCAATAGCTTCTTCAAGATTTTCAACGATACGCACATTTAAGTCCATATCATTGTATTCTGTGCTGAAAGACTCTTCTGTTAAAGGAATTGTATTCTCCATATATTGAGCTACAGCCTCATCACCATGAATACGAACACCATATTCTAGTAGTGCTATATTAAGGCGTGGTAAAAACTCTCTAGCCACAGCTTGATGAACTAGTAAGGTTTCCATAGAGTTACATACAGATGGACGTTGAACTTTAGCATTGACTGCAATTTCTAAAGCCATCTCTAAATCAGCAAATTCATCAACAAAGGTATGACATACACCGCTGCCAGTTTCAATAACAGGAATGCTACTATCTTCTACAACACGACGAATAAGTCCAGCACCCCCACGTGGAATGATTACATCAATATATTCCCGTTGTTGTAAAAGTACTCCAACCAGATCTCGATCAAGCACCTCAACGAGTTGAATAGAGTCACCATTAATACCTAACGACTCTAAGGTATCCCGCATGATAGACACGATGATTTGATTCGTGTGAAATGCCTCCTTACCACCTCGTAAAATTGTAGCATTTGCTGTCTTTAAACAAAGAACACCTGCATCTATGGTTACATTTGGACGGGCTTCAAAGATGATACCAATAACACCAAAAGGTACTGATCGCTTTTCAATAATCAAACCATTAGGCCGAGTGATTGTTTCTATAATGGAACCTACAGGACTTTCAAGAGCAGCCACTTGACGCACCCCTTCTGCCATTTGAGCAATGCGACTAGGTGTCAAAGTCAATCGATCTATCATAGTTCGAGGTAAATTATAATCAACAGATTTTTCTAGGTCTAACTCATTAGCCGCCATAATTTCATCTGTTTGTGCTTCTACAGCATCAGCAATTGCTAACAATGCAGAATCTAAAGTTTCTTGGTCGAGTTGGGCTAATTCAAAAGATGCCGTTTTAGCTCTCTGGCCCATATCTTTACAAATTTTTTCATACTGGTTCATAGGATTTCCTCAGTGTAATAAAACTAGATTATTACGATGTACAGCCTCATCATAGGTCGTATTAATACCCAGAATCTCGGCTATATCATTTGTATTGTGACCTTTAATCGCCTTCATATCATCAATACTATAATTAATAAGTCCACGACCAATTTCCTTATGATCATGATAAATGGAAATTGTATCACCAGGTCCAAAAGTCCCCTCTACTTCAATAATACCAGCGGGCAGAATGCTAGCACCCTTATCTAAAACAGCGCGAGCACACCCGTCATCAATCGTAATGGAGCCTTTTAATCGTTTACCAAAAGCTAACCAATGATGTTTACCAGATAAACTTGCATCATGGGCTTCAAAGAGTGTCCCAATTTGTTCACCCTTACATACACGACGAACAGAATCCTCTACTTCACCTGAGGTAATAACCATTGGTACACCAGAATTTGTTGCCATATGAGCAGCTTTAATTTTTGTATACATACCACCCGTTCCCATATTAGAACCAGCACCACCTGCAATAGCATAGGTTTCATCGTTAATTTCAGAAACAGTTTCTATCAAAGTAGCATCTGGATTAGTGGCTGGGTTAGCTGTATATAAGCCTTCAATATCTGACAAAATGATAAGTAAATCTGCATCTACAATACCTGCAACAGTAGCAGATAATGTATCGTTATCACCGATTTTAAATTCTTCGATAGCAACCACGTCATTTTCATTAATAATAGGAATAACGTTAAGTTGCAATAAAGTATGTAATGTATTACGCAAGTTAAGATAACTATGTCGTCCAGTACTATCCTCTTTCGTTAAAAGAATTTGCCCTACGGTTCGACCATATTCTCGAAACATGCGCTCGTACATATGAATGAGAATACCTTGACCTACTGCAGCAGCTGCTTGTTTTAATACGAGATCTCTAGGCTTTTCTTTAAAGCCTAAAGGGGCAAGACCTGCACCAGTAGCACCAGAGGAAACAAGAATAATCTCTTTACCTTGGTTAGCCAAATCTGATAATTGGCGCACTAATCTTTCAATACGCTCCAAATTTAAATGTCCATTAGTGTAACAAAGCGTACTGCTACCAACTTTGACTACAATTCGTTTTGCATTAACGATGGCGCTGCGCATAGACTAACCTCCTAAGGTTGAAATTCTTAACTACGATGTATACAAATTTTTATGATCTACTAGATATAAAAATTATTTTTGGCAAAAATGATTTTAGGTTCTTTTTAGCTTTATATAAAACACCATTAAAACCAATCACTTGAACTAGTTCAGCGCCAAGCATATCTGCTAAGTCTTGAAAAATTGTCTTATCTTCAGGACTATTATTATGTAATTTAACCTTAATAAGCTCACGTGCTGTAATCGCTGCACGAGCACTATCTATAACGCTATCCTCTAAACCATTTTTACCAATTTGGACAACCGGTGGTATTGTAGCCGCCAATGAACGTAAATACCGTTTTTGTTTTCCTGTCATTATTACTCCTACTCTTGGAAAGTAAAGCGCTGATCGCCGATTACAACTTCATCACCGTCTTTACAGCCTTTTTTTCCTTCAATTTTGCATCAAGCTCCATAAAGCGCCAAATGCGTTGGAATCTACGAAGAGATTGATCATCGTCAAGATTTGTCATAGCTACTAATCGTTCAATACGTTTACCAGTAATGTAGAAAGCAGCATCATCACCACGAGTAATGACAAATTCTACATCTTGTTTTGCTTCGTATACAACTGTGTCATCATTTGCTTCAGGCTCTGGTTCGTAGTTTTCTACATAGTAGTAAGCTCGTTCCATAAGCTCTGACAAACCTTCACCACTTAAGGCGTTAATGAGAAATACTTCATAGCCTTTATCTTCAAAATATTTTTTTGTTTCGGGAATCGTCGTGTCATCAAAGACCATATCGATCTTATTGAGAGCTACAATTTGTTTTTTATTAGCCAATTTTTCAGAGTATTTACGTAACTCTTCATTAATCGCATCAAAGTCGACCTTAGGGTCTCGGCCTTCCATACCAGATACATCTAGAACATGAATTAAAATATTCGTACGTTCAACATGACGTAGAAAATTGTGACCTAACCCCACACCTTCACTAGCCCCTTCAATAAGGCCCGGAATATCGGCCAAAACAAAGCTACGATCTCCAGAAATTGTAACTACCCCAAGTACTGGTGTTAGTGTAGTAAAGTGATATGCTGCCACCTCTGGTTGAGCTTTTAGATACTTTTCGCAAAAATACTAGATTTACCAACAGATGGATAACCTAATAAACCTACATCAGCTAATACTTTAAGCTCTAATTGTAACCAGAATTCTTCACCAGGTTCACCCTTTTCTGCAAAGGTTGGTGCACGGTTAGCACTAGTTTGGAATCGAGCATTGCCACGGCCGCCACGACCACCTTTGGCAATAACAAAGGTATCGCCATCGTTGACAAGATCGCAAAAGATTTTTCCTGTTTCCTCATCTTTAATTACTGTACCCAATGGAACTGGAATGATAAGAGGATCGGAACCTCGACCGTGCTTATTAGAGCTTTCACCATTACCGCCAGCTGGTGCCTTAAACTGACGTTTATATCTAAAGTCTACAAGCGTATTAATATTCTTGTCAGCTTTAAAAACAACATCCGCACCTTTACCACCATCACCACCACTAGGGCCGCCATTTGGAACGTATTTTTCTCGACGGAAGCTGGACATACCATCCCCACCGTCACCAGCTTTAACAAAGACGCGCGCTCTATCTATAAACATAATTTAACTCCTATGCATTATTGCTGTAATAGCTCTAATGCTTTTTTAATTTGAATATCATCTAATGTACTAGATGGATGTACACCTTTTGGTAAATCGATTTCTACATCAGGTTTAATACCTGTTCCATCAATAACACGATCACTTGGCGTGTGGTACTTAGCAATAGTTACTTTAATTCCTTCATCATCTAAACTAGGGAAAATAGTTTGAACGGTACCTTTACCATATGTATTAGTACCTACGATAGTGCCTAATTTACGATCTTGAACAGCCCCTGCTATGATTTCTGATGCACTAGCAGAGCCCTTATTAACTAAAACAACCAATGGCATAGCTACATCAGGTCCATCTGACTTATAAGTATCCTTTTTACCTGATCGATTTTGTACTGTTACGAGTGTACCTGGAGGCATAATATAGTTAGATATCTTTTCAGTAGTAGATAATAAACCGCCTGGATTATCTCGTAGGTCCAAGACAAGAGCCTTCATACCTTGAGATTGAAGCTCTTTATATTGAGTGGCAAAATCTTCTGCGGTATTTTCTGCAAACTGACTAATACGAATATATCCAACTGTGCTAGTAAGCATTTTACTTTTAACAGTAGGCAAAACTATGGATTCACGAGTGATATCAAAATGCAACTTTTCACCATTACGTTCAATATCTAGAGATACAGTAGTACCAGCTTCGCCACGAATACGAGAAGATGCTTCCTCTACCGGAATTTCAGTAGTGGATTGTCCATCGATAGCAATAATGTGGTCTCCAGGTTTAATTCCAGCTTTAAAAGCTGGTTGGTCTTCCATTACGCTAACTGCATATAGACCTTTATCATCAGTACCAAGGACCATACCAACACCAGCATATGTTGCAGATGTTTGCATTTTCATAGATTTATATTCTTCTGCATTTAAATAAACACTATGCGGTTCTCCCAAAGAGTCAATTAACCCCTTTAGCATACCATCATAAAGGGTAGTTTTAGCCATAGGTGTCATAAAAACTTGACTCGCAGTATAATAGGCTATAAATAATCTTGGTAGCCCCCAGAATGAACCGGAAAGATACCAAAATGTAAGCCACATAATAACAATGCCAGAGCCTATATATTTCAATAGACTCCATAACACTGTACGTGTATCAAATTTCATATTATAAATATCCCATAGGATCCACAGGATCCCCACTTATACGAACTTCAAAATGTACATGTGGCCCTGTACTATTACCTGTGCTACCAGCATAGGCAATAACTTGACCCTTACCTACATCTTGCCCTTCAGAGACAGCAAGTTCAGAATTATGTCCATAAAGAGTAGACATGCCATTACCATGATCGATAACTACGGCATAACCATAGCCACCCATCCAACCCGACCAAGCAACAGTACCACCATCTGCAGCATGAACAGGTGTACCTTCATCAACACCAATATCAATGCCAGAATGATAAATTGTAGTGCCCCAAATCGGATGTGTACGATAGCCATATGGAGAGGTAATTTCACCACTTACAGGCCACCCAAGTTGACCAGACCCTTGTACCCAAGAGTAAGTTGGTGAAGATTGTTGAGCCGCTGCTGCAGCACGAGCAGCGGCACGCTCTGCTTGACGTGCTTTCAATAACGCTGTAATCTGTGCAGAAGATGCATTTAATTCTTCTACTGCTTGCATTGCTGTAGCACGATCATTTTGAGCCTTTTGAAGAACTACCTCACGTTCTTTCTTCTTTTGCTCTATTTCAGCTCGTTTTGCCGCAGCTGCTTTTTTAAGCTCAACTAGTTTTGCGCGAGACTGTTCTAGTGCTTGCTTTCGAGCCGCTATTTCAGCGCGCTCTTTTTTTGATTTCCTCAATTAATTTAATATCAGAATCAATAATTCGTTTTAAAAATTTCTAAACGATTAGCAAAGTCTGTAAAAATCTTTTGAGATCCAATAACTACATCTAAGTAACTTAAACGACCATTAATATAAATATCACGTACACGCTTATAAAATACGGCTTCTCGCCCTTCTAGTCGCTTTTTGTGCTTCAGCAAGTAATTTTTTTCATTCACTGTAATATCATTTTCAACAGCTATACGTTGTTGTTGAATAGAATCCAATTGTTGCTGAGCCTGACGTAATTGTTCTTCGATTTGACGTAACTGTTCGGATACACTGACTATTACAGTTTCAGCATCTGCCTTTTTAGCATTTTGTTGATTAACTTGTTGTTGAATTGAATCAAGTTGATTTGTTAAATCTTCGTCCTCTGCAACGATGTATAATGGTGTTCCCAATACCACTATACCAGTCAAAATTGCCGCTACGAAGCGAGATTTAAATATACTATTATTCATAAACATTACACCTTCATGTATTGTTTCAAAGAAATAGTACTACCAATAGCACCTACTACTATGCCGCCACCTAAGATATAAAGGGCTACATCATAGAAGAATGGGAACATTGGTACTAAAGGGAAGAATGCTAATGATTCAGAAACTTCCATTGTGATGAAGTGATAAAATTCACCAACGCAAAGAACGGCAATGATAGCACCAATTAAGCCTAACAACATGCCTTCAATCAAAAATGGCCAACGAATAAATCCATTAGTAGCACCTACATATTTCATGATTGCAATTTCTTTACGACGTGCGAATACAGTCAACCGAATTGTATTTGAAATGATGAATAGTGTTGCAGCTGCTAGGAAAGCAATCAATACAATCCCACCAATACGAATTACTTGCGTAATGCGGAAAAGCTCTTCTACAATATCTTGACCATAGTGTGTACTTTCTACGCCTTGGAATGTCGTAGCTAATTTTGCAGTTGCTTTAACATCGCTAGGATTATCAAAGGTTAACACATATGAGTTAGGCAACGGATTTACATCACCTAAAGCATTCACCAATTGTTGCTGATCACCAAGGCGTTCTTTGAACTCCTTCATAGCTTGCTCTTTATTAACAAATTCTAAATGCTTTAAGTTAGGTATAGCCTTAATTTGCTTTCCTACTGCCATAATTTGATCAGTTGTTAAGCCATCCTTTAAGTAAATACTTAACTGTACTTGATTTTCTAGACTGGATGCCATGTTATTCAAATTAATGACACCACAAAGGAATACACCGAGCATAAATAAGGATAAAGCCACTGTAGAAATGGACGCTAATGTCATAAGTCCATTACGTTTCATAGACTTCAGTGCTTCTTTAAAATAGTATTTTATCGTTCTAGGCTTCATTAATTTCTGCACCTCTCATATTATCACTTTGAACACGGCCGTCTTTAAACGAATAACGCGTTTATTCAAGTATGAAACAAGATCCATATTATGGGTAACCATAATAACGGTAGTGCCGAAATTGTTAATATGCTTAAACAATTCAACAATATCCTTACTAGTATCAGGATCAAGGTTACCAGTAGGTTCATCAGCAATTAATACTGTTGGGCGATTAACAATTGCACGCGCAATAGCAACACGTTGTTGTTCCCCGCCAGAAAGATCCTCTGGTAAATCATTAGCCTTCTCAGATAAACCAACAAGGTCTAATACATGACTCACCTTTTCTTTAATAATTTTTGGTTTTTCTTCAATAACTTCAAGAGCAAAAGCAATATTCTCTGCTACCGTTTTATTAGGCAATAATCGGAAGTCTTGGAATACAACGCCAAGCTTTCTCCGCAATTTAGGAATTTTACTGCGCTTCATACGCGTAACATCAAAGTCATCAACAATGACAGTACCAGCATCTGGCACTACCTCATGTGTTAATAACTTAAATAATGTTGATTTCCCTGCACCACTGTGACCACAAACGAGAACAAATTCACCATCGTTAATGGTTAAACACACATCGTCTAATGCAACAGAACCATTATCATAGACTTTACTAACATTCTTAAATTCAATCATGGGATCCCCTTTGATTATTTACGAGCGATTACACGTTTTACGGCTTCTACAATATCATTGGCAGTTAAGCCATACTTTGCCATTAGTTCTTTTGGTGTTCCACTCTCCCCAAATGTATCTTGGACACCAACGAATTCCATAGGTACAGGCTTATTAGATACTACTACTTCAGATACAGCAGAACCGAGGCCACCAATAATATTATGTTCTTCAGCTGTAACGATAGCACCAGTTTCCGCAGCGGCTTTTATAATTGCTTCAGCATCAATAGGTTTAATAGATGCCATATTAATAACACGTGCAGATATATTAGATTCAGATAAAGTTTTAGATGCCTCTACAGCAGGTCCAACTAATGCACCACAAGCAATAATTGTAACATCAGAACCATCTACCAAAATAGTAGATTTACCTGGCACAAATGAGTAGCCTTCTGTTGTTACATCATCTACACCAGCACGCCCCAAACGAACGTATACTGGGCCGTTATAAGATGCAGCCCATTCGATAACAGCCTCTGTTTCACGCTCATCAGCAGGCACCACTACAGTCATATTTGGCAATGTACGCATACAGGAAATATCCTCTAAACTTTGGTGCGTTGCACCATCCTCACCAACAGTAATGCCCGCATGTGTAGCACATACTTTCACGTTTAATTTAGGATAGCATACAGCATTGCGAATTTGTTCAAATGCACGTCCTGTAGCAAACATGGAGAAAGATGATACAAATGGAATCTTACCTGCCGCTGCAAGTCCAGCACCAACAGAAATCAAGTTTTGCTCTGCAATACCTACGTTAAAGAAACGTTCCGGGCACACAGCTTTAAATGTATCTGTTTTAGTAGATTTGGATAAATCCGCATCTAGTACGATAATATTAGTATTCTCTTTACCAATGCGAGCTAGCGCATTACCATATGCTTCACGTGTTGCTTTACCCATTATTGCACCCCCATAATTTCATTAACAAAGGCTACACCTTGCTCTTCACTTGGTGCTTTACCATGCCAGCCTGCTTGACCTTCCATCTCTTCAACGCCTTTACCCTTTACAGTATGCATGATAATACATGTTGGGCCTTCTGTGAAAGCTTTCGCAGTTTCAATAGCATTATGAAGCTCATCAAGGTCATGACCATTAACTTCAATAACATTCCAATTGAAAGCTTTGAACTTTTCTGGAATTGGTAATGGAGAAAGAACTTTAGTAATATCACCATCAATTTGAAGACCGTTAAAATCGACAAAAGCTGTCAAATTATTCAGTTTATAAAAGCCAGCAAACATTGCAGCTTCCCACACTTGACCTTCTTCAAGCTCACCATCACCAAGAATAGAGTATACACGGTAATCTGCATTATCAATTTTGCCTGCCAATGCCATACCACAAGCCGCAGAAATGCCTTGTCCTAAAGAACCTGTAGACATATCTACACCTGGTGTGTGTTTCATATCAGGATGGCCTTGTAACATATGATTAATTTTACGTAAGTTCAAAAGTTCTTCTTTAGGGAAATAACCTTTTTCAGCCAATGTAGCGTATAGTGCAGGCGCTGCATGACCTTTAGAAAGGACAAAACGATCTCTATTAGGAGCTTTTGGATTTGCTGGATCTACATTCATCTCAACATAGTACAACAAGGCCATCACATCGGCGATGGATAATGAACCACCTGGGTGACCGGATTTCGCTGCCGTTACAGACTGTACAATACCAACGCGAATAGCTTTTGCCTTCTCTTGAACTAATTGTTTAACATCTTGTGTTAATGTAGCCATAGAGACCTCACTTTCTGGATAAAATCCAATATATTAATAATCTTTAAGTAATGAAATAGCAATTTCTGCATTGCGTTGGGAATCTACACGCAATGATTCAATGCGATCATAAGATGCTTGATACTCCTCACGAGAATTCAACAATTTATGACACCATTGATATAAGGCTTCTTCACGCAAATGAGTCATTGTGCCAATAGGCTCTTGACCAATCATATGTAAAAAGCTTGTAATTTTAGGATCATAGGAAATACCAATAACTGGTTTTCCCATTAAAGAACTAAAAACTAAAGCGTGAAGACGTATACCAATCATGAGGTCCACATTTCCAGATAATGACACTTGTTGCTCTGTAGAGAACGGACCTTCTAGCACAATAGCGCCATTCGGCATATAGCTGGCAATGATCTTAGCCTCTTTTGTATCCTCAGGATGTGACATAGGAATAAAGATAATTTCCACATTATCTTGTTCTTGTAATCTGCTCAATACATTAGCTAAGGATTCTCTATACTCTGTATCCTCTTTCCAACTACGAACCGCCACACCAATTCGTTTACGTTGTTCATCTGCTTCAGATATTTTAGATATATACCCTTTCAGAATATGAGAGCCAATTGAAAGATCTGCTGGTTGCATGGCCAATACCGCATCTGCAGTAACTTCTACATCTTCAATTCCCAAAGAAACTAGTTCATCCTTTGAAATAGAATCTCTAACTGTAATAGTATCTACAAAACGCAATACAAATCCAACGGCACGACGTGTTGATGAACGATTTAAAGGACCAATACCTTGGGAGTATAGCATTACTTTTTTCCCAAGCAACTTTGCTAACGCCATAATACTTAAGTAATAGTAAGTATTGCGAATACTAGTAGCATCTTGTAATAAACTACCACCACCACTAATAACAAGATCCGAATGAGCAATTGCTTTAAGATACCCAATGCAGAAAATGTACCTACAGCATTAATATTATGCTTTTTACTAGTCTCTTTAGGATTACCAGAAATTACAGTAATATGTGCATCAGCCTCTTCTTTACGAATAGCATCGATAATAGCACAAAGCATGGCCTCATCACCAGCATTACCAAAGCCATAATAACCAGAGATAACAATATTACTCATGGTCAACCTCCCTAGCTTGGAACCATTGTGTTACGTACATCATAAACCGTACTGCGATGATAAGAAGCACTCCAAAAAGGGCGCCAATTAACAAACCATCATAACCACGCATGATGGACATGAACACTGGCGTTCTAAGATGACAGAAGGTTTCAACCATCGAAGCAATGCCAATAACACCAGCTAGAGTTAACAAGAAATGAATTACTGTAGGCCACTTACGCATGAACGCAAAGGTAGCTAGCATTAAAGCAGGATGACCAATAATGAACTCTTTTTCACGCGGTCTCGCATACATTGTATTTTCAAGAAAACGACGTAGCATAAGTTCAAAGCCTGGTACAGGAACACCTGCAGTGTGTCCACTACGGCCAACAAATACCCATACTGCACCACCAAGTGCTGCTATTATAAAGAATACATATAATTTAACATCCATAGTTAAGAATTCCACTACAAATGTTTTCGCTTCTTCTTTGGAATTAATCATGCGGCCGTTCCACAATGGGAATCGTTGAAGGTACGCAATAATAACTAAAATAATTGGCAGAACAAAGGTCAACTTAACACCTCTAAAGAGAGCAAACTCCATAAAGAATTTCGTATTGCCCAATAAAGATGCGATATACATTCCGCCAATAGCAGCAAATAATGCAGCAATTACAAGATATAATAAGGCAAGAATCGTAGACTTAATGGCACCTAATGGACGTGCACCATCATAACGGCGCCACTCTTCCATCAAGCGTATCATAGCACCTACAGGAGCCATAATAGCACTAGATAGAGCCCATATTTGAGTAATTAAGGTACCATTTGTAAGAATAAATACAACAATAGATGCCAAAGAAATTCCAAAAAAAGGCCACAAGTTGCGTATGCTTAGACATTGGTAACATCATTTGTAGAACATATACAAAAAGTGCTATAGCCCCGATCATTGTAATAACTACTAATAATGGATTTGGTGTATAAGCAGGATAAATATCCGCTGGACCAAATTCATAACCTTTTACAGCCAATTTCTCTGTAGCTATGTTAATATAGTTGATTGTAGTCTGTAATACAGTTTCATTATTTATACCTGTTTCATACATCGGAAACAAGTTAAAACGAATATTTCGCTCTATATCACTAATGTAAAAGCGTTGTGCCGCTTCTTCAGGGGTAATTTTCTTTAACTCCTCTTTAGCGATAGTATACACACGACCTACACTATAATTATTTTTGGCCGCCATTTCCAAGAAACCTTGTTGTGGCTCATACTGCAACTGATTTACAGCTTCGATACCAACTAGTGGAATATGGTTTTTATTTAGTAATGCTAATGTTTCATCCGTTAAATTAGGTGCACCTAGAGCTTCTTTACCAGCAAAAATCATCCCTGTTACATGAGGAATGCCTTCAAGTCGTTTAAATACATATTGAATATCTTCAGATGTTACGTTTCTATAGTTTGTTGGACGAACGATAACATTGAAACCACGATCTACAACCTCTTGTGCTTGCAACTTTGAAATACCAAGATTCATCTTTGCATAGCTATCTGCTGTTGCACCATACAATTCAAGAACAGGACCAATACTTGTATTAAGCTCTTTCACCTTGTCCTTGCCAATACGGTGGTATAAATCCTCTCGAATTTCTTTATAATAACCTTCTTTACCTGAAATTAATGCCACATAAGTCGCCCCAGGTTTAATCGCAGCGCCATTAACACGAACAGAGTCCATCTCTTCAGAGCTTAATACTTTAACTTGGCCCGCATCTTTTTGCTTTTTCTAACGTGCGATCATAAATAGCAAAAAGCAGTCACACCAGCATTATGTAATGCATCAAAAGCTTCTTGTTGACTACGCTTTTCAAAGGCGCTGGCTCGTAAAACTGCATCATAGTCTACAATATTTTCAATATGATTTTGAGATTTCTCAATCTGATGGCGTTCAAATACTAAGTATAAGGAAGATAAAAGACCTATAATAATACAAAGTATAAGAATCCATGAGTACTTACTTTTTTGTGCATTCCGATGATTCACGACAAATCCTTTCTAGTTGAGTACAGGTTTAACTTTAATGAGAATTTCACCATTATCAACAGTTAAACTTTCCGCTTTTACAGGAATTGGAAAAATTGTTAAAGTCATAAATTTGAGTACTTTCTAACACATTAGATGTCATACCAGGAATTGTAGCACCATTTATGGTGAACTTTTTAGGTGAAAAACAATAATGTATTGCCCTTTTAACTCTAAATTCCCATCTAATTTAACATCCCCTTTAAACACCATGCCTACATTCATTTTACCGGTTAGGCTGATATTATCTTTACTAATGTCAACTTGTACGTCTTGAATATCACTACCTGCTTCATTACTTAAGAAAGTCCCTAAATCAGCTTTATTAATAGTCCCATCAATACTAGCATTCCCAACACTAACGATATCAATTTGTTGACTAGCTAATAAAGAAATTGGATTAACAAAAAAATTTGTTTAGCATCAAATCGGAAGCTAGCAAAATTCAATTTACCCAGTTTAATATTCTCCAAAGTGCCATAAACACGATCCACCTCACCATATAAAATTTTGAAAGCAGGTTGAGCCTCAACATTTACTGTTTGAGCCGTTGGTTTCAATGTTTCATTTAATTGACTTTCAATACGAGAGCCAATAAAAGATGGTAATAAAAATTGGGATGCCACTACAAGAGCAATAATTAGCACTAATAGGAATAGTAAAAACTTTTTCATAGTATCTCCTAAATTGTTAAGTTAGCCTCTTTTTTTAAGAAACCTTCGATAAATGGGTCTAAGTTGCCATCCATAACAGCTTGAACATTACCAGTTTCTACACTAGTACGATGATCCTTAACAAGATTATATGGATGGAATACATAGGAACGAATTTGACTCCCCCACTCAATTGCTTGGTAGGTACCTCCAATCTGTTCTTTAAGTTCAGCTTGCTTTTCGAGCTCTAACTCAAATAGTTTCGCCCGTAACAAACGTAAAGCTTGTTCTCTATTCTGCATTTGAGAACGTTGTGTTTGGCATTGTACTACAATACCTGTTGGCTTATGGGTCATACGAACAGCAGAATCGGTTTTATTAATATGCTGACCACCAGCGCCACTAGCACGATATGTATCAACTTGAACGTCTTTCATATCGATATTAATTTCTACAGTATCATCGATTTCAGGCATTACATCGACAGCAGCAAATGATGTATGACGTCGAGCCGCGGCATCAAATGGTGAAATACGAACGAGACGATGCACACCTTTCTCAGACTTCAAGTAACCAAAGGCATTTTCACCTTTAACAAGGAATGTAGCAGATTTTATCCCTGCTTCATCACCAGGTTGTTCATCCATTAACTCGATGGAGAAGCCAGATTTTTCAGCCCAGCGCAAGTACATGCGAATTAACATAGAACACCAATCTTGTGCCTCCGTCCCACCAGCACCAGCATGAAATGTTAAAATAGCATTATTTGCATCATATTCACCACTTAACAATAAAAAGTACTTCTTGCTTTTCCAAGGTTTCTTCTATTTGCTTAACATATTCCTTGATTTCACTCTCCATGGAGAGGTCATCTTCATCTATAGCCATTTCAAGCATCATATTAGCATCTTCAATATCACTAACAAGTTGCTTATAGCTTTCTACAGCATTTTTTAGTTGTGTGGCCTCTTGAGAAATCTCACGAGCTTTATCTGGATTATCCCAAAATGTAGGATCACTCATCTGTACATCAAGTGTAAATATTCGGTCTTCCTTCTGAGCGATGTTAAAGTGAATCCCTCATCCCATAAATACGTTCTTCTAGATTAGAAATAATCGGTTTTAAATCTTCTAACAATTTATGTTCACCACCTTTAGTTAATTAGCCTATTACATCAATAAACTATTACCTTAACAAAATAGAAAAATGGCCGTTGCCCAGTGGAAATCCCTTTGAGCAACGTGCCATTCACAAATCTTAATCTATGTTTTGTGGCTCCAACACATCTTCATGATGGGATTGTGCACCTTCTAAGTGATCAACTGGTTCTTCGATTTCTTGAATCAATTGTGCACGAATTTTATATAATGCCATGATTGTCTCATCTTGAATAGCTGCAATCATGTTTTGGAACATATCGAAAGCTTCAAACTTATATTCTACCAACGGATTCTTTTGACCATATGCACGGAGGCCAATACCTTCTCGTAGCATATCCATATTATCCAAATGTTCCATCCATTTATTATCAACAACGCGCAACATAATCGCCTTTTCAAGTTGACTAAACATAGCCTCTCCAAGCATATCAACGCGATCTTGATACTCTTCATGAGCAATTTCTAATAAGCGTTCTAATAAGTCTTGACGACTATATTCTTCCATATCTTGAGAAGACATAATCTCCTCTGTTAAGAAATATTGACTTAAATGTTTATAGAGACCTTCATAATCCCATTCTTCTGGATAGAGCTTTTCATCAGCATAAGCATCTACAGATTCGGTAACAAGCTTGTCAATCATTTCATTAATTGTTTCACGCAAGGATTCGTTACGTAAAATACGACGTCGTTGTTCGTATAATACTTCACGTTGTTGATTCATAACATCATCATACTCGAGTACATATTTACGAATGTTATAGTTATGATCCTCTACTTTCTTTTGAGCACGTTCAATAGATTTAGTAATCAAAGAATGCTCGATAGGTTCATCCTCTTCCATACCAAGTTTATCCATGATACCTGTAATATTGTCAGCACCAAAGATACGCATTAAGTCATCTTCTAATGATAAAAAGAATTGAGAAGAACCAGGATCCCCTTGACGACCAGCACGGCCGCGTAATTGATTATCGATACGTCGGCTTTCATGGCGTTCTGTCCCCAAAATTGCTAAACCACCTAGTTCTGGCACACCTTCTCCAAGAGTAATATCTGTACCGCGACCAGCCATATTAGTAGCGATTGTTACCATTCCCATTTGGCCAGCAGCTGCAACGATTTCTGCTTCTTGTTCATGATGTTTAGCATTCAATACTTTATGAGGTACACCTGCACGCAACAACATGTCTGAAAGTTCTTCAGACTGTGTAATAGATGTAGTACCAATCAGAATAGGTTGCCCTATTTGGTGCCGTTCTACTGCATTTCGTACTACAGCACGATATTTAGCAGCTTTAGTTTTGAAAATTTGATCAGGCAAATCCATCCGGATTAAAGGCTTATTTGGTGGAATTGGTATAACCTCTAATCCATAAATATCGATAAATTCTTTTTCCTCTGTTTTAGCAGTACCTGTCATACCTGATAATTTATCATACATACGGAAATAGTTCTGGAATGTAACAGATGCTAAGGTTTGGCTTTCGCGTTCAACTTTCAAACCTTCTTTAGCCTCAATAGCCTGATGTAAACCATCAGAGTAACGGCGTCCAAACATCAAACGGCCCGTAAATTCATCGACGATAACAACTTCACCATCTTTAACTACATAGTCTGTATCACGATGCATCATAGCATAGGCACGCAAAGAAGCACCAAGCAAATGATTCAACTCGATATTTTCTGCATCATATAGGTTTTCAACACCAAGCATTTTTTCAACCTTTGCGATGCCAGAATCTGTAGGGGCAATAGTTTTTTGTTTTTCATCGATAACATAGTCTTCATCTTTTATAAGGTGAGGAACAATTTTAGCCAATTTATAATAATTATCAGTGGAACGTTGACCAGGGCCTGAGATAATTAATGGTGTTCTTGCTTCATCAATAAGAATGGAGTCTACTTCATCCACAATGGCATAATTCAATGGTCGTTGTACCATTTGAACAACATCGGTTACCATGTTATCGCGTAAATAGTCAAAACCAAACTCATTATTTGTACCATATGTAATATCACACGCATAGGCTTCTTTACGTTGATTAAAGTCAAGATTAGCCACAATAAGGCCCGTGGAAAGTCCTAAGAAATTATATAAACGTCCCATTTGCTCGCTATCACGAGTCGCCAAATAATCATTTACTGTTACAACGTGTACACCCTTACCGGTCAATGCATTCAAATATACGGGCAATGTAGCTACTAATGTTTTACCTTCACCAGTACGCATCTCCGCGATATTACCATTATGCAGGCAAATGCCCCCCATTAACTGTACATCGAAATGACGCATGCCTAAAACGCGTTTAGATGCTTCACGAACTACAGCAAATGCTTCTGGCAATAGGTCGTCTAACGTTTCCCCTTTTTGCAAACGACGTTTAAACTCATCAGTTTTTGCCACTAAGTTAGCATCACTTAATTTAATATAATTAGGTTCAATTTCATTAATATGATCTGCAATAGCACGCATTTTTTTAATTTCTTTTGCGTTATTATTGCCTAATAGCCTTTGTAAAAAGCTTAACAAACAAATCACTCCTCTACGGGACATCTTACATTATTTTATCTAACTTATTATAACGAAAAAAAGCCTTGAATAGTCAAAGAATTCAAGGCATTTCAAGATTATTTATAATATTATTTTTGGCAAAAAGGTGGATGACTATTTTTAAGTCATCCACCTTAATATAATAATCGGCTGATTTAAAGTAGAAAGGAGTTAGGATTAAGTTCAGCCGACATTATATATTATTGAAGTTCTGGCTCGATCAAACCATAGAAACCATCATGTCTACGATATACAACGTTCATCGATTCAGTTTCAGCATTGAAGAACATAAAGAAATCATGACCAATAAGATTCATTTGTAAAATCGCTTCCTCAACATCCATAGGACGCACAACAAAATGTTTGCGTTTTACAACTTCAATAGTTTCTTCTTCCACAGGAGTTGCCAAAGTTTCAGGATGGAAAGCTTCTTGTTTTTTGAAACGTTTAGCCAAACGAGTTTTATATTTATGGATTTGGCGAACAATTTTATCTACTACTAAATCAATAGCTGCATACATATCATCGTTGGTTTCCACACCACGAAGAACGATTTTATCAACAAAGCATGTAAGTTCAATTGTAGATTTATCTTTTACAACGGATAAAACCGCTTGTGCATTTAACTCATCATCGAAGTAACGAGTCAATTTACTCAATCTTTTTTCGATATATGCTCTTAAGGCATCTGTTACTTCAATGTTTTTTCCTCTAATTGCTACTTTCATAAGTCAACACCCTTTCTAAAAATCATCCACGAGATGCGAGTGTGTGGTATTATATAACCTTATCTCTCGTGTTATATTTAGTATTTCTACATCCAACTGTAAAAACTCCTTCTTTTTTTATCTAAAAAAATCTTATATTTTTTTGTAGAATTATGTATAAAAATGTATATAGAAAATCAAAAAAACCCTGATAGTATATACTATCAGGGTCCAATCATATATTGTTTTTTTATAATTTTTTTGGTATGTAGTTACGCTTTAACAACGTTAGCGGCTTGAGGTCCACGGTTTCCATCAACAATCTCAAATTCTACATTTTGACCTTCAGTCAAAGATTTGAAACCTTCGTCTTGGATTGCAGAGTAGTGTACAAATACATCGCTACCGTCTTCACGTTCAATAAAAACCATAACCTTTTTCTGCGCTGAACCATTTTTACTTTTACCCTAACATGGTAACATCCTCCTAAAAAAATATATATTGTCTTGCTGTCTTGCTCTATATGTGTATCATAACACAGCATGTATAAAATATCAAACAACAATATTTACATTTTTTTAATGAATATACAAACACTAGAAATAAGAATATCATTTGCTGTAAATCTCAACAATCCCTATATCTATACATGTTATAAATAATTATATACACCCTATAAATTAATTGTATATTTTTTTATAATCATAAAAAAATATGTGAATTAAAAATTATTATTTTTAAAAAAATGACTGTATAAATTATTGTTATATCACAAATATTTATAGCAATAATCGTGTTTTTTTCAGATTAATCTACCCTGTAAATCTTTATACAAACTCTTTATAATTAATAAATTCAGTCTAAAAGTTATCAAATATATTAATAGATATTAAGCTATACATATAATAAAAAAATTAATATAAATAGATAGGTTAAATTTAATGTAAAAAAACAGGAAGCAATTTCTAATTCTAGAATTTGCTTCCTATAATTATATTATTTAATCTAACAAAAATTTTTATCTAAGAATGATTTTTGTTCTTTCATTGGTAGGTGCATCAAATACGCGTTCAGGTGTATTATCTTCTAAAAATCAAGCCACCATCAACAAATAACACTCTATCCGCTACCTTTTTCGCAAAGCCCATTTCATGAGTAACGATGACCATCGTCATACCTTCCTCAGCTAAAGACTTCATAACATCTAGCACTTCACTAACCATTTCAGGATCAAGAGCTGAAGTAGGTTCATCAAAAAGCATTACTTTTGGTTTCATAGCTAAAGCACGAGCAATAGCAACACGCTGCTTTTGACCGCCTGACAAAGAATCAGGGTATGCATTGGCTTTATCCGCCAAGCCTACTCGATCAAGTAAAGCTTGACCTATCTTCTTAGCCTCTTCCATAGATGTTTTACGAACCTTAGTTTGTGCTAAGGTAAGGTTTTCCATAACTGTCATATGTGGGAACAAATTAAAGTTTTGGAATACCATTCCTACTTCAGCACGAACGTCATTTAACTTTTTCTTATCAGAAAGATCCATGCCATCTACGATAACCTTACCAGATGTAGGTTCCTCTAAATAGTTCATAGTGCGCAGTACCGTACTTTTACCAGAACCAGAAGGGCCGATGATTACAACTACTTGACCTTGTTTAATATGTAAATTAATACCTTTTAGTACTTCATTTTTACCAAAAGATTTATGTACATTTTCTAATTTAATCATTTAATGCTATATTTCCTTTCAAGATATCCAACTAATTGTGAGATAGTCACTGTCATAATAAGGTAAATCACAGCAACCGTACCCCAGATTTCAAAGGATGCATAGGTTTTAGCAATGATTAATTGACCACGACGTGTCAACTCCTCGAAACCGATAACAGAAACTAAAGAGGAATCTTTCAACATGGCAATAAATTCGTTCCCTAACGGAGGAATAATTGCTTTAAAAGCTTGAGGCATAATGATGTAACGCATGGTTTGTCCCCAAGTTAAACCAAGAGAACGACCAGCCTCCATTTGACCTTTATCAATAGATTGAATACCAGCACGGAAAATTTCAGATACATAAGCACCAGAGTTAATACTACATGCGGTAACAGCCGCAATATATGGATCAATCCGTTGACCTGTAATCATAGGCAAGGCAAAATAGATTAGGAAAATTTGCACCAGTAATGGTGTACCACGAATGATATCTACATAACATTTTGCAAGCAATCTAACTAATCTAAATTTAGATAAATTTGCTAAAGATACTAAAAAGACCGATAAAAAAGCCACAACCTACAGACATGGCTGTAATTTCTACAGTCACTAGAGCACCTTGTAGCAAGAGCGGTAAATTATCCGCAATTAACCCCCAATTAAAACTCATAATCTCTCCTATTATTTAAATTCTAAAACTACTGGCATATCAGCAGGTGTATCTACATTAAACCATTTTTTTATATAATGTATTAAATTCACCATCAGCCTTCATATCAGCAATTGCTTTATTAATTTCTTCTTGCAATGCTTTGTTATCCTTATTAATTGCTAAGCCCAAATATTCTTTAGTATTTGGATATGCCATAAATTTAATATGTTGATCAGGATGCTTAGTACTGTAATATTGAGCTACAGGTAAATCGATTACAGTTGCATCTACTCCACTATTTTGTAATTCTAACAAAGCTTCATTACTATGGTCAAATTCTTTTACAGTAGTACCTTCAATTTTATGAGCTAAATCTGCACCAGTAGTACCTAATTGGGCTGCAATTTTTTTACCCTTTAAGTCATCAAGAGAATTCACAGCCGTTCCATCTTTATATACTACTGCTAAGGCATTTTCATAATAAGGAGAAGAAAATAATACTTTTTCACTTCTCGCTTTTGTAATGGTCATACCAGATGCAGCAACATCAATATCATGTGTGTTCAAAGCTGGAATCAAAGCATCAAAAGCTACATTTTTTAGCTCTACATCTTTATTAATACGCTTACCGATCGCACGAATCAATTCAATATCAAAACCTGTATAATCTTGAGTTTTTTTCATCTTTAAACTCAAATGGAACAAATGTAGCATTAGTGCCAACGACAAGTTTATTAGATGTAGGGTTGATTAGAAGAACCACATCCACCAACTAAAGAAGCCGCCATCACTAACATACAACCGCCAAGAATTATTTTTTTTACTTTGCTATTTAACATATTATCAACCTCATTATTTTTAACTTACTACTACTTTATAATAGTATATAGATTAAGTATAATTATGTCAATAATTTTTGTATATAATTTTAGATGCAATCGCAAAAATCTCTATATTTATATTTTAATTTTATACATTGTTTGTATAAATATTACGTTCATGTATAAAAAAACTTTCCCATAGTTAGTGGTTTTCTATAGATTTTTATAATATACAACTGTATAAAAAAAGCACATGAGAAAAGCCTCATGTGCCCCTATACGGCTGACCTGGTCTTTGCCCCCACACTCGCCTGCTGGAAGGTTCGCTCATAAGTCCAAGACTCCCCACTACTACCTCTCTCGATTTTATCGGCAGGACTTACACCTAAGCCGCACCATGCTCACAACCCTTTGGGCTGCTTATGTGGATCGTTTTGCCTGCGACTAGCCTCGACTTTCAACCACAGACCCGTATAGACGTATTATAAAAGAATAACAGTATTCATGTCTAGTTTTACTATTATTTTTAAAAAAATTTTTGATTATATAGTTAAGTAGCCAAACATAATTTTTTTACCAAACATACTATCGCATAATTCTTAGAACAATGAGAATAAATTTTTGCAACCCCTATTTGTTGATGTATAGAAAATTGGAATAGAAAACCTAAAAATATTCTTCATAATATTTTTAATATTTCTAAAAATCACATTTTTTTAAGTACCATATCTAGTGGATTCTTAAATTGTCAATTAGTTTTTTTGTATGCCAAATATGAATACAACATATTTGTAAGAACATACGTATCATACACAAAAAAATTATTTATGGTGTATAATTTGTATACTGTTAAATTAGAACGGCCTAAAGTTGTACGATATGAACATAAGTACGAGGGGTTGTACCATATGTTCAGTTTGTTAGTTAGAGGGGTTTATTATGTTTATGTTATCATTGATGCAACCATCAGGTTTGTATGAACTGGAGAAAGATAGTTTAGAAGCCATAAGCGCACAACTTTTACAGATGATACAAATGAAAAGCTATCATCTCTATACACATTCTATCCAGGTTTCAAACTATGCTGTTAGCATCGCAGCTAAAATGGGTTTGCCATTAAATGAAATTGAACAGATTCGTCACGCAGCTCTACTTCATGACGTGGGTCTATTAATGGTACCTAATGCATTAATCCAAAAATCTCCATATCTTAATAAGCAAGAAATGTCTAAGTATAAACAACATGCGGCAAGTGGAGCCAATATGATTGAAAACTATCCTTGCTGCCAACAAATTTTGCCTTATATTCGTTACCATCATGAAAAATGGGATGGCTCTGGTTATCCCAAACATTTACGTGGTGCCAATATTCCGTTAGGAGCTCGAATTATTGCTGTAGCAGATTACTATGATACAACAGTTAATCCTTCTACTGAATTTTGGGCGAAAACAAAAGCTAAAGCAAAAGAAGAACTCTTTAGTGCATCTGGCTCACTCTTTGATCCTGATGTAGTTAAAGCATTTATTGATGTGCTTGGCTAATATGAAATCAAATATTATATTCCTACATTTAGTAATAAAGATTAGAAACTACCACTAGCCAGCGTAAGGGCATCAATGCGTAGCGCTTTTATGCTTTTGTAAGACTTTTGCTACAGCTTCAATTGTGGCACCTGTAGTATATATATCATCAACAATTAATATATTCTTATTGGTAAAAATCAATATCCTTATAATCAGCACATATAACAAAGGCATCATCAATATTTTTGATGTCTTTCTTTATTTGTTAATCCCCACATATCTCGAGAAGTATCAAACTTGTATATACAATCTAACCATTTAAAGTTTTTTTCTATCTATCTCCCATAAAGAATGAGCCCATTCAAGAAAGAATAAATCTACTTGATTATATCCTCTCTTAGCTTTTTTCTTTTCGCTAGATGGTACAGGAACAATATAATCATACATAATTTTACAATTACTATTCACAATATTAGACTCATTATATTTCATGTAAAAGTTGTACGATACTAAAAAAGGAGCGGCCCCTTTGGACTGCTCCTTTTTTTCATTAAATTTTACATCGTAAATCATAGACTTTAGACCACCACGATATTCGGCCAACACACATACATCATCTACATAGTGTAAAAATTTATGTGGTACATGACGAATATGTAATAAATCTGTAAAACAAGCTTTACACCAATCCCCTTGTGTTGCCACAGGTGCACCACAGTGAGGGCATACAGGTGGAAATAGGAAATCCCAAAGACTCATTACGAATCACATCTCCCTTGTAGTCGTTCTTTAAACAATGTGTAACGTTCATCGGCATTAACAGTACGCACAGCACGTTCAACTGCGCTCGTAGTACCAACGATGATTACTTTACGCTTTGCCCGTGTAACAGCAGTATACAACAAATTACGTTGTAACATACCACCATAACGTGGAACAAATGGAATAATAACTACACCATACTCACTACCTTGACTCTTATGGACCGTAATAGCATAAGCAGGCATAATCATATGTGCTTCATCGATAGGTAGACGAACCTCTTTATGGATAAATCGGATACAAATATCGGTCCGCGTAATAGCATAGATAACGCCAATTTCGCCATTAAACACTTCTAACTCATAATCATTGAGAATTTGAATAACCTTATCCCCAACGCGATACGTAATGCCATTGACACGAACTTCTCCCTTATAGCTATCTGGAGGGTTTACGGCTTGTTGTACATATTGTGATATCAATGTACTACCTGCTTCACCACGGCGCATAGGAGAAATAATTTGAATATCTAATTCATCCTCTATCGTCTCTTGTTCACGTTTATATACATCAATGATGGCTTCATCATCATGTCATAAGATTTAACAGGAATAAAAGAAAACTCTTCGCTCACACCTTCCAGGTTAGGCATTTCACCACGGTTAATTGCGTAAGCACTTTCAACAATAGTATTACCAGAGCTTTGACGATAAATCTGATTAAGTCGTGTATAGGGCACACAATCACTATCTAATAAATCTTTTAATACGAACCCAGCACCTATAGGTGGTAATTGATCTACGTCACCCACAATAATGACATGGGCTTCCTTTGGAATAGCAGCCATCAAAGAATAGAATAAACGCACATTAAGCATAGATGCTTCATCGATGATAATGACATCTATATCTAGAGGATCATCTTCATTCTTTGTAAAGTCATAGGAGTCACTACCTTGAACAGGTACCAATAGACGATGAATTGTAGTAGCTTCAAACTCAGTGGCCTCGGTCAGACGCTTTGCAGCACGTCCCGTAGGAGCACAAAGTATAATGCGCCCCAATCCACCGAGTTGGAAACCTTTTACTAGTGCCTTGATGATAGTTGTTTTACCTGTACCAGGACCACCAGTTATAAGAGAAAACTTTTCAAAAATGAGAGCTGTATAGCTTCTTTTTGAGCATCACCAAAGATAATGTAGTTGTCTCGTTCAAACTTTTCAATAAAACTAGAAATATCTAATGCTATTGGATCAGCTTCTAATAGAAACTCACGAGTATAGTGGACACCTTCCACTTCAGAAACATACATCTCTGGCGGATAGATATATAAGATATCTTCATAATACGTACTATACAGTGCACCTTGTTCCAGCAGGCTTTCAATAAAGTTCGCAATATCATCTACATCAGTTTGTAATAAATCGTCAAGTCGACCGATAAGTTGGTCTACTGGTAAACATGTATGACCTTGATTATCTAGACTACGTAGAATCCATTCTAAACCAGCCTCTAAACGGCGTGTATCACTACCATTAATACCAAGATGCTCTGCTAGTGTATCGGCCGTACCAAAAAGCATATCCGGTGCTACACGTAATAATGTATAAGGATTATCCTCTATAACTGCGACAGACTGCACACCATAATAGGTATATACAATACGACTCCATTTCGATGAAATGTGATGACTTTCAAAAAAATGATTTAAATCAGATAAAATACCTTCGCCAAGTAAGGTATTGAATAGCTCATCCTTAACACTCTTTCGGAGACCTGGAACATCTTTAATCTCTTCTGGACGTTCTTCCCGTAAAATTTCTAAAATACGAATACCGAAATATTCTAGTACCTTCTCTACGGATTTTTCACCAAAACCTTTATTCCTAGATTCAACAAATAAGTCTTGGCAGCACCCATATTATCAGGTTTTAACTTTTCAACACTGCTCGCATCAAATTGGCGGCCGTACTTTTCATGTTCTACATAGCGGCCCCGTACTTCGATGTCTTCCCCTTCTTTAGGAGACTCAAATTTGCCAGTACAAGTAATGTATTCCTCATTATAATCTTTTAGGATAAACACGCAATATGTACGTTGTGTATTCTCATATATAGTTCGGTATACAAATCCTCGTATGGCGTCCATTATTTCTCCGTATTCGGCAAAGCTTCAATAATTTCTTGCACTGCATCGGTAATACTGCCTTCGTTACCAATTTTAATATGTGCTACTTCTTCATATAAAGGATAACGTTCTTCATATACATTAAAAAAATATTCGATACTTTCTTTTTACAAGCGGACGAATCTCTAGATCCAAATCATCTAAAATATGATTTACATCGCGGTTAACAAATACAACAAGACCATTATTGCGCATCAATTTAACAGTTTTATCATAGGTAACAGTGCCGCCACCTGTAGCAATGACAGATGGTTTATTGTGAATTAATTCTTTGATTGTACTATATTCATATTCACTGAAAGCATCTTTACCATCGTAAATATAAATATTTTGAACGGATTTACCTACCTTGTCTTGAATCGTTTGGTCTAGATCGAAAAAGTCGCGGCCTAACTCTTTTGCTAGAACCTTACCAACAGTAGTTTTACCTGCGCCAGGCATACCAATGAGAAAAAAATATGCTTATGCATATGCTCCTTTAAGAACTCATTACTCATAGAAACGACGGTTTTTATATAATTTTTCAACATAAGGTGCTAAAACTTTATCTTTACAATTTTGAGTATGTAAAAGCAATGATACTTTCATCCCGTTCTTCATCAATAAGTGGTAAGTGATGTTCATCCTTATATTTACCAATTTCTTTAATCAGTGTGAGTCGCTTCTCAAACTCCGTAACTAATACAGAATCAATACTATCTATCTGTTTTCGAGCTTCTTTAATATCCATGAGAACCCCCTTTTATGCATTAGCCAAAATAGCTAGAGCCTGTTCTTCATCTACCTTCATTTGATCGATAAGATCTTGTAAATTATTAAATTTAACTTCCCTCTAATATAAGAAATGAACTGTACAATTACTTCTTTTTCCATATATATCTTGGTCAAAGTTAAAAACGTGTACTTCACATCTATGGTACTGATTTCTAAAGGTTGGATTATCTCCAATATTGCCTACCCCATCATACCAAATACCATCAATACATACACGATTAGCATAGACTCCGTCTGGAGGTGTAGCCATTTCATTAGGAAGTAATAGATTTAATGTAGGAAATCCTAATGTGCGTCCCCGTTGATCACCTTTAATCACAGTTCCTTTAAACTGGAATGGCCTACCTAGCCAATGATTTGCATCCTCCAAATGCCCTTCATGAATAGCTTTTCTAATTTCTGTACTAGAAATAGGTGTACTACTACCATCACAAGGTAATAAAGGCTGTACAAGAACTCGTATATTCTTATCCGCTACCACTTGTTTCATATATTCTGGATTACCAAGCCCCTTTGCACCAAATGTAAAGTTCTCACCGATTACAATAGCTTCCACATTCATATCATTGCAGAGTTCATGTAAGAATTCATCTGCAGTCATTTTTAATAATGCTTCAGTCATAGGTAACCGCAAAATATAGTCAACTTTGAGTTCTTCTAGCACAGTATCCATAATCTCTTCTTGAATCACTCGTTTAGGTACTCGTTCTGGATGTAATATAGTCAATGGATGATGCTCGAAGGTAATGATGATACTAACCCCATCGACTGATATAGCCTCTTCAACAGCCTTATGTATAACTCGTTGATGACCTCGATGAATGCCATCAAAGGTACCAAGGGCATATACTTTTGTATCTTTGATTTGACGTAGTTCATCAAACGAATGTAGTTGCTTCATACTTATCCTTCAATAAAAATATTTTTTTCCACTTTTAATGTGTGGTTGTTTCGTTTCATAATACCAATAAAACCATTCGGTCCATAAGCTCTATAGAGCTGACCTATTTCTGTGAAAGCAAATTCTTTACCAATCGGTAACTGCTTGCCTTCTATCATCATTCTTAATTGTACACTATTTACAGTTACTTTTGAAAGATGAGAAACAGCCGTATCTGTTGGCAACAACAGACTTTCACCATGTAGCATCAATTCTTCGGCCATCTTAGCAGAGCCGATATCAAAAGGGCCTACTTGAGTACGTGCCAAAGAAGTCATAGCGCCAGGAATACCTAAAGCAATACAAATATCGCGTAATAACGAGCGAATATAAGTCCCCCCTGAGCATGTCACACGAACCGTGAAAAAAGGGAATCCATAAGCAATGAGCTCAATATTTTTAATATGAATTTGACGTAATGGTAGCTCTACAGGAATACCTTTACGAGCATATTCATAAGCTCGAATACCATTTACTTTAATGGCAGAATACTTAGACGGCCTTTGGTCCTGAACGCCAGCAAATTTTCTCAAAATACTAACCAATTCTTCAAAGCCTGGTTTAACTATCGTTGTCGAGATTTCTGTAGATTGAATAGCTCGATTCAATACAATACCATCTCGCAATAGCATATCATTATCTGGCAATACAGGTTGTCCTGAGCTATCTTCAGTATCTGTAAAAGTACCCAATTTACATTCTGCTACATAGGTTTTATCAAATTCATCCGTGTATTCTATAAGGCGCGTAGCCTTACCAAGAAACACAGGCAATACACCATAAGCCATAGGATCCAATGTACCGCTATGACCAATGCGCTTTTCCTTTAGAATACGACGACAAATAGCAACGGCATCATGGCTTGTAATGCCAGGTGGTTTTAAAAATGGTAATATCCCATCCATTATTAAATTACCTCAATGAGAGCTTGTTTTGCCTCTTCTAATGGTAGATTAATAGTGCAACCTGCAGCACGAATATGACCACCACCACCAAAATGGCTTGCTACAACGTTCACATCAATACCTTTGGAACGTAAACTTACACGTGTTATATCATCAGCTTCTGCTTTTAATAAAATTGCCACGTCTACAGTATCAACATTTCTAATAATATCTACAAAACCATCTGTATCATCGCCAAGAATAGTCATAGCCTCACGATTCAACTCGATGGTAGCAATCGTATCATTCTTGTAAAACTCGATAGTTTGCATAACTTGTTTTGTTAATTCTAAACGACTGGCAGATACGGCTTCTATGGTTTCAGAAATAACATTTGGTCTAGCCCCTGCAGCTACACATTTGGCAGCCATCTCAAGAGTATTTGCTGTAGTATTGCTAAATTTAAAGAAACCACAATCTGTAGCAATCGCCATATATAATGCAGTACCCATAGATTCAGTGATAGGCCAATTCCATTTTGTACATAAGTCGGTAACAATTTCACCAGTAGCAGCAAAGTCAGGCTTTAAATATAGATGGTCCGCGAATTCTGTATTAGAAATATGGTGATCTATATTAAAAATAGGTGCACTCCAAAGTGCACCTACTTTGCCAATTCGCTCATACGTGCTAGCATCCAAAACCATAAGCATATCAATATCAACTGGATTAGTTTCAAAATACGCTACATCATGAATGTGGTCCGTATATCGTAAGAATGTGTACTTCTCAGGAACTACATCATCCACTACCATATATACAGTTTTACCTTGTCCTACAAGGGCTTCGTAAAAGGCTACCATGGACCCAATAGCATCACCATCAGGTCTAATATGGACGGTTAGCATAATAGAATTAGCTTCACACAGAGCCATATGTAATTGATTAATAGTAATCTTACTCATGTTCTGTATCCTTTTTGTTAATTTATTTCTTCATCCTTTTTGATTTCATTCAAAAGGGATTCAATATGCATGCTATAGTCTAAAGACGTATCCTTATCAAAGGTGATGGAAGGAATATGGCGTAATTTAAGTACTTTACCAAGCTCTGTACGAATATGACCTGCTGCATGCTTTAATGCGATAAGGGTATCTTCTTTTTCCTTATCGGAACCAAACAAGGAGACATAAATCGTAGCTTCACGTAAATCACCTGTTACATGAACATCGGTAATAGTAGTGAAGCCGATACGCGGATCTTTCAATCCGCGCATCAACATTTGACTTACCTCTTGTTTGATAAATTCTTGTAATTTTCTGACACGAACATCACTCATATAAACCTCCTATAATTGAGGTGCAATTTCTTCCATCAAGTAAGCTTCAATAACGTCGCCTTCCTTGATGTCGCGGTATCCTTCTAAGGAGATACCACATTCAAAGGATGTTTTAACTTCCTTAACTTCATCTTTAAATCGACGTAAAGAATCAACCTTACCTTCAAATACAACGATGCCGTCACGAATTAAACGAACTTCAGAGTCGTTAGTAATACGACCTTCTGTTACATAAGAGCCAGCTACAATAGCCTTTGGTGTGGAAATAACCTGACGCACTTCTGCACGACCTACGACAACCTCTTTAAATTGAGGCGCCAACATACCGCGCATAGCAGATTCAACGTCATTGATAGCATCATAAATTACACGATATGTACGCAAGTCAACCTTTTCTTGTTCCGCTGCACGTCGAACATTAGCATCAGGGCGTACATTAAAGCCCATTACAATCGCATTAGATGCAGATGCCAACATGATATCCGATTCATTAATGGCACCTACTGCAGCATGAACAATAACAATACGAACCTCAGGGTTTTTGATGCCTTCTAAAGATTGACGCAATGCTTCTACAGAACCTTGAACATCGGCTTTGATGATAATATTAAGATCCTTCAACTCGCCTTGTTGAATTTGGTTGAAAATATCATCTAATGTAACTTTATGTGTAGCTTGCAATTCTTGAACCCGTTGCTTAGCAATACGTTTTTCAGCAATTGCACGTGCTTCGTTGTCATCCATACCATTTATAATTTCACCGGCTTGTGGAACTTCGGAGAAGCCCAAAATTTCTACCGGCATAGACGGACGAGCAACTTTTACTTTTTCACCGCGCTCATTTGTCATGGCACGTACTTTACCGTATGCAGTACCAGCAAGTACTGTATCACCTACACGAAGAGAACCTTTTTGTACCAAGACAGTACATACAGCACCACGACCTTTATCAAGTTGAGCCTCGATAACTACGCCATATGCCTTACGGTTAGGGTTCGCTTTCAATTCCATAACCTCTGCTACAAGCAAAATATTTTCAAGTAAGTCATCAATACCTTGTTTGTTTAGCAGATACAGGAACCATGATGACATCGCCGCCCCATTCTTCTGGTAAAAGACCATGTTCAGACAATTGTTGTTTAACATGGTCTGGGTTAGCACCTGGTTTATCCATTTTGTTGATGGCTACAATAATAGGTACATCTGCAGACTTCGCATGATTAATGGCCTCGATAGTTTGTGGCATTACTCCATCGTCAGCAGCTACTACGAGAACTGCGATATCTGTAGATTTTGCACCACGTAAACGCATAGCAGTAAACGCTTCATGACCAGGTGTGTCAAGGAATGTGATTTTATTATCCTTGTAGCGAACTTGGTACGCACCGATATGTTGAGTGATACCACCAGCTTCGCCAGCTGTTACATTAGTTTGACGAATTACGTCCAACAAAGATGTTTTACCATGGTCAACGTGACCCATAATAGTTACTACAGGAGGACGTGGTTTTAACGTTTCTGGTGCATCTTCAATTTCGATAACATCTGTAGGATCTTCTTCTGGTTCTACTTCAGTTACAGTTACACCGAACTCTTCAGCTACAATAGTAGCTGTATCTACATCAACCTCTTGGTTAATGCTGGCCATAACACCTAAAAGCATCAATTTCTTGATGATTTCAGATACTTCACGACCCATTTTTTCAGCTAATTCTTTAACAGTTAAAGGACCGCTCAATTCAATTTCTGTAGCAATTGCTGCTTCAGCTTTACGTTCAGCTTCTGCTTTTTGCTGTAAGTACTGCTCGTTACGATGTTTTACGCGATTCTTCTTTTTGCATAGATGTAGATAACAAGGATTGAGGGCGGTTATTGCCACCTTTTTTATTTTTCTTGTTACGGCGATCATTATTAGAATTGCGGTTATCGTTATTGCGGTTGTCGTTATTACGATTATCGTTGTTGCGATTATCATTATTACGCGCATCATTAGAACGAACGTTATTACGGTTATCATTATTGCGGGTATTATTAGGGCGATTGTTAGCGCGGTCTCCACCATGTTGGTTACCATCGGATTTGCGTGTAGGCTCAGAGATTTGTACATGACGTACATTGCCTTTTTTATGGTCCTTTTGTTTAGATTGATCGTCTTGTTTTTGACCAGATTGTTTATGTTTATCTTTTTTCTGTTCGTTAGAACGATTTGGATGTTGTTTATGTGACGCAACTTCTTGTTTATGAGCTGCAGGAGCAGACTTTTGTTCTACCTTTTTTTCTATTTTTTTGTGCTACTTTAGGAGCTTCAGATTTTTACCTAATTGTTTTTTTACAATTTCATAACCTGAATCATCTACAGAATTAACTGCTTTCGTAACATTGATATTATTTTGTTGCAAGATAGAAATGACCTGCTTACTTTCTACGCCGAACTCTTTGGCGATTTCATGAACGCGCTTTTTGGACATCTACATACCCCCTTATTATCGATCAATCTCTTTAAGTAATGCCTTTGCAAATCCATCATCTAGTACGGCAACTACTACCCTAACTTCCTTACCAATGGCCGTTCCTAAAGCCTCTTTATTGGCAATACTGTGAAGTGGAATGTGATGGGTTTCTGCTAATTGAGTATATTTCTTTTCATTATTGGCTGCACAGTCACCAGCGAGAAGTACCAATTTCGGTTCCTTTCTCTTTATAGCTTTTTCTACGATAAAATCACCAGAAATAACTTTTCCTGCTCGTTGTGCTAAGCCTAAGAGATTCAAAATTTTATCTTCATTCATGTATATCAGTGATTACTCATTCTCTTGTAAATCACGTTGTAATGCTTCGTATATCTCTTTAGATACACTATGTTTTAATGATCGTTCTAATCGTTTTTGCCTTATAAGCCTGCTCAAAACACGACATAGACTCACATAAATAAGCTCCACGTCCTGGTGCTTTACCGCTGCGATCAATAGTGATATTGCCGTCTGGACTCAAGGCTACGCGAATCAACTCTCGTTTTGCCTTAGGGTTCACCACATCCTACGCAAGTACGCATAGGTTGGGATTTTGGTTTCATGACTATTCACCATCCTCAGCATTGCCAAAACCTGTGAAAGGTTCTTCAGCAGCTTGAGTTTCGCTTTTAATATCAATTTTCCAGTTAGTCAACTTAGCAGCTAAACGAGCATTTTGACCAGCCTTACCAATAGCTAAAGATAATTGATAATCAGGTACGACTACATAAGAAGCTTTTTCTTCTTCGCTTACATCTACCGATACAACCTTCGCAGGGCTTAAGGAGTTAGCAATATAAATTGCTGGATCTTCATCCCATTTAACAATGTCTATTTTTTCATCGTGTAATTCATCAACAATATGTTGTACACGTTGCCCTTTAGGACCTACGCAAGCACCTACAGGATCAATATTTTCATCACGACTATATACGGCGATTTTAGAACGCATCCCCGGTTCACGAGCTACAGACTTAAGCTCTACTACGCCTTCAAAGATTTCTGGAACCTCTAATTCAAATAGACGTTTTAATAGACCTGGATGTGTACGAGAAATCATAATTTGAGGGCCTTTCGTAGTTTTCTTAACCTCTACGATATAGCATTTAATACGATCCCCTTCACGGTATGTTTCAGTAGCAATTTGCTCTGTTGGAGGTAAAATTGCTTCTGTTTTACCAAGGTCGATAAACACATTTTTACCTTCGACACGTGTAATAACACCAGTGATGATATCACCTTCACGACTGTAGTATTCCTCATATACTACACTGCGCTCAGCCTCTTTCAAACGTTGAATAAGCATTTGTTTTGCAGTATGGGCAGCACTACGACCAAAGTTAGCAGGAGTTACATCGACTTCTACTACATCACCAATCTCAAAACGCTTATCTTTTTTGCGAGCATCCAACAAGCTAATTTCTGTTTCAGGCAATTCAACAGTTTCCACAACTTGTTTTTTTGGCCATTACTTTATAAACACCTGTTTCGCGGTCAATCACAACGTACGCATCTGGATTAGATGTTGGTTCTTTGCGATATGCTTGCAGTAATGCAGCCTCTAAGGATTCAAAAATAACCTCAGGAGCAAAACCTTTTTGTTTTGTAAGCACCATTACCGCTTGAATTAATTCTTGACTCACTCGTATGCCTCCATATATTAAAAATCAAGATGTAATCGAATTTGTGCAATAGCAGAACGTTCAAATGTTATGCTTTCACCATTAATAGTAAAGTCGATAGATGTGTCCGTAAAACCTTGTAATGCACCAGTAAATTGTTTACTGCCATTAACAGGCTTAAACAACTGAATATCTACATCACGGCCATTATACCGAACTAAATCCTTATCTTTCTTTAGAACTCGATCAAGGCCAGGAGAAGATACCTCCAATAAATAATTTTCCGTAATTGGATCCTTTTCGTCGAGGACAGCACTTAATTTTTCGCTCACCAACTGACAGTCATCCAAATCTACACCACCTGGTTTATCAAGGTAGACACGTAAATACCAATCCCGTTCACGTACATAGTCTACATCGACGAGTTCCATATCGGTGCCGGCTATAATACCTTCAACTACAGAGGATACAAACTCCTCCACTGCTTCTCTTTTCATAGCCATCGCCTCCTTACTTACTACATCTTGTATATATCTCTTGATTCTAAATACTCTAAAATTGAGCTAATCATAAATGAAAGAGTGGACATAAGCCCACTCTTTTAAAAGATTATATAAAAGTCATATATAGTATATCACATTTGCTGTGTATATACAAATTCTACGCTTTTTGAATGGGTATTAAAAGAAAACCAATCCCACATAAGTCATTCTATAAAAACAAAAAATGACAAAAAATAGCATAGTTAAATCTATCCAAACTTTAATCAATGCGCTCATTCAAGCCTTTTAGTATAGCACCTAAATGCTCACGCAATAGCACTGCTAAATCATCTAGATTTTTTGCATCTAAATGATGGTCGATTTCTGGATAGCTTTTATAGCGAAGTTCCGCAAAGTATTCATCACGCAATTCATTATAATACAATAGTAAGCCTGTACACTCATCCATCTTGTGGTATTCGCCGATGATAAAAGACCCATTAATCATGCGAATCGCATGGGCTGGATCAATATCGCGTACAAAACCTTCTAACTCCTCAGGCATAACTTGTGAGAAGTCCCATTCAGGAATCCCTCGGCGACGATAAGTAAAAGTAAAATTATTAGCAGGTTCTATTAACATATTGGTTAACCCTTTTACACATCGTTCTTGTAGCCCTGTCCAAAAAGACTCTAAATCGGCTCGCACAAAAGAAATGTCCACAAAGGAAAATAGTGGCATTTCTATATGTACTGTATAGTCCTCTACCTCTTTATCATATAAGGCAGACCAACGCCACCCCAATTCATTTTGATAGTGGAAAATAGGCACCTTTAATACGTCTTCACCAGCACTAATACGATTAGCTAATATTGTATAGTCACTTTCAGTAGATGTAACTAACGTAAAGCCGTCAACAGTTTGAGGTAACCAAGAATAGTCTAAGGCTTTACAAGCTTCAATAATTGTTTCCATATAACGCCTCATATCTTTCTTGATACTGTAAGACCGCCTTTACATAGCTACGGGTCTCAGGGAACGGAATCGTATCGACCATTCCATTCCAGTTATTTTCACGAAGCCACGATTCCACATGACCACGACCAGCATTGTAAGCAGCTAATGCTAACACCTGATCACCATTAAATTCCTTTAACAAGTGACCTAAATACCATGTACCTAACTCAATATTTATAGTAGGCTCTTTAAGTTGACGATCTGTATAGTTACCATGCCCCACTTGCTGTGCCACCCAACGAGCCGTATCTGGCATGAGTTGCATCAATCCAAGAGCCCCCGTTTCAGACTCCGCTGTGTTTTTATACTTGCTTTCTGCTAAGATAACACTAGCTACCAAAGATGGAGGTACCTGCTCTTTCTCAGCTGCAGCTATAACTTCCTCTTTATAGTTAAAGGGATACGCAATCTGACGCGCCAAATGGTCATCTAGATATGTAAAATAAAACCATCCTAGTACGACATAAGATAGTGCTGTTGCCGTTGCACGTTTCATATATCCCCCTTTCTATATAGAAACTATACATAGTCACCAAGATATAAAATATAACAAAATACTAGGTTAATATTATACGAAGTTTTATGGGCTTATTATACCATTTAATAGTAATTTTTATATACCAATTTTGACACATAAAATGACTATCATTGAGGTTCTTATAAAACTGATTCGATGCGCTCATCCCAAATGTTATCTAATTGTTCCCTTAAATTTAAAGGTGTACCATTATTGTCAATAATTACATCCGCGTAAGACCGTTTATCCTCAAGACACATTTGACTATTAATACGAGCCAATGCCTCCTCCTCAGTCAATCCATTGCGGCTCATTAAGCGCTCAATTTGAGTCGACTCATTCACATATACGAGCCACACCTCGTCCATCATGGTATACCATTCTCCCTCGATAAGTAAAGGGATATCATATAGTAAAACTGGTGTATGTAGCTCCTCATAATGAGCTGTAAGTTCCATAATTCGATTTTGAATATGCTCCTTTAAACAACCATTCAATTGTTGGCGCTTTTTTGCATTATGAAAGACAATAGCTCCTAATGCTTCTCGGTTTAATGTCCCATCATCGCGCAATACATCGGTTCCAAATGCATCTACAACTGCTTCTAAACCCTTTGTACCAGGCTCAACAACTTCACGAGCCACAATATCAGCATCGATATATGGTATACCTTTATTCTTAAAATATGTAAGAACTGTACTTTTGCCCGATGCGATGCCACCAGTTAAGCCAATTTTAAACATATATACCTTCTATTAATTATAAATACATATTACTTTACTAATGCCCAGTTTTCTGCATGGTGTACGTCTACAATAAGAGGCACTTGTAACTCTACAACAGACTGCATTGTACTACGTAGTAACTCTTCTATAGCTTCTAATTCAGAGTTCACCACTTCAAGTACTAGTTCGTCATGCACTTGTAATAAGAGTCGAGACGTAAAGTTTTGTTCTTCTAACTTTTGCTCCACTTGATTCATAGCTAACTTAATGATGTCTGCGGCGGTACCTTGAATTGGCGTATTCATTGCGGTCCGCTCAGCAAAGGAACGACGGTTAAAGTTACGACTATTGATATCAGGTAACTCACGTTGACGACCAAACATAGTGCGAACTTTGCCAGTTTCATGAGCCTCTTGAACCATTCGATCCATATACTCTTTAACCTTAGGATAACGGCTAAAATAAAGATCAATATAGTTTTTAGCTTCACCCCGTGTAATACCAAGGTCACGAGATAAACCAAAGTCAGAAATACCGTAGATAATACCGAAGTTAATAGCCTTCGCATGGGAACGTTCTTCGCTAGTTACCTCATCTTGAGATTTACCAAGCACCTCTGCCGCAGTAAAGCGGTGAATATCCTTACCTTCCACAAAAGCTTTAATCAACGCTTCATCGCCAGACAAATGAGCTAAGATACGCAACTCAATTTGAGAGTAATCGGCACTCACCAATGTATCATATCCAGCACCTGGATAGAATAAAGCGCGAATTTCACGGCCTTTTTCGGTACGAACCGGAATATTTTGCAAGTTCGGATCAGATGAGCTCAAACGACCTGTAGCCGTAACCATTTGATTGAAAGTTGTATGAATACGATGTGTCTTATCATTAATAAGAACTGCCAAACCTTCGCAATAGGTAGATACCAATTTAGCAACAGAACGGTATGCCAAGATTTTTTTCAACAATCGGACTTTCGTGACGAAGCATATCCAATACTTCCGCATCTGTAGAATAGCCAGTCTTAGTTTTCTTGATGATTGGCAAGTTCAACTTTTCAAACAAGATTACACCCAATTGTTTAGGTGAATTAATATTAAACGTTTCTCCTGCTAGTTCATAAATCTCTTCTTGTACTTGAGTTAGCTCCTCTTTAAAGCGAGCCGTTGTTTCCGCCAACTTCTCTGTATCGATATAGATACCATTTTTCTCCATCACAACTAAGGTATGAATCAAAGGTAACTCAATTGTCTCATATAAAGACCATAACTCTTCACGGCGCGCAGACTCACAAGCAACTTCATTCATAGCGAGTAATGCTTTCACCATGGACACGCATTCTACGTCTACACTACCGTTAGCAATGCTAGGTACAGAAAAGCGCTCAGTTAGGTATAAATAACCATAATTAGTACGCGTAGGATCTAATAAATACGCAATGAGCGACATATCGTGAACACGAGCAGTTTTATCAGCATTAAATAAGGAAATTTCAGCTGGCACATCTGCACCAAAGGCTTCAATAATCTCCTTGGTCTGAGTTGTAACGATGGCTTTGGCACCTTGTAATACAGCTAAAACAGCTTTAGTATCATCTGTTTTTACAATAGTATCTCCATTAGATAGATAAGCATTCGTTACCGTTCTAAATGGAGTTTTACCATCTAATATAACATGTACTGCTACCGTTTTATCTTTTATAAAAATCAGCGGTTAATGATTTAGCATCCGCTAAATCATTTAAAGAAATCTCTTCTTGTGGTGCAAATAAAGAACCTGGATCACCAAGAGCTACTTCCTCACACCCCATTACTTGTGCAATGCGAGGTGTTAATTTAGTAAAACCTAAAGTTTCAAATAACGGTTGTACTTCAGAGGCATGAAAGTTTTGTACAAAATCTTCTACTTTATAAGATAACTCCATGTCTGTTTTTATTGTAGCCAACTCACGAGACAAGAAGGCTAACTCTTTATTCTCTACAAGGCGCTCTTTTAATTTCTTACCAGAAATATCTTCAATATGATCATATACAGATTCAAGATTGCCGTATTCGGTAATTAATTTAAGCGCTGTTTTCTCACCTACGCCTGGTACACCTGGAATATTATCGGAAGAGTCACCCATAAGAGCCTTCATTTCGATAACCTTATCAGGACCATAGCCATAAAGTTCTTCCATATTATTTAGAGTAACCTCTAACATATCAGAAATACCTTTTTTAGTTAAGAACACATGGCTATGTTCTGTTACAAGCTGTAAATTATCGCGGTCTCCTGTAATAATTTGAACAGCCATATCAGGGGCTCCAAACTTCTTGCTTAAAGATCCGAGAATATCATCCCCTTCAAAACCTTCTTCTTCGATGACACAAATGCCTAATGCTTTTAATACATCTTGAATTAAACTAAACTGCGGACGTAAATCCTCAGGTGCATCTGGACGATTTCCTTTATACTCGCTATACATTTCTGTTCGGAATGTTTGACGCCCTTTATCAAAAGCTACGGCAATATAGTCAGGATTAATCTCTTCATACAATTTAATGAGCATTGTTAAGAAACCATATACTGCATTCGTTGGCGTTCCCAGAGCGGATTTCAACGGTGGTAATGCAAAAAATGCACGAAATAACAAACTGCTGCCATCTATAATCATTAATTTTTTTCATAAGACACCTCACTTAATTCTATTCTTCATTATAACATAAGGACCCTTTTAACTTTCATAAATAAAAAAATTAATATATTGTTACACTAGAAAATGAGTAAGTAATTTGATTTTAAAAAACCACATATATACTTTTTGTTAATAAACAGTAGAAAATGTTTTACAAATCATGTCATTAAGGAAAATATTGGGCTGAAAAGTCCTTGCGTATCAATATTTGGTATGATATAATCATTCAGGTATAAGAAACAATTTTTAAGGAGGTGACTCAATTGCCAAACATTAAATCCAGTATTAGAAGCGTAAAAACGGATGCTGAACGTCGTGCGAAAAATGCCGCTGTAAAATCTCAAATTCGTACAGCAGCTCGTAAAACCGTTGAAGCTGTTCAAGCAGGCGCAGTAGAAGAAGCAAAACAAGCACTTGTTCATGCTACTAGCGTAATTGATAAAGCAGCCTCCAAAGGTGTACTTCATAAAAACACTGCAGCTCGCAAAAAATCTAACCTTGCAGCTAAAGTAAACGCTTTATAATTTTAAAAGCAAGCAAGACAGTCTCTCGGTTATCCGTTGAGACTGTTTTTTTATGCCTTTTTTCTATTTAGTCATAAAAAAATTTTTCGTTTGTTATACAGTTATATTTTATTACGCCCTATGGGCAGATTAGAGGACTATTACTATGAGAACACTATTATTAATGCGTGGTGCTCCTGCTAGTGGTAAGTCTCAGTGGATTCGTGACAACAATCTTGAGGCTTACACCCTTGAAGCCGATCATTTCCGTATGCTTTTACGTAGCCCTTCCCTTGGTGAGAACGGCTGGTATATTTCACAAGAGGATAATGGTCCAACATGGAAGCTCCTACTAGATTGTTTAGAAAAACGAATGAGCAATGGCGACTTTGTTGTCTTAGATGCTACTCACACTACCTCTAAAGCTATTAATGCTTACAAAGAATTGCTTAACAAATATAAATATACTGTATATTACTATGAACCTAATACATCCTTAGAGGATTGCTTGGCCCGTAATGCGGCACGCACCGATTACAAACGTGTGCCAGAGCAAGTTATTCATTATATGTACAAAACGATTAAAACAAGCACATTACCAAACTTTTGCAAAAGAATTAACTCTATTGATGAAATTAACAATTACTTCACGGCTAATCTAACAAATAAATATAATCGAGTACGTATTATCGGTGATATTCACGGTTGCTACACCGCATTACAACAAGCTATTACACCATGGGATGAAAAGACATTATACATCTTCTGCGGTGACTATTTAGAACGCGGTATTGAAAACAAAGAAATGATGTACGAAATGATGCGTCTCAGCACATTACCTAATACAATTATGTTAGAAGGTAATCACGAGCGACATATTGCAAACTTTGCATTCCATACAAATTTAGATCGTTCCAAACGCTTTATGAAAGATGTGGTAGCACCTATCGTAAAAGATATGACGAAAAAAGAAGTAGAATCACTCCAACGAGAACTACGACTCTTTTATAAATCACTTCGTCAATGTTATCCATTCAGCTTCCATGGCAAAAAATATTTAGTTTCCCATGGTGGCCTCTCCTATGTGCCTAATATGACCTTCATAGCCACCTCAACATTTATTAATGGTTTTGGAGCTTACGAAACAAATATCGCTAATATTTACGATACTAATTACGAACAAGGCATGTGTCAGGACTTCATTCAAATTCACGGTCATCGTGGTGTTCCAGATGGAAAGTACTCCTTCTGTTTGGAAGGAGAAGTAGAATTTGGTGGAGAACTAAAATACATCGATATCACTGCAAATACTTTCACAAAAAAATGGAATAAAAAAACGATGTATATGATAAAGATTATATGCGCCATGAATTCCAAAATATGACACAACACATCATCTTCACACAAAATGAAGATATTAATATTATTGGCAATTCAAAATTAGTAAAAGTAAAACAGTGTTTCCCTAACCTATATTCCTTGAACTTTACCTCTCGTGTATTCCATAAGCGATTATGGAATGAAAGTACAGTACACGCTCGTGGATTATTTGTGGATCGAATTACAGGAGATGTGAAATTACGTAGTTATAATAAATTCTTTAATCTTGGTGAACGCCCAGAAACAGAGTTAGATAATCTAGCTAATACTCTTTCTTTCCCAGTTGAAATTAGAACTAAAGAAAATGGTTACCTTGCTATTCTTGGCGTTATCAACGAAGAATTAGTATTTGCCTCTAAATCTACAACAGAGGGTATACATGTGGATTTATTTAAAAAACTATTCCATAGATTACCTGAAAATCTACAAGCAAAAATCAAAGATTTATTAGCACGTAATAACTGCTCCATGATATTTGAAGTCATCAGTCAAGAGGATACTCATATCATTAAATACGACCAAGACCATCTCTATGTGCTTGATATGATTCAAAAATACTCTAGACGTAAATGGTAAGCATATAGATGTCCCATTCTCTAGAGAAAAATTAGCTGAACTATATACAATTTTACAAAAATATGACACTGACTTGATTTCCATTGTTAAAACAGTTCAACAAATTTCTACCATGGATGAGCTCCAAGACATTATAAATGAGGAACTAAATTCATGCCATGAATCTGAAGGCTTTGTATTAGTCGATAGCAATGGTTTTATGACTAAATTCAAAGGGCCTTATTATAATATGTGGAAACACAGACGAAATCGCATTCTAGAACCGTATCAAAAATTTGGTAAAATTCCATATGAAAACTGTAAAAATGAAGATGACACTAAATTTGCAAACTTCCTTGGTTCATTAGATTATGATGTAGTATGTAAATCTACCATACTTGATATTAAAGATATGATGGAAAGTCAAGGCTTGTTATAGTTAAATAAACTCATCCTGTTTTTAAGGATAAAAGCAAAAGGGACTATAACCAAATAGTCCCTTACTACTAAAAATAGCTATTAGTTGATTATATATAATCAACTAATAGCTATTTTTCTGTATTTTTAAGGAAAAAAATGGCCCAAAGTACACATTCCATTGGTATATGATTTAGTAGGTATGAAAAAAAGAACAAAAATAAATGAATTTAATTATAACAAATTATCCATACAATTTTTTTGATAACAGTATTATAAGATTATATTCAATTATATATAAGAAATAGTTTCTATACAAAGCTACACTTTCAAAGAATTAAGAAATGAAGAACCAATCCCCCATTGTTTCAATCCAAAGTTTTTGTAATACTGTTTCGCCTATATCCGCAAAACTATGTCTATCACCCAAAGCTACGGAATGACTCATACTTGGACTATAAGCTAGCAAAGGCACCATTTCTCTCGTATGATCTGTACCTTTCCAAGTCGGATCATTCCCATGATCTGCAGTGATGAGAAGTAAATCATCATCTTTAAGCAAGTCCAACAAACCGCCTAATTGGTAATCAAAGTCTTCAATAGCACGCTTATACCCTTCTACATTGCGCCGATGACCGTACAGACTATCAAATTCAACAAGGTTGACCATCATGAACCCCCGTGTAAAGCTTTGGCCCAACAGATAAGGAACTACGTTCATACCATGCGCGTTAGACTTTGTCGGATATGATGCATCCCAGCCAACATGAGCATAAATATCGCCGATTTTGCCCACTGCCACTGTTGGAATGTTTGCGTCTTGTAACTCTTGTTGCACCATTTTCTTTTCAGGCATACGACTGTAATCATGACGATTTGAGGTGCGTACAAAATGACCTGGTGTACCAACAAAAGGTCGAGCTATAATACGCCCCACATAATAATCACCGACACATACTTTATCGCGTGTAATTTGACACATGCGATACAAATCTTCTAAGGGAATGATATCCTCATGCGCTGCAATTTGAAAAACCGAATCCGCCGATGTATATACGATTGGCTTACCAGTTCTTATATGTTCTTCTCCGAGGCGTTCAATAATTTCCGTTCCAGAGGCTACCTCATTACCAAGAAATCCATAACCCGTTTCTTTTATGAAAGCATCCATCAGTTCCTTCGGAAATCCATCATAAAATGTCGGAAATGGCACCGTTACAGGATGCCCCATCATCTCCCAATGACCACTTGTCGTATCTTTGCCAGTACTCGTTTCAGCCATACGACCATAAGCGCCAATAACAGGCTCATCAAACGCTGATATATCAGCAATATTAGCTAAACCTAGAGATTTTAAATTTGGACAGCGAATAGGTCCTGCTACCGCTTCGATATGTCCTAATGTATTCGAACCTTCATCGCCAAATTTAATCGCATCGGCTGCATGCCCTACACCGACACTATCCATTACTAGTAGAATAATTCGATTATACATATGTACTCCTAAATCTATATGAGATTAGTTACTCATATAATGTAAAAAAATACTTTTATAACATATTACAGTTAAAATCATCAATATGAATTAATAAAATACATATTATATTGAGAGATAATATTTCTAAAAATTACTTAAGATATGGCATAGCAAGCATGAGGGCCGCCAAAGATTTGCTATCCTTAATAGCCTCATTCTTGATAGCTTCCAATAGTTCTGTCAATGTGTAGTATTCTAGCTCCACATATTCATCAGGATCCCAATTGGTTTCCCCCATGGTAAGGTCCTTCGCAAGATATAAATGTAATACTTCATTGCAGAAACCAGGACTCGTAGCAATTGTACCTAACGAAATCCATTGAGCTGCACGATAGCCGGTTTCCTCAGCAAGCTCCCGTTTAGCACAAACAATCGGTTCTTCATTTGGATCTAATTTTCCTGCTGGTACCTCCAGTAGCGTCTGTTGCAAAGCATATCTAAATTGACGTTCCATAACAATCTTATTATCCTCTGTTACTGCCACAATCGCTGTAGCACCCGGATGATGCACAACCTCACGCCATGCATCCTTTCCGTTCACATCGGCTATATCATAGGTAACTTGAATCAACTTACCGTTAAATTTCATTTCACTGGATTTCTGAATTTCCTTACTAATTGCCATATATACCTCTAATCTTTTATTTTATGTAAAAACCCGAGCATCCTTATACGTTGTAAAATTTCCTCTAAGTACACTTTATTAGGAACAATAAAATCAATGTTATCCCGCGTATGACGCTGAACTGTAATATTGTCATCCATAATAGCAAGAATCTTTTCTTTTGTTGTAGGCTCCACCATTTGCTTTATTACAAAGAGAAATCCATTATCTATATCTTGTTGTACTTTATTGTACATGTCGCCTATACCAATATAGGAGCTGCCTTCTTTTTCTACTATAGTAGAAATAAAATCTATAAAACGTTGAGGTATATACACCTTATTATCTTCGAAAGCAACTCTTTCATATGGTTCGGCATACATATCGAGATTATCTACAATAATCAAATATAGTAAACGAGAATAAACTCTGTCCATTTCGATAGTATAACCAGGCAACTTTCTATGTATATGATCAACTATATCCTGAACAGTAAATATATCCCCTCGATCCATAACCTCTTTAATAGCAATATGGATACTATCCGTCATATTAGAAGGAATACCAGTATTGACAACGCTGCAATAATATAATTTTGATAATACATCTATACTAACTCGTTCATTACGAACAATCTTTTTACTATGTTTATTTTTCGTTAACAGGGACATTCTAAACTGCGTATCATAAATGTAATCATAATATTGCTCTTTTGCAATATAATCATCATTTGCCAATTGAGCTATATTATCGTGAATATCCTCCGGTAACCAACTTATGAAAGATCGTGAAAGAAATACATCCCCTATATAGGCACAACCTTGGTCATTGGCACGTTTTATAAATTCATGTACATATACAGGATCATTAAAAGGCTCTAAATATTCATGAGCCACATAATAATCGTTAGAGCTCAACACATTTTGGATGTTATCAATTTTATAACTCGCTTTTTGACTTATCCGATTATCTAATCCCATTGTATCCGCTACGAGCTTCAATATATTCTTCGTATATAAAGTCCGCTCCATCAACGGTAGCTCTAACTCTTTTTGCTCTGCATATTGCATGATTTCTCGATACTGCTCTAATCGTTTCCATCCAGGATACGTATTATACGATACATAAGCTACACCATTGTCGGATAAATTCTTATTACAGATAGATAGAATTTTATCTTTTACCACATCCGGAACCCAGGACCAAATACCATGTACAATAATATAGTCAAAGGTACCGAATGAATCATCAATATCTAGAATATCCTTCTCAAGCAAATGTATATTAGATAGTCCCATCGACGCAATCAGTTCATTTCCCATCTTAATCTGGGAAGACGATAAATCAATACCCGTAAAAGACGCTTCAGGATAGTATAAAGCTTGAGAAATAATGTTCCCGCCAAAAGAACATCCAAGCTCAAGGACACGCGCCTTTTTTAAAGATACAGGATTTAGTCCAAATAACAAAGCTCGCGCTGCTAATGTATTTAACGAGGTCGCCCCAAAAGGTTGAGAAATATATACTACATCTTCATAACTTTTTTTAAGAACCTTATTCTCATCCAAAACGTGCATGGTATTTTGTGTAGTCTCAATGTCATTCCCCATAACTGATGTACCTACATTCTTTTTTTGTTTTGACTCCTGTTTCATAAAGCCTCCCGAATTGTTCTACTAACTATAATAAATATTATATAGTATTATTGATAATAATTACAGCTGAAGAGAGAAATAAACACACAAAAACCGCCCAACAAAGTTGAGCGGTTTTTACTAGTTTATACAAAACCATATATTATTTACATAGTCCCAGTGCTTCCAATGCCACCAGTTCTTACACCAGTAGCATCATCATCATTTGTAATAAGGTATTTAGAGAATATACCTTGAGCAACGCGTTCGCCTTTTTCAAGGGTAACTGGTTCTTTGCCAAAATTATAGAGAGCGATCATAATATGACCTTCGTTGTCCTCATTGTTGTAGTAATCACTATCAATGATACCTGTGCTATTCACAAGTGCTAAATGGCGTTTAATAGCCATGCTAGATCGGATGTGAATGGCAAGGTATTCGTCGTACGCCATGAAAGCTTTAATACCTGTCGGAACGAGCACTACTTGGCCTGGTTCTAATGTAACAGCTTCAGCACATTCAATATCATAGCCTGCGCTTTCAGTTGTTTTACGTGTTGGTAAGTTGATATCTTGTTCTTCAAAAGCAGAAACTACTTCAAAGCCACGAATATCCATGTAACACCTCTTATTTTAAACAATCTTTACGGGATAAGTTTACACGGCCCTGTTTATCGATTTCGATAACTTTTACCATGATTTCATCCCCTACACTTACTACGTCTTCTACATTTTCAACGCGTTCTTTCGCAAGTTTGGAAATATGTACAAGACCTTCCTTACCTGGTAATACCTCTACAAATGCGCCAAAAGCCATTAGACGAGTTACTTTACCAAGGTATACTTCCCCTACTTCAACCTCTTTAGTAAGGTTTGTGATAATTTCTTGAGCTTTTGCAGCACCTTCTTGTTCTACAGAAGCGATAAATACTGTACCATCATCTTCGATGTCAATTTTAGCGCCTGTTTCTTCGATAATACTGCGAATTACTTTACCGCCAGAACCGATTACGTCACGAATCTTATCGGGATCAATTTTCATTGTAATAATACGTGGAGCGTATTGGGACATTTGTTGACGTGGTTCAGCAATTGTATCAAGCATGATGCCCATGATATGCATACGGCCTTTGTGAGCTTGTTCTAATGCTTCTTGAAGGATTTCTCGTGATAATCCGGAAATCTTGATATCCATTTGAATTGCTGTTACGCCTTTAGCTGTACCAGCAACTTTAAAGTCCATATCTCCAAGAGCATCTTCCATGCCTTGAATATCTGTTAAAATTGTATAGTGTTCCCCTTGAGTTACAAGACCCATAGCGATACCAGCTACAGGTGCTTTAATAGGTACACCAGCATCCATCAAAGATAATGTAGAACCACATACGGAAGCCATGGAGCTAGAACCATTAGATTCCAATACTTCAGATACTAAACGCAAAGCATATGGGAAATCTTCTTCACTTGGAATCACAGGTACCAATGCGCGTTCGGCCAACGCACCATGACCAATTTCACGACGCCCAGGGCCACGGGAAGAACGAGTTTCCCCTACAGAGAAGGATGGGAAATTATAATGATGGATATAACGTTTTTCAGTTTCAACACCAAGACCATCGATGGTTTGTTTTTCAGATAAAGGCGCCACTGTTGTGACATTCAACACTTGAGTTTGACCACGTGTAAACAAGCCAGAGCCATGTGTACGAGGTAATACGCCTGTATGGCAAGAGATTGGACGAACTTCATCAAGTTGGCGACCATCTGGACGGATTTTTTCAACAGTAATCATATGACGCACAATTTCTTTTGTCATTGCATCAAATGCTTTATTTACATCAGCCAAGTTATCTGGGTAGATTTCTTCAAAGTGAGCTAATACATCTGCACGTACTTCATTTTCTTGTGCATCACGTTGTTGTTTATCTGCACAACGAACTGCAGCATCAAGTTTATCATGACCATAGGCACGAACTGCATCACTAATTTCAGCAGGAACATCTTTACATTCAAATACGCGTTTTTCCTTACCTACTTTTGCAGTCATATCTTCTTGGAATGCTACGATTTTTTTGATTTCTTCGTGAGCTGCCATGATAACTTCAAGAATGATATCTTCCGGTACTTCTTCAGCGCCACCTTCAACCATGAGAATAGCATCTTTAGTACCAGCTACAACGATATTAAGATCTGTTTCTTCTAATTGTGATTTCGTTGGATTTACAACAAACTCACCATTGATACGTCCCATACGAACGCCTGCAATAGGGCCATTCCAAGGAACATCAGAAATAGACAATGCCGCAGAGGCGCCAATCATACCACAAATGGCTGGATCACAATCTTGGTCCACAGACATAACTGTTGCTACTACGTGTACTTCGTTACGTACACCTTTATTAAATAATGGACGAATAGGACGGTCAATCAAACGGCTATTCAAGATTGCAGACTCAGGTGGACGCGCTTCACGTTTAATGAACCCCCCTGGTAAACGACCAACCGCATACATTTTTTCTTCATAGTCTACTGTAAGTGGGAAGAAGTCGATATCCTTCGCCTCTTTAGAGCCTGTAGCAGTAACCAGTACACGAGTATCGCCATAGCCAACCATTACAGCACCGCTAGCTTGTTTTGCAAGTTCCCCAGTCTCAATCGTAAGCATACGACCAGCTAGGTCCATTTGGAATTGTTCCATTCCTATTCCTCCTAAAAATCTTCTTATATGTATACCTTCTAATTATATATCAATTAAAGCTAAATAGCTAATTCAAAATAAAAAGCCGTCCTTTAGGACGGCTAATTTTCATTATTTACGAAGACCAAGGCGTTCAATAAGGGAACGGTAACGTTCGATATCTTTACGACGAAGGTAGTCAAGCATGTTACGGCGTTGACCAACCAATTTCAACAAACCACGACGGGAATGATGGTCTTTTTTTGTGCTCTTTCAAGTGTTCAGTTAAGTATTGAATGCGACTTGTTAAAAATCGCAACTTGTACTTCTGGAGAACCAGTGTCACCTTCATGAGTAGCATATTCTTTAATTACTGCTAATTTAGCTTCTGTAGTTAACATTAATGTTACCTCCTAAAAATATAATAATCCCGATAAGCTTAAGTAACCGTTGGAGAATCGAATACTTCGCTTACGATATGTCTTACGACCTAATTTAGTATACAGTATCTGCCCTATCTTGTAAAAGCAAAAAAATACAGTAATTGAACAAAAGCTGGATTACAACTTTATTCTATTATTTAGCTCCTAACACCATACGGTCGCTCAGTGCATTTTCACCAGCTACCTCGAACTTTTGAAGTAAGTCCGCAACAGTTAATTGTTTCTTTTCTTCCCCTTTTACATCATAGATGATTCGACCAGCGTCCATCATGATGAGGCGATTACCAAATCGCAATGCATCACGCATATTATGGGTAATCATAAGAGTTGTTAGATTATGTTCTGCAACGAGTTTATCTGTTAGTTGCAATACATTTTCTGCAGTTTTAGGGTCAAGTGCCGCCGTATGCTCATCCAACAATAAGAGTTCTGGACGAAGCATGGTAGCCATTAACAATGTAATAGATTGACGTTGACCACCAGATAGTAGGCCCATGCGAGCAGATAAACGATCTTCAAGGCCTAAGCCTAATAATGCAAGACGTTCCTTGAAAAATGCTTGTTCACTATCTTTGAAAGCCCATTTAAGACCTAAGCTTTTACCACGGCGCATAGCAAGAATCAAGTTTTCCTCGATTTGCATATTACCAGCAGTACCAACCATAGGGTCTTGGAATACACGACCAATGTATTTAGCACGTTTGTATTCTGGCATTTTTGTCACATCAATCTCATTAATTGTAATGGATCCTTCATCTACTGGAAATACACCAGCAATGGAGTTTAACAAAGTACTTTTACCAGCACCATTACCACCAATGACAGTACAAAAATCACCCTCTTCTAGACGAAGATTAATGCCTTGTAATGCAGTCTTTTCATTAATTGTGCCCTTAAAGAAGGTTTTTACCATATTTTTTACTTCTAACATAGTGTCCTCCTTAACGAGCCAACCATTTTGCTTTCAATGTAGGTAAGGAAAGCGCGATGGCAACAAGAATTGCAGTGAATAATTTCAAATCGTTTGGTGGCATACCCATGTAGAGAACTGCAGCAATAACGATACGATATACAATAGAACCAAGTACTACGGCAATGAGACTACGTACGAAGGATTTCGTACCAAACACTACTTCACCGATAATTACAGAAGCCAAACCAATAACGATGGTACCAATCCCCATGCCTACATCAGCAAAGCCTTGGAATTGACCGATAAGAGCCCCAGACATACCAACAAAACCATTGGAAATCAAAAGGCCAAGAACGATCATATTATCAGTATTTACGCCTTGAGCGCGAATCATTTGAGGGTTAACACCTGTAGCACGTAAGGCTGTACCAATTTCGGTACCAAAAAACCAAAATAAGAGCAAGCATACTACTACAGCAACGATAATACCTACGATGGCTGCAGACCACATATTCGGCGTATGGAAAAATCCACCAAGAATCGTATAAATTGTATCCATTCGAAGCAAAGATACATTAGCTTTGCCCATGATGTGAAGGTTTACAGAGTACAATGCAATCATTGTCAAAATACCGGCCAATAATGCAGGAATTTTTAATTTTGTATGAATCCAACCTGTTACAGCACCGGCTATCATACCACCCACACCGGCAAGTAAAATGGAAAGGATTGGATTCATACCACTTGTAATTAAAATAGCAGAAATGGCTGCCCCCATTGGGAACGTACCTTCCACGGTTAAGTCAGCCACATCTAATACGCGGAAGGTTATGAATACACCGACCGCTAACAAAGACCATAAAAGGCCTGTGGTTATGGTGCCTACCACTAAATCTAACATCAAATTCTCCTCTATTGTTTCATATCTTTACGAAGAGCTTCAGGAATCGTAATACCTAATTTTTTAGCACGTTCTTCGTTAACAGTTAACTTAATCTCTTTTTGTGTCTCAATAGCTAAGTCTGCAATTTTTGCTTCTCCTGCAAGAACTTAGCAGCCATTAAACCTGTTTGATAACCCAATTGATAGTAATCAACAGAATAAGTTGCTACACCACCAGTCATTGTCATACCTTCATCGGCAGCAAATACTGGAATTTTAGCAGCATCTGTAATTTGTGCTAAGTTAGCCATAGCAGATGCCAATACATTATCTGTTGGCGTATAGATAGCTTGTACATCTTGGTTCACAAGATTGGTAGCGGCTTGTTGGATATCATTTACATTGGAAACAGTTGCCTCTACAACAGTAATACCTTTTGTAGCAGCATACGCTTTCATTTTTTTCAACTTGTAATTGGGAGTTGATTTCAGAGGATGTATAAATGGCACCAATACGCTTTACATTCGGTACTAATGCTATGATAAGATCAACCTCTTTTTCAACAGGTGTCATGTCAGATGTACCAGATACATTACCACCAGGGTGTTCGTTAGATTGAACGAGTTTAGCTGTCACGTAATCTGTAATAGCTGTACCCATGATTGGCATGTCATGAGAAGCATTTGCCATCGTCTGAGCCGCAGGCGTTGCAATAGCTAATACTAAATCTTTTTTATCAGACACGAAACGTTGTGCAATACTATTTAGATTAGATTGATCGGCCTGTGCATTTTGTTGGTCAATTTTAATGTTTTGACCATCCTTATATCCTTTAGCTGCTAAACCATCTACGAAACCTTTATTAGCAGCATCAAGAGATGGATGTTCTACTAATTGAATAACACCAATTTTCTTTTGGTCATTAGTTGCAGTATTGGAACCACAACCAACTACCATTGCCATAACAGCGATGGCACTAAGTGCCACTGCAATACTTTTTTTCCAGTTCATGTATAACTCCTTACCAGTTATGTATTAAATCATAGTCGCCTTGTTCATCAAATCCTCTGGTAAGGTGATGCCCAATTTTTCTAATTTATCTTTTCCCACAACTAATTTAAATTCTTTCTGCATTTCGATAGGCATATCTTCAACTTTAGCTTCGCCAGTTAGAATTTTAGCTGCCATCAAACCAGTCTGGTAACCAAGTTTGTAGTAATCTACAGACAAGGACATAACTGCCCCACCTTTTACGTGGTTATCTTCACCGCCAAACACAGGAATTTGCTGGATCGGTAATAGCTACAAGATTGCTCATCGCAGAAGCTACCACATTATCTGTTGGCACATAAACTGCATCCACACGTTGAGATACTAGGTTTTGTGCCGCTTGTTGAATATCGTTTACATTGGAAACTGTAACTTCTTCAACTTTAATACCCTTTGTAGCTGCATAAGCTTTCATCTTCTCCACTTGAATTTGAGAGTTTACTTCGCTTGAGCTATAGATGGTACCAATTGTTTTCGCATTTGGCATTACTCGTAAAATTAGATCTACTTGTTGCTCTACTGGGTTCATGTCAGACGTACCAGATACATTACCACCAGGTTTTTTTGATTGGATTTAACAAGTTTAGCTGCCTCGTAATCAGTAATTGCTGTACCTAAGATTGGAATATCATGAGTTGCATTCGCCATGGATTGAGCCGCTGGCGTAGCAATTGCTAAAATCAAGTTTTTCCGATCGGATACGAAACGCTGTGCAATACTATTCAAATTAGATTGATCAGCTTGCGCATTTTGTTGATCAAAAGTAATCTTTTCTGCCAAACCTTTCTTTTAGCGCATCAACAAAGCCCTTATTTGCCGCATCTAGTGCAGGATGTTCTACCAGCTGTACAACACCAACTTTATATTCACCATTCGATGTAGTTCCATTTGAGCCACAGCCTGTAAACGCCAACAATGCTGCCGCCGTGAGCGCTAGGGCAATACCTTTTTTCAAGTTCATGGGGATTTCCTTCCTATCTGCAATGACTATAATACATCTATTATAAACAAATTTCTTTACTACATCAATGTAGCAGGTTAAAGTATTTTACATTTGTCCATTTATAGAACACATTAAGATACGAAATCCTTTTACTTTTCAAGAGACGCTAACATGTCTTCTGTTAGATCATTAGCTGCCAAAATATAGTCCTTAAGAGTCCCTTTGTCGAGAGCTACCTTCATAACAGGCACTTCAAATGGATCCAATATGACGCACATTAGAATTTCACCCGTTATATAGTAACCAACCACTGCTTCCCCTTCTTCAGGATCTAAGGTTTCACGTTTTACAGTAACACAGTATGATTTCATAACCTGCGCTGCTGCTTCTGCTACCTCTTCACGATTAGAAATATATTCTTCAACCTTCGTTTCAGGGATGTCAAAAATATCTACCTTTACAGTCTTGACCTCTGTAGCCTCTCCTTTCGCAGACTCTATAGCTGCGCCTAATTCTGTTTGCTTCATATACACCTCACAAAGAATGGACTTTTACCATTGGTGAAAGCCCCATTATCTTAGATTGATTCATCAGCTGCATTTAAGAACGCCACATAGCATTGTTTAGCCTCGTAAATATCAGCCTTAGATGTAACCTCCCAAGGAGCATGCATGCTAAGAACGGCTACACCACAGTCGATGACATTCATACCATAAAGAGCCATGATGTACGCAATGGTGCCACCACCACCTAAATCAACCTTACCGAGCTCTGCTGTTTGGTATGTTACATTGTTAGATTCCATGACACGACGGATAAAGCCCATATACTCAGCATTCGCATCATTAGAACCAGCTTTACCACGAGAGCCAGTAAATTTATTAAATACTACACCCATACCAAGGTAAGAAGCATTTTTCTTTTCATACGCCGATGCATAAAGCGGATCATAGCCTGCACTTACATCGGAGGATAACATACGGGATTTCTCCAACGTACGACGTACACTTACAGAATTAGGTTTACCCATAAGTGTTAAAATTTCAGCCACTGCATTTTCAAAGAAGCGTGATTGCATACCTGTAGCACCTACAGAACCAATTTCCTCTTTATCTACAAGTAAGCAACAAGTAGTACGCTTTACATTATCCACTTCAAGCATTGCTACCAAGGATGTGTAGGCACACGCGATCATCTTGGCCATACGCCATTACCATGGAACGATCAAAGCCCATATCACGTGCTTTACCAGCTGGTACAATTTCTAGTTCTGCAGACAATAAGTCACGTTCAATAAATCCATACTCTTTTTCAAGAAGGCTATTAATAAATTTAGTAACCCCTTCTTTTTCTTCGTCTTTAACTGGACGGCTACCGATGAGTAAATCAAGAGCTTCCCCTTCAATTACTTTAGCTGCATTTTTTTGCATTTGTTCTTGTCCCAAATGAGGCAACAAGTCAGTAATACAGAATACAGGATCGCTTTCCTTATCACCAATATTAATATTGATACGAGTACCATCTGTTTTTACCACAACGCCATGAATAGCAAGAGGCATAGCTACCCAATGATATTTTTTAATACCTCCATAATAATGAGTATCCCAAAATACTAAATTACTATCCTCATATTGTGGATTTTGCTTTACATCGATGCGTGGAGAATCAATATGAGCACCTAAAAATATTCATACCCAATTCAATATCATCAGTACCAATATTAAATAAAGCAATAGATTTATCCATATGTGTGTAATAAATCTTATCACCAGCTTTAATTGACGTATTGCTTTTAATAATGTTATTTAGATTTACATAGCCCTTTGCTTCTGCAAATTCTACAGCTTGCACAACGCATTCACGTTCTGTTTTACCATTATCTAAAAATTGACGATATGTATCACTTAAAGCATATACCTTTTCCATAGTGGCATCATCATAATTATGCCATGCATATTTACGTTCCATAATCTATCCTTTCTAAAAGTTCATATCCTAATATATAGCACAGTTCAGAAAACGAACTTGAATTTACATAACTATTTTTGGCGGACTTTTTCTTGTTCCGCCTTACGATACTCTAAATATTTTCGCTCTTTTTCGCGATTGATTTCAGACTTCTGAGTATATAGAGAACGAATTTCATCCGTACAATGGGTCAGTACCTTAGTAACATAGAATTTACTACTGCCGGACTTAATCGTATACTTTCCAACTTTAAGTTGCACCGCAAAATCGCCATGTTTAGGACATACTCCAATGGCTAGGTGCTTATCCCCTTGTAATCGTTCAGGTCTTGTCGTTTCTAAACGTGTTTGACAGTACGGACAGAAGGACATACGTACTCTTCTATCATGAACAATACGTTTTTTCTCAGAAAAATTTTCATACATAAAGAATGTGAGAATTGGAGGATATAGGAAAGGATTACTACTTTCCTTGCGAATTAGATCATAATGCAAAATTCCTTGTGCAATATCTAAAGTCTGACAAATGTGAGCTGTAAAAACTGCATCATGCAAGGCATTATGAGCAGATAAATGCTCCGTCGATATATTGAGATCCTCCATAGCATGCGCCACAGAATACTGTTGACTTGTTCCATAGCGTTGATAAGAATAAATCATTTGCGCATCTACCCATTGATCATAAGATAACGCTTTCATCTTATGAAGCATAAGATTTTCTCGAAGGATAAGAATATCGTCTGATCCCCAAGAAAGCAGCATATATTCATCACCACACCATTTTTGAAAGTACTGCATAGCCGTCTTGAATGGCACACCATGATTGAGCTCATGGGTGGTTATCCCTGTCAACTCGCGCACATGTTTATGCATCCGTGGTAGATATTGAGGTTTGATGAACATCGTAAAATGATCTATAATGTCCATCTTTCATTCAGTTTTACCGCTCCGATTTGAATAATTTCCCCTGTCAACGGCATTTTTGTGCGTTTCATAAAGCTAATGTCATTACTATAGGGTTGGTTCCATTCTAAATCAAATACAATATAGTTCATACGTTTATTTCAATTCTAAAAGCAATGTTTCCGCTGCTTTAATAACCTGTTCTTCAGAAATTACAGATAAACCTTTATAATTTCCTTCTTTAATAATTTTCTTCATGCTTTTACCAATCTCATAAGAATCCATCGTTTCTAAAACGATAGCATGAGCTTGATAAGGTCCATAAAAGAATGGATTTGATGGACCATACAGTGCCTCAATTGGCACACCTTGACTGATTCCTACATGCATTGGTCCAGAGTCATTAGTAATTAATAGATTACAACGGCTCATAGCCGCTGCCAAAGGACCTAACTGGAATTTTCCGGTAGCCACAATAGGCTTTGTTTCCATTTGTTCTACTACAGGCTGCACCATTTCAAGGTCCATAGGTCCGCCAAAGAAAACCGTCTTATAACCTAAACGACCAAAGTAATCTGCTACATGCGCAAATCGTTCAGCTGGCCAACGTTTCTCAGGAACGGCGCTACCGATATTAAAATCCAATGAGTATATCAGTATCAGTTAATCCATGACTAGAATAAAACTCTCGAGCCTGACGACGCCATTCTTCACAGATTTCAATATGTAAACCAGAGTTAGAAGTATCTGTTACACCTAATTGCTCTAGTACATTAATGTACATATCCGCAGCATGACGAGTTTTACGATCTAAGCGCGTATACTTTGTCATGAATGGTCTAAAGAGGAAATGGCTCATACCAGTTGTAATAGGTGCATGAATCTTCCATGCTAAATATGAAGTACGCTCATTAGGATGCAAATTAATGACAATGTCAGGTTTTCCCTTAGCATTGATTTCACGAGCCACTTCATTGAGACCTGAGATACTATTATGGCGCCCTTTTTTATCTACAACAATAAGTTCATCAATATTTGGATTATATTCCATTACTTGTTGTAATTTTTCATCTATTACATACGTAATATGACTATGAGGAGCCGCTTTGCGAAGCACTTCTAAAAACGGAGTCGTTAATATAACATCGCCTAAATGCATTAAAAAGGTTACCACAATGCGCTTATAATCTAGTTCCATTATAGTTCCTTTCCAAGTACTTGTTCATACACTGACCATACCGCGTCTACAGGAATTTGTGCCATACAATCTGGATCATCTACTAGTGGTTGCTCAGGTGTAGCCTTAGAAGTAGGTGAAATAATGAGATGTACATGACTACCACCATAAGGACCTGTACGCTTAGGTGATGTTGTACCAAACATGGCAATCAAAGGACGCTTCAAAGCATTTGCAATATGCAATGGTCCCGTATCGGCACTAATAAAAATCTGACAATGACGAATCAACTCAATGAGTTCAGGCATGGTTGTAGATCCCACTAAATTGATGAGATTCTTATGTTTTACATAATTTTCTATGAAAGCACCTTTATCTACATCATCAGGAGCACCGGCAATAACAACCTTCTTACCAGATTCACATAAACGAATACAAAGTTCTCCAAAATTTAGAAGTGGCCACTCCTTAACAATCCATCGTGCCCCTGGTACAACTACAATATATTCATCATCTACACCATGGCATTTCAACTTTTGTTTTATGGATTTCTCAGCCTCAACGTAAGCTGGCATAGGAAATTCAATCTCCTCTACCTCACCACCAAGTACACGTACAGTATCAAGATACCGTTCGATAACATGGTCGTATTTATGCTCACCTACTAATGCTTTATTAACAAGATTACTGCCCTCACGAAGCTCCCAGTAGCCATACTTTTTCAGGGGCACCAGATAATAAAGAAACAATAGCACTTTTTCGCGATGCATTGAAGGTCTAAGGTCATATCAAAATGACGACTATGTAGCTCCTTGCGCAATTGATATAAATACGTAGGCTTCTTTAGTTGTTTTTTGTCAATGATAATCACGTCATCAACCCATGGTGTACCAGGTAAGAGGCTAGCGAATTGCTCATGAATAGCCCATGTAATACGCGCATTAGGCCAATTCTTGCGCACAGCGTACAAGGTAGGCAATGCGTGAATTACATCACCTAAGGAACTCATCTTGATGATGAGTATATTCTTGTAATCTTTCATAAAGCCTCCCCAATACAACACAACAAACCCAAATATATTCTTCCAAAATAAACTAAATGGAATAAATGATTAAATTATTGTTTTAATGAAATCCAATAGATTAGAGCCTTTAAATAGGTACCCCTTAATGCCAGCAGCCTCAGCTGCATCAACATCACGCTGACTATCACCGATAAGAAAACTATCTGATATATTTACATCATAATCCTTAATAGCTTGCTTAATCATGCCAGGTTTAGGCTTTCTACATTCACATTCTACTGCATAGAGAGGAACAATACCTTCTTTATGATGTGGGCAATAATAGAAATGTAAAATCGGTGCTCCACTGCGATCTAGTTCATGAGCCATATAGTCATGTAAAATCTGAACATCAGATTCTTTATAATAACCACGAGCTACACCACTCTGATTTGTCACGACAATGAGATCATAGCCCTTACTATGAGCATAAGCAAGGGCCTCTTTTGCACCATCTACCCACTCTAAATCGCTGATTTTGTATAGATAACTAACATCCTTATTAATAACACCATCGCGATCTAAAAATAATACCTTGCGCATTAGCGTAAATACCCTTCGTTATTATCTAATAGTTCACAATATTCTTTAACGGCATCTTCCATTTTATGGAACCCTTTGTCATAGCCAGCGGCTAACAATTTAGTAGTATCAGCCTCTGTAAAGCTTTGGTATTTACCCTTTAACACCTCTGGGAATGGCACATATTCAATTTTGCCTTGACCATTGTAGTCGATAACAGCTTGCATGAATTGGTTAAAGCTATGAGCATTACCTGTACCACAGTTAAAAGTACCAGAGATTTCAGGATGCTCCCAGAAATAGAAGTTTACATTAACTACGTCTTTTACATAGATAAAAGTCACGTGTTTGACCACCATCTTCGTAGCCATCTGTACCTTCAAAGAGATTAATAATACCTGTTTCTTTATTTTTGTAGAACATTTGACGTACTAAAGAAGCCATTTTATCTTTATGGGCTTCATTAGGACCATATACATTAAAGTAACGTAGCCCAACAACTTGCGCAGTATATTCACCTTCATATTTGCGTACATAACGGTCGAATAACAATTTAGAATACGCATATGGGTTAAGTGCTTCTTCAGCTTCCGTTTTTTCTACGAAACCATATGTACCATTACCATAGGTAGATGCAGAGGAGGCATAGATGAATGGAATACGACGATCTTGGCAATAATGGAATAGATTTTTAGAACCTTCATAGTTGTTCTTCATCATGTATTTACCATTATATTCCATTGTGTCTGCACAAGCACCTTCATGGAATACGACTTCAATAGGGCCAACGTCGAATGTACCATCAGCAATAGCACAATCAAAATCATCACAATCGATGTAATCTAGAAATTCTAGATTTTGAATATTGCGAATCTTACGACCATCTGTAAGATCATCTACGATGAGAATATCTGTACGACCACGATCATTCAGTGCTTTCACAATATTACTGCCAATAAAACCAGCACCACCTGTTACGATAATCATAATTTGCCCTCCTTAGCCATAGTAGCTATTTTCCCTACAATATCTGATGTAGAGTAACCTTCTTTAAATGAAAGAACCTCTACATTGTCAACGGACTCGCGTCCAATAATATCTTCTATTTTGTAATCTCCGCCCTTAACAAGAGTATTGGGACGTAAGTACGCTAGTAATTCAGCCGGTGTATCCTCTTCAAATAGTACTACACCGTCAATACATTGCAACGCACTCAACAAGGCCGCTCTATCCGCTTCACTTACGATGGGCCGTATTTCCCCTTTTAAACGTCGAACAGATGCATCAGAATTTAATCCAATGATTAAATGATCACCTAGCTGCGCAGCTTCTTGTAAATACGTGATATGTCCACGGTGAAGAATGTCAAAACAACCATTTGTAAACACTACAGTTTCACCTTTGCTTTGCCATTGTGAAACGAGTTCTTTCATCTCTTCCTTCGTATATAATGGCTTAGATTGAATACTATGTTTATAGGAATGCCATAAGTCTAATAACTCAGAACGATGTATTGGATACGTACCAACCTTAGATACTACGATACCCGCTGCACCATTAGCGATATGCAAGGCTAAACGCATCGATAGACCACTTGCAAGACAGGTCATCATCATGGATACAACGGTATCTCCAGCACCACTCACATCGAATACCTCTTGTTGAGTAGCAGGATTATGCCATGTACGGCCATCCTTTGCAATAACCGTAATACCCTTAGCAGATCGAGTAGCCACAATATAGTCTAAATCTACAGTAGCAAGTACAGACTTAGCAGCCTCTACAATAGTAGCATCATCATTTTCTAATGTACGGCCTACACATTCACCGAGTTCTTTCACATTCGGTGTAATACATGTAGCACCATTGTATTTAGACCAGTCTGCCCCCTTAGGATCTACGATAGTTTGCACACTATATTCCTTAGCCAAACCAAAGATTGTCTTCAATAAGGTAGGTGTACAAACGCCTTTACCATAGTCAGATACGACAATACCATCAATCCCCGCTTTACATAGATTTTCCAACCAAACAGACAATTGTTGCTCTTCTTGATTGGTTAAATTTGTAATCGTTTCAAAATCAAGGCGCATCATCTGTTGACGATCACCTAATATGCGCATCTTAGTAATAGTAGAGCGGTCATCACTAGTGATTAAACCAGTCGTATCGATTTTATCAGTATCAAGTAAATTTTTTAATAAATGGCCATGGTCGTCATTACCTGCTAGTGCACCAAGATATACTTTACAGTCTAAATTAGACAGATTAGATGCAACATTACCAGCTCCACCAAGGACCTCTTTCATCTTGGACACGCGGTTTACAGGAACCGGTGCTTCTGGAGAAATACGACTTACATCACCAAAAACATAACGATCTACCATTACATCGCCTACAACGGCAATCTTCAAGTTTGGCAGTTGCTTTGTTAAAAACTGATTAATGGTAGTATTTATCATAATCCACCTATACCTTATCAAAATTACATATGTTCCTAATTTAAATAAATTTATAATTGAAACAATGTGTATCTATAAGTAAAAACCTATCGGTTAATAATCTTCTTCAATAATTTCGCATATAATGTGGCCAGCTAAGATATGCATTTCTTGAATGCGCGCTGTCACATTACTGGGAATAGCCAGCGTAATATCACATAGTTCGGCTAGTTTGCCGCCGCCTTCACCGGTGAAAGCAATGGTATGCATACCGATAGAACGGGCCATTTCTGCAGCTTTTACAACATTCTTGGAGTTACCAGATGTAGAAATACCGATGAGAACATCACCTGTACGGCCTAAGCCCTCTACTTGACGTGCAAAAACAGATTCAAAATCATAGTCATTCGCAATAGCTGTTAATGCGGATGTATCAGTAGTTAATGCAATGCCTACAAGAGAGCGCCGTTCCTTTTTAAAGCGACAAATCAATTCAGCTGCTAAATGTTGAGAGTCCGCCGCAGAGCCACCATTACCACAGAACAAAATTTTATTACCATTTTCTAAAGCCGCTTTACAGCGATATCCGATTTCTTGAATGGTATCCATATGTTCCATCGTTTTACCAAACACTTCAAGATGCTCTGTAAAACGATCTGCAATGATTGGATTTAAATCAGTCATTATAAAATCTCCTTTAGTAGTCTATCTGCATTTTTCCAGAATAACTTTTCACACTGTTCCACAGATAAGCCTGCCTCTTTAAATGCATCATAAAGACGACTCATTTGAGACATATCTGCAATCTCTGTGTCGGGTGGAATCCCATCAAAATCAGTTCCTAATGCCACTACATCTTCACCGCCCTTGTCGATGAGATATAGACCATGTTTAACAATATCTTCAATGCGACTAATTGGCGATGTGCCGAGAAAATTCTGTGCAAAATTAAGTCCTATAATACCTCCCTTATTAGCGATAAGTCTAATAAGATTATCTGGCAAATTTCGCGTATGAGACCGTAATTCCCGTGCATTTGAATGAGATGCTATAAAAGGAACATCTAAAATATCTCCTAGTTGCTCTGTACCAGCATCGTTAAGATGAGAGCAATCAACAATTATCCCTAACTCTTGCATAGCTTCTACAAATTCAACACCTTTAGATGTTAATTTCTTATGTTGCTCACCACAATGTGGCTCGCCAAGTCCATTTGGATAGTTCCATGTTAGCGTTATAAGTCTGACTCCATCTTGGTAAGCTTGTTTAAGTTTATTTAAATCGCCACCTAGTACGCCACCTTCCTCAATAGACATAAGTGCCCCAATCTTACCAGTCTTGTATACAGACTCTACATCTTGATAAGAGAGCACATGTTGTATGTGCTCTCCATAGTGATGAATTTGTGATACACACACAAATTACGCATCTCTTCATAGCGGCCATAAGGGTCATTCGTCTCACCCATATTAATAAAGAGTGCAAAGTCTTGTATCTTGCTATGAGCCTTTTGTAATTTTTCTATATCTATTTTCCAAGTATTGCGATATAAATCACCACTATCAGGATGATCTAGCAATTGCATCATCGTATCACAATGTAAATCTATCATAAAGCCTCACACATTGCTAATTTCAAAACCATGTATAACCAATCAGTAATACAGAATCAATTATTCTTCTACGACAGGTTTGTGTTTCGGCTTTTTAGCGTCTAACTTCTTCAGAGCTTTTAACTCTTCCATAAAGCTATCAATATTATCAAACTTACGATATACACTAGCAAAACGAACATATGCAACTTTGATCTATGTCTTTCAGTTGTTGTAACACGAGCTCACCAATGCGATCAGTTGTAACCTCTTGGTTAATTTCATTCCGAATATCACGCTCTACATCATTAACTACTTGCTCCATCACAGACATAGGAACTGTACGCTTATCACAAGAGCGCAATAACCCATTCAGTAGCTTACCGCGGTCAAATAATTCACGTCGTCCATTTTTCTTCAATACCATAAGTGGTACTTCTTCTATAATTTCATAGGTAGTAAAGCGACGGCCACAATTGATACATTCACGGCGACGGCGAATACTATTACCTTCATCAGTCGTTCTAGAGTCTGTTACCTTCGTGTCTGTGTGTTGGCAATAAGGACATCTCATCTGTTACTACTCCTTTTCTACTAATCATTCTAAAATAACGCATAATACGCCCATTTTCTCTATATTATATAGTACCATGAAACCCTTGAAAATACAAAGAATCCCTAGGATTTCCTAGGGATTCTTCCATTATTCTTCAATTTTTCATTTTATGAAATATTTGAGAAATAATATTTTTTTAATTTTAAATGATTGTTAGCTTATCGTTTTAAAGCATCTTCAATACGAAGCAAGCAGTCACCAGATTCGATACGGCTACCTTCACGTACAAGGATTTCTTCTACGATACCGTCGATAGGAGCTGTAATTGTTGTTTCCATTTTCATTGCTTCTGTAACGATCAATGGTTCACCTTTAGTTACAGATTGACCATTCTTAATAAGGATCTTAACAACGGAACCAGACAATGTAGCACCAATTTCACCAGGGTTAGATTCATCCGCTTTGCGACGAACAACACCAGTTGTCTTAGCATGTTTATCATGAACCTTAATGCTACGAGGTTGACCATTAAACTCGAACAATACGATGCGATTACCATCTTCATCAGGTTCAGAGAAACCATTCATCTTGATAATCAGTGTTTTACCTTTTTCAATGGTTACTTGAATTTCTTCGCCCCCGTTTCATACCAAAGAAGAATGTTGGAGTATCTAATACAGATACATCACCAAAGTCTTTTACAAATTTATTGTAATCTTGGTAAACCTTAGGATACAAGCAATATGCACTAATATCTTCATCAGTTGTTTGGGCTCCCATTTCGCTTAATTCATGACGAATATGTTCAAAATCTGTTGCAGGTAATACAGCACCAGGGCGAACTGTGATTGGGCGAGCACCTTTCAAGATGATTTTTTGTAATTTTTCAGGGAAGCCTTGATATGGAGTACCAAGACGTCCTTCAAAGAATTCAACTACGGATTGAGGGAAATCCAATACATCGCCTTTTTCGTAGATATCTTTTTCAGTTAAGTTGTTTTGTACCATGTACAATGTCATATCCCCTACCACTTTAGAGGATGGTGTAACTTTAATGATATCACCAAACATCATGTTTACTTGGTGGTACATTTTCTTAATATCTGTCCAACGATCACCAAGCCCTACCATTTAGCTTGTTGTTGCAAGTTAGAGTATTGTCCACCTGGCATTTCATGTTGATATACTTCAGTATTAGGATATGCTTCTGCTTTATCTACACCTTTGTAATATGGTCTGATACTACCAAAATAATGAGACATTTCTTCCATGTAATCAATGTTCATTTCTGGTTGACGTTCATGACCAGACAATGCATAGTACATGGAATTCATGCTAGGTTGAGAAGTACCATTAGCAAATGCTGAGTATGCTAAGTCGATTACATCAACACCAGCATCTACAGCGCGGCCATATGTATAGATAGAGTTACCGGAGCCTTCATGAGTATGCAAGTGAATTGGAACAGAGACAGCATCTTTCAAGGCAGATACCAAGTTATAAGAAGCTTGTGGTTTTAAAAGGCCGGCCATATCTTTAATGGCAATAATATTGGCACCAGCTTTTTCAAGCTCTTTTGCCATATTTACATAATAGACCAAGTTGTATTTTGTACGAGCACCATCAAGGATATCGCCAGTATAGCACAATGCAACTTCAGCTATTTTATTTTGTGCACGCACTTCATCGATAGCAACATGCATATTATCAAGACTATTCAAGCTATCAAATACGCGGAATACATCAATACCATTAGCAGCAGCCCGTTGAATGAATTGACGAACTACGTTGTCTGGATACGATGTGTAACCTACGGCATTTGCACCACGAAGAAGCATTTGAAGCAATGTATTTGGCACTTCACGACGGAACATGCGCAAACGCTCCCACGGATCTTCATGTAAGAATCGGTATGATACGTCAAAAGTAGCACCCCCCCAACATTCTAAGGAGAATAAGTTAGGTACACCTTTTGCAGCATGACCAGCTACGCGAGCCATATCGATTGTACGAAGACGTGTAGCAAACAAGGATTGATGGGCATCACGCCAAGTGGTATCAGTGAAGAATACTTGTTTTTGTTCCGATAACCATTTACTGAATTTATCTGGTCCAAGTTCATCAAATTTTTGTTTTGTACCAGATGCTGGACTTACATCCAAAGTAGATGGCATTTGAATCGGTTCAAAGTCAGGAACCTCTTGAGCCCCTGCACCAGAATAGCCATTAATTGTAACATCAGCAATGTAACGTAATAATTTAGTACCACGGTCACGATCTGGTTTCAATTCGAATAATTCAGGATGTTCTTCAATGAAGTTTACATTGTAAGAACCACTTTGGAATTCAGGATGTTCCAATACATTAATCAAGAAGTGAATATTTGTTTTTACACCGCGAATACGGAACTCTTTTAAGCAACGAAGCATTTTACGAATAGTTTCTTCGTTGTTAGGACCAAATGCTGTCGCTTTCACAAGCAAGGAGTCATAGTAAGGTGTTACAACGGCACCTGTAAAAGCATTACCAGAATCAAGACGGATACCAAAACCACCAGAGCTACGGTACGCTAAGATTTTACCGGTATCAGGCATAAAGTTGTTTTTAGGATCTTCTGTGGTAATACGACATTGGATAGCAGTGCCTTTACAAGGAATTTTATCCTGCTCAGGAATACCTACTTCAGGGCTATGTAAACTAAAGCCTTCAGCGATTCTAATTTGAGCATGAACAATGTCAATATCTGTAATCATTTCTGTTACAGTATGCTCTACTTGAATACGTGGATTAACTTCGATAAAGTAGAAGCTACCATCAGCAGTTACCAAAAATTCTACAGTACCTGCATTCACGTAGCCAACATTTTTTTCATGATTTTAACGGCAGCATCACATACAGCTTTACGAGTTTCTAATGATAACGCAAAGGCTGGCGCCATTTCAACTACTTTTTGGTGACGACGTTGAACAGAGCAATCACGTTCATGCAAATGAACTACATTGCCATGTTCATCACCTAAGATTTGAACTTCAATATGTTTAGGCTCTACGATAAGTTTTTCTACATATACATCATCATCGCCAAACGCAGCTTTCGCTTCAGATTTAGCACGATCATATGCATCTCGAAGATCTTCTTTATGATGAACTTCACGCATACCACGACCGCCGCCGCCATTAACAGCTTTTAATCATCAATGGAAAACCATGTGTATCAGCAAATTCTTCTAGTTGAGCATAATCTTTTTAAAGCCCCATCAGAACCTGGGATCATCGGAATTTTTTTGCTAATTTAGCTTGCTCACGAGCATTTACTTTATCACCAAACATATTCAAATGCTTGATTTTAGGCCCGATAAAGATAATTCCTTCTTCTTCACAACGACGAGCAAAGCCTTCATTTTTCAGATAAAAAGCCATAACCTGGATGGATAGCATCGATGTCATGTTCTTTTGCAATACGGATGATATCTTCAATATCAAGATATGCGTCAACTGGTTTTTTTACCGTCCCCTACGAGATAGGCTTCATCGGCTTGGTTACGGTGTAAGGATAATGTATCCTCTTTAGAGTAAATGGCTACAGTTTTAATCCCCATTTCATTACATGCACGGAACACGCGGATCGCAATTTCTCCACGGTTGGCAACCAATACGGATTTAATTTTTTTCTCATGTATTGCCTCCTACTAGCTTCCACAAATGTGAACTATCAGCTTTCATTTTTTTATTAATATATGAATATTTCCTATACTTATAGATAAATCAATATTGCGGAAAGCCTCATCAAAATTTATGATAAGGTTTTTATATTCATAATAATATATACTTATTATACAATATTTTCATTATATTTAAAGGATTATACCAATTATGAAAGTATAAAAATATTTTTTTACTGTTCATTACAAAAAAATCATATGTCTTTCAATAATGCACATCGAATAAATTCCATTTTTATATTATTTACCACCTAAAAAGTAATTCATTAATCGATTTAATTGCTCTTGATCAGCTGACCCCATCAATTCTCTAGCTGAATGCATTGCTAAAAGAGGCACGCCCACATCAATAGTACGCATTGGTAACATAGCTGATGAAATTGAACCTACAGTAGATCCACCTGGAATATCCGAACGATTTACATAAATCTGATACTGTGCATCCGCTTCTTCACAAAGGCCTTTAACGATAGCAATGGCCTTAGCATCTCCGGCGTAAGATTGGCTACATGCAATCTTGAGGGATAACCCTTTATTAAGTACAGGAATATTCGTAATATCATTTTTCTCTGGATAGTTTGGATGTAATCCGTGAGCTACATCGGAGGAAATCATAAAACCTTTAGAAATAAAACTGTCCATCTCTTGATTAGAATATCCTAATGCGTCATACACGCGTTTAATGAGATTTGGTAATATCATACCGGCCCCACCTTGTTTTGTACGACTGCCCACCTCTTCGTTATCAAAGAGTATAGCACAACGAACACCATTGACATTCGTTTTTCGAGCTTGAATAATACCAGATAATACACCAAAGCAAGATGTTAAATTATCTAAACGAGGTGAGCTAATAAAATCACATTCCGTACCGAGTACACAGCCTTGTTCCGTAGGATATAAACGTCATTTCATAAGATAATATTTCGGAAGGATCGCAATCTACTTCATCAGCTAAAAACTTTGTCCACTCATCGTATTGAGTATCTGATTCTGAAAATAAACTTGGATTATTTCTATTATTTAAAAGTTTTGTAGGATTATCTTCATTATTACGTTCCATCATCAATATAGGAAGCATTTCTTTTTGACGATTTAGTTTAACCCCATCATTAACAGAGCGATTCATATGAATAGCTAGGTTTGGAACAATAGCGATAGGCCGTTTTGTATCGACTAGAACAGAATCTACGTCAAAGGCATTTTTTCCTTTTAACACAACCGTACCTGCTGCACCTAATGGACGATCAAGCCATGTATTTTCTATAAGACCGCCATACATTTCTACATTTAACTTTGTGTATCCTTTCACAGAGGTTATAGGGTTTGGTTTAACACGAATAGCAGGAAAATCTGTATGAGCCGATGCAATACGTAATGTATGTTCTGGTTTCTTTCCTATATGAAATGCAAATAAGGTGGTGCCGAACACGTTAACTACATAAGAACCAGAGTCTAACTGCCACTCATCTTCTAAACTGAGCTCTGTAAATCCTAAGTCCAAAAGCATTTGTAAACTCGTATCTACTGTGTGATACGGAGATGTACAAGCGCCAATATACTTTAATAATTGTTCATTATCAAACTTCATAGGTCCCTCCTATGCACAAATCATATAAAAATTTGTACAATTAGCTTGAATAATTTTTTATGTATATTATTTTACAATATTTACATTAATTATCTATTAACTACTCATATTTTTATCACAAAAAAAGCCGCCCCTATCGGGACGGCTTTTTATATACGATGTAAATGCATAGTACACTAAGTCTAAAAAATTTAAAGTGCATGCCATTACAATCCTATAAAATTGTCAGTACTGGATTTTACCACATACCAATCAACTTCATCCATACAGAGCCAAGCCCCATGAAGATAATTAAGTTGATTACAGATGTGAAGAAACCAAGTTTCCACCATGTATTTTGAGGAACATACCCAGTATTATAGATTACTGGAGATGGACCTGCAGCATAGTGAGTCAAAGACATACACAAGTTAGATGTGAATGCGATCATCAACAATGTCAACATTGGTGGTGCACCTCCAGAAATAGCGATTGCAGAGAACGCTACGAACATTGCAGAAATATGCGCTGTTAAAGATGCAAATACATAGTGAGCATATGTATTAACAAGAACAGCTACAACAAAGGCAATTACCCAAGAGCCTTCTGGAATATAACCACCAACTTGAACTGTAGCCCATTTGATAAAGCCCAATTTGGAAAGGAATCCGGCAAAGCCCATCAATGTACCCATCCAAACCAATGTATCCCAAGCACCCTTTTCACTCTTAACATCGTCCCAAATTAGAACGCCTGTAGCAAGTAAAATAGAAATACCTAAGAATGCAACAGTTGTAGCATCAAGTTTTGTAAATTGAGACGTAGCCCACAATACTAATGCTAAAATAAATACGCCAAGCATTACCCATTCTTGGAAAGAAATCTTGCCAAGACCTTTTAACTCTTCACGAATCATTTGTTGAGCTTCACGAGCATCTTTGATTTCCGGTGGATATACTTTATAAATGAAATACGGCATAATAATCAATGCAATAATACCAGGTACGATAGCTGCCATAGCCCAGTCGCCCCATGTAATACCAATACCAAAAGATTGAAGCGCTAATGCTGCAACCAATGTATTACCAGCCATGGATGTTTGGAACATCGCAGATGTAATCGTATTTACTTGGTAAATTGATTGCATCAAGAAAGAACCAATTTTACGAGGTCCATCTTGTGGTTCAGAACCGAAAGCTTTTGCTAAGCTAGTTGTAATTGGCATGATTACACCGCCTACACGAGCTGTGTTAGATGGTGTTGCGGGAGCTAAAATCAAATCAGACAAAGCCAATGCATAGGCCAAACGCAAGGAGCTACTACCAAAAGCAGAAATCAAATTATAAGCAATACGTTTCCCCAAACCAGTTTTAATAAAGCCACGAGAGAATAAGAAAGCACCTACAATTAGCCAGATTGCAGAGTTAGCAAAACCTGAAATACCTTCACTAATCTTTAATGTGCCTGTCAATGCAGCAACAGTAATAACAACGATAGATACGCCACCAATCGGTAACGGCTGAGTAATGAAGCCTACGATAGTAGCTACAAAGATTGCAAATAAATGCCATGACTGAGGTTAATCCCTCTGGAGTTGGAACAAACCACAGACCTAAACCAAAGGCTGCTGGAATGATCCAGTTCAATAGTTTTTTTCATACACATACGTCCTACATAGGGAAAAACATTAAAATTAAACCAATATATGCCAATACACCCTATAGTATCATGTTAAGAAAAAAATAAAAAAATCTATACTAACTATGTTCAGCATATCTGTAGTAAGAGAATTAAAGATATAATTCTATCTTCCTACCATAAATATAACATAATTCACCATAAAAAGATGTGATAAAAAGCTGTGCATTTATAAATACACAGCTTTCATCATCATATGAATCCTATTCAGGTAGAGATACGTCCTCTAAATTTGTTTTTTCGATAGACTCAATATCACCTTTATCGCAAAGGTTTGCAATAGTTGGGTCAATTGGTAAACGGTTCAACAATAATAGACCGTATTTTTGAAGGATTTCTTCGATGTGGCTTTCACCAAAAATTTGATAATCCTTACCGTTATCTGGGCAATGGAAGTAAGAGTAGTTTTCCACCACACCAATAATAGGCACTTGCATTAAATCAGCCATTTTAACTGCTTTTTCAACAATCATGGATACCAAGTCTTGAGGAGATGTAACGATAATAATACCGTCCAATTTCAAGGATTGATATACAGTAATCGCTACGTCACCTGTTCCCGGTGGCATATCAACAAATAAATAATCGATGTCTTTCCAAATAACATCTGTATAAAATTGTTTTACTACATTACCTAAAATAGGACCACGCCATAAAACAGGATCTGTATCGTTTTCCAAAAGGAGGTTAACAGACATAACGTCAATACCGCCTTTAGATTTTACAGGATACATACCGATTTCGTCAGCATATGCCTTTTCCTTAATGCCAAACATCTTAGGAATAGAAGGACCTGTAATATCCGCATCGAGGATACCTACTTTGTAACCTTTACGCGCCATTGTAATGGCCATCAAGCTGGTAACGGAGGATTTACCTACGCCACCTTTGCCAGATACTACACCAATTACATGTTTAACAGAACTAAGCTCGTGTAATTGAGCTGTAAGATCTTGAGGTTGTTGAGACGCGCCACCACCGCAACCAGAAGATTGAGATGGGCATCCGCCACAATCACTGCTGCTACCGCAACCCATAGTAAACACCTACTTTCTTTGAGGCTATACCTCACATCTATATTAAAAACTTTTTTATATGGTAAACACAATGTATCTACGCCTACATTGTATCACGTTATATCAAAAATTATCAATATATTACTCACCACAAAATTCTTTAGTTAACCCGCCGAGAATTTCCATCCCCTTTGTAATTTCCTCTACTGTTGGTACCGTATAGCTCAAACGAAATGCATGACCTGCTCCTGCTCCATCTGCTGCAAAGGCACCACATTTAATAATCCCAACATTGCGGTCCATACAAGTTTCAAAGAATACATCACAATCTACATCCTCAGGCATCGTCATCCATGCAAACATACCACCTGTAGGTTGTGTCAAATGAACTTTAGAACTCGCATACTTTTTAAAAGCGTTAAGTAAAGCTTCACATTTCATTTTATATACTTTTCGTACATTATCTAAATGAGCATCGTAATCAATGGTATCAAGAACCTTCGCTACCACCTTTTGAGTTACTAATGGCATTTGACCGGCCGTATTATTTTTTAATGCTTGGATAGCTTCAATAACTTTAGTTGGGCCAAATAAGAAGCCTACACGCAAGCCTGCAGATAATGTTTTAGAATAAGAACCTGCATACAGAACACGATCTTCTGTGTCGAAGGATTTGAACGTTGGAATATATTCTCCGGCGAAACGAATTTCACCATATGGATCATCTTCATAGATAAATAAATCATATTTAGATGCAATAGCATAAATCTCCTTACGGCGCTCTAAAGGCATAGTAATGCCTGTTGGATTCTGGAAGTTGGGAATTAGATAAATATATTTACCTTTACCAGATTGAGCCGCTTTTTCTAACTCACCCGGAATCATACCGTACTCGTCAGTTTTAATACCTATTGCTTTACCGCCCATGTTGCGCACAGAGTTAATAGCACTGGTGAAAGTAAATTCATCCATATACACTTCATCGCCTGGTTCTAAAACTGTAATTGGTACAAGACCTAATAATTGACCTGCACCATTGGAAATAATGAGACCTTGTCCTTCCGAATTCATCTTATGAGTTTGTACTAAACGTTCTAACGTAAGTTCTGCTAAATGTGCATCACCTTGCATTGGACCATATTGTAAAAGGCTCATAGGATTAGAATGCACAACTTCATCAAAAGCCCTTTCGATGACCTCTACCGGTATCGCTTCTGGCGCAGGATTACCAATACCAAAGCTAATAAAGCCTTCCACGCCTACACCACGTTCAAATACTTCACGAATAAAATTAGGACCTTTTAAGGTTACACGTTCAGGAAGAGAAAAGCTCATACTATCGCCTCTTTCATATATACTATGTAGAAAACACTTCTAAGTAGAAAAATATTACTAACATCAAGAATTAAGAATATTACATTATTAAAACGTAAGCAGCCTATAGTTAATTAGTTATTTTTGTAATGGCTTACCTAATTAGACTTTATATTACGCATTAGGATCATGCTCTTGTTCCGCATTTTTTTCTTATTAATATAGTTCTTATATACTTTCCAAAGAATGAAGTATACAACACCTGCAACAAGAACAATAATTCCTAATCGTCCCATATTTTCTTGGAAATTTACAATATCTGTACCAATAGCTACTTCTAAAGCCGTAGATGGAAATTTACCAATCAAGTTTGCCAATATATAATCTCTAGGTTTGATTTTACTAATGGCCCCTAAGGCGGTAATGACTCCAGATGGAAAATACGGTAAGGATCGTGCAAATAACATGACCACAAAACCATTTTTACCGGAAAAATCATCTACTTTCATCAATACCGTACTCTTAGCAATCAACTTGTCCGCTGTATCACGTAAGAAGTAACGCATAATATAAAAGCTAATGACTACACCAATTGTTTCAGCCAACCAAGAAATAATGATCCCTGGCCACATACCAAATACTAAACCATTAGCTGTAGATATGAAAATTGACGGTAAAAAGCCTACGGCGTTAACAAAAATATCGAGGACCATACTCACCAACATGGCCATAGGGCCAAAACTTTGAATATACTCCGCTACCTCTTCCATAGAGCCACTTGTTGCTAAGTGCCACATGGTCGGATAAAATGTAGGATCTACAATATTTATAATAATTAATAAAACAATAAAACCTATGCCTGCTATTAACTGTACCCAACCTTCACCAGAAGGTTTTAAATTTCTTTTACTCATATATACCTCGTATAAAAAAGACTAGCTTCATTATATCACGTATTCTATAGAACAGTTATAACTAGTTACATTTCTTTAATTTGAATAGCTTTTTTTAATATATTTAAAATTGATAACCGATATAGCATTAGAGGTGTATACATATATCTATAAAAATATGTATCATTACATTAGCATAAAAAAATTATCGAAAGATGTATAATACTATTATAACGAGAATTTTTCTTAATGAAAGAAGGTATAATATGGTATCAGCAGGTCAAACAGCTACGGCTACTGTAACAGTTACAGAATCTAATATTGCTAAAACAATGAAATCTGGTTCTTTAGATGTCTTTGCCACACCAGCCATGTGCGCTTTAATGGAAGAAGCGGCTCAAGCAGCAGTACAACCATACTTAGAAGAAGGTGAAGGCACTGTAGGTATTGCTTTATCCATCACCCATGAAGCCCCTACTCCACTTGGTGCAACAGTAACAGCAAAAGCTATTGTAAGCGCCGTAGAAGGTCGCAAAATCACATTCGATATCGAAGCTTCTGATGGCATTGGTATTATCGGTCGTGGTACACATGAACGCTTTGTCATTAACAACGAAAAATTTATGGCTAAAGTGCATAGTAGAGCAAACGCTAACTAAATATAGCTAGAATATTTATCAATCAAAATCATTAGTTTACTAATATCTTTAGCAGAATAAAAAACGGCATCTATCATACGGTAGATGCCGTTTTTATATACTTTCATGTTTGCATAATTAAATCATATTTGCATAGTTAAATAATTAGCAAATTTTAACTACCCAGCCTTCAGGAGCTTCGATTTCACCATGTTGAATGCCAAGTAATGTGTCATATAATTTTTTAGTGATAGGACCCATATCATCCATGCCAGCAGGAACATTAATAGTGCCTTCTGGAGTATCGATTTGACCTACTGGAGAAATAACAGCCGCTGTACCACAAAGACCAATTTCAGCAAAGTCTTTTAATTCATCTTTATGAACAGGACGATGTTCTACAGTCATACCAAGGTAGTGTTCTGCTACATACATCAAAGAACGACGTGTAATGGATGGCAAGATACTATCAGATTTAGGTGTAACTAATTTACCATCTTTAGTAATAAAGATGAAGTTAGCACCACCAGTTTCTTCTACATGTGTACGAGTAGCCGCATCAAGATACATATTTTCTGCATAGCCTTCATTATGAGCATCAGTGATAGCATACAAACTCATAGCATAATTCAAACCAGCTTTAATATGGCCAGTACCATGAGGAGCTGCACGATCAAAATCAGTAATACGAATTTTGATTGGTTTAGCACCACCTTTAAAGTAAGGGCCTACTGGTGTTGTAAACACACGGAATTGATATTCATCAGCAGGTTTTACACCGATAACGGAGTTTGTACCCATCATGTAAGGACGAATATAAAGGCTTGCACCATGACCATATGGAGGAACAAAGTCTTTATTTGCTTTTACAACTTCTTTTACAGCTTCGAGGAAACGACCTTCAGGTAATGTAGGCATTACAAGGCGTTCACAGGATTGATTCAAACGTTCTGCATTCAAATCTGGACGGAAGCATACGATGTGACCATCTTTTGTATAGTATGCTTTCAAACCTTCAAACAGTTTGAGCGTATTGGAATACACCAGCACATTCATTAAGGACAACGTTAGCATCAGTAATTAGACCACCTTCGTCCCATTTACCATCTTTATATGTAGTCAAATAACGGTAGTCGGTTTCTACATAACCAAAACCGAGATTATCCCAATCGATATTCTTGCTCATAACAATAACCTCCATTTATATTGATATACACTTAATCTTATCACTATCATCTTGTATTTTCAATAGATTCTATAGAGATGATAAATTATATATACAGATATAGTATCTATTAAGATATATCATCTATATATAGGTAACATATTAATAGATATGTATATTATCAAATAGGCCCCTAGCTATACTATCGTTGAATATAAAAATTGTTTTTTTACAGTATAGCTACCGCCCTATTTATATTATAATAATTTCAGATATACATTATCTTATTTTTACTAGAGGTCCCTATTATGAACGAAAAATAAAAAAATTTTTTTAATTCCTAATCCTAAAAAGTATCATTTGTATCGGCCTTAACTATGCTGATCATATTGCTGAAACTAGTCTAGCTACACATGATTTTCCAGAAATCTTTATGAAAACATCAAATGCTCTTGCAGGTAATCATGATACAATTACTATTGAAGACGAAACTTTCCATTACGATTATGAAGGAGAATTAGTTATCATCATCGGTAAATCTGGTAAAAACATATCTCCTGAAAAGGCAATGGAACATATCTTAGGCTATACCATTGGTAACGACGTATGTGCCCGTACATTACAGTTTAGAGGTTCTCAATGGATCCTTGGCAAATCGCTTGATCACTTTGCTCCTATTGGTCCTAATATTGTATCTCCTGATGATTTTGACTTTGAAAGTGCTACTATTACGACAACAGTAAATGGTGAAATACGTCAACAAGCAAAGCTAGAACAAATGATTTTTAAGCCTTATAACATTATTGCCTTCTTATCAACATATATGACACTCCAAGAAGGTGACATTATCTTTACAGGTACGCCTAGTGGTGTAGTATTAGGTAAAAATGAAAGTAAGTATTCTTGGTTAAAACCAGGAGATATTGTTACAGTTTCCATAAGCGGTATTGGTACCTTAGAAAAACAAATTTATTTAAAATAAGTACATTGTAAAAAGTATTGTATTTGCTCATATTCTAATTATTACGATATCTATTTACATTACAACTAAATATATCTAAACACAAAAAAAGATTACTTCTATATATGTCTAACTATACATAGAAGTAATCTCTTTTATTATTATCTATGTTTTATATTTACTATTACTTTATTTATGCTCCGACTCTAGGTCTAGCATATATTTCTTGCGTTCAATGCCCCCTGCATATCCTGTTAACTGGCCATTACTACCAATAACACGGTGACAAGGAACGATGATAGAAATTGGATTATGCCCTACAGCCCCTCCTACGGCTTGAGCAGAAAATTTCTCTTTACCTTGTTGCTGTGCAATTTGTTTACCAATATCTCCATATGTTGTAGTTTCACCATAAGGAATTGTCTGTAATATAGACCATACGGATTTACGGAACTCTGTACCTTCTAACTGGATAGGCGGTGTAATAAAGGGCTTTTTACCATTAAAGTATTGATTTAGCCACATAATTGTTACTTCAAATGGACCTGTTAGTTGCTCTATATACTCCGCATCATCATAACTAGGTGCATGAGCTTCATCAATAAAAAAATAAATCTGTTAAGTATGATAATGTACCAAGCATAATCATTGTCCCTAATGGACTTTCATAGGTATATTTATAGTTCATAGTACATTAACTCCTTCTTAAGATAACAAATCATTCAATACCTTTTGTATGTCATTATTAAATGATACAGCATTTTTATGAATTTCAAAAGGAGTATGTTAGTTATCCCAATAGTTTGTTGTAGATGTCATAATCTATATCCTTAAATACGTTAAATACCACTTGGATTTTACTATTTGTTTCTTTTTAAATACCTACGTACCGTATCGATAGCAATTTGGGCCTCCAATTCATTAGGAAATCTAAACTCACCTGTAGAAATGCAGCAAAATGCAATGGACTTCAAACTATAAGCATTAGCTAGCTCCAAGCAAGATCTATAGCACGATGACAATTGTTCTTTTTCTAAGTCTGTAACAGTATCATAAACAATAGGCCCTACCGTATGGATAACATGACTGGCAGGTAAATTAAAACCATAGGTCATACGAGCTACACCTGTCTTTTCAGGCATATCCATATACTCAGTCATCCTAGCACAGGCCATACGTAACTCAATACCAGCAAAAGTATGAATGGCATTATCAATACATTTGTGATTCGGTAGAAAACAACCGAGCAACTGCTCATTAGCTGCATTGACTATAGCCTTTACCGCTAGACGTGTTATATCCCCTTGCCACAAATATATCTGAGGTTCTCGCTCTTCCATATCGTTAATCGTAACGATGCCTTTTTCATGAGCCAATGTATTTAAATATTCATCCTCTATCTTCATCCACTCTGCGGACATAGCTCCTGCAGGACGAATATTACATAGTGCTCTAAATAGAGTAAATTGTTCTTCTTCACTTACGGGAATATCTATATGTTCGTTATATTTCTCTTTATATTCGGCTACTAATCCCTCTAAAAGATAGCGCAATCGTTCTTGTTGTGTCATATATAACTCCTAAATAGAATTAACTAGATTATAACCTATTATATAGCAAAAAAACTGCTAGCACATAATATGCTAGCAGTAACTTTACTGATTAGTATTATATCAAAAACTAAGGTCTAACAAATGATTGACCACCATGGTTTACAAGGATATCCCCATCTAATACTTTAGTAGTAACCCCTTGTAGACTACCTTGGATTTGGCTCATCATAAAACGATAACCTGGGCTGTTCAAGTGTTTAGTAAGGGCTTCTTGATCGCTATAGATTTGAATGACGTACCAACGATTTTTTTGCATTTCTTTTCACGAAGCACATAACCAGCCTTATAACCCGCATCATCACGAACGGCACGTTCCATATCGAGTTGATATTGTCGTTGTACCGTATCGATTTCATTGCTATCAACAGTAAACTCAGTTAAGGTCACCACTGCCTTACCATCATTTACGATAGATAATGCATCTTTCTTTTCAAATAAAAGTACAGACTGTACATCGTACATCTTACGATTTGTTAATTTAGAACCGACTTCATTAACAAATGCTTGATAATGGTCAGATTTGCGATGTGTTTCAATAGCAGCTAAATCTTTATAGATTTCAACTACATAAGACTCCGAAGGATTACCTTTTACATGCGCCACATTCATGGACAATGTATTAGGTTCTTTTTCCATAGATGCTGTCAGATTAGCTACACCTGCACTATTATAAGTTCCTTGTAACTCTACAGGTACTTCGAAACGATACATGCCTACACTAGGTGCTGTATCTACAGATTGATCTCGCTCCATAACAAGAGCTGCAAAAGATGTGCTTACACCTAATACGGCAATAGCAGATGTTAATACAATACGTTTTAACAAATTTTTGTTCATAAAAGACTCCTAAATCACAATGTAATATATTCTACTATTGTACCATGCTCTTCAATGAGTTTAACTAGTTCTTTACCTTGAAGCCACACAGTCGCATCATTTTGGTTCGGATGTATGCCGATTAAATTATTCTCGTAGTCCGCATCAATATAGTAATGGACCTTACGGTCCTCATCATGAAGCAAGCAGAATGGAGATACGTGACCTGGTTTAATCTTCAATATATCCCATAGTTCTTCTTCGGAACCAAAGGAAATTTTTTTAAGTTTGTGGTCCTTACGGAATTGCTTTAAATCTACACGTTTAGAACCACGAACGGTAATTAAATAGTAATGCTCTCGTTTATGATCTCGTATAAATAAATTCTTCGCATCCCACTCAGGATAGGGCAACTGCACATTTGGCTTATCGTCCATACTAAATAATGGTGCGTGATCTGTAATTTCAAAATCAATATGATGGTCACGTAAACAATCATATACGCCTTGTTTATCTAACATGTAATACCTCTAATATATCGTTTCTACTTGGTGAAAGTTACTACATAATAAAATCGATTAACATAGTGAAAGTACCAGTTGTACCGGTTACATCGATTATATCTTGTTAAATATATCCCAAGCTTATTCTGGAATCGTATAGGTACCATCAAATACAAATAATTCAGGATGTTCATGTACGAATGTATCTTCATAAATTCCATCATATTCATACACTACATCATCTTTTTTATCGAGAAAATCGAACAATTCCTCTTCATTTTCCCAGTCTTGTAAAATAGTCCATCGTTCAGCTCTATCAAATGGAACTGAACCACCAAAGTAATCGATAACTGATTGTAAATTATCTGCTAGCTCATCCATCTTGAAGAGGCGTAAGCCAGCAAGAGCATCTTCCCATACAATGCCTGTTGAGTTATATAAAAATTGATGATGACCACCATTATTGACCTCGGCAAAATACCAACATATTGCATTGAGGTATCGTTGCTCTAAAGTGAAAGGTTTTCCAGATTCTAAATAATCATCGTAAGAACCATATATATTGATAGACCAATACATGGGCTCATTAATGGTCCACATATCATCTGCAGATTGGATTTCTTCAATAGTAATGGTCCGATGACGAGGTACACCTTCTCGTTTCTTCTTTTTCTCTGCTACATAATTGCTATAAGCTTTACATAACTCAGGATACTCTGCTTCACACTGTTCAAAGTCCATCTGCATATAGCACATATCAATGACTTCAAAACAGTACGATTTATATCATCCAGATTCTTTTCCTGAGCTAAACGTACGCCCTGATCTACTAATCTTAGCATCTGTTTCATAATATCTGATGTATACGATTCATTATTGTCTGAAGCAATGGCTCCATACGCATAGGCACAACGATAATACCACACCGCATCACGATATTCTTCATCAATAGACTCTAATACCTTAATTGCCTCTTTTTCATTGCCATTATTATTATAAGCTCTACCGAGCTCACCTAACAGAGATATAGATAAGTTTTCTATGCCTACACTAGTTAACACATCAATAATAGTTTTTACATTTCCAGTATCATTAAGCTCTTTAACAGTTTGTAATTGCTCACTTTCAGAAAAAGATAAAAACTGTTCAACAGTCATAGACATACAATACACTTCCCCTCATATTATCAATATGTATATGAACTCATCTTAGCATAATAATAACAAACACCACAAAACAATAAATTACAGATTTTAAAATAATAGTTTATGACAAAAAAGACTATTTAACTAGCTACCAAGCCATACAACAAATACAGGAATACCTTCATCATTATCGTCAATATCTTCAATTTCATCAGCTTCAAATTCGTGATCATCATAGACTAGATTTTCAAAGAATACATGATCACCGAGCTCTTTATTGGCCATTAAGTTATGTATCTTGAAAAGAAGCTCTTCAGTAGTAAAGTACTGACCATTATCTGCTTTAAGGCGAGCATAGATTTCAACTTGCCACATATCATCTTCTTTATCGTCTTCTAGTAATTCATCTACCTCGTATAAGTGTTCATTAGGGTGAAGCTGACTTTTGCTTTCAATCCAAGCTTCATAGCTTACAAAAATTTCAGGCTCTACTAATGGCGGTAAATTATCAGGATTAACTTTATGCTCTTCTAAGCATGTATAAAACTCCTTAGCAAACTCTTCTTTAGTATAGGTAGTTTTATTAAAAACCCAAGGAATTCCCTTAAACTCATGATAATAACCTTCATATATTTTATTACCATCTTTATCAACACCAAGATATTCAATCTTTTCCGTGTTCTCATTTTTGTTAAAAAGGTTTTTGATCATTTCAAAAAAATCATAATATAATCCTCCTTGTAATCTTTTAAACAATGCTTTGATTTTATTATACCTAACATATTTCTCAATATTCTACATTAATCCCCTATAAAATAACGTAGCCCGAAGCACAAAAGTATATAATTTCTACGTATATAGTAAAAGCCCCTCGCATAGCGAAGGGCTAATCTATTATTGTCTTATAATGTTCTATACTAACTAGCTACCACAAACAATAAAGAATACAGGTATACCATCTTCATTATCTATAAGTCCGTACCCTTCACATTCATGACCTTCGTATTCAATACCTTCAAAGAATACGTGATCTCCTAATTCTTTATTGGCCATTAAATTGTGTAATTTAAAAAGTAATTCTTCTCTAGTAAAATATGTACCATTATCCGCTACAAGATGAGCCATAATTTCTACTTGCCACATGCCATCTTCTTTATCTTCTTCCAGCAATTCTTCATCGGTAACACGTTCATTATTAAAAAGTTGGTCTTCACTTTCAATCCAAGCTTCATAGGTTACTAGAATTTCAGGTTCTTCTAATCTATCGTCGTCATCTGCTTCATTATCTACATATTTCTTTACATTTTCATTGTATTCTTTGGTAAACTCTTCTCTGCTATATGTTTGCTTATTAAATACCCAATGCACTACATCATATGTAGGATAGTTATCCTCTTCGCGTTCATTAATGTCTCCAGTAGCTTTACCTTCTGTAGTAATTTTACTATTTTTCTTATCAAATAGATTCTTAATGGTATCAAAAATCACAGGGTAATCCTCCTTGTAATCTTTTGGCTTGATTTTAAATAGTTGATATTTTACTACTTCACAGCACCAACCAAGTTGTTTATCTAAATGGGCTTCTTTCGTCATTTTCATGGCTGTTTCTATTAAGTGTAATGCCTTCTGTACATGTTCAGATTCATAGCTTTTACCATACCCTAGCATGCCATGAGCATAGCCACAACGATAGTACCAAGACCAATCGCGATGTGTTTCATCAATACGATTAAATAAATCGATAGCCTCTGCTGCGCGGCCAGTATTATTATACATACGTCCTAAGGCGCTTAACAATATAGGCGACAAATTATCAATGCCTATGTTAGTTAATAACTCCATCGCACGCTTGAAATCGATGCCCTCTTGTTCATTAAGGAGCTTAACCTTTTCCGCATCACTTAACGATTGAAACTCTTCATCCGTAATTTCTTCTATATTGAAATATAAGCTCTTAATAAAGTCACCAAAGTTATCTGCTAAGGGAGTCATGGAGTAATCACATTCTTGATCTACCCGTACAACCTTAGGTTCACCGCTTGGACCACACTCACGATAATCGAGGAAAATCATGTCGTGACCACCGGAAATCGTATCGGCTACAACGACACCGATAGGGGGATATTTTACTTTCGAAATCCAAAATTCATTCCCCATCTCACCTAAAAGAGAGTATTTTTTATCTCTATCGATGCCATATATACCTGTTACGTATACACAATCGTCATCATCATTAATGAAACAATTTTTCTTTACTACACCACCATTATGGTTTTTAAGTAGCTCAATATATGCTGCAGGCAATGTATACCCTAGATTTGCTTCAGTTGCTTTAATATCCTCATCAGTAACAGGTTTACCTATATAGGATTCAAATGCATAGTCAACATCGTTCCAAAAATCCGGTCCAATTAAAATCTTTCAGATTACTCATAATACCCTCTCCTAGTTTAAACCGATATAATCTAAATTCTTAATTACTCATTTATAGAATAAGTTTTGATTAAAGCTTTTACCTCATGTTGTATCAATATAGTATCTACAATATAAGAAAAAATGATATAAGGAGATGCATTTATAATCGCTATAGGCGCTAATATAATTGCTACCCATAATAGATCTAGAGAATATGCATACCACTTAAAATCAATGGTATTTAAAATGGGTATCACATAGTCTATCACTCTTAATTCCCATTGCATTAACGGATTTAAGTCCTCACTGGTTCCTACTAGCCAAGCAAAAATAACTCCAAATAGCAAGAAATATAATATGCCAACTGGAATTAATATCTTCGCTCGCTTTTTTAATAGATTACGACAAATCTCATCTTCTTCCTCTGGTGCTATATCATATAACATATTGCACTGAATCTGAATCCGTCTAAATCGATAGCGAATATACTTATACAAAATGTTATTCGGTGTATATAGCATAATAAGCTCCACAGTATCCTTTACAGGCTTTCCATCTCAGGTCTTAAATCTAACACGATTTCCCAATCATCTAACGATGGTACCTTATGATGTGCAATAAATTCTTCTATTATCTGTAATACCTCTTGATGTCCTAGCTCATTTTTTTACCATATATAATAGCACCCTGCTCACCATCATTAGTTACACTAAGCTCTATATGTAATAAATCGGTATCTTGATCACTACAAACTTGTACAAAGTTATACTTTTTAGTATCTATTGAGATTGCATTTGATGGTGATATGACTACAAAATCTTGCTCTTGATCCTCAATAGCATATAGATTTTGCTCAACCTCATTCAAGGTAATCCCTTCATACTTATAGTCACCTACATCAATTGACCAATCTGTATAGGCTTTCTCAACTGCATCTACCATATGTATCTCCTCAACTTTACAATATACATTAGAATAAGGTTTCTAATTGACCTGACATATCTGCCATAAACTCATCAAACTTGCAAAGTTCTCGTAACTCTTGATGCTCTATATCATAACAACCAATCTTTTTAGATTTAGGATTCCACACAACTTGCCAATGATCATATTCACCTAACTCTTTAGATAAACGCAATAGGTTACGACGGCCTACTTTAAATGGAATTGTATCAATTAGAGGAAAAAAATTCTATGGATATAAAAATCAGAATCTGGCAATTCAAAATAAAGATTATCCGACTCTAAAAAAATGCAACTAATGTTTTTGGTAGTTTAAACGGTTTCAATTGATCCATTTTATTTTGTATATCATGGTATTCGGCTGGCTCTAAAGATTTAAAATACTCAGCCATTTCCATATCGCCCTTTTCAACAGCAATGCTATAGGGACGCATGCCATCTTTTTCCGTGATGGTCACATCGGCACCATGTTCTACTAGATATTTGCACATCCGTAAATCAACATACCGAGCCGCTACACATAGTGGTGTTGGTTTAAAAGGATATACCGAATCTGGTTTATTATAATTAATATCTACACCATGATTGATAAAGAAGTCTAGAACCTCATAATTTCTATCTGTAATAGCATTTCTAAAAGCTGGACCACCATATTTCTGAACTGTATGGCCTAAGTCATGAATTATCTGTAAGTGCTTATATTGCTTACCATATAAGGCAGCCTGAAAAGCATCTACTTTCACACAATTTAAAGCATGTATATTGGCCCCATGTGCCACAACGTATTCGATAATCTCTTTTTTGTTCCATATCGCACGGCTAATAAGAAACTTGGATTTTTCTTCTTCATTTAGATCTGCACCATGTTCAACTAACCATTGAACGCTTAGTAAACAATTCATTACTAACGCCAATTCTAGAGGGAAATACTCACTATAATTATCCAATTGTATAGGGTTTATGAATATCCCAACCATCTCCTAATGTGTTTTCTAAAAGCTACAATATTTCCTTTTTACGATATCTATTACTATTTCAGGCACAGCTTCAAATGTACCTAAATCTTTTATCTGTATCATAGCTCTCTCCGTAAAATAATATTTTTTTAAAATGATTATTACTAATTACATTATATCACATTTATAAGTATGAGTGTATAGTAAAAGCCCTTCGAATAGGTGAAGGGCTTTCTTACTATTTCTCTTGTACTTGTTTACCACTCATATGTTCAATAGTGATTTCAAACATCTGAGTTGCTCTACCATTACGAGCAATTTGTTCATCAGCTAAAAGCTTCATCAGAATAATATTTCATAGCAAATTCTTTTAATAAGGCTATAGATTCTGGACCTGCCTCTAATAAACGGCATCTACCAAATACTACTGCACTTTGTACATATGGAGCCCATGGTTCAGATTCATCAATATGCTCATCCCCATATACTGTAAAACATACCTTATCTGAAGCTTTTAATGCATCTACTTTATGACCAGCTTTGGCTCCATGAAAATAAATTTTCTGTGTCTCATTATCATAAAAATAATTAATTGGAATAGCATAGGGGTAACCATTATCGCCATTCATGGCTAGAATACCTCGACGATTAGATTGTAATAAATCTTCTGTAGCATTACGATCTATTTCATTTATCTTTTTACGAATTGGTTTAAACATAATATACCTCTTTGTATCAAAGCTTATAAAATTGACACCCTTTGCAATGAAAGTTCATATAATTCATAATCTGTTAAGCCTGTATCCTCATAATACATGGGTAATATACAGAGATACTTGAACCCCATACTAGAATATAGCTTTTCAGCAGGAACATTACCTTTAAGAACATCAAGGCGTATTGCTTTTTGATTATTTTCTTTAGCATATTTAATGGCAAATCCAACTAATTCTTTAGCATAACCATGACCGGCGTAATGAGGATGTACCCCAAGAGCATGAATCCCCATAACTTCATCTGCATTAGCTTTTGTAGGCCAGTCAACATTCTGATATCCTTCGTTAGATTCATGATTGATCACCATAGCTACTATAATTTGCCCATCAATTATACCTATAAATAATTCTCCTTTAGTAATGGAAGACCTTAAATATTCCGGCTCAGGATAAATATCCTTTTTCCAACCTATATCATAAATAGAGTCTTGTAATCCATCTATAAAGGGAATGATAAAAACGATCTAACATCTTCATATTGTTCTATTGTTGCTTTTTCTATAATCATAAATATATATTACCTTTTTATAGTTTCTTTAGTTATCTTATTAATGAGATACATAAAAAGTGCCACTATTAGTATCATCAACTTTAGAGTATTCTTTCCAATGTATAGGATATATACCAGTTAATACTATAGGTGCTTCCATTCCACGCATTGTTCCTTTTCCTGTGTTATCGGACCAATTCATACATCCTGTTTTAATAGAATCATCATTAATAGAAAACTCAGCGTATGTACAATTTGTTTTTATGGGCGGTTTTAAATAAGACATCTCACTAGTTATCTTAATTGTATAACCTTCAATAAAGTTATTACTCTTATCCCTAAATTCCTCTATACGCATTATATCTTTTTAAATAATTATAACAACCTTGGTCCTTAGCACCTTGCTCCTTCAATACATATACTTCACCATTTATAGTTTTAATACATTTTTTTGTCGTATATTTAAGCTCAATAGGTATCCATTTACCATCTACTATAACAAGAATATCAAGATGTAAATTAGGATTAAATTCAGGTACAAACTCTAGTCTTATATCACAATTTGGATATTGCTCTTTAATCATCCAAGCTAAGCTAAATTGAAAGTCTGCTTCTGAATGAAATATTGGTCGCCACTTACTCAATTGGTACATTATCTCATCAATATCTAAGATTAATCCCATAACATATGCCTCATTAATTACAATACAACTATTCGTTTTAATTATATTACATTTATAAATATGAGAGTATAGTAAAAGCCCTCCGCTTATTGCGAAGAGCTTTAATTTGACATTTTAAATGAAAAATATCTAATTTTATATATTAATCTTAAAAACAATGTATGAGCAATTAAGTAGCCGATAACACAGCTAGTAAATACACCAATACAACCAGGGAGTATGAAGCTATGATTGATTACGAACTTACCAATGCGTGTTGTACCAGAACGGTCAAAACCAATACATGCAAGGTCTGATGGATAAGTTGGTAAAATAAAGTAAGCATAACAAGCTGGCACAAAGGATAAAATAATTAGAGGATCTACTCCAACACTAAGGCCCATTGGCACTACAATAGCAAGTGCTGCCGCTTGCGAGTTTACCAGTTTAGAAATCAAGAATAGCACAAAAGCATATGTCCATGGATACGCTACAACGATACCAGACAATGTAGTTTTAAATTGTGGAATGTAAGCACCGAAATATGTTTCTGCCATCCAAGCTACACCATAAACAGAGATAACTGCAATCATACCAGATTTAAATACAGAACCATTCGTTACATCACTAACTTTTACCTTACACACAAGAAGAATAATCGCAGCAATTACAAGCATAGAAATTTGAATAGTTGGTGTCATGGATAATGGTTTCCATACGCCTTTAGCATTTGGGACGAGTGGTAATAATTGTTCAGGGAAACTACCAAAGAGAGCAATAACAAGAATACCTAGTAGGAAAATAGTTGTCGCCCAATATGCAGTACGTGGGAGTTCAGTTTTAACACTTGCTTCTTTATTTTCTTCATAGATGTATGCACGTTGTTCTGGATTTTTAATACGTTCTTGAAAGTCTGGATCATTTGCAAGATCTTTGCCACGACGCATGCTCCAAATACCAGCAACAATAACACCACAGAAAGTAGCTGGAATTGTAATTGCCAAGATTGTTACTACACTAGCTGGGAAGTTAGCTGCTACCAACATAGCAACAACGGATACGACTGCAACGGATGCCGGTGAAGCACATACCCCCATTTGAGAAGCAATAGATGATACAGCCATAGGTCGTTCTGGACGAATACCTTCTTTGATTGCAATATCATAAATAATTGGGAACATTGTATATACAACGTGACCCGTACCGCAAAGAACAGTCAAAAACCAAGTTGTTATAGGTGCCAAAATTGTAATCTGCTTCGGATTTTTACGTAGAAGTTTTTCAGCATAAACTAGCATTACATCTAAACCTTTAGAAGCTTGTAAAAAACCAGAGCATGTAACAACTGCCATAATAGTCAACATTACATCAATAGGTGGTTTTCCTGGAACCAAACCAATTACAAATACAAAAAAGGCAAGACCTAAACCTGATATAGCAGCAAGTCCTAGGCCACCATATCTAACACCTACAATTAAGCAGGCTAATAAAAACAATAAAAACCTAATAAAATAATCATGAAACTTATCAATCCTTTCAAAACCATACATAATAATACAAATCAACTATATTATATATTACTATTAAGAAAAATAGTAGATAAAAATAGTCCAAATTAATAAGTTATAATAATGATATTTTTTTATTTTTTTACTAAAAAAATAATATTATTTCTAGTATATATGGTTATATTTATTTAGTGCGCTCTAAATAAAACTAGCTTCTTTACAATTTAGTTTCACTTTTTAAATCCTTAAAATATATTCTTTGTTGTCGTTTCAAATACAAACTTATAAAGGGCTTAAATATTAGTTTTTTTAGAGACAACATTTTTCTGTAAAAATCTAGAATCGTTTTATCATCCTCCACATAGAACTTTCCGACCCAAGTCCCCTTAATATTTTTTTGTTTTCTATCTCAAATATCCATGACCGGTATTTAATACATTCTGTAATCCTAAAAATAAGTTTCGATTCCATTCTTTGAAATCTCTATAAAGTTATGCTCATCTATAATTTCTTACATCTTTTTAAATCACTTCTCCAGGAAAAAAATCATTTTAGATTCGTCACTGTATCCCACACTACTTCTATTGGATATAGTAATGTAGCTCTCATATTAGACACTGCCATAATAATCACCTCAAATATATTAGAAAAGCACATAATCAATAAAAGATGGATTAAACTCTTTAACCTACTTACATATCTCTACAAGCCCATTAGTAAAATTCATATTAATATAAGTAGTATTCATAATATGATAATATTCAGAAACATATTCCAATGATATACTTAAAATAGTGTATTTTTATTTATTAAAGGGTTGTGCGTATGAGAAAAAGTAAATGTAAGAAAAAAAGCAAGTGGTTGCAATCAAACCATTATCTCGAAAGCTCTATTATTTTCCATGATTTTAACGGCTATGAGTGGTCAAATTGTAAATGCCATTGACAAGAATGTAACAGATGAACCTGTAACATTACCAACTTATAATGTGACTGTGACAGCTACAAGAACAATGGAAGACATTGTAAAAACACCTAGTTCTGTTTCTGTTGTAACAACGGAAGATATTGAAGCGCGAAGAGCTGATACGGTAGCAGATGCTCTACAAATGTTGCCTGGTGTTTATAAAAGCCAAAAAGCCAATGGCGGCTTACAAATCCGTGGATTTGACTCTACCAATGCATTAGTACTACTTAATGGTGTACCAATGAATAATACATTTAATAATAGTGTTGATTGGGAAGCTATACCGGTACATTCAATTGAACGAATTGAGCTAGTACGTGGCCCTAGCTCTTCTTTATATGGTGGTAGAGGTGTAGCAGGTGTTATCAGCATACAAACGAAACAAGCAGACCCAAAAAAATCCGTAAAAGACATTCATTGGCATGGTCAAGTTGGATATGGCTCTCATGGAACACTGAATAACGAGTTAGGCTTTGACGCTCGTGTATCAGATCGTGTTGCTGTTGGTATGTCTTTTGAACAAAGACGTACTGATGGATATCCAGGTTTCTTCATTACTGGCAAAGCAACAAAAATTAAACCTAATACAAAAACAGTTACACCTGATAATCCTGTACCACAAACCAAAGATGGTGCCTACCTATTAGGTAGTCGTGGTAATAAGTCATATAATAATAAAAGTCTTTCCACCTATATAACGATGAATCTACGTGACAAGGAATCTTTAACATATTCATATCTATACACAAAAAATAGATATGCCTATGAAAATCCTATGAGTACGATTACAGTAAATGGTAAACCAGTTTTCTCAGGAAACATCAAAATTAAATGATCAAAAAAATATGTGCCTCTTAGAACAAGTAGATATTTAGGCTATGATGGATTGAAAGAATATCACGCTCATAACTTACAATATAAAAATGACAAGAGCAAATTACAAGTTACTTTTAATGTATTAGATCGCAAGAAAGACGGATTCTCTAGCCCTAATAGTCCAAACACACCAAACTATAATGGACCTGGCGATGACTCCTTCTACCCTGGAAAAACAATTAACTTAGATGCACAAAAAATATGGGACCGTATGGGGAAACATAGTCTTGTTGCTGGATTAAACTGGAAAAAAGAAAATTTTGATCAAAAACGAAGAGAACTAACAAATTGGAGAAATCATTCCTCTTTTGATTCTACAACATATCCAGGTGGATTGTATGAAATTAACAAAGGCGCTACTAACAATCTAGCATTATTCATACAAGATACCTATCGACCTAATAATGATTGGGCAATTTATACAGGGCTTCGTATAGACCGATTTAAAAAGTACCATGGACAACACGTTACTTATGATAAGGTTAATAAAAAATATGACACCGTAAATCATGGAGAAGGCACCTATACAGAATTGAGTCCTAGATTGGCTATTGAACATTATTTGAATGACTCTTTGAACGTGTATGCTTCTTACGGACACTCCTTTAACCCACCTCCATTGAGCCAAGTGTATCGATATAGTGATATTGTAAAAGCCAATCCTAACTTAGATCCAGAACGGTCTGACTCATTTTGAAATTGGTCTAAAAAAAGAATGGAATACAAAAAAACAACATTAAATGTATCTGGATTCTATGTAAAAAAAAAAGACAAAATAAAATATGTAACCTATTATGATCGTAATGGTGATGTAGATTATAAAATGTATAATAATGTGGACCTAGAAACTCGCCGTGGTGTAGAACTAGAAGTTCGACATAAATTATCATCAAAATGGTCTGTATTTGGAAATTATACTTGGCAAATGGGTCGTATTAAACACAAAGAACTTCCTAATACAAATACTAACGAATATACGGAAGTAAATTATGATATTCCTAAACATATATTCCATGCAGGGCTTGAATATACTAGTGGCAAATGGAATGCACTTTGGGATACTCAATATGTAAGTCGTCGTCAATCTGTAGATGACATTACTGGTCAATATGGTTCTGAGGATAGTTACTTTATTTCTAATATAGCTATGAATTATAAGTTCTCTAAAGAGGCGACATTGCAGTTTGGTATTCAAAATGTATTTAACCGCATATTCTTTAATGATGAAGCAACAGCCGGTCGTACATACTCTGCAAGTATGAAGTTTAAATTCTAGTAATCATTGGTCAAATTATAGTAAAAGCCCTTCGTATATGATATGTACCCCCTTTTACTGGACAACCAGTAAAGGGGTACTATCACCATGCGAAGGTCCTCCTATTATTTGTCTATTTCGAGTCCATTGATAAAAAGCAAACTTAACCATATCAGCTCCATAAAACTCTCCTTCATCTAATAAGATACTTTCCTTCGGCAAGTCTTTCAAATGATTATAAAAAGCCAATATATTTACTTCTTAACTTATCTTTTTTTCAATTATCTTATTAAAAATACTGCTGAGCCTTAGCTGTTCCACCAAAGTGATAAATATAATACAGTAAAGTTATGATTAATTATATCTCCATCTATAAACTTTTCAATATTACTTTCTGTATCTTCAAAAATCATCAAATATTGGTATGATATGTTCCTCAAGTAATTTACTAACTTCATCTACAGTATACTGATAGCTTGCTCCTGCTAATTGCCACCAGTGCCAAGCTTTTCTATTTAATAAGCTTCCAAGCTCTCCGCCATAAACAAATCCATTATGATAATTAGCCTTCTTCATATCTTTTGAATAAATAAAAAAATATGTGGAACAAATTCTACACTACACGCATAATTATTTCTGTTAGCCTGAAAACAGATTTCAAATGTAAGATCTTTATTTTTTTAGAGATTTTCTTTAACTTCTGTCCTTTGCCAGTCACCTTAAAAATCTGGAAAAATGACTCGCTATATCTTGCCACGCTTTTTCACATACTTCTCTAGGTTTCAATGTCATACTAATACTCCTCAAATATCTTATAACTTGTTTATTTTAATTATATTACATCTACTAGTATGAGTGTATAGTAAAAAGCCCTTCGCTATAAGCGAAGGGCTAATCTATTATTTCTCTTGTACTTGTTTTCCACTCATATGTTCAATGGTAATTTCAAACATTTGTGTTGCTCTCCCATTACGAGCAATTTGTTCATCAGCTAACGATTCATCAGGATAATACTTCATAGCAAATTCTTTTAATCGCTCTATAGATTCGGGGCCGGCTTCTAATAAATGACACCGCCCAAACACAACTACACTTTGTACATACGGCGCCCAAGATTCAGATTCATCAATACGCTCATTACCATATACGGTAAAACATACCTTATCTGAAGTTTTCAATGCATCTACTTTATGACCCGCTTTAGCTCCATGAAAGTAAATCTTCTGCTCTGCACAATCGTAAAAGTAATTAATAGGAATAGCATAAGGGTAGCCATTATCCCCATTCATGGCTAAAATACCTCGACGATTAGATTGTAATAAAGCTTCTGCAGCACTATGGTCTATTTCATTTATCTTTTTACGAATTGGTTTAAACATAATATATCTCCTGATTTTATTTATTAATCGTATTTACAAGATACATAAAAGTACCACTATTAGTATCATCAACTTTAGAGTATTCTTTCCAGTTTATGGGATACATACCACTTAATACTATTGGTGCTTCCATTCCACGCATAGTTCCTTTTCCTGTATTAGCGTCCCAATTCATGCATCCAGTTTTAATAGAACCCTCCTCAATAGAGAATTCAGCATATGTACAATTTGCTTTTGTCGGAGGCTTTAGATAAGACATCTCACTAGTTATCTTAATAGTATAACCTTCAATAAATTTACTAGTCTTATCCTTGAACTCCTCTATACGCATTATATCTTTTAAATAGTTATAACAACCTTGATCCTTAGCGCCTTGCTCCTTCAACACATACACTTCCCCATTTATAGTTTTAATGCATTTTTTTGTCGTATATTTAAGCTCAATAGGAATCCATTTACCATCTAATATAACAAGAATATCAAGATGTAAGCTAGGATTAAAATCAGGAACAAATTCTAATCGAATTTCACATTTCGGGTATTTCTTTTTTATGAGCCAAGCTAAACTGAGTTGAAAGTCTGCTTCAGAATGAAATATTGGTCGCCAAATACTCAATTGGTGCATTATCTCATAAATATCTAAAGATTAATCCCATAACACATACCTCATCGAATACAATACATCTATTTATTCTAATTATATTACATTTATAAGTATGAGTGTACAGTAAAAGCCCTTTGCATAAGTCGAAGGGCTTTTTAGTCTAGACAACAAAAATATCATTATTGATTATTTTAATATCCACGATATTCATGCAATAAGTAAGATAATTTATTATTCAACTCTATAAAATTTATCAAATAATGCTCATCTATATAAAAATTGTTGATTGGTAATTCTATCTTTTTGTAGCTAAAATTTGCTCATTTTTTTAGATGAAGTGATTCTAAAACTATGAATGATACGATTTGCGCTTATAAACAATATCTGAAAAATAACTCAGCTATTTCTCCACCAGCATTTTTTTCGTAATTGTTTTGAGCAATAGGCGATTTAAGTTGGCCTGATTCTTTATCAATCAAGTCATACCAAGAATAATCACTATCTGTATTAATAATGTTCTCTATAATAAAAACCATTATTAGAGATAAATACTGAAATAGCCATCCCCAACAAGTAAACATACTCATCCTTAGGTAAAGATATCCTAGCTAGTGATCGAAGCTCCATTTTCTTACTCCTTTAAAAAGATACGGCTTATATTATTTATCCACAAAAGAAATAATCTCATAATAGTTTATAAAATATCAATTTAAAAATAGATATTTGTCTATCACTATATATTCTTGTTTCAAAGTAACCATAGCCTAAATTTGACGGTTTCCAGTCTCCAGCAACTATAATAAATTTTATCTTTGATTTTTCAAATACCATATTTCTTATTTTTTTATAAAAGGTTTATATCAGAAATAGATAATATAAAAATGATAATTAGGGATTTGCTACAGGGGCTACTAAATAAATCTCATTTTTATCATTATCGTAAAAGCGACCTTTTACACAAGACTCAATTATTTTAAAGCCGAAAAACACCTTTAGGATACCAGTATGCAGTTCTATCATCTAAAATCATTCTTCCAATCTTCTCATCTCCCATATGAGTAATTAGGAGGAAATTGTTTACACATAGAATATATCTGCTTTATTGTTCTTAAGTGTATGATTATCATGTATCTCCATATGAAGAGTCTTTTAGAATCCTTCATTGAAGGTTTTTCGAATTTATTTCTTAACTAAAAGATTTTTGCATTGCACTTTTCAAAAGAAAAAAATTTAACTCATTAAATTTCATTGTCATCAAAAAAACGATTGAACTATTTGCATAAGGGACAATTAGCAATATGTTTATACGCAGATTTAGTTGCTCTAAAATATGCTTTTCCGAGAGCCATCACCAGCACATACAAATAATTTACTATTACATAGTGGATTTGGACAATAAAAAAAGACTTATCCCTATTTTCTTCAAGAGCCTCACTTGCTAGTATTATATCTCGTCTTTCTTTATCTCTATATGCATGGTTAGCCAAAGAATCATCTCCATTTATAATTAACTAACTTACTTACTAACTCCCATTATCGTATTCCCTATAAAATTTACTATAATTGAATTTTTCCCTGCCTTTACATAACCAGTACTAATGCTTACTGTGTCGTTTCGATTCTAGTAAGCAAAGCCACTGCCTCAACATGAGCGGTCATAGGGAACATATCAACAGGTTGTACTTCTTCTAGTTCATAGCCGTAGTGTGTGAGGATTTCAATGTCACGCGCCATAGTTGCTGGATTACAGGATACGTAGACAATGCGTTTTGGTTCCATTCCCGCAGCGGAGGTCAGAACTTCTTCTTTACAGCCCGCGCGGATTGGGTCAAATACGATTACGTCTGGTCGTACACCGGCTTTATAGAGTTTTGGCATTTCTACAGCCGCATCGGCGACGATAAACTCTGTATTATCATAGCCATTGCGTCGGGCGTTTTCACGAGCGTTGTTAATAGCTGGTTCTACGATTTCTATGCCAATAACATGTTTTGCCTTATGAGCTAAAAACAATGAAATGGTACCTGTTCCACAGTACGCATCGATAACAGTTTCCTCCCCTTTTAGGTTCGCATATTTTAGTGCTTGATCGTAAAGGACTGTAGTTTGTTCTGGATTAACTTGGAAAAAGAGTGAGGTGATAAAGTAAACTGCAAGTCCTTTAATATGGTCTGTAATAGTCCCATCTCCATAAAGGATGCGATTTTTAGGTCCAAGAATAACATTTGTACGCTTACCATTCACGTTATGAACGATTGTTTCCACTTGAGGCACACGTTCAGTCAGGTTTTTAACCCACTTTTCTTGATGCGGTAAGTTATCTGTTGCGGTTACAAGAATAACCATCCATCCAGATTGTCCAATACGACCGATTATATGGCGTAGTATACCTTTGCCTGTATGTTCATTATAAGGTTCGATATCAAATTCTTTAGCAATTTGATAGCAGGCTTGAGCAATGCTATTATTGCCTTCATCTTGTATGGAACAATTCGTGCCTTGCACGATATCGTGAGAGCCCATGGCATAGAATCCCATTAGAATATCACCTTTAGTCCCTCCTACAGGCATTTGCATCTTATTGCGATATGCCCAGGGATTTTTAGGTCCCAATGTAGGTTTAACTAGGTCTGGATTTTGATGACCAATACGTTCGATAACGTCCTTCACCTTTTGTGTTTTTAATGAAAGCTGCCCTTCATAGGTAATATGTTGTAATTGGCAACCACCACAGAATCCGTAAAGATCACAACTGGCATCGATCCGATTCGGCGCCATAGTAACGATTTCCAAGAGTCTACCTGTAGCATACGTTCTTTTCACCATAGTAATAGATACTTTCACTGTTTCCCCAGGTAAGGCAAAGGGAACAAACACTGTAAAGTCCTCTACGCGACCTACCCCTTCGCCACTACTGCCAATACCGTGAATGGTAACTAATACTTCGTCCCCAAGTTTAACAGGGGCATTCAAAAGAGCTTGTTGTTTTTTAGATACAGAAGTATTGGTATTTTGTTGTCCATTATAATGATTGGAATTCTGTTTCCCATTAGATCGATTTTTATTCTGTTGTTTAAATTTCGATTTATTCTTACGAGATGTACGACTTGTACCATTCATTACGAGTCTCTTTTTCTTCCAAATTTTAATCATGCCAGTTACGATAAGTACGAAGAATACAGTGCCAAATTTCACGAGTAATTCTTCACCTTGAATATAGGGAACAAGAGTGGATCTTCTACAATCATTTCACCCGCAACCCAGCCGAGAAGTGCACCACCAGCCCAAAGGATGACAGGAAACTTATTAATGATACGAGCAAATAGTGTAGAGCAGAACACAATGATTGGAACAGTGATTAACATACCAACAATAACGAGCTCTAAATGTCCTTTAGCGGCACCAACTACGCCAATTACATTATCGATACTCATCATCGCATCAGCCACAATGATTGTCCAAATGGCTCCCATTAAGGAATTCTTAGCTTCGATATGTGCATCTTCATCTCCACCTTTTAAGAGTTGAATGGCAATCCATATAAGTACAAGTCCACCACCTAAGTGAATAAGAGGAATTAAAGTAAGTGCTTCTACTAAAAGAGTGGCAAATATAAGGCGCATTCCAATAGCCCCCACTGTACCCCAGATAACAGCTTTCTTTTGTAATTCTGGTGCCAATTTACCCGCTGCCATACCCAATAACAACGGCATTATCTCCCGGCCAATAAATATCGATCAAAAATAATTTTTGCTAATCGTTATCCACGTTGCAGCTTCTAAAAATTCCATTCTATACTTACCTCAATTCACTCTGCTAATTCTATAACTATCCCTTAACTATACCACAAATTCTCTATTTTCTCATCTAAAAGAAAGCTCTTAAACTACCACAGTTATTCTTAAAGATTAGCCTATAAGATTCTTTATAATAACTATACTTTTATGAAAAAATATCTCTCCTCCTACGACTAGAAGAAGAGATATATTACATTATTTTTTAAGTTTCTTTACTAACAAAGATGCCCCTACTACGAGAATAACAGCACCAATTTTAATGAGTAATGCATACGGTTCTACGGTATGTGAAATTAATTTATCTTCCACACTCATCGCTGCACCCCACCCAGGCAAGGATACCGCCACCAACGTAAAGGATGATTGGAAAGCGTTCGATAACTTTTACGAATAAAGTACTACCATAAATGATAATAGGTACTGTAATAAGCATACCGACAGCAACTAATGTCATATTGCCACTAGCGGCACCAACTACACCAATAACATTGTCAATACCCATAATTCCATCTGCAATAACAATGGTCATGATAGCAGCGCGCAAGTTATCTTTAGCCTCGATGTTGTGCTCGCTATCATCATCAACAACAAGCTTGTAACCGATCCATAAAAGAAGGATACCACCTACTAAACGTAGAGCAGGAATATTGTTCAATGCCTCTACAAATAGGAATGCCATAACAAGACGTAAAATAATAGCGCCAGCTGTGCCCCAGAAAATCGCCTTCTTCTGTAAATGTGCGGGTAGGTTGCGAGCCGCCATACCAATAACGATGGCATTATCACCAGCTAATAAAATATCAATAACGATGATTTGAAGCATCGCTAATAAGCCTTGTACAGTTAAGATGTCCAATGTATCCTCCTTAGAATAAAAGCAATAGTATATATATTATAATCGATATAGTAAAGTAGTGTAAAAATTCAATTATCAACATATGTATACGTTTTTATCATAATTCTTTCTTATTAAATAAGATAGTTTATATAAGCTCATTTCTCCCCTTACATGATCACAATATGGGCTCTATTTTTTTATATATTTAACTCCTTTTTCCCTTAGGTTTTTAGCTATTAAATTGAGCTACTTTTATGGTATGGTATAGTATATCGTTACTAGGGAGGTTAGTATGTATCAAACATATTCTATACTGCAAAAATTATGGTTGTTTCATAAAACTATTTACTCCAATGTGCATCACTCAATTTTCCCTGATTGGGGCGACCTTTCATCGCCATCTTTTTAACGGGGCAATATAGTACGACTGATTTAGCTGGTGTTGCTACGGGATATAATTTGTGGCTCCTCTTCTATATCTTTGCACAAGGTACATTAATGGGTATCACGCCAATCATTTCTCAACTATTAGGAGCTAAGAAAACAGATGATATTCCAATAATCTTTCATCAAGGCCTTTTCATCGGTACAGGACTAGCATTTTTAATTTTATTAATCGGTATATTCGGCTTACGCCCTTTATTGACATATTTAAATCTTGAACCCGGCTGCCACCGAGGTATGTATTAGTTATCTGAAAGCCTTTGCACTTGGTTTATTCCCATTACTCTGGGTAAATACCTTGCGTAACACTGTCGATTCTCACGGATTAACGCATTACTCCATGGCCATCGTCTTTACAAGCTTTGTGATTAACGTATTCTTAAACTATGCACTCATCTTTGGACATTACGGTTTTCCTGAAATTGGTGGTGTTGGTGCTGGCTATGGTATTGCTGGTGCCTGTTGGACAAACTTTAGTTCTATTTAGCTTAGTCATTCTATTGCATCCTAAGTTAAAAGGCTATCGCATCTATAAAGATTTCCATAGCCCGAATTTTCACTATATCCGTGAACAATTACAAGTCGGTATTCCCATAGGTTTTTCTATCTTTTTTGAAGCTAGTATCTTTAGCATTGCTGGGCTCTTAATGGTTCACTTTGGATCTGCTGTAGTAGCAGCTCATCAATCTGTCATTTCTTTTACTAATGTATTCTACTGCTTACCATTAAGTATTGCCATGTCCTCTACCATTGCCGTTGCCTATGAACTCGGTGCAGGACGAAAAATAGAAGCTATCCAATACTCTTATATTTCTCGTGTATTAGCCATCATCATAGCCGTTCTCATTTGTGCCTTTACGTTCACTCATATGGATAATATTGCGGATCTATTTACAAATGATGATGAAGTATATGAACTTATTTATCAATTCCTTGGATATGGCGTATTCTTTGCCGCTATCGATGCCATCGGTACTCCATTACAAGGTATTCTAAGAGCTTACAAGGATGTAAAAGTAGTGCTTTACATCTCCCTCGTATCGTATTGGGGCGTATGTTTCCCAACAGCTTATACCCTTGCCAAAAATCCTAATTATGGACCATTTGGCGTATGGATTGGTTTGTTGGCTAGCGTAGTAGTTGCGGGTATATTATTTACACTGCGCGTACATGCGTACACATTACAAACCTAGAACTATTGCAAAATAATAGCACTATTGATTACTTACACTGAGCGTAATCAATAGGTGCTTTTAGTAAAAGATTCCAAATACATAATCTATAGTATATGGACCCTTTTAAATAGACTAATATTTTAATTAGGTATATGACTATGAAAGTCTTATTTTAAAGCCTCTTGTTTCTCTACTTTGGACATACGGAAGAAATTATATAGCGTTTCTGCCGTCTTATAATTCATAGATTCTACATTTGCAAGTTCATCAATCGATGCCTCTTTCATGGCCTCTAAACTATTAAAGTGAGCCCATAAGGCCTTACGACGTTTAGGCCCGATTCCTTCAATATGATCTAGAATAGATTCAAGATTTCGCTTGACCCGCAACTTACGGTGATAGGTAATGGCAAAGCGATGCGCTTCATCACGAATTTGTTGAAGTAATTGAAGCTCCGGCGTATGATGACTCAAAATGATACTTTCAGATTGCCCCTCTACAAAGACCTCTTCAATACGCTTAGCCAAGGAGATAACTGGCACATCTGTAACACCAACGGCACGGATTAACGGCAAGGCCGCATTGAGCTGACCTTTACCACCATCGATGATAATAAGATCTGGCATAGGCCAGTCTGTTTCATTACCATAACGGCGTTCCATAATTTCAGCCATCGATTTAAAGTCATCAGGTTTACCTTGTGTGGTTTTCAGTTTAAAGCGGCGATATTCCTTCTTCGCAGGCTTGCCACCTTCAAAAACAACCATAGAAGCTACCGTTTCGGTTCCTTGTGTATGAGATATGTCAAAGCACTCCATGCGTTCAGGTAAACGCGGTAAGTCGAGAATCTCGGCTAGTTTCTTAACCGCCCCGCCAGTCTTATCGATTTGGTGCTGCCACTGACGACGACGTTCTTCAAGGAAAGTTTCTGCATTTTCATGAGCCATCTTAATCATATCCATCTTATAGCCACGTTGTGGCACAGATACATCTACATGTTGGCCTTTGAGCTGTGTAAACCATTCCGTTAATAAGTCCCTGTCTGTACTCTCCATAGGTAGTAGTAACTCTTTAGGGATAAAGTTTGTATCTCCATAGTATTGCTTGATAAAGTCTGTCATAATGGTTTCTGAACTATCTCCATCATGTTGCACAAAGTAATTCTCACGGCCTAACAGACGACCACCGCGGATGAATAGCAACTGCACACAGGCCATCGATGTATCTACAGCCAATCCCAAGACGTCTAAGTCGCCACGTTGAGTAACCATGCGTTGCTTTTCTTGTATCTTTTCAATGCTAGACAATTGATCACGATAACGTGCAGCATCTTCAAAGCGCAAATCTTCTGCAGCAGTCTCCATCTTTGATTTAATTTCCTTTAGCAATGGTATAGGTTTACCTTCAAAAAGTTCTATGATTTCGTCAATATACTTTCGATAATCCGGTACAGATATTTTGTTAAAACACGGTGCCTCGCAGTAATGCATATGATACTGCAAGCATGGGCGTTCTACCTTCATAGACTTACAGGTACGCAATGGATAGTACTGTCGTATTAATTTCAGTACCACATGAACAGATGTGACATCTGTAAAAGGGCCAAAGTACTTGGCTCCATCACGCTCTAGGCGACGCGTCATATATACGCGTGGGTAATCCTCTTGCACTGATATTTTAACATAGGGATACGTCTTATCATCACGAAGCCTAATATTATATTTCGGTTCATGCTCCTTGATAAGTGTATTCTCCAAGATGAGCGCTTCCATCTCCGTTTTTGTTTGAATAACTTCCACATCGACGGCTCGTTTCATCATGGCCGTAACCTTTGGTGCGCGATTTGCATCGTTACGCACATAGGAACGCACACGATTTCGCAAGTTAATAGCCTTACCTACATAAATAATTCGGTTATATTGATCACGCCACAAATATACGCCTGGTGTAGTTGGCAAATGACTAACCTTTTCCAGTAATTCTTCAGACGGCATATTTCCTCCTTTCCTTGTAGATTACAAGAGAATAGATTACACACTTCTTTAAAGTATTGACCTTTATGAGTTGAAAGGATGTAGTCTATTCTCTTTATGATTTTCTTTTATGGAAACTTAAATATATGTACTATTTTATTTCTTATGCTTCGCTGCTTTCATAAATTTCTTAGTCTGTTCCAATACAGGGCCTAAGAATTTCCCGGTATAGCTTTCTTTCACCTTAACAATTTCCTCAGGCGTACCAATTGCCACGATAGTGCCTCCGCGATTACCACCTTCAGGACCAAGATCAATAATGTGATCAGCCATCTTAATAACATCTAAATTATGTTCGATAACGACAACTGTATCGCCACCCTCTACGAGTTGTTGCAATACGTGTAATAACTTGCGAATATCCTCGGCGTGAAGACCTGTAGTAGGTTCATCTAGGATGTATAGCGTTTTACCTGTGCTGCGACGAGCTAATTCAGTAGCTAATTTAACGCGTTGTGCTTCACCACCAGATAATGTTGTAGCCGCCTGACCTAAACGAATATAGCCAAGACCTACCTCTTGCAAGGTAACCATTTTACGATTGATCTTCGGAATAGCGCTGAAGAACTCAACCGCATCATCTACCGTCATATCTAGTACATCTGCAATAGATTTACCTTTGTATTTAACCTCTAAGGTTTCTCGGTTATAACGGGCTCCCTTACAAACCTCACAAGGTACATACACATCTGGTAAGAAGTGCATTTCAATTTTAATGATACCGTCACCACGACAAGCTTCACAACGGCCACCTTTTACGTTAAAGCTAAAGCGCCCTTGTTTGTAACCGCGCATCTTTGCTTCCGGTGTTTGACTATATAGTTCGCGTATGGCATCAAATACACCTGTATATGTAGCTGGATTGGAACGAGGTGTACGTCCGATAGGGCTTTGATCAATATTGATGATTTTATCGATATGTTCAAGACCACGGATTTCTTTATGAGCCCCTACTTTGTGGTTAGAGCGATATAATTGATTAGCTAAACCTTTGTAGAGAATTTCATTAATCAAGGTAGACTTACCAGAACCGCTGACACCAGTAACAACATTAAACAAGCCAATAGGGAATTTTACATTTACATTTTGTAAATTGTTTTCCTTAGCACCGCGAATTTCAATGCAGTTCTTACCTGGTTTACGGCGTTCTTCCGGAAGAGCGATAAATTTACGACCACTCAAATACTGACCCGTAATAGAGTCTTTTACCTTCATAACTTCCTCAACAGAACCAGCGGCAATAATTTGACCGCCATGCTCACCTGCACCTGGACCAATGTCCACGAGATAGTCAGCCGCACGCATCGTATCTTCGTCGTGTTCTACAACGAGCAAGGTATTACCTAAGTCCCGCAATCCTTTTAAGGTATCGATGAGTCGATCATTATCTCGTTGATGTAGACCTATGGACGGTTCGTCTAGGATGTACAATACACCTACCAAACCAGAGCCGATTTGCGTAGCTAGACGAATACGCTGTGCTTCACCACCAGATAATGTGCCTGCACTACGGTTCATTGTTAGGTAATCGAGACCTACATTATTAAGGAAACCTAGACGAGCATTGATTTCCTTTAAAATTTGAGCACCAATCACTTGTTCACGTTCAGTTAACTGTAGATTACCAAAGAAATCGAGTGCTTCTTTAATAGTTAACTGCGTTACTTCGTTGATATTCTTATCCCCTACAGTAATAGCTAATACTTCAGGTTTAAGACGAGCCCCATGACATGTAGTACACGGCTTAATAGACATAAACTTTTCAAATTCTTCACGCATAGAGTCTGTAGAGGCTTCACTATGACGGCGCTTAACCATCGGTAAAATACCTTCGTACTCAGTAAAGAATTCCTTTATCTCACCTCTCATATTTTCATAGGTGAAATTTACCTTATCCGTCGTACCGTACATCACCTTTTTCTGTAATGCTTTCGGCAATTCATCATAGGTGGAGTCTAAGGAATATCCATTAGCTTTTAATAGACCTTCTACTTGACGCATAAACCAAGCATTAGGATTGGAGCTCAAGGCTTGCACGCAACCATCAGCAAAGCTAATAGATCCATCTGGAATAACGCGCTCCTCATCAACCTCCATAGTAGAACCAATCCCTAAACAAGATGGGCACGCACCAAACGGACTATTAAAAGAGAACATACGCGGTTCAATTTTAGGTAATGAAATATGACAATCTGGGCACGCAAAATGTTGGCTATACATGTGTTCAGGTCCGTCTACCTCTTGAATCACAACGATGCCTTCTGCCCATTTTGAAGCGGTCTCCATAGAGTCAGCCAACCGAGATTCAATGCCTTCTTTTACAACGAGACGGTCCACAACGATATCGATGGAATGCTTCTTATTTTTCTCTAATACAATTTCTTCGTCCAAGGTACGCACTACACCGTCTACTCGAGCACGAACAAAGCCTTCTTTGCGAAGTTGTTCAAACACCGATTTATGTTCCCCTTTTTTACCTTGAATCATAGGGGCCAGCACTAAAACCTTTGTACCTTCGGCAAAGCTCATTACATCGTCGGTCATTTGTTGTATTGTTTGCTGGGTAATAGGCTTACCACACTCTGGACAGTGTGCATGACCTACGCGTGCAAATAAGAGACGTAAATAGTCGTAAATCTCCGTTACGGTACCAACCGTAGAACGAGGGTTGCGACTCGTCGTCTTTTGGTCGATAGAAATGGCTGGAGACAAACCTTCAATATAATCGACATCAGGTTTATCCATTTGTCCCAAAAATTGACGGGCATACGCAGACAGGGACTCAACATAACGTCGTTGCCCTTCTGCGTAAATCGTATCAAATGCTAGGGATGATTTACCAGAACCACTGAGGCCAGTTAAGACGATAAACTGATCACGTGGCAAGGATATATCAATATTTTTTAGGTTATGCTGACGCGCACCTTTTACAATCAATTGATCTTTCATTATCTTTCCTATTTAAAGAGATGATACCAAACGGCATCATCTCTCCGATTACTAACATGAAATAATATATGTATATTATCGCACATATAGTCTATATAATCTATGTGTTTTCTTACAATCTTTTAAAATTGCTCCTAAGATTTACTTTTTGGACTCGTCCGCTTTCTAGATTTGGTAGAAGCAGGCTTCTTCAACTTGCTATCTCCTGCACTATGCATATCGGACCATTGTTGACGTAATACGCCCAATTGATCACGTAATTTAGCAGCGGTTTCAAATTCAAGCTGCTTTGGCGGCGGCCTTCATTTGACGATCTAGCTCTTCAATCTTATTGTACAATTCTTCCGGTGTTATATCTGCCACCTTAGGTGCTGATGTATCTTGAACATATGATTCGTGTCCATGGTCCATGCCCTCTGAGGATTTTTTTTGTTTTCCTTTTTCCGGTGAAAGTCCCTTTCCCTCGGTAACCATATCTTCTTCGATTTTCGTTAATTCGATTAGCTCTTTTACATCTTTAGATACAGATTTAGGCGTGATATTATGTTCAATATTATAAGCCTCTTGCACGGCACGACGACGATCGGTTTCATCGATAGCTCGTTGCATAGAACCTGTTACACGATCTGCGTACATGATAACATGACCATTCACATTACGAGCCGCACGACCTATAGTTTGAATCATGGCCGTATCGGAACGCAAGAAACCTTCCTTATCCGCATCTAAGATAGCAACCAAAGAAACCTCTGGCATATCGAGACCTTCACGAAGCAAGTTGATACCAACTAATACATCGAATACGCCAGCCCGCAAATCACGAATGATTTCAGCCCGCTCAATAGTAACAATATCGGAATGAAGGTAACGAACTCGTACGCCCATTTCCTTCAAAAATTCCGTTAAGTCCTCAGCCATCTTCTTCGTCAATGTCGTAACAAGAACCCGTTCATTCTTGGCAGCTCGTTTGTGAATTTCTCCAAGCAAGTCATCCATTTGCCCCTTAATAGGACGAATTTCTATAGATGGATCTAATAGGCCCGTAGGACGAATGATTTGCTCTGCAATATTCGTTTCTACTTCCATTTCGTATGGGTCCAGGTGTAGCCGATACGTAAACAATTTGATTGATACGCTCTACAAATTCATCGAATTGAAGAGGTCTATTATCGAGTGCAGAAGGCAGCCGGAAACCGTATTCTATAAGAGATTCTTTACGGGCACGGTCACCATTATACATAGCACGAATTTGAGGCATCGTCACATGCGATTCGTCCACCATGATGAGGAAATCATCTGGGAAATAATCAATCAATGTAAACGGTGCTTCCCCAGCCTTACGTTCAGACATATGACGTGAATAGTTTTCGATGCCCGAGCAATAGCCCATTTCTTGCATCATTTCTATATCATAACGGGTACGCTGTTCTAAGCGCTGAGCCTCCAATAGACGGTCAGCAGCTTTTAACTTCGCTAACTGTTCATCTAGTTCGGCTTCTATACGCTCTACGGCAATATTCATCTTCTCTTTCGTCGTTACATAGTGAGATGCTGGATAGACAGCAACATGTTTTCTTTCCGCAATAACTTCACCCGTCAAGGAATCTACCTCTACGAGGCGGTCGATTTCATCACCAAAGAGCTCCACACGAATGGCTCTTTCACTATAAGCGGCAGGGAAAATATCAATTGTATCCCCTTGTACACGGAAGGTACCGCGGATAAAGTTCATATCATTTCTCGTATATTGAATATCTACGAGTTTAGATAAGATTTCATCGCGCGACTTCGTTTGACCTAAGCGCAAGGACAATACGAGATCAGAATAGTCCTCAGGGTCACCTAAGCCATAAATACAGCTAACAGAGGCAACGATAATGACATCGCGGCGCTCAAAAAGGCTCATCGTAGCACTATGTCGCAGTTTATCAATTTCATCATTAATAGACGCATCCTTCTCGATATAGGTATCACTAGAAGGAATATAGGCCTCCGGTTGATAAAAATCGTAGTAAGATACAAAATATTCTACCGCATTATTTGGAAAGAAACTTTTAAATTCACTACATAATTGAGCCGCCAAGGTTTTATTGTGAGCAATGATCAAGGTCGGCTTTTGAACTGCCTCAATAACCTTGGCCATTGTAAAAGGTCTTACCAGTACCAGTGGCACCGAGCAAAACTTGGGCCCATTCACCGCGTTCAATGCCTTCTGTTAAAGATTGAATCGCAGTAGGTTGGTCACCCTGTAGGCGTAAAGGGCGCCTCCACTTTAAATGGTTGGCCCCCCTCGTAATTATATGTACTATGCTTCATTACTGTTCATCCTGATGTTTACGGATGGCCTTTCATCTCTTCATCCGTCAAACGACGACCTACATTTTCCGCTTGATTCAACGTATCCTCACCTTCTAAGACTTCGATGAGCATAGCAATAGAAAAGCGATCTAGTGTAGGTGTGGTCTTCTGGATCTCATCAGCCATCATCCAATCTGATTCAGTATAGTTATTAATACGTTCTGTAATTTCTTCCCAGTTTGAAAGTAGCAATCTCGTAATGGGGCGATATAGTTCAATACCGAAGTACTCGATTAAGCTAACTATCTTATTCATATTTTCTAGGCTAACATTACATTCATATTTTCAGATTCTACATATTCAAGTAAGAATTCCCGGTTATATTTATTTGTCACCTTGAATCATTCCTTTATTAAATAATGCATTAGCAAATTCTTTTGCATTAAATGGACGCAAGTCATCCATACCTTCGCCAACGCCAATCCAGCGTACGGGTACGCCCAGTTCCTCTTTAATAGAGATAACTACGCCGCCTTTTGCCGTACCATCTAGTTTAGTTACTACAATACCATTTACTGGTACAGCTTGACCAAATAATTTAGCTTGACTTACTGCATTTTGACCCGTAGTACCATCTAAAACAAGCAATGTTTGATGCGGCGCACCTTCTACGTGGTTATTCGCTACGCGCCCCATCTTTTTAAGCTCTTCCATAAGGTTAACCTTAGTATGTAGACGACCAGCCGTATCTACGATAACAAGGTCTGCATTACGAGCTTTCGCAGCTTCCATTGCATCATATACAACGGCAGCAGGGATCTGCGCCTTCTTTATGTTTAACAATCGGCACACCAACGCGATCAGCCCATATGGATAATTGGTCAGCTGCAGCGGCACGGAATGTATCACCTGCAGCAATGATAACCTTTTTACCTTCTTTAGTATAATAGTTAGCCAATTTAGCGATTGTCGTTGTTTTACCAACACCATTTACACCAACTACGAGGATAACCTCAGGATGGTGCAAAGTAATTTCATCTTCTTGATCGATGAGCATTTCCGTGATGCGGTCTTCCATGAAACGGCATTACATCGCCTGTATGATTGATGATACCTTCTATTACACCACGACGAATTTCTTTCATCAAGTATTCTGTCGTCTTAGGGCCCTAGATCACTAGTAAGCATAACTGCTTCTAAATCATCTAAAAAATCATCATCGATTTGCGCATAACCAATAACGATGCTTTCTACATTTTTTACAAAAGACTTACGAGTTTTTCTCTAAACCGTCTTTAATTCTATCAAAGAATCCAAATGCCATTATGCTAGATCCTCCTTCACATCTTCAAATGCTACTGTTAATAATCGCGATACACCGCGTTCCACCATGGTTACCCCTTGAAGTACTTCGGCAGCTTCCATCGTCTTTTTACGGTGAGATACAACGATAAATTGTGTTTCTTTATTTATTCGATTTAAGTAGGAACTAAATCGTTCAACATTAGCTTCGTCAAGCGCCGCGTCAACTTCGTCAAGCACACAGAACGGAGCTGGACGATAGTCAAGGAATGAGAACAATAAAGCGATAACCGTAAGAGCACGCTCACCACCCGATAAAAGTGTCAATTGTTGACGCTTTTTTTCCCTGGTGGTTGAATGTAGAAGTCGATACCACCCGTCAAGATATTATCTGGATCAGTAAGTACAATTTGCGCAGTACCACCGCCAAACAATTGGCTGAATACTTCTTGGAATCTACAGCCTACCACATCCAATACATCGTATAGCTGTGTACTCATAGCCTTATCCATTTCGGCAATAACCGCCTGTAATTGCGCCTTTGCCGTATCTAAATCAGCTAATTGTGTGGTTAAGAAATCATAGCGTTCTTTAGTCTCTTCGTATTCCTCAACGGCATTTGGATTGACTGGACCCAATTCGGCAATTTCGGCTATCAAACGAGCTTGCTCATCCTTCCAATCGCTAACGGAGCCTTCAATGCGAAGGACTTGAGCATCTTCCAAAGTAAAAGCCTAGCTCTTGTAATTCTTCTACAAAGCGCTCACAGTCCATGCGATGACGTGTAATTTTACCTTCCATATCAACAAGACGACCTTGCACCACTTTATAGCGTTGATTTAATCGGTCTTGCTCACTGAGGATAGATTCCATTTCATCGCGCCCCGTAGATGTTTTATCATAAGCTTCATCGCGAAGGGCACGTAATCGTTCAACCTCAGCCGTAGCAGAGGTCAACTCTTGTTCTGCAACTTCCTGAGCCAGAGGGAATATCCTCTTCACAGCGTTGTGTAGTACTAACTAACAAATTACGAAGTGGTGTTAAGCGCTCAATAATACTAGAAATAGATTGATTACGCTGTTCACGTTGTGTTTCCCGTTCCTGAATGGTATGTCGCAAGGTATCACAAGTAAGGCGAGCTTCTGTAAAAGCTTCATACGCCTCTTGTTGCACCTTTTTGCAACACAGTCAATCGATCCATCAACGCCCCTTGATTACCATCCACACCATGATCCTCTTGCAAAGGAAGTTAATGCTGTTTCTTGATCTTTCAAGTTAGCTGTTGTAGTAGCCAAATCAATATCAATATGTACTAAACGTTGCTCTTCTTCATGGAGAACACGTTTCTTACGATCCAGCTGATTTTGTATATTTTGTACCTTTGTTTCACTAGCCACATAGAGTAAATTTGTATGTTGATAGCTTTCATCAAGAGTCGCTTGTTCCTTTTCAGCCTCTTCAACCCGTTTTTCAAGGCGTTCTAAGTTAGCTATTAAGGAGCAAATTTGTCCTTCAATTTGTACCAGTTCTTGTTCAAGACTAGCAGCCTCTTCCTTGCGGCTCAATACAGAAGCACGCTTACGCTTTGTGGCACCACCGGTTAACGAACCACCAGGTTGAAATTGTTCCCCTGTAAGAGTTACGATGCGCAATTGCTGATTGTATTTTTTCTGTAATCCAATGGCATCATCCATGGAAGACACTACCAAGGTGCGCCCCAATAAGTATTGGAAAATATGAGCGTATTTATTATCAAAAGAAATACAATCAACAGCAGTGCCTAATACACAGCTTTCATGTAAAGCCGGTGTATCATATGGTTTAACCTTTACAGAATCCATCGGCAAGAAGGTTACGCGACCACCTTGGATAGATTTCAAATAATTGACACCCTCCGCAGCAGCGCGAGCTGTAGTAGTTACAACGTGGTTAACACTACCGCCTAAGGCCGTTTCGATAGCCGTAGTATATTTGTCCTCTACCGTAAAGAGATCGCCAACAGCGCCCGTGATTTGTTCGCGCCAGGACCCTTTACCGTTGAGGATGTTCTTTGTGCCTTCTAAGTAACCTTCGTGCTGTTCCTCCCACTGTGCTAATAGTTCTAATCGACCTTTTGCACGTTGTTCTTGAGTGCGCAGCTTTTGTAATTCCTTACGCTCTTCACGCGCTTTCATGACCGCATCCTTAGCATCATCAACGAGGGCTTGTCGTTGAGCAGATAAGGCATTAAACTTTTGACCTAGCGCTTCAAATTCAGAACGAGCGACTTGTAGTTCACTATCTACCTGTGCTATTTCAGATTCTAGAATAGCACATTGATTTTTACTTTCCCCCTTGCGAGCTTCTAAGCTCCGAATACTAGCCTTAGCCGTTTCAATAGCACTCACAACTTCTAATTGACGTTTCTCAAAAGCCTCTCGATTGGATTGCAAGGATTGGAACTTAGCTTGTTCTGACCTTACATCTTCAACAGCCTTTTTGTAACTCGCTTCTAATTCTTCTAGATTAGACTCTTTTTCTACTAATTGAGCACTTTCATCTTGAATCAATTGATTTAAGATGCGCAATTGTTGCTCCTCGCCCTTTTGCGTAGCCTCTAGCTCGCTAATGCGCATAGACGTTTCATCTAATTCACGGCGCGCTGTTTTTAGTTGCTCTTCTAAGAGACGTAAATGACCAGATAAGCGTTCTTCATCGCGTTGCTTTTCAGTATATTGAGCCTCCCACAACTTAAGCTGTTCCTGCTCTTTTGACGAGGACGATTGCAATTCGTGACGACGAGCCTCTAATTTAGACAATTCAGTTTGAAGCTCAATTTCTTCATCTTTAAAAGCAATATTATCGTTTTCAAAACGCGTTAAAAGACGATCAGAGGTCTTATAATTGTGGAAGCCTAATGCCCCATCATAATCGCGCTTTGCGCGGCTTAAGGTCATATATTTTTTAGTCTTTTCCGCTTTTTCAGACAAAGGTCCTAATTGCTCTTCAATGGTAGCCATTACGTCTCGTACACGCTCCATATTACGATCTGTACTGGCAATACGACGCAATGCATCTTCTTTATTGATCTTAAAGCGAGAAATACCTGCTACATCTTCAAAGATAAGGCGACGTTCTTCAGGTTTAGAATTTAAAATAGCATCAATTCGGTTCTGACCCAATGATAGCCATGGAGTCTCTACCAAGACCGGTATCTGCTAGTAAAAGATGTATGTCCTTTAAACGACAAGATCGCTTTATTAATGAGGAAACTCACTTTCACCAGTGCGGTATATACGGCGTGTAATGGCTACCTCAGCCATATCTATATCTAATTGTTGGTCACTATTGTCAAACACAAGTGTAACCTCAGCAGCGCTCATAGGTTTGCGCTTTTCCGTACCAGAGAAAATAATATCCTCTGCTTTTTGACCGCGCAAATTACGGACATTGGATTCTCCCAATACCCATTTCATAGCATCCGTAATATTACTTTTACCACTTCCGTTAGGACCAATAACGGCAGTCATTCCTGGTGAGAATTTTACAATCGTTTTATCCGCAAACGATTTAAAGCCCTTTAATTCCAACCGAAGTAATTGCATGACTGCCTCCTTTCTACCAACAACCCTAAATAATCATATCTTTTATTATAACACATATTGCAGGCCATCAATACAGCAACGAACGGTATTTCTCGTGCTATCTTCGCACCATTCAAATGCATACTGCGGATACTGAATCTGAAAATATTTAACGTTTCGATTATTAAGGCCTCGCACCTTAGATGTTAAGCATCTCGGATAAGAAATAACAATATTATGCTGTACTGCAATACCATTATTCCTAATATAATTTGTTCTATCATTATTAGTGTTATCTATATATCCACTATTATCAACATTATAAGCACTAACTCCACTAAATCCTAGATTTTCATAAGTAGCGTAGTCAGTTAGATTAAAACAATCGTTACTTAGTGCGTACGTATACTGAGATGCATGCTCATCAATACAACGTTCAATTCGCTGCTTATACTGTTCGTTCACAACCAGCTCCCCCATAGCGGGCTCATATGGCCCCGCTACTAAGCTATTCCTAGAATCTAATTCTTCTGTACTTTGTAAACCCGTGCGAATGACTTCAATGCCATGCTGTTCAAACCAATCTTTTAAAAATGAACAATACTGTATAGCTAGCTCAGTACTTAGTGGTTTATATTCTCCAGCTCTATACTGTTCGGCTAGCTCTGTATTTTCTATAACTAGTACGGGATAGATACGTACAAAATCAGGTCGTAATGCGGCTACTGCAATGGCCGTTTCTATTATGGTTTGCCAAGTCTCTCCTTTTAGTCCCGGTAAAAGTTGAACCCCAACGGTCATATCACGATGTTTTAATCGTGCAACAGCCTCTACTACCTCTTGTGCCGTGTGCCCCCTCTTAGCATCGACTAAAATACCATCATTCATAGACTGCACACCAAGTTCCACAGTTTTTACTCCATAAGACTGTAATAATGTAATCGCTTCATCTCCTACAGCATCGGGCCTTGTAGAACAGCGTATGCCATCAATGAGACCCTGTTGAAGCATTTCATAGGCAGGCATTAATAATTTATGTTGTAAATCTTTAGGAATAGCCGTAAATGATCCACCATAAAAGGCAACCTCCCAAAACTTTTCATTCCGCTTTGTTCCTACATAGTCTTTGATTGTTTGTTGTATATATTCTGGAGTTAGGTGACTAATACCAGATTGGCCTGTAATACGAGATTGATTACAAAATGTACACACATAGGGACAACCTACGTGAGGTATAAAAAAGGGAATCATACCAAATGGTTTCATAGACACCTCCTCTTCTTATGTAAAAAAATTATTATTCATCTATTATTATATAGATTATTGTTCATCTATCATTATATAGATCATTATTCATCTACCATTATATAGATTATTACTCACATACTATATTACTCACATACTATTATACAAAAAAAAGCGCCATTCGGCGCTTTTCTATTTATCAGCCATCAACTTTTCTAAAGTCAATTGAGCCGCATGTTGTTCTGCAATTTTTTTACTTTTACCAGAGCCGGCCTCGTAAGTAACACCATTAATTTCAACCTCCATATGGAAGGTTTTAGCATGATCGGGACCACTTTCACTGAGCAAATGATAGACAATATGTTTATCCCCATCACGTTGCACATATTCTTGTAATAATGTCTTATAATCTTTGCCCCGCTTACCTTCTAAGGCTTGCATGATATAGGTAGTTAAATGCTTTAAAACAAAGGCCATAGCCGTTTGATAATCTGTAGAAATATAAATGGCACCGATGAGAGACTCAAAGGTATCCGCTAATATAGAGTTTCTATCGTTACCACCGGAAGCGCGTTCTCCATGACCGAGCAATAAATATTGTCCTAGTTGCAAAGAACGACTCACAGATGCTAAAGAATCCTCACACACTGTAGCGGCCTTAATTTTCGTTAAATTACCTTCAGCCATATCTGGATATGTCTTAAATAGGTATTCCCCAATAATAAGATCCAAAACAGCATCGCCTAAAAACTCTAATCGCTGATTGTGATGAATATGCTTTGATTTATGTTCATTCGCATAAGAAGTATGTGTAAAAGCACAATCTATAATGGATATATCTGACACAGGTATGTCTAAACGAGCAACAAGCTCATGAAGAGATTCTTCACGAGCTTGTGTTATCTTACTCTTATGCGTTTCGATAGTAACCATTAAGCTTCATAACGGCGAATGCAAAGTGTACCGTTATGACCACCAAAACCGAAAGAGTTAGAAAGTGCACATTTTACTTGAAGTTCACGTGCGCCTTCACGAACATAGTCCAGATCCAAACCTTCATCAGGATTGTCACAGTTAATTGTAGGGTGAACTTTACCAGTTTCAATCGCCATTGCCATTACGATAGTTTCGATAGCACCAGCAGCCCCCAATAAGTGACCTGTCATGGATTTAGTAGAGTTAACAGCGATATTTTTAGCGTGATCGCCGAACAATTCTTTAATAGCCAATGTTTCATTTTGGTCATTAAGGCCAGTAGATGTACCATGAGCATTGATATAGTTAACGTCTTTAGGATCAATACCTGCATCTTTAATTGCTAATTCCATACATTTACGAGCTTGAACACCACCTGGAGCTGGTGCAGTGATATGGTAAGCATCACCATTGCTACCATAGCCCACAACTTCAGCATAGATATGCGCACCGCGTGCTTTTGCGTGTTCTAATTCTTCAAGAACTACGATACCAGCACCTTCACCCATTACGAAACCATCACGGTCACGGTCAAATGGACGGGACGCCTTTGTTGGCTCATCATTGCGTGTAGACATAGCTTTCATAGCCGCAAAACCAGCTACAGCAGCCGGAGATACCGCAGCCTCAGTACCACCAGCAAACATCACATCAGCATCTCCACGTTGGATGATACGGAATGCATCGCCAATCGCATTTGTACCAGAAGTACAAGCAGTTACGTCTGTAATAACTGGACCTTTAAGACCAAGGCGAATAGATACGCGTGCAGATGTCATATTTGCAATCATCATAGGTACTGCAAATGGACTTACACGGCCAGGACCTTTTTCGAATAATGTTTCATACACCTCATGGATAGAGTCAATGCCGCCTATACCTGTACCAACTACAGTACCACAGCGATCTAAATCTGCTTTATCTAAATCAAGATCAGCATCTTCACAAGCAAGAACAGCTGCACCGATAGCAAATTCTACAGAACGGTCCATACGACGAGCTTCTTTCTTGTCTACCCCATAGTTTGTAATATCAAAATCTTTTACTTCACCCGCAATGCGTGTTGCATAGTCAGATGCGTCAAAGCGTGTAATCGGCCCAATACCAGATTGACCTGCCAATAACGCATTGTAGAAGTTCTCTTTACCGATACCTACAGGAGTCACTGCCCCTAAGCCAGTAATTACTACACGTTTTTCCAATTATTCCACCTCTTATAGCTATACAGCCCTTTAAATTAATCGATCTCTGCTACTTGCTGTTTTAATTGAGCAAAGATATCTTTAACTGGCATAATCCTATCGACTTTTCTCATATTATTGCCAGAGAACACCAACCCCGTTTCCACATCACCTTGTTGTGCGCGAGAAAGAGCACGGATAATGCAGAATTTATGGGAACAATGTTTTAAACAGTTATCACACACCGTTGGAGGCGCTACAGTACCATCTAAAACAGATTCAGCAAATTTGTTTTTTATTGCTTGACCAGGCAAACCAACAGGACTTTGAATCAATACTATATCCTCAGGGTTTGTAGCTCGTACATACATTTTTTTCAATTCATCAGATGCATTACATTCATCAGAAGCAGCAAAACGGCTACCCATTTGAACACCACTAGCGCCGATTTTTAACATTTCAACGATATCATGGCCATCTAGAACACCACCAGCAGCAATTACTGGAATGTTTTTTACCGCTGCTACAACTTCGGGAACGATTTCTCGAGCGGAACGATCCGTCCCCAAGTGTCCACCAGCTTCACAGCCTTCTACGATTACAGCTGCAGCACCTAAACCTTCAGAAATGCGAGCTAATTTTGCGGACGAAACAATTGGTACAATAGGAGTACCAGACTCTTTGCCCATTGCGAACATATCTCTTGAAAAACCAGCACCTGCTACTACAAGATCAATGCCTTCTTCGATGGCAGTCTTTACTAAGCCAGCAAATTGAGTTGCTGCTACCATCGCATTTATACCAATAATACCCGTAGGTGATAATTTTCTAGCTAATTGTATTTCGTATCGTAATTCATCGAAAGGCAAGCCCGATGCCGCAATAAGGCCGATACCACCTTCATTTGCAACGGCTGCTGCCAAGCGAGCTGTAGACAATCTAATCGCCATACCACCTTGAATAATAGGTACTTTGGCCACTAGATTCCCAATGCGAAGTTCAGGGAGCTTCACTATCAAATCCTCCTGTAAATAAAACCGGTTGGGAGGCCACTCGGCCTCCCGTTCGGTTGAATTGTTAGCTTTACAGCTTATTTAGCAGAATCAATATATTCTACTGTATCCTTAACGGTTTTAATTTTTTCTGCAACGTCGTCAGGGATTTCAACATTGAATTCTTCTTCAAATGCCATGATCAATTCAACGATATCTAAGGAGTCAGCGCCTAAGTCGTCGATGAATGTAGAATCAATGGTAACTTCAGCTTCATCAACGCCTAATTGTTCCACAACGATTGCTTTAACTTTATCGAAAGTGTTCATTAGTGGTTCACCTCCTTTCAAAGTGTATTTATATATAGTCTAATTTTACAACTACATTACCATGCCACCATCAACATTGATGACTTGACCCGTAATATAATTAGCAAAATCGCTAGCAAGGAATGTTGCTACTGTTGCTACTTCTTCAGCATCAGCCATACGGCCCAATGGAATTTCAGTAACCATAGCTTCTTTAACTTTTTCTGGTAATACATCAGTCATATCTGTATTGATAAAGCCTGGAGCAATAGCATTAACTGTAATACCACGGCTAGCCAATTCTTTAGCACAGGATTTAGTAAAACCAATTACGCCCGCTTTAGAAGCAGCATAGTTAGTTTGACCAGCATTACCCTATAACACCAACAACAGATGTCATGTTAATAATATGACCAGAACGTTGTTTCATCATGATTTTAGATACTGCTTTAGTTACCAAGTAAACACCTTTTAAGTTGATATCGATAACAGCATCAAAATCTTCGTCTTTCATTCGCATTAACAAACCGTCACGCGTAATCCCCGCATTATTCACGAGAATATCAATGTGACCAAATTCTTTATGAGCTTCTTCCACCATGGAAGCAACTTCATCTAGCATTGGCTACATTAGCTTTAATTTTAATGGCTTTGCGGCCTAACGCTTGTACAGCTTCAACAGTTTCTTGCGCTGCACCTTCGCTACCGCTATAGTTTACAACAACATCAGCACCAGATTGTGCTAGATTGATAGCTACAGCGCGACCAATGCCACGGGATGCGCCAGTTACAATGGCTACTTTACCCTCTAAATGCATTTTATCGAACCCCCTTCAAAAATTCAAGCGTTTTCTCTAAGGATGCAATGTCTTCAACATTGGCTAATTCCATATCTTTGTTAATCTTTTTAGTAAAACCTGTAAGTACTTTCCCAGGCCCCACTTCAACAAAGCGAGTAACACCAAAGTTTACCATTTCAGCTACACAATCTTCCCATAAAACAGGGTTAGCGGCTTGAGTAACTAAGGACTCTTTAATGTCATTGGCATTAGTCAAAATCTTACCAGTAACATTTGCAACTACAGGAATTTGTGCATCACTCACTTGGATCTTATCCAATTCTTCCTTTAACCGAAGAGCTGCTGGTTCCATCAAACGGCTGTGGAATGGAGCACTCACCGGAAGCATTACTGCACGTTTCGCTCCTGCTTCTTTCATTTTTTCAGCTGCTGTTTCCACCGCTGCAGTTTCACCGGCAATAACGATTTGTCCAGGGCAATTGAAGTTAACTGCTTGTACAGAACCTACAGAAGCATTTACTTCTTCACAAATTTCTACAACTTGCTCACGAGGTAATGCCAAAATTGCCGCCATAGCGCCTTTACCCAATGGCACAGCTTCTTGCATATATTCACCGCGTTTATGAACTACATATACTGCGTCTTTAAAGTTCAATACACCGGCTGCTACTAGAGCACTATACTCACCAAGACTATGCCCGCCTACGATATCAGGCGTAAAGCCTTGTTCTTTTAGAATTTCATAACAAGCTACGGATGCAGTCAAAATAGCTGGTTGTGTATTTGCTGTTTTAACGAGCTCTGTATCAGGACCTTCGAAGCATAATTTACTGATGGAATAACCAAGTGCTTCGTCAGCCTCTTCAAAACGTTGTTTTACAATAGGATACGCATTATACAAATCTTGTAACATGCCTACTTTTTGAGAACCTTGACCAGGAAAAACAAATGCCGTTTTCATTAGGGGCCTCCTTATTTACTAAGACCTTGAAGATTCTTAATCACTGTTTCAGCTTCAGTCATGATATCTTTAATGATAGTTTCACATGGTTTAACATCTGTTAACATACCAGAAATTTGACCGATCATTACAGAACCTTCTTTTATATTACCATCAATAGCAGCTAAACGAAGTGTGCCAGCGCCTAATGCTTCCAATTCCTCTTTAGAACCACCACTAAATTCAAGGGATTTATATTTATGAGCTAACGCATTATCTATAATACGTACAGGATGACCTGTTGTTAAGCCAGTCATAACTGTAGCACGATCTTTTGCTTTCAATACAGCATTTTTATAATTTTCATGGGCAATACATTCTTCGGATAATACGAATCGTGTCCCCATTTGTACCGCTTTAGCACCTAATGCAAATGCCGCAGCCATACCACGACCATCTGCAATACCACCAGCAGCAATAACTGGTACATCTACAGCATCAACTACTTGAGGAATTAATGCCATAGTTGTAATATCACCTACGTGACCACCAGACTCTGTACCTTCAGCAATAATTGCATCAATACCGCCACGTAATAAGCGCTTTGCAAGTAATACTGATGCAACTACAGGAATAACTTTTGTACCAATTTCTTTCAAAGCGGGAACATAAACACCAGGATTACCTGCACCTGTAGTAATAACAGGAACACGTTCTTCCACAACTACTTCCATAACCTCTTTTACAAATGGAGACATGAGCATAATATTACAGCCAAAAGGCTTGCTAGTGCGCTCTTTTAATTTATGGATTTCATTACGGAAATATCAGGAGGCATATGACCAGCACCAATAATCCCAAGGCCACCAGCTTCAGAAACGGCTGCCGCTAATTCTGCAGTACCGAGCCAAGCCATACCACCTTGAAAGATTGGATACTCAATCTGCAATAAATCACAAATGTCAGTCTTAATCATCTTGATGTGTCCTCCTTAATACCATTTCAAGACCAGGCTTGCCCATGTTAGGCCTGCACCAAATCCTGCAAACGCAACATTATCACCGCGTTTGAAACGTCCCTCGCGATTAGCTTCATCAAGTGCAATCGCTACAGACGCGGCAGATGTATTACCATACTTATGTAAATTAACAAAAACTTTTTCCATTGGCAGATGTAAACGTTTGGCTGCCGAATCAATAATACGAATATTCGCTTGATGAGGAATGAAGTAATCTAATTCGTTTAACTCCATACCAGCGCGTTCTAAGGATTTTAAAACCGTACGCCCCATCGTTTTAACGGCAAATTTATATACTTCAGGGCCATCCATATGAATAAATGTTAAGCCCTCTTCTACGCGTTGATCATTTGCCACCACAGCAGTGCCACCTGCAGGAATGCAAAGCGCTGGTCCGCCAGTACCATCGGCGCCCATGTCAATACCTTTAATGCCATAGCCTTCAGGTACTTCAGATACTACTGCAGCCCCAGCACCATCACCAAAGAGGATACATGTACCACGATCATTCCAGTTTACTCGACGGGAAAGAATTTCCGCCCCCACGACGAGTACTTTTTTATAAATACCAGAACTAATATAACTAGCGGCAGTAATCAATCCATATACAAACCCAGAGCATGCCGCTTGTAAATCATAGGCTGCAGCGTTTTTAGCGCCTAAGTTCGCTTGCAATACACAAGCTGCCGAAGGAATAATCATATCTGGTGTTAAGGTAGCAAAGATAATCATGTCGATTTCCTCTGCAGTGACATTAGCCATTTGCATAGCTTTTTTTGCTGCCTCGGTCGCCATATAGGATGTATTCATACCTTCCGGTGCAATGCGTCGTTCTTCTATACCCGTACGCTCTCTAATCCATTGATCATTGGTATCAACCATTTTTTCAAGATCAAAGTTTGTTACTACATTGTCAGGAAGGAAGCTCCCAGTACCAATGATTCCTACAGGTTTATTCATCATAGTCATACTTTAAGGCTCCTTCAATATCCATCGTTTCTCTTATGTGTTGAATAATTTTACGCTCTACTAAATCACTAGCAATTTCAATAGCAGTTTTTATTTCTTTTGCTTTAGAACTACCATGAGCAATCATGAATACCCCATTAACTCCCAAGAGCGGAGCACCACCATTTTCTGTGTGATCCAAACGTTTTGCCATCTTTTTCAAAGCTGGCTTTACAAGCATAGCTCCTATCTTGGCGAAAAATACTTCCTGCCATGATGCTATCCTTTACTAATTGGGTAAGACCTGTTACTAAACCTTCCGCAAATTTAAGTACCACATTGCCTACGAAGCCATCACATACGACAACATCAACGGCACCTTTAGGAATATCACGACCTTCAATATTTCCTTTAAAATTGATAGTCTTCATACCCTCCAAAATCGGATACGTCGCCAATACGACATCGTTCCCCTTTGTGGCCTCTTCACCAATATTTAACAATCCTACAGTAGGATTTTCTTTTCCTAATAAAAGCTTAGCGTATTCAGACCCCATTAAAGCACCTTGTACAAGATGTTTAGGTTTACTATTAGAATTTGCACCAGAGTCTAACATAACTGTTATACCACTTACCGTTGGCATTGGAGTTGCAATGACAGGGCGATCAATGCCCTTAATGCGACCGAGACCAAACAAAGCCGCTGCAACAGCAGCTCCCGTACTCCCCGGAGCAATTACAGCATCACAACGATTATCGCGAACCAACGAAGTAGCGACCACAACAGATGCATCTTTTTTCTTGCGCAATGCTTGACCTGGATGTTCATCCATGCCGATTACCTGGCTAGCATGATGTACAGAAATACGTGGATTCTTAGCTTCATTATTAGCTTCTAATATATCAAAAATTTGCTGCTCATCGCCGACGAGCACTACTTCAATGTGTTGATTTGCTCGTACGGCTTCAATGGATCCAAGTACAGTCTCCATTGGAGCAAAGTCGCCACCCATGGCGTCTATTGCAATTTTCATAATTTACACCCTATTCTCTACGGATTCCATAATAAATTTTGCGCGAAACACTTCTTTTATTTTATCTCTTATTATAACCCAAATAAAGAACTTATTACCTCGGCGACGAACAATTTCTGCTTTCGCTACCAAATTAGTACCAGATCCTACCGGGTTCTTATATTTTATATTTCCAACTTCCGCAGAGCAAACAGTCGTCCCAATAACCACTTTTGCAAGGGAATTTGCTTGAGCATATAAATACTGCGGTTCTACATATCCAAATTGATCTTCCATATCAGCCGTAGTACGCAACATAGATAATGCTTGGTGCCCCTCGGTGACATCAATCAATTCGCCAACCACTTCATATGATACATGTTCTGCCATTTCATGTGATTGACCTGTAGCCATAACACGAATGCGTTCACGCAATTCAGGAATACCCAATTCTAGTCGATCGAGACGAATTGTTGGCACACTTACACCAAAGTGTGTTGCCAATTCTTCATCAGTAAGAAATGGCGTAATATTCAGTTTTTCTTGTAACTGCTTCTGGCGCTCTTGCTTCTTTAACCGACTCATGGGACCACCTTTTATGACCTAGTATTAATATTACATCCTAAGTATATACAATAATTCCCTTATTGGCAAGACTTTTCATACATATAGTAAGATATTTTTCATAGCATATACAAAATATAGTTGTTTTTTTATATTTTAGTATTATTGTTTATAAAAAAATAAAAAAATGTGTCACCATCTTATAGAATAATCTTACTATAAAAATAGTGACACTTGCTATTGATAACGAAACATATAAAAAAACATGAGTGTATATTTTGAAAGCATAGAAAAAAGACGCCTACAAAGTAGGCGTCTCTCTCTGCTCACATATTAAGCATTAGCTACTACTTGTTCACCTTTATAGTGACCACATGTAGGGCAAACACGATGAGGCATCTTAGGTTCGTGGCATTGTGGACATGCTACATAACCAGGAGCTTCTAATTTCCAATTAGCACGACGACGATCGCGACGGCATTTAGACAATCTACGTTTAGGTACTGCCATTATCTGCACCTCCTTAGTACAATCATTAGGATAATCTATCATCTTTCTCATCAAGCAAAGCACGTAACTCTGCAAATCGAGGATCCACCACAAAGGATTCACAAGAACAAGGTGAAACATTTAAATTTGCTCCGCAATGAACGCACAATCCTTTGCAATCATCCTGACATAACACTTGAGAGGGCTCATTGATGATTAATGTATCCCTAATTAGTTCAGTTAAGTCAATTTCTTCTCCATCAAAAGAATTCACATCATCTGCAGCATCTCGACAATCACTAAAGATTTCCTGAAAGAAATCTTTTCGATAATGTTCTGTGGTATTTAAACAACGGGAACAATCATAATCGCCTTTAGACTGAATCGAACCTTGAACGATGTAATTTTGACCATCAAACCAAAACTCACCACTAATGGTTATATCATGACGGCTCCAAGGAAAAGCAGTTACGTCACCAAGCTCAGAGGCTGATATCGTATAGCTATAAGGAAATTTCTTTCCTATATGTTCTTTTGCTTGCTCTACTTGCAGTTTCATAATCTTACCTCGACTCATAATATTATAAACATGACATGGTGCTTTGTCAAATAAAAAAGACTATCTCAAGTGGACTCAAGATAGCCTTTTGGTAAGTCAATTACATTTTTTCGAATTGGTCTTTACCAACACCGCAAATTGGGCAAACATAATCAGCTGGTTGATCTTCGAATTTTTACGCCTTCAACAGCTTCGTCATAAACCCAACCACATACTACGCATACATATTTTTTTCCATGTGTATTTCCTCCTTCACTTGAAAATTATTGTTTAATGTTTATCTTTAATTAATTCAGATACTCTATCTGTAATGTAGTATATCAAAGACATCGAAACTTTTCAATACTCATTTTCTTATTTTTCTCATTTTTTTATAATATTTAATAATCATAGATACTATGCGGTTTTCTACTACTTAACTCATTTGAAATATATTATCATTTAGTTTTTTTATCTTTAGACTACTACTGAAATATTTTTATTTTAATCCAATAATTGGAAATTAATTTTTGAAAGCATATTGTTTAAATAAAATAACTATAATAACCTTATCTAAGGTGTACATAATTACTATATTATACTATTATATAGAGAAGAGATTATGTAATTACATATAATCTCCAAATAATATTACGCTTAATCTCTTTAGTATATAAGTATATACTGATGAATATTCTTGACTTTATTAATACTCTAATTTTTATATAAGAAAAATAAAATCATTCTTATATAAAAATTCTCCTATAAAGGTATAATAAAGTTTCAGTAAATCTAATTGTTATCATAGGAGGCTTTATGAGAACAGCATTAACACAACTTTTACAAATCGAATACCCTATCATCCAAGGTGCTATGGCTTGGGTATCTGAACACAAACTAGTTGCTGCCGTAGCTAATGCAGGTGCTACAGGTGTAATTGCTCTTGGTGGTCGTGATGCAGAATGGACGCGCAACGAGATTCGTGCCTGTAAAGACTTAACGGATAAGCCTTTCGGAGTCAATCTCATGTTAATGGCTCCCAATAAAGACGAATTAGTGGATATTATCATTGAAGAAAAGCCTGCATTTGTAACACTTGGAGCAGGCAATCCTGTACCATATATTAAACCATTGCAAGATGCAGGCATTAAAGTTATCCCTGTTGTTCCCATCTCTAAAACTTGCTAAACGCATTGAAGAGGCTGGTGCTGATGCAATTATTATTGAGGGTATGGAAGCTGGTGGACATATTGGTAGCCAAACAACCATGTCCTTGATGGAAAATATTTTAACCCTGAGATTTCCATTCCTGTTGTTGTAGCAGGCGCTATCGTAGATGGTCGTGGTATTGCAGCAGCATTGTTGATGGGTGCTGAGGGTGTACAAATGGGTTCCCGTTTTTTGTTAGCTGAAGAATGCCAAGCCCACATAAATATGAAAGAAGCAATTATCAAAGCCACAGATACAGACTCTGTTGTAACGGGTCTCCTCTCCGGTCACGGTGGAGTACGTAGCTTGAAAAACGAATTCACTACACGTTACTTAGCTGCCGAAACAGATGGTGTCACTACTCCTGAAGAACGCACCAAAATGTCCCAAGGTACTAACAAACGTGCTGCTATCGATGGTGATGTTATAAATGGTGCTGTACAAGTTGGACAAGGTTTAAACCGACTTACTACTATTGAACCTGCTCACACTATAGTACAAACAGTAATGAACGAAGCTATCATGTCTATTCGTAAAGCACAACGTCTTATTGAAATCGTATAGTTAATAAATTAGGAGTTCCTTATGTTACCATTTCACGGAAAATATCCCCAAATTAGATCCCAAAAGTTGTGTTATGCCTGGTGCAGAACTTGCAGGTGATGTTGAACTAAAAGAATATGCTTCAATTTGGCAAAACTGCGCACTTCGCGGTGATGTAAATAAAATTGTAGTAGGTCGCTATTCCAATGTACAGGATAACTCTGTATTACACGTTGATGACGACAGGGCTTGCATTCTTGGAGATTACGTAACAATTGGCCATGGTGCAATAGTACACGCTAGTACCATTGAAGATAATGTATTAGTTGGAATGGGCGCTATTGTATTGAGCGGTTGTCATATTGGCTCTGGCTCTATTATTGCTGCTGGTGCAGTCATAAAGGAGAACACTGTAATCCCACCTAATTCTTTAGTTGTTGGAATCCCAGCTCGCATAGCTCGTACAGATGAAACGCAAATCGAACGTATTCACAATCAAGCACTAAAATATAAACACTTGTGGACTGTAGAATATGGCATGCTTCCTGATGCGGGTGGCGAGGAATACGATAAGAACGCCAAAATCGTATAATTACATATACATTAAAAAGCGGATAGTTGATTAACTCAACTATCCGCTTCTTTTCTATATAATATATTTAACTTTTATTAACTGTTATTTATTGCTACTTAGCGCTATTTAATTTTGATTGAATAATTTGCTCTACCATAAGGGCTGTCCCCATTGTTAAAGCTATAGGAAACAACATCTCTACAGAGAAACGAGATAATTCAAGCATAAATACACAAGATGTCATA